>ENA-OQAN01000323-OQAN01000323.1-human-gut-metagenome-genome-assembly--contig:-NODE-323-length-25967-cov-3.118034_pt1 | contig 25967 bp, 34 predicted proteins | sample MGYA00242735_ERZ504527 | MGnify/ENA primary metagenome ERZ504527 (study PRJEB26092, sample SAMD00036230) | human gut metagenome | host: Homo sapiens | study: EMG produced TPA metagenomics assembly of... | reverse complement strand
TGTATTTTTGTTTTGTTTTAAAAAAATGGGGCAATTCCCCGATTGGAAATTGCCCACTCATTGTACTAATTATGCGATTTTTTCTTGCTTGCACCGATTTCTGCATCAAAATGATGTAAGTTTGATGTAAATCGCTGTTTTTTTAGTTTTTTATCAAATGAAGTACGTCCCGTCTATTCGGTAAAACGGTACATCTTTACATCATCTTAATAGAGCTTTGCACCTGCTGGAATATGGTCATCAACCATCAGAAGATGGAGCTTTTCTTCGCCTTCTTCTTCGTGGATAGCACTGAGGAGCATACCGCAAGAGTCAATGCCCATCATAGCTCTCGGTGGAAGATTTGTGATAGCGATAAGCGTCTTTCCAACCAGTTCTTCAGGCTCATAAAAGCTATGAATACCGCTTAAAATGGTTCTGTCTGTGCCTGTTCCGTCATCAAGCGTAAACTGTAACAGTTTCTTTGACTTCGGTACTGCAACACACTCTTTAACCTTTACTGCACGGAAATCTGACTTGCTGAATGTGTCAAAATCAACTGCTTCCTCAAACAAAGGCTCAATCTTTACCTTAGAAAAATCAATCTTTTCAGGCTCAGCTTTCACTTCTGCAGCTGCCGGAGCTGCTTCGGAAGTCTTGGAAGCTTTCTTATCAGCGTCCAGGGACTTCATTGTCGGGAACAGAAGTACGTCACGAATAGCCTGGCTGTCTGTCAGGAGCATAACGAGACGGTCGATTCCGTATCCGATACCACCTGTTGGCGGCATACCGATCTCCAGTGCATTCAGGAAGTCTTCATCTGTGTGGTTGGCTTCCTCATCACCTGCGTCTGCAAGAGCATCCTGTGCTTTGAAACGCTCTCTCTGATCGATCGGGTCGTTGAGCTCGGAATATGCATTACACATTTCCCATGTATTGATAAAGAGCTCAAAACGCTCTACCTTGTTCGGATCGGAAGGTTTCTTCTTGGTCAGCGGAGAGATCTCGATCGGATGATCCATGATAAATGTCGGCTGGATCAGCTCTTTCTCACAGTACTCCTCGAAGAAGAGGTTGATGATATCACCCTTCTTATGACGATCCTCATACTCGATATGATGCTCGTCAGCAAGCTTCTTGGCTGCCTCATCATCTGCTACTTCGTCAAAGTCGATTCCTGCATATTTCTTGATGGCATCGTTCATGGTCAGACGTGCGAAAGGCTTTCCAAGATCGATCTCGATACCATTGTAGGAAATCTTTGTGGAACCGCAGACCTTCTCTGCAAGGTAACGGAACATGGACTCTGTCAGCTCCATCATTCCCTCATAATCAGTATATGCCTGATAAAGCTCCATCAGAGTGAACTCCGGATTGTGACGGGTATCAACACCCTCATTACGGAATACACGGCCGATCTCGTAAACTCTCTCAAGTCCGCCTACGATCAGTCTCTTAAGATAAAGCTCCAGGGAAATACGAAGCTTAACGTCTTCGTTCAGTGCGTTGTAATGTGTCTCGAATGGTCTTGCAGCTGCACCGCCTGCGTTGGAAACCAGCATTGGTGTCTCAACTTCCATGAAGTCACGTCCTGCAAGGAAGTTACGGATCTCCTTAAGGATCTGGGAACGTTTGATAAATACATTCTTGCTGTCTTGGTTCATGATAAGATCCACATATCTCTGACGATAACGGGTATCTGTATCTGTCAGTCCGTGGAATTTCTCAGGAAGGATCTGTAAGCTCTTGGAAAGAAGAGTCATCTTCTCTGCATGAATGGAGATCTCACCTGTTCTTGTTCTGAAAGCAAATCCCTCCAGACCAAAAATATCACCGATATCAGATTTCTTGAAATCTGCATAGGAATCGGTTCCAATGGCATCTCTTGCCACATAAACCTGAATGTTACCCTGTAAATCCTGGATATTGCAGAAAGAAGCTTTTCCCATTACACGCTTGAACATCATACGTCCTGCGATCGATACATGGATCGGGCTTGCGTCCATGATGCTTCTTCTTTCTTCATAATCCTTCTTCTGAGCCTCTTTTGCCTGCTCTTCATCAAGACCTGTTACATCAAGCTCCTTGCGATCTTTGAGAAGCTCTGCCTCATGTGCTTCATAGAGATTCTTTACCTCAAGGGAATGATGTGTCTGATCAAATTTTGTGATCTGAAACGGGTCCCTGCCATTTGCCTGAAGGTCTGCCAGTTTGTCACGACGTACCTTAAGCAGCTGGTTTACATCCTGCTTCTTCTGCTCTGCACTTGTTGGCCTCCTTAATCTATCTGTCGTTCAAGCGGATCTGTGCGATCCGCTCCGTTGTCTGCTTTATACGTTTCTCTGGATCTCAAGAACCTTGTATTTCATGATTCCGGACGCATCTCAACCTCAACGATATCGTTGGTGTGTGCACCGATCAGTGCTTTACCTACCGGAGACTCATTGGAGATCTTTCCCTCAAGCTGTTAGCCTCTGTGGAACCTACGATCTTCAGCTCCATATCTTCCTCAAATTCATAATCATGAACCTTAACCTTGCAGCCTACGCTGATTCTGTCAAGATCGACTTCGTCCTCTACTACAACCTCAGCGTTCTTGAGGATCTTCTCGATCTCCTCGATACGTGCCTCGATATCTCTCTGCTCATCCTTTGCTGCATCGTACTCTGCGTTCTCAGAAAGGTCTCCCTGCTCTCTAGCCTCTTTGATCTTTCCTGCTACTTCTTTTCTCTTAACAACTTTCAGATCGTGCAGCTCGTCTTCCAGTTTTCTAAGTCCTGCGTATGTGAGTAAGTTCTTCTTTGCTTCTTCCATTTTGCCTTACTTCCTTTCAAAACCGTGCTGTTTTTTCTGAAAAAAATACAGCTTCGGATATTTCTGTTGCTACCATTCCCAAGAGCTCTTTTTTCTAAAAAAAGAGCGTAAAAATCTCAGGATATTCACAATTCCTGTATTATACCGAAAAGCCCCAGTATTGTCAAGCATTCCACGTCGAAAAAGGGTCCCTGAAATATGCAAAAAAAGCCGCGCGAAATCTCAGATTTCAACACGGCTTTTCTGTATTATCCTACCCGGTCTGATTCCTTATTTCTTCTCCGGAAAAAGATCTTTATAACGATTAGTCACCATCTGTGTCTGATACTCAAAATCCTGTTTATGCTGATTGACCAGTGTAGAAAGGATGATCCCGGAAAACCAGCAGATGATAGCTGTCAGGATCACAAACCCGCTGACGATCAGTGTCGGGATCTTTTCCACTGTCCCAACCTCCAGAAAATGTACCAGCACCGGAATAAAGAATACCATTCCCACCACAAACAGCACTGCTGCGATAAGGGAGAAGAACTCCAGCGGCTTGTAATTCTTGAACATTTTCACAATAGTCTTCAGGACCTTAAATCCATCTGCATAAGTATTCAGCTTGGACTCACTTCCCTCCGGCCTGTCACGATATTCAATGACTACATTCTCAACCTGCATGTTCTTATCGATGGCGTGGATCGTCATCTCTGTCTCGATCTCAAAATTCCTGGAAAGTACCGGGAATGTTTTTACAAAGCGGTAACTCATGGCACGGTAACCTGTCATGATATCCTTGATGTTGCTTTTGAAAAGACGGTTAATGGAACCTCTTACGATGCTGTTTCCAAAGTTGTGGAAAGGTCTCTTGTTCTCTGTAAAATATGTAGAAGAAAGGCGGTCACCAACTACCATGTCTGTGCCTTTCTCCAGAACCTTGCTGCACATTTCAGCTGCAAACTCTGCCGGATAAGTATCGTCACCATCTACCATAAGATAACACTGCGCATCGATATCCCGAAACATACTGCGGATCACGTTTCCTTTTCCCTGCTGATACTCATAACGGACAACTGCCCCTTCTTTTCTGGCGATCTCGTCTGTTCCATCTGTAGAGTTATTATCATATACGTAGATCACAGCTTCCGGAAGTGCTTTTTTCATATCGCGGATAACCTTTGCTACCGTCTTGCTTTCGTTGTAGCAAGGAATTAAAACTGCTATTTTATCTGCCATTATTTTTCTCCTGTAAAACAAAAAACTTTCTGCGGATTCCCGCTAACTGACTGTAGCACGCGCCCCGTTCCTTGTCAATAGAACGTTTCGTTTTCTCCGACATACTTTTCTCTTTTATCGCTCCAGTACCATGTCTGTAAGCTTTTTCAATTCTTCATAGCTTGAAATATTATTAGATTCTCTCCGGATTCCCGCACTGTGCCGCATACCGGCTGTATACCAGGTGCATGCTTCCGCATTTCGCGGATCCCGATATACTCACCCTTTATCGCGATCTGATCTTCGGCATGGCGCAGGATCATCTCGCAGACTTCCTCTGCGGTTGGTCTGGAAAGCTTTTCCCCGGTGTGGAAATAGTGGTTCAGCTCCCGGAAGATCCACGGGTTCCCACGTACTGCACGGCCGATCATCACCGCATCGCAGCCAGTCTCTTTAAACATGGCTTCTGCAGTTTCCGGTGAAACGATATCTCCGTTTCCTATCACCGGAATAGTCACCGCTTCCTTCACCCTGCGGATAGCATCCCAGTCCGCCTGACCGGAATAATACTGCTGTCTGGTCCTTCCATGAACTGCGATGGCTGCTGCACCGGCATCCTCCACCCGTTTTGCGATCTCCACCACATCCACCGGCGTATTTTCATCAAAGCAATGCGGACCTTCACCGTTACCGGCTTGGAAACTGCTCCGGAAACACTGCGGACGATCTCTTCGATCAGCTGAGGATCCTTCAGAAGAGCTGAGCCCTCGCCATTATTTACCACCTTGGGAACCGGACATCCCATATTGATATCGAGAATGTCAAAGGGACGCTCCTCAATGCTTTTTGCCACCTCTGCCATAAGGTCCGGCTCGCTGCCGAAAAGCTGCATGGATACCGGATGCTCCCCGGGATCGATCTCCATCAGCGCCTCTGTATTCTTATTATGAAAAGAAATCGCCTTGGCACTGACCATTTCCATACAGATCAGGCCTGCACCCTGCTCCTTGCAAAGTCTTCGAAATGCCAGATCCGTAACCCCTGCCATCGGTGCAAGCACAAAGGGGTTCGGTATCTCCACATTTCCGATCTTCCACTGCATCTTCATGGATCATTCCTCAACGGCATCTGCTTTTTTCTGCAGTTCCTCATCCGGGATATCTCCCAGGAAAAATACCTTGTAATACATTTCCAGAGATTCCAGAAGCTCTCTTTTGTCCCGCTGGAGTTCCTTGATCTTCAGTGCACTTCCGATCTCGTCAAAACGGGCATCTGCTCCAGGGCTCAGTCTTAAACTGCAGACTGCCGTCCTCATCAAATTCCAGTGTCAGGATCCCGCCTACATCCTCTGTGAAAAGCACACACATGATCTGCAGCTCCTGCTTTACCGTCTCAGGAAGAGACGCAAAATCCTGGTTAAAATAATATTTCTGCTCATAAGAGCTTGCTCCGCAGAGCACAATGTTATCCTGATACATAAAATCTCCTTTATTTATAACTTGACACTCCCACAGCTAAAGCAGGGAGATTCTTGTTTTTTCCACTACTGCAATAAAACATCAACGGAAAATCGCTGCCGGAAATTTTATCCGATCTGTGCTGCATGTTTTACACATAGCTGTATAAACCACGTACAGAAACCTCTCCGGAATTTACTTCCTCGACTGTACCGTCTGCACGCTCTACCAGAAGCTCTCCGCCGGCATTGATCCCTCTTGCGATCCCCTCATATGGATCATTCTGATCCAGTACACGTACCGGCTGGTTCAGATTGGCCAGCATTTTCTCATAATCCGGTTTCAGGCCGCTGAGATCCTCTGTCTGTACAAATCTCTCATAATTTTCCTCAAAATGCTTCATCACAAGTCCGACTACCTGTGCCCGGTCAAAGGGATGTCCGCTTTCCAGATACAGAGAGGTAGCCTTATCTGCCATTTCTTCCGGGAAGCTTTCCATATTTACGTTAATCCCGACTCCGATAACTGCACAGCCGATCTTATCCTGCTTCATGGTCATTTCGGTTAAGATACCGCAGATCTTTTTGCGGGAAACAACTACATCGTTAGGCCATTTGATCCCTACCTCAAGACCGAGCTCTGCTACTGCCTGTGCAACTGAAAGTCCCATAACAAGTGTCAGCATCGGCGCCTTCTGCGGAGAAAATTCCGGGCAGATAAGGATACTCATAGTAATGGCACTGTCCGGCGGCGCACTCCATCGTCTTGTAAAACGTCCGCGTCCTGCGGACTGATATTCTGCCACAAACAGCTCTCCGTGTCCTGCGCCTTCTTCCCTCCAGGCACGTTTTCCCCAGAGGTTGGTGGAATCTGTTTCTCTTGCAAAATGGACGGTTTTGCCCGCCCATTTTGTATGTGTTGCCTGTGAAATTATTTCTTCATTAAATAAATCTGACATTATTTCTCCGGCTCTCCTAATGTTGCAACGATCACAGCCTTAATGGTGTGCATACGGTTCTCAGCTTCGTCGAATACCTTGGACTGCGGAGACTCGAATACCTCGTCTGTAACCTCCATATCTGTAAGGTTGAAACGCTCGCCCATCTCTTTTCCGATCTTTGTCTTAAGATCATGGAATGCCGGCAGACAGTGAAGGAAGATCGCCTTTTCACCGGCATTCTCCATTACATGTCTGGTAACCTTGTATGGTGTCAGGTCGTGGATACGCTCTGTCCATACTTCGTCAGGCTCGCCCATGGATACCCATACATCTGTGTAGATGATGTCCGCATCTTTTGTTCCTACCTCCACATCCTCTGTGAGAGTGATGGTGGAACCTGCCTCTTCTGCCCACTGCTGACACTGTGCTACAAGCTCATCATTCGGGAAATATTTCTTATTGGTGCAGGCTACGAAATCAAGACCAAGCTTGGAGCATACAACCATCAGGGAGTTACCCATGTTGTAACGGGCATCGCCCATGTATACAAGCTTCAGGCCTTTCAGTTTGCCGAAATGCTCACGTACTGTCAGCATATCTGCAAGCATCTGTGTCGGATGATACTCGTTTGTCAGGCCATTCCATACCGGTACACCTGCATGCTTCGCAAGCTCCTCAACAATATCCTGACCGAAGCCACGGTACTCGATTCCCTCATACATTCTTCCAAGAACTCTTGCAGTATCTGCGATGCTCTCCTTCTTTCCGATCTGGGAGCTGTGGGATCCAGATAGGTAGAGCCCATTCCCAGATCATGAGCTGCCACTTCGAAGGAACAGCGTGTTCTTGTGCTTGTTTTTTCAAAGATCAGGCAATATTCTTACCTCTGTAATACTCATGAAGCTCTCCTGCTTTTTTCTTTGCCTTCAGATCTGCTGCAAGGTCGATCATGTAAGTGATCTCTTCCGGTGTAAAATCTTTCAGTGTCAGGAAATTTCTTCCTTTAAGATTCATAATATGTCCTCCTCATGGCTGCAGATTTATTTCTGCTCTGCCGGTTTATCTGTCATGATTTCCTTCAGGGATGTTGCCAGCCCTGCGATGCCCTGTATCTCGGACGGAATGATGATCTTCGTTGCCTTGCCGTCAGCAACCTTTGTAAGAGCCTCCAGGCTCTTCAGAGTAAGAACAGATTCATCTGCTCCTGCTTCCTTGATCATACGAAGTCCTTCTGCAGTTGCCTGCTGTACTTTAAGGACTGCCTGTGCCTGTCCTTCAGCCTCTTTGATCATACGCTCCTTCTGAGCCTCCGCATGAAGGATCGCCGCCTGCTTCTCAGCCTCAGCATCCAGGATAGCGGACTGTTTTTTACCCTCTGCAACAAGGATGGTGGAACGTTTCTCTCCTTCTGCTTTCAGAATGGCTTCTCGTCTCTCACGCTCAGCTTCATCTGTTTCTCCATGGCATCCTGGATGGCTGCCGGAGGATGATGTTCTTAAGCTCCACACGGTTAACCTTGATTCCCCATGGATCTGTAGCCACATCAAGGGAAGCACGCATCTTGGTATTGATAACCTCTCGGGATGTCAGTGTCTCATCCAGCTCCATATCACCGATGATGTTACGAAGTGTTGTAGCAGAAAGATTCTCGATCGCCATGATCGGATTCTCAACGCCATATGCGTAAAGCTTCGGATCTGTGATCTGGAAAAATACAACCGTATCGATCTGCATGGTTACATTATCTTTGGTAATTACCGGCTGCGGTGGAAAATCCACAACCTGTTCTTTCAGGTTTACTCTTCTTGCAACACGCTCAATGAACGGAACCTTGAAATGGATTCCTGTACTCCAGGTAGCCTTGTAAGCGCCAAGACGTTCCAGTACCACTGCATAGGCCTGCGGTACAATGCGGATACAGGATGCAAGTACCCACAGCACAAGAACGATGACTACAAGCAAAACAACAACTCCACCCATAATTTAGCCCTCCTTGCTAATTTCTTTTACGATCAGCTTCACTCCGCGGATCTCTTCGATCTCAACCACTGCACCTGTTGGAATTTCTTCCCCGTCATCTGCGGTCCGTGCAGTCCACTCGATGTCATTGATCCTCACCTGCCCGGTCTGGGCCAGGTTGTTGACCGGCTGTATCACTACGGCTCTTTTTCCCAGAAGGCTCTCTGCATTGGTCTTTTCCACGCCCTTGTTCATGTAGCGGACCGCCAGAGGTCTGGTAAAGATCAGAAGCACCACGGAAACTCCGAAAAATAAAAGGAGCTGTACAACAATTCCCCCACCAAGCCACGAGGCAATGCACGCCACAAGAGCACCGCCTGCAAACCAGACAGTGGTAAGTCCTACCGTGATTGCTTCAATTACCAGTAAAATTGCCAGTATTCCAAGCCAGGCCAAAGGTGTCATAAAACCCCTCCTCTCTTATTCTCTTCTCTGTCTTGCAGCTTCGTACATCAGAATTCCTGATGCCATGGCAGCATTCAGCGATTCTACCTTTCCGCACATGGGAATGCGGATCAGACAGTCTGCTGCCTCCGCTGCCTGATCAGTCAGGCCCTTTCCCTCGTTTCCGATGAAAAATGCGGTACCACCCTTATAGGATTCCTGATCATAGGAATTCTCGCCCTTCAGATGAGCTGCAAAACTGCGGATTCCCTTTTCTTTCAGCTTCTTTTCTAATGATACCACATCTTCCACGTATAGAAAAGGCATTCTGTAAATGGAGCCCATGGTAGAACGGATCACCTTGGGATTTGTGATATCCACGCAGGTTTTTGTGAGGAAAACTCCGCTTACGCCGGCGCCCTCACCGGTCCTGAGAATGGTTCCCGCATTTCCCGGATCCTGAAGATCCTCCAGAACCATGACCAGAGGATTTTTTCCCGCCAGTACCTCTTCCTCGCTCCAGGAAGGCAGCTTCAGAACTGTCAGGATCCCCTGGGGAGTCTTGGTATCACACATCTGACGGAATACGGAATCCTTCACGATCTCACAGGGATATTTTTCTGCCTGAGACATCAGCTCTCCATCCCGGGAAACGGCCTCGGAAACAAACACCTGGGAAACCCAGCTTTCCGGTGCTTCCAGAAACATTTTCCGGCCCTCTGCCACAAAAAGTCCCTGCTCTCTTCTGGCTTTTGCCTTCTGGTTCAGCTGCATGACATTTTTTATTTTTGCATTTGATACACTGGTTATCATACTTTTATTTCTCTCCTTCCGGCAATCCGTATTCGGTTAACGTAATTCCTCACGACTTGCATTCAGATCCTTGTTTTTTCCTATGGCGATTATGGAACAGTTGTCCGGAAGCGGTTCGGAAGGATCCAGATCTACCGTGACATTTTCACCCTGCTTGATGCCAATGATATTAATGTGAAAACGCTCCCGTACATTCAGATCTGCCAGATTTTTTCCAATCCAGGATACCGGCATGGAAAACTCCGCCATACTGAACTCCGCCGAAAGCTCAAACACATCCAGATACCCGCCGGACATAAGATTTCTGGCAACCCGCAGTCCCATGGACTGTTCCGGATAAATGATCTTATCTGCACCAATTTTGTCAAGTATACGTCCATGAAGAGAATTCATACTTTTTGCAACTACAAAGGGCACTCCCAGATCTTTGGCCTGCATGGTTGCGGAAATACTGGCTTCCAGATTTTCGGCAACTGCGATAATGGCTACATCCACATTCTGAACTCCCAGAGCCTTCAGGATTCCCGGTTCACGGACATCTGCTTTTACCGCATAGGTTACTTTTTCGGAAATCTCTTCGATATTTTCTTCTTTGTCATCAATGGCAAGGACATCGCAGTCTGACTCTGCCAGCGTCACCGCCAGAGTCATTCCAAACTGTCCAAGCCCGATCACGGCAAAAGATTTATTTTTCATTCTATTCTCCTGTTTAACCGATCATGATATCTTCTTCACCGAGATGCGTGGTGCTTCCCGGCCTGTTGCGTACACGCATCACAACTGCTGTTCCAAGTGTCAGCGGTCCGATACGTCCCAGATACATGGTAAGGATCACGATCCACTTGCCTGCCACATTCAGCTGAGGTGTCAGTCCTCTGGAAAGTCCTACTGTAGCCCCCGCAGAAGTGATCTCATATAAAACATCTGCCAAATCCACTCCCGGCATTACTGCGGACAAAAGCACCGTCATGGTAAAAAGGATCAGCACACTGGTTCCTGCAACAACCATGGCAGAACGGAGATAGCTCTCACGGATCCTGCGGCCGTATACCTCTACATCCTTTTTTCCCTGAAGATATGCTGCAATAGAAAGGATCAGAACCGCAATGGTAGTAGTCTTCACACCACCGGCAGTGCCCATGGGTGATCCTCCGATAAACATCCACAGCAGGGAAATGATCACGGTAGGTGTGGACAAAAGCGACTGATCCATGGTATAAAATCCCGCCGTACGTGTTGTCACTGACTGGAAAAAGGATGCCATGAGCTTTGTTCCAGTGGTGCCCCCTTCAGCGTGGAAGGGTTTCCGGATTCAAAGATAAATACCAGAAATGCTCCTAAAAATACCAGGATCCCGGTCATCGTAAGGACCAGCTTGCTCTGAAGCCGCAGTACACGAAAAACTCTGGATGGGGAGAGCTCTTTTCTCAGAACCTTGCGGAATTTATCCCACAGATCCCACCAGACGATAAATCCAAGACCTGACACAATGATCAGGCCAATCGTAGTGATATTGACCAGCGGATTGCTCACATATACCGAAAGGCTTGTTTCCCCGAAAAGATCGATCCCAGCGTTGCAGAATGCAGATACCGCCAGAAATATGGCATGCACCAGACCTTTTTTTATTCCAAATTCCGGTACAAAGCAAAACGCATACAGGACCGCACCGATTCCTTCTGCAAGAAACACGCATTTCACCACACTGCGGACTACAGCCACGACTCCACCCATTTCATCCAGGTTATAGGATTCCTTGATGATCCGCCGGTTTTTCAGGGAAATTTTCCTCCGGAGCTGATGAATATCATATTCGCCAGTGCGATCAGTCCGATCCCGCCGATCTGTATCAGGCACAGGATAACCGCTTTTCCAATGGGGCTCCACTGGACTGCCATAACAACTGTGGAAAGTCCTGTCACACATACGCTGGTCGCCGCTGTAAAAACAGCATCCGGGAAGGTAACAGCCTGCCGGGTGCACTGCAGAACGGCATCCACAAAATAAGTCCACCTACAAAAATCACCCCCGCAAAGCCGAGGGCAATTATTTGTGACGTATTCAGTTTATGCAATCCGTCTGAAACTTTTTTTAAGTTCATAAATATCTTTATTTTCTGTAATTATGAGAAAGAGAATTGCAGACCTCCCACATGTAGGAATCTACATTCTTCTGCATTGCAAGAGCCTCATTGATGTCGAAATCGACAAACTCACCATGACGGTATCCAACCACACGGCTGCGTTTTCCGGCAACAAGAAGATCTACTGCAAGAGCACCCATCATGGACGCATATACACGGTCCTTACATGTAGGGCTTCCACCACGCTGCATGTGACCAAGGATCGTTGCACGTGTCTCGATACCTGTTGCAGCCTCGATACGCTTCGCCATAGCCTCTGAATGGCCGATACCCTCAGCATTTACGATGATATGGTGTTTCTTGCCTTTCTTACGGCTCTCTACGATATTGTCAATAAGCTTCTGCTCGTCGTAATCATATTTCTCCGGGATCAGGATATCCTCAGCACCGTTTGCGATACCGCACCATACTGCAAGGTATCCGGCGTTACGTCCCATAACCTCGATGATACTGCATCTCTCATGGGATGTGGATGTATCACGTACCTTATCAATAGCTTCCATAGCTGTATTTACAGCAGTATCGAAACCGATGGTGTACTCGGTACATGCGATATCAAGGTCAATAGTTCCCGGCAGGCCAATGGTATTGATTCCAAGGTTCGCAAGCTTCTGAGCACCTGCGAAGGATCCGTCTCCACCGATAACAACAAGGCCGTCGATCCCATGCTTTCTGCAGATCTCTGCAGCCTGCTGCTGTCCTTCCTCTGTTCTCATCTCTGCACATCTGGCAGTATAAAGAATTGTTCCGCCTCGTTCAATCGTATCGGAAACGTCCCTTGCTGTCATATCTCTGATCTCTTCATTTAAGAGACCGCTGTATCCTTTATAGATTCCCTTTACGTTCAGTCCGCTGCTTAATCCTCTTCTGACAACAGCACGGATTGCAGCATTCATTCCAGGTGCGTCACCGCCACTGGTCAAAACGCCGATCGTTTTGATTTTGTTCTCTGCCATATTGTTATCCTCCATCTTATGAAACAACCTATTGTAATACACATATTCGGGTATAGTTTATAGCATTTTTATAAGTTTTTCAATACTCTCTCCACAATTTTAACATTGGAACTTCCATATTTTTTACACATGCGCTCCAGCCAGGAATCCTCGATATGGACCTGATAAGCAGGGGGAAGTTTCTTCATTGCCTTGACATCTTTGAGATAAATAACCACCGTGCTGTTTCCTCTGGATTCCATCAGATCGTCTACCAGACCGGTCTCGGCTTTTGCGTACTCTTCCCGGCTTTCAAACTGGAGCACAGTTCTCTTGGCATATCATCAAAAAGACGGACCTTTTCCAGGATCAGCTTGCTGGCTTTGTCGTCTTCTGCGGATACTCTTCCCTGAATAAAGAGCCGGGCATCTTCATTCAGGAACATCTGGCATTTTTCGTAATCACGTGGAAATACCACAACCTCCACGGTGCCTACCAGATCTTCCACTGTAAGGAACGCCATTACCTTATTATTCTTTGTATATTTTATGTTTTTATCCGTGATCATTCCACCCACGATCACTTTCTGGTTATCGTAAACCTCCGGTATCCCTGTTTCATCATCCGGCTGAAAATCAGAAGTTTTTGCAGAGATCATTTTTTCCATCATATTCCGGTAACGCTCCAGCGGATGACCGCTGAGATAGATGCCGAGAACTTCCTTCTCAAAGGTCAGTATCGTCTCCTTCGGATATTCTGCTGCCTGCGGCATACGGATCTCAAATTCCTTTTTATCTTCTTCAGGCGCAATATCAAAAAGACTCAGCTGTCCCGCCATGGTATGCTTCTTATCCTGGTTGATACTGTCTATGATCTGCGTATAAACCGTCATTTTCTGATTCCGGTTTCCCTCCAGGCAATCCAGCGCTCCGGCCTTGATCAGATTTTCCACAACTCTCTTGTTGATCTGGTCGATATTTCGCTCAATAAATGTTTTCAGGGAGGTATATTCTCCGTGCTCCTCACGCTCCCGCACAATCCCCTCGATTACCGGACGGCCGATACTCTTGATGGCAGAAAGTGCATAACGAATGGAACCATTGTCAACAGAAAAGCCATAAACACCATGATTGATATCCGGCGGAAGGATCCGGATCCCCATCTGACGGCATACAGAAATATACTCGGCAACCTTGTTCGGCATTTCCACAACGGATGTCATCAGTGCAGCCATAAATTCTACCGGATAATAATATTTGAGATATGCCGTCTGGTAGGAAACCACTGCATAAGCGGCAGCGTGAGACTTATTGAAGGCATACTTTGCAAAATCTGTCATCTCATCGTAGATCTTGTTTGCGATCTCCTCGGAAATACCGTTGGCAATACATCCCGGTACTCCCTCTTCCACGTTTCCGTAAACGAAATTCTGGCGTTCTTTTGCCATAACAGAAGCTTTTTTCTTGGACATGGCACGGCGCACCAGGTCACTTCGTCCAAGGGTGTAGCCTGCAAGCTCACGGACGATCTGCATAACCTGCTCCTGGTATACGATACAGCCATAGGTCGGCTTCAGAATCGGCTCCATCTGCGGACAGTCATAACGGATGGTATCCGGACGGTTTTTTCCGCGGATGTACTGCGGAATGAAATCCATGGGACCCGGACGGTAAAGCGAAATTCCCGCGATCACGTCCTCAAGGCTCTGAGGCTTCAGCTCCTTCATGAAGCTTTTCATTCCGGCACTCTCCAGCTGGAACACGCCGTCAGTACGTCCTGTTCCGAGAGAATCCAGTACCTTTTTGTCGTTGTAGTCGATCTTTTGCATATCCAGAAGCATACCGGTACTTTTTTCCACCATTTTCACAGCATTCTGGATAACCGTCAGGGTACGGAGACCCAGGAAATCCATTTTCAGAAGTCCCAGCTCTTCCAGTGTTGTCATGGTAAACTGCGTGACAATGGAACCATCCTGTGCTCTGGAAAGGGGTACGTATTCCGATACATCCTTCTGGCTGATCACAACACCTGCCGCATGCATGGAGGTATGCCTCGGAAGCCCCTCCAGACGTTTTGCCAGATCGATCAGACGATGGATATCGTCCTGTTCCTCGTAAGCCTTGCGAAACTCCGGATTCATTCCCAGTGCCTTGTCAATGGTGATATTCAGCTCCTGTGGGATCATCTTGGCGATGGTGTCCACCTGGGCATAAGGCATATCCAGAACACGGCCTACATCACGAATGACACCGCGGGCTGCCAGTGTACCGAAGGTAACGATCTGAACCACGCAGTCATCACCATATTTTCTTCTTACATAATCAATAACCTCCTGTCTCCGTTCGAAGCAGAAATCCACATCGATATCCGGCATGGATACTCGCTCCGGATTCAGGAAACGTTCAAAGAGCAGATCATACCGGATCGGGTCCAGCTGGGTGATCCCAAGTGTATAGGCAACCAGGCTTCCTGCGGCAGAGCCTCGTCCCGGACCGACCATGATATCGTTGTCCCTGGCATATTTGATAAAATCCCATACAATGAGAAAGTAATCTACATATCCCATGTTTTTGATCGTAGACAGCTCATAATCCAGGCGCTTTTTCAGCTCCTCTGTTACCGGATGATAACGCTGCTCAAGTCCCTCATGGCAAAGCTTGTTCAGATATTCCCAGGAGGTAAATCCGTCCGGCACATCATATTTCGGTAGCTTGGTCACACCAAATTCAATCTCCACATGACATCTCTCCGCGATCCTGTGCGTGTTTTCCAGCGCTTCCAGCGCATATGGGAAAAGCCTCGCCATCTCCTCCGGTGATTTCACATAATACTGGCCGCCCTCATAGCGCATTCTGTTCTCATCGCTGAGCTTTTTCTGAGTCTGCAGACAAAGAAGAACATCATGTGGTTCCGCATCCTCTGCCATAGTGTAATGCACATCATTGGTGGCAACCAGATCGATCCCCGTCTCTCTGTGCATACGGAGAAGCTGCTGGTTTACGGTCTGCTGCTCCGGGATCCCATGGTCCTGAAGCTCCAGAAAGAAATTTCCTTTTCCGAAAATATCCTGGTAACGTAATGCCGCGATCTTGGCATCCTCATACATTCCACGTGCAAGATATCTGGCGACTCTCCCGCCAGGCAGGCACTTAAGGCAATGATACCCTCGTGATATTTTTCCAGAAGCTCCAGATCCACACGTGGCTTGTAATAAAACCCTTCCACGAATGCCTTGGATACAATTTTCATCAGGTTGCTGTATCCCTGATTATTCTCAGCCAGCAGGACCAGATGATAATAACGGTCATCCCCACTTCCCACTTCTCTGTCAAAACGGGAGCCCGGAGCCACATAAACCTCACATCCGAGGATCGGATTGATCCCGGCTTCTCTTGCAGCTCTGTAAAATCGATCACACCATACATAACGCCATGATCGGTGATCGCCGCACTGTCCATACCCAGCTCTTTTACTCTGGCTACATATTCTTTGATCTTATTGGAGCCATCCAGAAGGCTGTATTCTGTATGGACATGTAAATGTGTAAACTCCAAATTTATTCTCCTTATCGTAAAAAACAGGGCTCCGGATCCTCCCCGCTCTGCACTTTTCTCTGAACGTGCCGGAGCGTGTCTGATCCGGAGCCGGTCAACACCTTGTTATTTTTTAATGTAGATCCTCTTGTCACGGATCTCTACTTTTCCTTCCTTCATCAGATGACCGACTGCACGCTTGAATGCGTTCTTACTGAGGCCAAACTCTCTCTTGATAACTTCCGGTGAGGCATGATCATCAAATGGCAGCACCCCTGCAAATTCCTCGATCACGCTGAATACGCTCTCTGCATCCTCGTTGATCTGGATGTAAGCCTTCTGGCGGTCACTGACGTTCATCTTGCCATCCTCTTTCACCTCTGTGACACGAAGATCAAGAATAGCTCCCGGTCTGTACTTGCCTGTTGCCTCCCGTGCCGGATCAGAGCAGAATATTTATCATCTACCGCAACAAAAAACGCCGAAATTCCCACTGATCTCATAGACACGCCCCTTTACCGAATCTCCCGGTACATAAGGAGTTCTGGTGGAAAGATAATGATACACCTTCATAGTTGCACAGAGTCTGCTGCTCTTATCTACATAAAGAGCTACCAGACACTCCTCACCTTCACGGACCCGGTTGGTCTGCTCATGATACGGAAGAAGAAGATCCTTCTCCAGTCCCCAGTCAAGAAAAGCACCGATCCTGGTGACCTGTTTTACCTTAAGGACTGCGGTCTGTCCTACCTGAAGCATCGGCTCACGGGTAGTTGCGATCAGTCTGTCCTGGGAATCCTTATAGATGAATACTTCGATCTCATCACCTGCTTTGGTTCCTTCCGGTACCTGTTTGGACGGAAGAAGCACCCGCTCATTCTGAGGTGCGTTTCGGTCCTCTCCAAGATATATTCCGAAATCCACGGTTTTTACAACCAGTAATTTCTGTTTTTTACCTAATTCTATCATTCTTACTCCTGTTCCTTAAAACTATATATGATCATTTACTATTTGCTGTCTGTCCTGCATTATAACATAAGAGAATTATTATAGAAAGCACAAAAAAGGCAGCTTCGGAAATTTCTTTCCGTCACTGCCTTTTATTTGCCATTCATGGGGGAATCTGTCCCACATTGGGTCAGTCTGTTATTCTGTTGGTTTCTCAACCGGCATCGGGTTCATCATTTTAATGACAAAAAGTACGATCAGCATCAGCACGATTCCCACCGGAAGAGCGATCCATGCTGTTTTTACAAAGCCTGCAACAATATAAGTTACAAAGGATACTGCCGCAGCCAGGATCGCATACGGGAGCTGTGTGGAAACGTGAGTCACATGATCACACTGTGCTCCTGCGGAAGCCATGATCGTTGTATCAGAGATCGGTGAGCAGTGGTCTCCGCAAACTGCACCTGCCATGCAGGCGGACATGGAAATGATCATCATCTCAGGACTGGATTTCTCAAATACCGCAACAACGATCGGGATCAGGATACCAAAGGTTCCCCAGGAAGTACCTGTAGCAAATGCAAGTCCGCATCCAACCAGGAAAATAATGGCCGGAAGGATAACTTCAATACCACCGGCAACAGAACGCATTGCTTCTTCTACGAATACCGCTGCACCAAGTGAGTCTGTCATAGCCTTCAGTGTCCATGCAAAGGTCAGGATCATGATCGCCGGTACCATAGCCTTGAAGCCTTCCGGGATGCATCCCATACAGTCTCTGAAATTGATCACACGGCGGATCATATAGAAAATAATGGCAAACACCAGACCAAAAGCACTTCCCATTGCAAGGCCTGTAGAGGCATCACTCTGTGAAAATGCGGTAACAAAATCTGTTCCGCTGAAAAATCCTCCTGTATAGATCATACTGATGACACAGCAGATAACAAGCACAACGATGGGGATCACAAGATCGATCACCTTTCCTCTCGGATTCGGTGCCCCATCATCCGTTGCATTCTCATACGGTCTTGCAGATGTTGTATAAAGATCTCCGTTCAGAGCATTGATCTCATGTGTTCTCATAGCGCCAAACTCAGTTTTCATCAGTACCATACCAACCATCATCACAATCGTAAGGATCGCATAAAAGTTATACGGGATAGTTCTTACAAAAATCGCAAGTCCATCCTGTCCCTCTACGAATCCGCTGACTGCTGCAGCCCAGGATGAGATCGGTGCGATGATACATACCGGAGCAGCTGTCGCATCGATCAGGTATGCAAATTTTGCTCTGGATACATGATGTCTGTCTGTTACCGGACGCATAACGCTTCCTACAGTCAGACAGTTGAAATAATCATCAATAAAGATCAGAATACCAAGCACAATTGCGGCAAGCTCTGCACCTACACGTGTGTGGATCTTTTTGCTGGCCCATCGTCCGAATGCGGCGGAGCCGCCGGCCTTGTTCATCATACATACCACAGATCCCAGGATTACCAGGAAGATCAGGATACCTACGTTATAGCTGTCAGAAAGAACCTTGATGATTCCTCCCTCAAAAATCTGTGTTACCGTTCCTTCAAATTTAAATCCGGAATAGATCAGTGCTCCTACTACAATTCCCACAAACAGAGAACTGTATACTTCTTTTGTGATCAGTGCAAGGACGATCGCAACAAGAGGTGGAAGCAGTGCCCAGATCGTTGCATACAGAGCAGGCTGGTAAGTCTCCTCCGCATCCGCAGCCAGCACAGTCAGGGGACTTGCCAGTGCGCCCATGAATACCATTGCCATAACAGACAATGCTGTTCCTGCTTTTTTACTCATTTTTCTCCTCCCTTTTCGGGGACAAAAAAAACGGAGGCTGTCTCTTCTTAAGAACACCTCCGGTTAAATAATCCTTATTTAACTAATAGCCTGTCAGAAAATCTCCATTCAGCATATTAAATGCAGATCTCCCGAAGTGCTACCGATAGCGCTCCACATCCGTGACAGTACAACGCATATTCTGCGTTATCCCAGCACCCTGTCATCTGGCCTTCCAGAGCACTTCGGCAAATTTTCCTTTCTTTATGAACAGCCTGCCAGGGCCTTGCATCCATAAATACTGATAAAATCCGCGCCTCTATCTTCTTATCCGTGACCGTTTGTCCTCCGCAGGACTTCCCGGCCATCTTTTTTTCTTTATACTGTAGCAGTTTCCGACATAAATATCAAGTAGTTTACACAGATTCCTGCCATTCAGACCAATATTGTTACTTTTCACTCCGTTTTCAGTAACACGCTTCGCGGAATATTACCAGCGAACTGTAATCCAATATTGCCTTATTTACTGCTCATTCAGCAGCCACTTCACATCCACTCCCAGCACCTTTGCAAACACCCGCAGTTCATAATCTGCTACAAAACGTTCTCCTCCTTCGATCCGGCTGATACTGTCACGCTCCAGCATCACTCCTTCCACCTGCATTTTTGCTGCCAGCGCAGATTGCGACATCCGTTTCATATTCCTCATCTGGCGTATTTTTTCTCCGGAAACGTTCTTTTTTCCCTGATAAGTGTATATTTTCATCCTGCCACCTATTTTAATAAATGTGTTAATGTTCTGCATTTTTCTTGACATTAGCATATATTTCGGCGGCACCTGTGTTAAAGGTCAGCAAATCTGACATTTTCTGCATTTTTCGACAAAAAATGCCGCGGTACTGTTCCGCGGCATTTCCACTCAGGCGGATATTGACGATCCACCATCGGGTCAAACTGTTTTTTCTTCTGATCAGTCTTCCTGTCCTACCTGACCATAATATGCATTTGCACCATGTTTTCTGTAGTAATGCTTATCCTGAAGCTCCTGCGGTGCCGGTTTTACATCCGGATTGATCAGCTCGCAGCGAGATGCCATCTTGGCAACCTCCTCAAGAACAACTGCGTTATGAACTGCCTCATGAGCATCCTTACCCCAGGTAAAAGGTCCGTGGTTCTTACACAGCACAGCCGGTACTGCTTCATAATCTTTGTTTTTGAAATAATCAGCAATAAGAACTCCCGTGTTCTTCTCATATGCCTCTTCGATCTCTCTTTTGGTCAGATTACGCACACATGGTACTTCTCCGTAAATGTAATCTGCATGTGTGGTTCCATAACACGGAATCGATCTGCCTGCCTGCGCCCAGCTTGTTGCCCAGGATGAGTGGGTATGTACGATACCGCCGATATTCGGAAACGCTCTGTAAAGAACTGCATGTGTCGGTGTATCAGAGGATGGATTGTATCTTCCTTCTACTTTATTTCCATCAAGATCTACCACTACCATGTCTTCCGGTGTCAGCTTGTCATAATCCACACCACTTGGCTTAATCACAAAAAGTCCCTGCTCCCTGTCGATCCCGCTGACATTTCCCCATGTAAAGGTAACAAGACCATATTTGGCAGATCCATATTTGCTCTGTAAACTTCTTCTTTTAATTTTTCAAGCATAGCGCGCCCTCCTTTTACGGTATAGTTGTTTCAAAAACGATGTACTAATCTCTACCGCCTGTATTTATTTTGTAAACTCAACTACTGCGTAAGGTTCTTTATCCTCCGCGTTGAGAACTACAGCTTCTTTATTTTCTGTCATATATACTTCCGGAATGATAACATTATCCAGTACTGCCTGACGTTTATATTCAACACGAAGCTGACCAACTTTAAAATCCTCAGGCAGATGATCCGCTGCCATCCGGATATACTGACAGTTGTTCACATGATGATTGGTGTCCAGATGATGCTTCTGTACGGAAAAAGCATTCTGCACTTCCCGTTCCTTCGGAAGCGCGATCTTTCTTGGTGCATAATCCATCTCTATTTTTTCGCCCAGATCATAGGATCTGTATCTGCCGGTGTTAGCTTTTCCGGAAGACCGGTTTCTGTATTGATAAAGGACCAGTAGGAATTGGCCCATGCCAGCTTCTCACCATCCATTGTCTCAAGAATAAAATTACGCATTCCGATAAATCCACGGAATCCATAAGGAATTGTTGTTACTTTTATATTTTCACCAAGCTTCGGATATCGCTTCACGATCACCTGCCAGGCAGAAAGTACCCAGGCTCTTTTCTGTTCCTTTAATACTTCCATGCCGACTCCTGTCTGCTCGGATTCAAAGGTACAGCAATCCTGAAAATAATCCAGAACTCCCGGCAGCGTCAGACATCCATCTTCTCCGATCTCACTGAATCTTACTCGACTCTCAAAACTGTAACTCATTCATGCCTCCTGTCATACTGTCTATACTTTATTGTAACACTTGGCAGGAAGAAACGCACTTGTTTTTTTTGGGGCGCAGCGGATTGCGAATATCTTCTTATTTTTGAGTACAAAAAAAGTACCTCGCAACTGAGGTACTTAAGAAGCAGGGCTACAAGGATTCGAACCTTGAACTGACGGAGTCAGAGTCCGTTGCCTTACCGTTTGGCGATAGCTATGTGTTTTGTTTTTCGCTTGCCTTATCGCTTGCGACGGATGTTATTATATAACAGCTTTTTTGAAATTGCAACCCCTTTTTTTAATTTTTTTTATTTTTTTCAAAATTTTCTTAAACTGCTGTTAAAACTCCTTATTATATGCGGGTTTACGCAGTAAAAAAAATTTTACAATCCACTCCTTTGTGTTATAATAAGCCGTATAATAAAAAGAGCGGAAACAACCGTGTATTTCCCTCCGGTCACAATATCCGGAGGCATCCAAAGGAGAACGCTATGCGAGCAAATAACCTTACTCTGCTCACGGACCTCTATGAGCTTACCATGATGCAGGGATATTTCAAAAACCCTACCAACCAGACCGTTGTCTTTGACATGTTCTACCGCAACAATCCGTGCGATGGCGGTTTTGCCATCTGTGCAGGACTGGAGCAGATGATCGAATACATCGAAAATCTCCGTTTCTCAGAAGAAGACATTACCTATCTGAGAAGTCTTGGCATCTTTGAGGATGATTTCCTTGAGTATTTGAGCAACTTCAGATTCACCGGTGATATCTACGCAATTCCGGAGGGAACCGTGATCTTCCCGAGAGAGCCAATGGTCAAGGTTATCGCACCGATCATGGAGCTCAGCTTGTAGAGACGGCCATCCTGAACATTATGAACCATCAGAGTCTTATTGCCACTAAGGCAGCACGTGTATGCCACGCAGCTAAGGGCGATCCCATCATGGAATTCGGTCTTCGCCGTGCCCAGGTCCGGACGCCGGGATCTTCGGTGCCAGAGCTGCAGTGATCGGCGGATGTGCCGGTACTTCCAACGTACTGACCGGCCAGATGTTTAACGTTCCGGTTCTCGGAACACATGCTCATTCCTGGATCATGAGTTTCCCGGATGAGTACACAGCCTTTAAGACCTATGCGAGACTTTACCCGAATTCCTGTACTCTTCTGGTTGACACCTACGATGTCCTGAAATCCGGTGTTCCCAATGCGATCCGTGTATTTGAGGAGATGCGTGAGGAAGGTATCCAGCTGAAGAATTATGGAATCCGTATCGACAGCGGTGATCTTGCATATCTTTCCAAAAAAGCTTACAAGATGCTGGCTGCTGCCGGTTTCGATGATGCTACCATTTCCGCATCCAGCGATCTTGATGAATATCTTATCGAAAGCCTGAAGGCCCAGGATGCCAAGATCAATTCCTGGGGCGTCGGAACCAAGCTGATCACAGCCGATAACAATCCGGCATTCGGCGGCGTATACAAGCTTGCCGCTGTAAAGGACGCTGACAGCGATGCCTTCCAGCCGAAGATCAAGCTTTCCGAAAACACAGAAAAGGTTACCAACCCGGGCAACAAGACTGTATACCGTATCTACAGCAAGAAGACCGGCAAGATCAAGGCCGATCTGATCTGCCTTGCAGATGAGAAATTCGATCCGGAAGAAACTATGGTGATCTTTGACCCGGTTGACACCTGGAAAAAGACCAAGGTTCTTGGCGGAACCTACGAACTCCGTGAGCTCCTTGTTCCGGTAATTAAAGATGGTAAGAGCGTTTACAAGTCTCCATCTGTCATGGAACTCCGCGACTACTGCAAACAGGAGCAGAACACACTGTGGATGAATCCAGACGTTTCGTTAATCCGCAGAAGGTTTATGTAGATCTCTCCCAGTCACTCTATGACATGAAGAAGGCTCTCCTGGAAGAAATGAGTGAAAAAGAGCTCTGATAAACAGAAATAAGCATTCATAAACCCTCCTTTCTTATCATAAGCTTATGGATAAGGAAAGGAGGGTTTTTATTGCACAGAGAATTTTATACCCGGCTGATCAGTAGGGAGCATCCTCTGCCGGAAGCCTTTGTGCCGGAACATCTTATCGATATCGGACTTCCATTTGAAGCAGCACCGGGAGATCCGAAGCGGCTTCTGGAGTATCAAGCTGCAAAAGCCGCTTCCCAGCTTTTCCATGCCTGTCACAGATGCGGTCTGAACCTATGGGCAGTTTCCGGATATCGTTCCTACCAGCGACAGAAGGAGCTTTTTACAGGAAGTCCTTTCGTTGCAGAGCCAGGAACAAGTGAGCACCAGAGCGGACTTGCTCTGGATGTCTCCTGCCCTTCCATCCATATGGAGCTCTCCGAAAGGTTTTCCGCAACAGGAGAAGGCCGCTGGCTAAAAAAGAACGCTCCGCTCTATGGTTTTATCCTCCGGTACCCAAAAAACAGAGAGGAGATCACCGGCATCCCTTACGAGCCATGGCACATCCGCTATGTGACCAAACCTCTGGCTTCCTGGCTCACTATCACAAATCTGACTCTGGAAGAATACCACTGCTTTCCTTCCCGGTGTCCGCACCCTCCCTGATCTGCTGCTCCTGGCATCTGCATCTGATGTTTATATCTTGATCTGCACACATTTTTCTGTACATCTGATGCACTTTTACTGCTCCATCTGTCTGCCAAGAAAACCGGCTGCTGTGCGGATAAGGGCACGTTCTGTGTCTCCCAGTGCTGTTTTTTCACTTTTAGTCAGAAGAATCACTGCTCCAATGGCGTCACTCGCACACAGGATCGGCTGTATCATTTTCTGGCAAAATGAATCCATAGCGTCGGAAATGACTGATATATTTTCCCTGCTGTCCTGACTGACCATTCTGCCTTTCCTGCCGGCAATGACTGCATCCAGATCAGAACTGATCTCTTTGCCTTCCAGTTCCCGCTTCCGCTGCCACATGCCGCCACGACCTGATCACGATCTGTAATACAGGCAGTCAGTCCGGTGGTCTGTACCAATGCTTCCGCATATTCCGCAGCAAACGTATTCAGCTCTCCAATGGGCGAATATTTTTTCAGAATGATCTGTCCTTCCCTGTCTGTAAAAATCTCCAGTGGCGTTCCTTCTTTGATCCGCAGTGTCTTTCGTATCTCTTTTGGAATCACAACCCTGCCCAGATCATCAATCCTGCGAATAATTCCCGTTGCTTTCATCTTCCTGAATTCCTCCTGTATTTTCTGTTTATCGTACGTCAATGTTATGTCAACTATTTATTTTTCATATGGTTATTATGCGAAAAAACTGGGAGAAATATGCATAAAAATCTCTTATTTATCTGTCGCAGGAGCCGCATTGTCGTATGCCTGCTGCAGAAATAAATCCTGATAAAGTTTTTTTGAAAATAGGGTTGCATTTTTGAATAATAGTGGTATAGTATTCGTATACTTGATATGTAGTTTTGAATACTACATGTTATTTTATCAATTTCTACGTTGTTGTGTCATAAACTGTCACAATGATCCATCATTGATGAACCGATCATGAAGTTGTCCATATGATATAAACAGCAGATTTTTTGCAGGAGGTGTTTTTATATGAAATTTAAATTAAAAGATCCGGGAAGCGCCATAACCCACGGAATCGGCATGCTTCTTGCCGTGGCCGGAGCCACTCCGCTGATCGTGAAAGCGGCCAGAAGCGCAGATGTTCTCCACGTTTTTGCAGTAAGTGTTTTTATCCTTACCATGATTCTTCTTTACCTGGCAAGCACACTTTACCATTCCGTAAACTCCACAGCCAAGGTGAACCGCCGTCTGAAAAAAATGGATCACATGATGATCTTCGTGATGATTGCCGGCAGCTACACTCCTGTATGCCTGATCGTTCTCCACGGACGCACCGGCTATATCCTCTGTGCACTCGTATGGACTGTTGCCATCATCGGAATGATCCTCAAAGGCTGCTGGATCAACTGCCCGAAATGGCTTTCCTCTGTGATCTACATTGGAATGGGCTGGCTGTGTGTACTCGCTTTTGTTCCGATCTTCCATAGTCTGCCCCGTGCAGCTTCGGATGGCTCCTTGCCGGCGGCATCATCTATACCATCGGCGGTGTGATCTATGCGCTAAAGCTTCCGATCTTCAATGCGAAGCATAAGAATTTCGGCTCCCACGAAGTATTTCATGTCTTTGTGATGCTGGGAAGTGTGTGCCATTTTGTTGTAATGTATTTCTTTGTAGCCGGTATGGCGATCCACTGAGTTACTCTGTGATCAGCTAGATAACAATCTCACCTTTCGGATACCGTGACATGCTCCCACCACTTAAATCTTACGATTTTGAAGTGGGGGCTTCCTGCTCGATTACCCTTTAGGGCAAAGCTAAAACAGGCTATCCCGCGTGTCCCGCGGTTTTGTTTTTTATGTTTATCCGGTTACGGATTTTTTTCTTGTGCCGTCAGGCACATTCTTTATAGATTCTTTTTTCCTTCTTCACGATGTTGACTGCTGCATTCACATCCCGGTCCATCCTATTTCCACATTCACAAACATACA
>ENA-OQAN01000322-OQAN01000322.1-human-gut-metagenome-genome-assembly--contig:-NODE-322-length-26011-cov-2.776541_pt1 | contig 26011 bp, 34 predicted proteins | sample MGYA00242735_ERZ504527 | MGnify/ENA primary metagenome ERZ504527 (study PRJEB26092, sample SAMD00036230) | human gut metagenome | host: Homo sapiens | study: EMG produced TPA metagenomics assembly of... | reverse complement strand
CTCAAATCCATGATACCATACAGTATCGGACGAAGTTCACCCGCCGCGGGCATGTATTACGGGGATGCCCAGATGGGTATACAACAAATGAAAGGGGTAGACAAACTATGAAGTTCGTATTTTTAGATGTAAAAAACAATTTGGCGACGACATTGATCTGTCCAGATTTGATCTGTTTGGAGAAGTTGTGAAATATCCTTTTTCCACCCAACAGGAAGTGCCTGAACGCATTCAGGATGCAGATGTGATCATTGTAAATAAAATTCAGGTGAATGAAGCCTCCATCGGCGCTGCCAAAAATCTCAAATTGGTCTGTGTCACTGCCACCGGCACAAACAATCTGGACAAGGAATATTTAGACAAACGCGGGATTGCGTGGAGAAATGTTGCCGGATATTCTACAGAATCAGTTGCCCAGCATACTTTTGCCATGTTGTTCTATCTTCTGGAACATCTGCGATATTACGATGACTATGTCAAAGAGGACCACTACACAAATGACACTATTTTCACTCATTTTGCCCAGACCTTCTACGAATTAAAAGGAAAGATCTGGGGCATTATCGGACTTGGAAATATCGGACGCAGAGTAGCTGCGATTGCAGAAGCTTTTGGTGCGCAAGTCATCTATGCTTCCCCATCCGGTGCAGCGCCTCAGGAAAGCTACCATCAGGTTTCTCTTGATACACTTCTTGAAACTTCCGATATTGTCTCTGTACATGCACCTTTGAATGAACATACAGAACATCTTATGAACTTGAACGCCTTTTGTAAGATGAAAAAAAGCGCGATCTTCTTAAATCTGGGACGTGGTCCGATCGTCGTGGAAGCAGATTTAAAAACCGCACTGGAAACAAATGAAATACAAGCTGCCGGTCTGGACGTTCTGTGTGTAGAACCTATGTCCGAAGACAATCGCTTCGCGGCTTCACGGACAGCAACCGGCTTCTTATCACACCTCACATCGCATGGGCAAGCATTGAAGCCAGAACAAAACTTATGAACATCATTGCCGGGCAAATCAAAGAGTTCTTCGGGCTGTAACGCCTGACAATATAAGCTGTAACGCATTTTATCTTTATGATAACACGTTACAGCTTTTCTCTTTTCAGCTTACACTCTCCCTGCTATTTTCGGGCGTCATTTTTCTCAAAAACGCCCACTACATCAAATCTTTCGTCTCCGCATGACACACAGAAAGTAGCCGCAAAAACAACCGATATTCCTGTTAAGATTACAGGAAAAACCAGATTATCTTTCAGCGTAAAATCACCGATATTCGCCTGTGTCAAAAAAATCAGAAGGAATGACGAATGATCGTTGCTTTGGATGATTTCATTGCCAGACCGATAAACAGCGCAATAAAACTCATACTTACCATCACAATCGATTTCAGAATAAGCTGCACATAAAATGACGCACTTGCCATGTTAAAATCAAGCAAAAATGCAGATTTCATAAAAAGTGAGCCGACAAGTACACAGCCATAAACCAGCAATTTTGTCAAAATCAGCGCAATAAGATTAAAAATCCACACTGCCAGCATTTGTGACACTAATATTTTCTGCCGTCTGATCGGATAGGAAAACATCAGATTCATGGTTTTATTTTTATACGCTGTGACAATAAACGAAGCCAGCATCACCCCGGTAAATACTAAAAAAGACATCCCCGTAAACAGTTCGATGGAAGACGAAATCATCTCATTCCCCGGTGCAGCATCCGGCACTCCGGTGTCCGGATCATTTGCAATTCCCAGATACGCCAGTGCAAACAGAAACGTGCAGAGGATAATCGCAAGAATCACAGCATTTCTAATGTACTTACCGATGTTGTTCTTTTTCCATTCCAGTTTGATCAATTTTAACATCTCACATCACCTCCTGTCAGTTTGAGGAAATATTCTTCCAGTGATTCTGACTTTGTTCCAATCGCAGTCATTTCCACATCGTGTAATGCCAGCGCCTTTGACAATTCTTGCACCGATATATTCCCGTCATAAATTCGATGATTCTATCTTCTACAATCTTAAAGTTGTCAATCCCTATCTTATCCGACAGTACATACGAAGCCTTTCTTGTATCCACAACATTCAATTCAATATAGGCAAGACTTCTTTCCGTAATTTCCTGCATCGCGATTTCCTGAACGAGAACACCGCGGTTGATCACTCCGATCGTATCTGCAATACTCTCGATCTCTGAAAGAATATGACTGGACACAATAATCGTAATGTCGTATTCCGTACAAAGCATCCGCAGTAAATCCCGAATCTGTTTTGATTCCTGCCGGATCAAGACCATTAGTCGGTTCATCCAAAATCAAAGTTCCGGCTTACACAACACCGCTCGTGCAAGTCCTAATCGCTGTTTCATTCCCAGAGAATACTCGCGTACTGATTTTTTCCCTGTATTGTTCAAGCCTAACAGCTCCATGGCATTTTCAATACTTCCTGTATTGTAATATCCCATGTATTCACAATGAAGCGCAAGATTCTCTCTGCCACTTAAATGCTCATAAAAAGTAGGAAATTCAATCATGCACCCCATCCGCTTAAGTACCTCATACGAAGTCGATGTCAGTTTCTCTCCAAACAGCTCGATGCTTCCTCCTGTCGGTTTCCAGAGATTTGTCAACAGCTTCATAACCGTCGTTTTTCCCTACAGTGTCAACGATTTTTCAAAAAAATATTGTTCATATCTTGACTCTTTAATTTATAGTATTTTGAATACTTCTCAGATATTGATATTATAACACTCCTTACTTGCACTATCTAATGGGATTTTTTATGCTCCGAATAAATACCTGCATGTTTCGTAAGACCTTCACGTTCATTTATCCATTTCTTAATCTCCTCAATCTCTTCTTTAAAACTACAACTTTCATTTTACATTCCTCTTTGTAATCATTAAAAATCCCTTCCAATTCATTCTGGATTTCCTGCCTTTCCAGATTTTCATAATCTTCTAATTTATGAGCCGAATCGTAGTGTTCCAACTCTTCTAGCAGGCCTTCTACATAATCTATCATAGTCATATTGTAGAGATAAGAAAGAAATGATGATGTTCCGTAGTCAATGCTGAACCAGCAGCGTTGAAACCATTGTTCTGCATACATACGTTCATCAGATCCATTGGAACGCTCTCCTATGATTAAATCATTTATAAAATTCTCTAACAATTCACCCACAGTCAATCCTACTGATCCCGCCTTACAGCATAGACTTCTTAAATCTGCTTTAGAAAGTTCTATTGGAATACTATAGGTTCTGCTTTTCTTATAGAGTTCTTTTACTTCTTCCGGCTCACAATATATTAAATCTGTTCCTGAATAAAGAACCTTTTTCAATTCTGAAAAAGGTCTCTGCATCCATAAATATTTTCCCGTTTCATCTCTTTCAAAACGGCAGCCATTTTCTATTTCATACTCTCGCATATCATGCCGGATTATCTCCTGCGTTTCGTCTGAAAGCAGATTTACAAGAAAAGATTCCTCCGCTACAGCAAGGGCCCGTTCACTATCCATCTCCTGATCCTCCTATGTTTCATATTACAGGTGAATATACTTTAGCCTGGATTATTCACGCGTAGCCGTGAAAGTGGCTGAAAGCCACATAGTTACTGTATTTTAATTGAATATTGCTTTTCACTTATCAAGTGAATAAAAAAAGAGCTGGGGATTCAAAATTTAACTTGAACTATTTTTAGCTAATTAGAAATGTGCACAAAACCCTTGAAAACACTGGCTTTGTATTAGATTTGCTTTTCTTCTTTACAACTAATATTATACCATAAAAATAGCAAAAAGTGTAGTTATTTTTACCCGTTTTTTATTGTTTTTTCTCTTTTTGTTAGACTTTCACAAATCCTAAGCTTCTTTACACGCACTCTATCTTTCTGCTTTTCAATATCCTTTCTACTTCTTCCTCATACCGTTGATCTGCTGTTTTCCATCCAATCGATTTTCGGTACATAGTATTGATCCAGTTCTCAATCCATTGAATTCTCTTTTTACTTTGTGCCTTTATTTCTGTGCCTTTCTGAATAAATCTTCGAATGATTCTATTGGTATTCTCATTTAACCCTCTTTCCCAGGAACTATATGGATGTGCATAGAATACAGAAACCCCTGCACGCTTTCCCCATCGATGCAATTTTGCAAATTCAGAACCATTGTCTGTTGTAATACTTTTAAAGATCAAGCTGAAATTGGGGACTTCTCTTTTTAGCTGATTCAGCACTTTATGTACACTGTTTACATTTTTCTTTGGCATTTTACGAATGATTTCTTTCCGAGTCATCCGTTCTGTCAGGGTAAGAAGCACTTTATCGTTTGTCTTTTTTCCAATGACACAATCAATTTCCCAATGTCCAAACTCCGTTTTTTCATTGATGATCTCTGGACGCTTCTCTATGCTTTTCCCTGTTAAACGTTTATGTTTTCTACAGTAGGTTTTTCTCTTTTGTTTACGTTTCACCTTTTCTGGTAGGTCGATATTTTTTACTTCGATTTCTCCATTCTCTGCATAACTGTATAAAGTATCTACACTTACCACTTCTTCCTGTTTAAATGCACCTGTTTCCAATGCCTCTGCTCTAGCTGCAGCAAAAGAGCGTTTCCCTTTTTTCACTTTTTCTTCTACATAGTGTAAGAATGCTGCGCAAGAATTGAGTTTTTTCTTGCGTCCACATCCCTTCCTGTGTTTTTATATACGATATCCCCGGTATCCGGGAAATAGATTTCCAATTCTTGATATCCTACAACCTGTTTTACCGTTCCTCTTTTCAACTCGTTTCTGATTGTATTACTTGCCCTCTTTAATTTCTTTGCAATTTTATAAGGAGACCAACCTTCCTTATCCAGAATTGCTATTTGTCTTCTTTCCTCTATATTTAAGTGTGATCCTTTTTTTCTCGTTTCCATTTTTTCCTCTTTACTATACAGCTTGATCAGAAAAACCTTGACTTTTTTCACCATATCTGCCATAGTAAAGATGTTTCCGACATCTTTATTTATTATATGATGAATAAAGAAGATTAAAAGAGTCAGTTTCCGCTGACTCTTTTATTTTATCCGCTTATACTGTTTAACATTCTCTATATATTTCTATTTTTTTCTACTTATTATAAGTGAAAAATCCTCCTCACGTCAAATTTTTCTTGTGTTTTTCTATCTGGAGCTTTATAATGGAAACAAGCCGATTAAGGCTTTCAATCACAAAACGTAGTAAAAGATGCAGAGCAAGGCCTACCCCTTTACACTGCATCTTTTGCGTTGTTCCGAAATTCGGAACAACTCACTCTAACTATCGGCTACTATTCTGTAGCAAAAATGCTCTTTGATACTGATACATCTTTTCTGTCGGATAAAACATCAAGTGTTTCACCTGCTCTTCCGTTAGTCCTTTTTCCAGGCTCTCTATCATAATTTCTTTCTGTTCCTTGCTTAATATGGTATGATAACGTTCCATACAATCCAGAATGCTTCCTGACAGATCTCTCTCCTGTTTGTTTGAGTCCCTTTCTTCCTTTGGCGATTCCTGTCCTTCCATTTCCTGATATAGCTTCACGTCCTCTGGAAGTTCCTGCTGTTTTAACAAATCAATCCTCGCCTGACGTTCACTTGAAATGCCTTTGTTATCTCTTCCTCTGTGGCTTCGGATACTTTCGGAAATTCAGATAGAGAAAGGCCTCTTTTTCAATTTCTCGATAATAGATTGTATCATCCTTTTTCGCCATCTCTTTGTATGCTTCGCTTTGTTCTTTACTCAAAAATTGGATCTGCTTTTTCGTTTCAATCGTAAAATAGGTTCGTTTTTCTTCGTCAAATATCACTTTTACCGAATGATGATATCCGTCTTCCCCAGCTAATTTCTCCATTTCTTTCCATCGTGGTATCTGGAATGGAATTACCTTTTGATCAAAAACCGGATATTGTCCCTCAATGAAAAGAATACAATTCTCCCGACTCATTCTTTTGACAGCCGCCGGTGTCATCAGGCTTCTTCCCAATTTCTGATTCTGTATATTGACATTTCCATGGGCTCCATAGGTACGGCCATCATTGCGTACATCAATGGTCATTTCCCCAATCAGTTCTGAAATAAATTTATGGGTACTCTTTGCAGCTGGCCCCGACCCCATATAAATAAGCACGGCACAGTTTTCTATAAAAATTTCCCATTTATCCTGTGGAAATAATGCTTTTGCCTGTGCGATCGACTGCAGGATTGGGACAATGGACATATTTCTTCCCCGGATTGTTCCCATCAGCACTTCTGTCCTGGTTGGTTTCGGACCCGCATAGAATTCATCTGCCCACAGTCTGACATGAATCGGAAGTGCTCCTCTATACTCATGATCTGCAGCATGGATCAGTACATCAAACATGGTCGTATAAAACATCGAAATCAAAAAATTAAAAGACGGATCATTATCTGGCATGACCAAAAAGAGGGCTGTCTTTTTCCCTGGGATTCCATCCGCACCTGTTCCCAGACTCTTGATATCCATATCATCCGACTCTAGAATTCTCTTGATTGCAGGAATCTCGCAAAGGCGCAACATTGCGTTTACCATCAAAATAACGCAGCTGACGGTTTCCTGGGCTTCCATATTGCCTTTTAGTTTCCGGTAATCACGCACTGGAGGATAGTCTGCACCATAGTCTTTTGCAAGCCGATCCATCCTCTCCTTTAATCTTGTGCTGCCTTCTTCCGTTCCTCTGCATCTCTAAATTTGCCAACGCCAGAACTCTTGGTAATGTAGCTGCTTGATACTGTTCCGGATGCTCTTTTTCTCCCGTTCTTGCCGCAGCCATTCATAGGAGAAAAGAGACATCAGATACAAGCTCACTGCCTGATCCCAGAAAGGATCTCCCTTCATCGCATCCGGCGGTTTTACCGCTCCTGCAGATTGGTGATCAATTTTACCAACCCCACTTCATCTCGGATATAAACAAAGGGATTCCATCGATCCGATTCTTCCGGATTGATCAAATTAAAAACTTTAATCGTAACCCCCTGATTCTGTAAATACTTCCCTGTTTTTCGGAGCAGCTCTCCTTTGATGTCCAAAAATACATTGGTCATCGATGCCAGCAGTGCATTTGGAATAACTAACGTCGTCGATTTATAACTTCCGGAGTTCCCGATGACTAGCATATTCATGTTTGATAACTTTCCATTATCCACTGCTACATTTTGACTGAGCAACGTATTTTTTGTTTCCTCTTTATTCATTAACGTTCTCTGGATCTGTTTGATATCCGCCCACTGCTCCGATCCATACTCCACACCGACCTGTCGGTTGCGATAATAGTCCATAAGGTATGTTACAATGCCGATCCACACAATCAGAGCGATCCCCATAAATGTAAATGTCAGATCATTCCACCAGTTTTGAAGGGGATGGAGAATCACATACAGCAGTTTGTCCTGCCAGTTTGCCAATGTCACTCCATCTAATGTTGTCAAACCACTTAGAAAGTAAGAGATAACAAGCAATCCTACCAGAAGAGCTGCCAGCATCCCCCACGGTAATTTCCGCTTTTCTACCATACATTACATCCCCTTTCGTGGCATGGCTGGAAGTTTCTGCGGGACTTGTCCTGCCACTTTTTTGAGTGCTTCTTTCTGCACATTTTCTGTCTGCAGCAATTCTTTCTTTTTAAACATGCGATCCACTTTCTCATAGTTCGAAGCATACAGATCAGAACCCGTTGGCCGATGATCCGCAGAAACAGGTTTTCCATTGGCATCCAAAAGGATCTGTTTCTCATTTTTTGCTAAAAAGGCCAGATAGGTTTTCCCACCATCCGTTTGAAACACCTGGTCTGTTGGCAAGACCAGGGTTCTCTCCTTCTCTCCCCAGGTACCCGGAACTCGGCTGGCAAACATCCCTTTCGCTTCTACTTCCGGATTCTTTTCCCTGGCAATCCTGGATTGATCGATCAGGGTTTCTCTATTGATCGTAATTTCCACATAATCCGGATGACGATGGAGTTCCTGATACCGTTCATTACTGATGGATTTGATGGAATTTTCTGTTTCCAATACTTTTTCTTCCAGCTCTCCCCGTTCCTGCCCTTCGTATTTTCCCAACTTTTCTTTCATTTCCCCGGATGCAGTATCCACATAAGCCTCTTCATTCATTGTCCCTGTTTCCCGATACTGACCCATGTCAATTGTCTCGAAGTCTTTGATCTCTTTGCCTTCTGACAGGCATTTTTCCTGCAACATTCGATACCAGTGTTCTACCTTGGGAAGATCGGCGTTTGCAACGACCACCTGGATTTCCCCATCTCCAATGTTCAAATCCGGAAGGATGGAATAATTGACCTGCAGCGTATCGAAATCTGCTTTTAAAAGATCTACTTCCTGTTCCATCGGAATACTGACAATGCTTGTTCTGCCATTGGTAAGGTTATTTAAGTTCTGCAGTTCATGCTCCCCGCCCTGCATTCTTGCCATCAGAAACCGGTCATACCATCCCTGAAAATTCAGCTGGTCTTCCCCATAAACAGCCAGCTGCACAAACCCATCCTTGTCATTCAGATCCGGCATCCGAATGTAGCGGACATTCCGTTCTTCCATCTGTGAGAGAAATCCACTTTTTTCCAGTTCTTTCCAACTTTCCACTGGCACATTTACAATCTGATAATTTCCTTCGGTCAGTTTTGCAAACTCCTGAAAATTTTGGAATTCTCGCCGATTCAGCATTCCTTCTTTATGCATCCGTGCGAAATGCTGGATCAATAGAATGGTTCCCGTTGCGGTCAGTTTAAACACCGGATCCATCATTAAGCTCATCCGCCCCATTCCCTGCAGTGCCATAAGTACGTCTTGTTGGTCTCTTTCATTTTCCATCTGTTTTCTCCTTCCCTGTTCCGAAATCCGGAACGTTACAACTTCTCCTTTTTCGTAAAAATCTGCTTGACATTCTATGTATATTGTTATACAATAGGTGACACAAAGGGCAAGGTGGCCTCGTCGCAATTGTAGCGGCGCTAGCGCAAGCCCTATCCTCTCTGGAAAACCAGAGAGATTTTTGTTCCGAATTTCGGAACAGCTGACTATAAATGTTTGCTTCTTTTCAGTTTATGACCTTTTTCTTCTATTTGAGATATTTTTTTCAATATTTTGTCATAAGATGCAATCTGCTTTTCTTGCCCACTATCTATGTAGCCTAAATATTTACTTTTGGTTCGATTGATATAAAGTAATTTTTTCTCATCTAACACTCTTTGGATAAAATTTTCAAACTTATTTCTTCCATACATGCTCTGTACAAAATTAGACTCTACTTTTTTCAACTCATAAACAGCTTGTCCGTTTGGATGAATTGCAACAATTATTGGTTTGCCATCTTTGTCACGAAAATCTAATACTGCCACCACTGATTCTTTTTGAGTAAATGATTCTGTTAAAATCACAGGATTCTCCAACGCTTCTGGTAATTTCTTAATCTCCTCTTTTGACAGTCCATGATATTCACTATTATTTTCTGCTTTCTCATGAGTACAATTTATAATATGCTTCTGTGTGATATGCATGGGCAAATCTTTCAGACCAACTTCTCTTAAAATTCCCGGTGTCGTACAAACTAAAACAGCTTCTCGTCTTGGAGACGCTCTTTCCAATGGATGAAGTACCCGATCCACACTGTTCCCAAAGTTGAGATATGACTCGCACTTCTTCCCATATGCTAAGATCTGTTCCGTGGATGCTTGGTTTATCATACTCTCTGTCCGTCCAATGCTCTTTTCATACGCTGCGATCTTCCTTTTCGCTTCCTCCAATTCCGGAGAGGCTTCCAGTCCATATCGTTCTACAATTTCCTGCAGATATGTCTGATTGTTCTCCAGCTGATCGATCAGACGGGTCATTTTATTGATTCCTTCTTTTAACTGATCTGCTGATGCCTGTTTTATAACCTTCCCTTCCCGTAATGCATCTACTGAAACTCCACAGGCATTGCAAAAAAGCTGCAAGGATTCCGGCTGCAGTTGCAACACTCCTTTTTCCACTGCTTTCACTTCCGGGACAGACACGTACATTTTTTCAGCCGCTTCTTCCAGACTCATTCCCTGTTGCTCTCGCAATGCTGTAAACGCACGCTGCAGCATGGGATGTTTCCCTTCCCCAGCTCTCCGGTTCAATTCCTGAACCTTCTTTGATGTTCCTGTCAGAAATCGCTCTCCATCCAGATACACCGTATAATGCTCTCCTTCTTTTGCAATCCTCCACCCATCCGATTGTTTGAGATTCGGGAAAACTGCCTGTTCCATCCGATTCTTCATTGCTTCCTGAGTCAGGTCTTCATACGGAACTTCTTTCCATCCTGTTTTTTGGGAAATCGCAGTTCTCACTTGTTCAAGATTTCGATAAACGGTTCGATCTACCGGAGTCACAATCCCCTCTTCATTTAGAGAAACAATCCGATAATACGCTTCTCTTCCATATCCCTTTTCGTTATATCGGTTTACATGGAAATCCAAGTCCTCATAATCCATGGTGCTTTCGATCGCAACCTTCTTTGTCTCTTCCGTTCCGAATTTCGGAACAGCATTACGTATTTTGGATGCCGGTTCTACTTCGATTCCATAGGTCTGATATTCTTCCAATGTGATCAGTCCACCGTGATATTCCAGATAAGCGGCGGCTTGTTCCGCATCTTTCACGGCACGGAATAAAGCCTCCGGCTGCTCTTTAATTCCCTGGATCCAGCTCTGAACATACGCCTTGTGGTTCTGCAGATGTTCTTCTGTCTGTCCTATCGGAAGCTCACTGGACAGGAAACAGGAACTGATTTCCGCCACCAACTCTTCATAAGCATAGGGCTCTGTTCCAAATCTTCCTCCTGTTGCCGATTCAGTCTGCTCTCTACTCCTGTCGCATGGGACAGTTCATGGAGTGCCGTAGAGGCATAGGCATACTCGGAATGAAATTGCTGGCGGTACGGAAGATAGATCCGGTCTTCTACCGGACGGTAAAATGCCTGGTCACTTTCGTGATAAGAAATCGAAACTCCCATGCTCCCAGAAATGGTATCCACCAATTCTACTGGCTGTATTTCATTTTGTGTTACTTCCAACTTGGGGATTCCTACAATCATATCCCCATTGTAAACAGAATACGCTCGGCTAAAAAGCTGATACCGATCATTGATCTGTCCACCAGCTTCCCGAAATTCTTGCCAGCTGATTGCCTTTTTCTGCTCCCGATCATAGGGATACCAATATTCAATCCTGCCGCTTTGGCCTTTCCCTGGTTTCAATTTCCATCCCTGCTCTTTGATCTGTGCAAATGTACACCATCTGTTATCTTGATATCCTTTCTGTATGGATGTCAGCAGTAAAGAAAAATAATTGCTCCCATTATAAACCGTCTTGGAAATCGGATTATATGCCGACTCGGCAGCCCGTTCCATTCCTTTTTCCATTCCAGATTTTTTTCTTCTAACAAATGTAAAAACTGCTCTGATAATTGCTTTTGTAATTCTGTCATATCATTTCCACCCTTTGTTTCTGCACTTGGTATTCCTGCAATACAGTCTCCGAAATTGCTTCCCGGATTCGCTTCGAAGTTGGGCGTATCACATCCCGGTATCCTTCTTTCTCACTGTAATACTGGGGCAGGTTACAAAAAAGTCCATCCTGTCCCTGTTTCACAGTGACTCCTTTGATTGTCAGACCACACACTTCTACCGTTGCAATCCCTACGATGCTTACTGTCTTTTTGGGCTGCACCGGAAACAGCTCATACTCTGAACGACGATTTCTGGAAGTTCCAAGTCTTTTATGATTTCTTTTCGGATTTCCTGATTCACAACTTCGGCAATCCTCTCCCGCAGTTCTTGACTGGGGTGTACCGCATCTTCCCACCGTCCTTGCACTTTTCGCCTGGGAAAGCTGACAAAAGATACCTCTTCCCCATTCTCTTTCCGATGTTTTAACACTCGAACTTGAAATGTAAATAATCGTTCCACCGTGACTTCCCCATATCCCCATACGTTTTCCAGTGGTTTTTCTGGCAGATAAATTCTGCTTCTACGTCCATTTTTCTCCTTTCTGTTCCGAAATTCGGAACACTCCTGCTTTAGTTCTTTTCCCGTTCCCAAAAGTACCGTTTCTTTTGTGTTTTCTGGCCGCTTGCTTCCATGCGCCGCTTCTGTTCCATCTTCCGCATCCGTTCCATATGCTCCACGGACAGACTTGGTTTTGCCAAATAGAGCACATCCTCCACCTTGTCCCCTCTTTCCAGACAGGTTAAAAGATAATCACTCTGCTCTTCGGTAAACTCAGAGTTGTCCATGACTTCTTTGATAAATGTCTCCATCTCTTTTTTTCGCTGTTCCTCTTGTTCTTTCGCCATTTTCTGGTATCTGCGATTCTTCCAGTACCCTTTTTCCGGTTCCACGGTTGGAATCGTTTCCTTTGGCACCTGCCTTTTTTCTGCTTTCTGAAACTGTAAGAGTTCCCTGTGATAGGTGTCTGCTTTTTCGCTTAAAATCCGGGCATTTCCCTCGGCACTTCTGTCGGTTCTCCTGTTCTTTGGTTAAACGCTGCTTCATTTGCTGCAGCTGAAATTCCAACTCCCGTTTTTCCTGTAACAACTGTTCTGACTTTTGCTTCAGTTCTTCTTTCTCTTTGGTCAGATCCTGGAGTACCTTTTCCAGTCCGTCCTGTACAACTGTAGTCAGCCGCTCACTATTGGCAGCCAGGATTTCCAGCCGATCCTGATTTTCTTTCATTGCCCGTTCCAATAAATCGATATCCTGAAATTTTTTCTGCAGGAATTCCATCCGCTCTCTTTGGATTTTTTCTAACTCCCATGTAGGCATTTTTTCTAAATCTCTGCGGGCATCTGATCCAAAGCGCACAAATAGATCCATTCCCGGATGCGCCAGGGCAACTCCTGATTCAGAATGCCAATAATCTCTTCCGGGACTTGCATCCATTGTGCGATCACCAATTGCTGTTCTTTAATTTCTACTTCTGTTATAGCCTGGGCTTCCACTGTCTGTCTCCTTTCTTTCTGTTCCGAATTTCGGAACGTGTCTGTTCCGGATTCTTCCTCTGAATTGGATGTGCAAATTCATAAGTTGCCAGGTGTTCCTGATCCATACGTTTGATCTGACGGATCAGCGCTTTTCTTCCCGCAGTTTTTGTAACTGCTCTTTGGCATCTTTCATCAGCTCCATCCCTTTTGGCAACTGCTCCTGCAATTCTTCCATTTCATCCAGGACTGCTTCAAACCGATCATCCCATACCGGAATCTGCCCCAGCTCTTGTTCCAGTTTCTGATATCTTCGATACCCTTCGTCCTCCTGCAGGTTCCATTTCAAGCTACTTTGCTGCTTTAATCGTTTTTCCTCTTTCAGCACTTCCCGCTCTCTTTGTTCCAGCGCCTCTCTGCTTCGGATATCCATGGTTAATAAATATCTGCAGTCTGCCCGCAGCTTCTCAATCTCTGTTAAATGTTTCCGCATACTGCCCTGATTGATCGCATAAATATTTCCACGGGCATAACGGTTCTGGATCTGGTAAATGTCTCGGACATGACTGGCTTGATATCCGGAGATTCCCCGGATGCTTTTCCGATCAGAACGCATCTGGCAACGCTGCAGTTTGGGCGACTTTGGTATCGGATATGATTTCCATTCTTTTCCAATTCGTTCCCGGATCGCAGCTACCGTATAGGCTTCTCCCAATGTCTTCTTTTTCGTACGCCAGGCCTTTCCTTGTCCGGGCAGTTTCAGGGATAAAATCGCCCCCTCTTCCTGGGACGTTCCTTCCCGGATCTGATAATGCATGGATCGCATTTGTTCTAAAAATTCTTCGTAGGATTCCGAAAGAGAGATTGCATAATCAATATCTGCACGGATCAGATTTTTCCAACTGCTTTTTCCTTGATCTTTCCATTCTCCGTATGAGACCCCTTTCCGGTTTCCTTTTCATATTCCAGTTTGGGAAGTCCATATTTCACACAAAGCTTGTCCGTGATTGGCTGCATAAATTTTTCCCAGTCCCCACGTTCATAACGATACTTATAACCTGTGATACGGTTGACCGAATTGAACACAATATGACCATGACAATGCTTCCGATCCGTGTGGATTCCAAACACATAATCATAATTCTCTCCCAGATATTCCTGGCAAAATTCCTGAATGATCTGATAGGCTTTTTCTTCCGTACATTCTCCTGGTTTCCAGCTGATGATAATATGGTATCCTTTTCTTCCATCCAGCTTCCCCCAGGCCTGCTTAGTATCCATCATGGTACGATACACCTCTTGTGTCGTATTTCCAGAATTTCCACCGACCCATAACTGCTCTTTCGTTTTTTCCGGCTTCATAATATAATCAATTGCATTGTAAAGGTTGGATTGTGATTTAATGTTTAATATCTTCGTGATTGCCATACGTTTGTTTCAATTCCTCTTTCATTTTTTCGAATTGCTGTTCTAACAGTTTCATATTTTTCTCCAGCCGATCTGCCGCAGCCGCCGGTTCATATCCGATATGTAATTGCTTCGTTGCCTGATTGATATTCGTTCCGATTTTTCGGAACTGATACACCAGTTCTTTTAGTTCCTTTTGGATCTGCAGCTCCTTCTGATATCCGGATTCCTGCAGTGTTTTTTTCCGGACATAAGCAGACAGGTTTTTGCTTCCTGTCCGCATCCGTGTTTCCGGATCTTTCTCTGCTTTTTCACAGAGAAATTCATATTCTTCCGGTTGGAATCGGACTCCAACAAAGATACTTCTTTTCACTTTGATCACACCCGTTTAATTCTGTTTCAAATGTTCTTTTCGTTGTTTCATCTGCCCGGATTGTTCCTGCATCACACGGCGAAATATTTCTAAATTAGAACCATCTACTTCCCCATAATTTTCTTCTACAATCTTTCGGATTTCCTCATTCTTTTTTGCTGCAGCCCTTGCTTCTTCCAGTTCCAGTTTGGTCAGCAGTTCTTTCTCTTTTTGCTGCAATTCTTTTCTTCGTTCTTCAATTTTCTGCAGATCACTTTGTACCTTTTCTAATTGTTCCTGTAAGCTCATTTTTCTTCTCCTTTTCCTTGTTTTCTGTGCAAAAAAAAGAACACCCACTTTACGGATGTTCGACGCTAAATAATATCAGACGGCGGTGGTGTATAGGGGAGTCCCCCATAGGTTTTTGGCACGGTCTTTTTTTCTTCCTTTGGTTTCTTATCAGCCCCTTGGTTTAACTGTTCCAGAAGCTGTAAAATCTGCTTGATATCTTGCTTTAATTCTGTCACATCTTCTGCAAGATTTTCCATCGTTGGAGTTTCCTTTTCTTCCTGATTTAAAAGCAGTGCCTCTATGTATTCCTGACCCGAACGATATTTCTGTGTATCTCGGTTTTCTAATGCCGCAATCGCACTTTCGGATAGACGAAAACTTTTCATCACTTTTGCCATATCTCTTCTGCTCCTTTCCATAATTTTCTAATTCTATTTTACTATACTGGCAAGCAGATTTCTAGGTTACTTTAGGTTACCCCTTCACTCATTGAAAGGCTTACAACTATATTGCATCTTGTCAGCTTTCGTAATACAGATGTCTACAACTGTATTGCATCTTGTCAGCTTTCGTATTACAGATGTCTACAATTGTATTGCATCTTGTCAACATTCGTAATACAGATGTCTACAACTGTATTGCATCCTGTCAACATTCGTAATACAGATGTCTACAACTGTATTGCATCTTGTCAGCTTTCGTATTACAGATGTCTACAACTGTATTACATCCTGTCAGCTTTCGTATTACAGATGTCTACAATTGTATTGCATCCTGTCAGCTTTCGTATTACATCTTGTCTACATCTGTATTACATAATGTCAGCATTTGTCCGTCAAAACCCTGTTTTTCCATCAAAATTGCCCCTATCTGTACGCAATTCTCCGAGAGGAGAATTGGCAAGATACGCATAATGTTTAACAAACATCATGCCATCTTGTTAGGGGAACACCCCTAAGACCCCTGAATAATATATAAAAATAAAATATGTAAAATACTCCTCTTGATTTCCCAGGCTTTCTCAGATGCTTCCCCTTTCATTTCTTGCATCTGTCATGTGCTGCATGTTCCATTTTCAATGGCCCACATCCATTTTTTCAGAGCCAATTCCAAGGGCTCTTCCTCTTCTTTTTGATCCTGTATAAAGCGGTACGCATTTTCCAAAATGTGTCCTGTATACAACAAAATCTGCACTGATCCGGCTCCTGTTTCAGCAGCCATCTGAGACTTTTGTAAATCTTTCTTTTCATCACAATCTCTTCCGATTTTGAAATGATTCCATCCTTACTAAGCGCATGACAATCCATGATAAAAAGTTCCAACTCTGCTTCCAATCTTCTCCCAATCATCTCCAAAATCTTCACCTCATTTTTCTGCTTTTATTTATGAATCTGCAACAACTTTTTCTCTTTAAAATAGTCCATCGTCAGTTTTGTTTGTACATCCTCCGGCTGAATTCCATTTCCGCCATCTGCAAAGATAAGCTGACAATCCATACTGTATTTTTCTTCTGAAAATCGTACCAGCATCGGTTCCAAAAACTGTGCTCCTGTTGCACTGGAAAATCCATGTTCCTGTGTCCAAGTTCTCAGTGCATCTGCCACCTCTTTTTTGGAAATTCCCATCATAGAAAGTGCATCTTCGTTTAATCCGGAAAGCTCCATAGAAAGTGGTTCTTCCTCTGTCTTTTGTTGCTCCTTACTTTCTTGTGTTTCCGGAGTCTCCTGTTTCGGATTTTTCTGTTTTTCTTCCAGTTTGGTCTGCAATTCCTGTTCTACTTTTTCTGACTTCTGTTCTGATTTTTTCTCCGGTTTCTGAACAGACATAAGGATGCCGATTCCTGTCAAAACGCCACACAGAATCACCATGGCTGCAATCAGAATTATGATTCTTTTTTTCAATGCTGTTTCGCTCCTTTCTTACTTTTAATGGAACGGTAATTCTTCATCGATTCCATCCGGGATATTCTGGAACCCATTCGCGTCCGGTGCTCCCATTGCCCCCTGATTTTCCCGTCCCTGTTCTGCCCTGCTTTCGGCAAATTCCTGCTCTTCTACTACCACTTCTGTGGTATAAACCTTGATCCCATCTTTATTCGTATAACTGCCAGTCTGGATCCTTCCGGAAACCGAAATTCGTAGTCCCTGACGGAAATATTTCTCGGCAAATTCTGCCGATTTCCCGAATACTACACAGGGAATAAAGTCTGCTGTCTGCTCTCCTTCCCGTTTGAACCTTCGCTCCACTGCCAGCGTATATCTTGCCACTGCAGTGGCTGACTCTCCCTGAGAATATCGTACTTCCGGATCCCGTGTCAGTCTCCCCATTAAAACTACTTTGTTCATATTGATTTTTCCTTTCTTTTTGTTCTAATTTGCCGGAACTCCACCTGGGAACACCCAGCCGATCCACCCTGTATGTCCCTGACAGGTTGCGGTCTGCCAACTGCACCATTCTTCCAGACTTTCCACGGAAAAATAGCCCCGGTTATTGGCCACCATTCCATTCCCAAGATAGATCCCGACATGTCCATATATGCTGCCCATAGTTCCGTATCCACTGCCACACACAATGGCTCCCGGCGGAATGTTTTCCATGCTGGTATTGCCGTATTTTTATAGTTGTTCCACATATCGATGGCATTCCCATAAGGGATTGTTGGTGCTCCTGCAGCCTGATAAATTCCGGTCACCCACTGGGCGCACATATCCGGGGTACAAGGGTAAATTCCCTGATTATTAGCGGCATGATCCACGATGCTCTGCATCAGCGGCGTCACTGTTCCATCGTAGTTTCCTCCTCCACTTTTTTGGTACTCTTCATAGGTCATGTTATCGAACCGGTAGAGGTTATAATTGTCCATGTGCTGCACACATTTTTCCACATAAGAACTGTCCGTTGCCCAGCCCGCCGCACGGATTCCATTCATAAATCCCCTGGCGGCTTCTTTGGTATACTTCTTGTCATTGTGGTTCCGATAAGGGGCAACTTTCCCTGCATAAGGTTCTCGGTTTAACATCCACCTCGCTGCCGGATACAGGCTCCATAATCCGGATACACGGAGAACCCGGCAATGATGGTGGTATTCCCATTTCCGGTTTCCTCGCCCGTAGACATATCCACACCGCCAATGGCATATTTGTCTCCGGAAAAATACTTGATCCCAAACAGATTTTTATACTCGTATGCCAGCTGGGAGAGTCCCTGCCATTGTCTCCTCCTGGCCCATATAACCCAAATCCGGATTCTGCAATCACCTGTGCTACCCCGGTAGAGACCGGAATCCCGCTCTCTTCCTGCACGGCAAAAAAGGCTTCCATCATGTCTTCCGTAATGAACGGCGGCAGTCCATGTCCGGTGGCCGGCTGCTGATCTAAAAATCCACCGATCAGGGACATGATCACACTGACAATCAGGGAAATTGCCAATACCGCCACTAAAAGAAAGGCCAGCATGGTCACCAGCACGGTCAAAAGCGCCGCCGCCAGCTGCAGTACCATGGCTGCTCCGGCCAATACCACACTTCCAATTGTCGCCCCCAGATACTTGACAAAAGAGGGTAGGTCTCCTACCTGTGCGTTCTGCTGTTTGGTATCTTCCAGTTTTGCCCATTCTTCCCCGATGGCTTGCTGGGCTGCCTGATTCACTTCCTGGACGTAGTTTTTAAAGGTGTGTGCTGTTTTCTTTGCAGTTCTGGCGGCCAGTGTAGCTGGAGTAACCGTGGATGCGCTGCTTGCAACAGAAGAGGCAGCACTCTGCACTCCTTCCGCCACCTGTTTTCCGGTTTTTGAATGTGTCTGCCTGACACCTGGGGAACTGTGTCTCTGGGGATCGGTTGGTCTCTCCGCCCCGAAGCCCTTTGTGCTTCCCTTTTCTGGCTTCCAAATCCCATGTAACGGTGTCCCTGATCTTGTGCCTCTTTGTGTTCCTCTTCGCTGCAAAAAGACCAGCTCTTCCATGGAATCCGCTTTCCTTCCGCCACCAGCAGATCCCTTCCGCTCTCCTACTTTCCATGCCTGCAATACCTGTCTGGATTCTTTCTCCAGAAGTCGTTTCTGTTTGGACTTTGGCATCCGGTTCCATGCTTTCACTTCTTTTGGAGTCAGATACAAGGTAGGATCGCTATATTCCTCCAGATACACCTGCAGTTCTTTTTCACTCTGTTGCTCCTCTTTCTGTCCCAGCCAGGCATCCCAGTTTTTCTTCTTCCGGACAGAGCCCTGCAATTCTGCCTCTGCAAACATCTCTGCCAGAACTTCTTCCTGGGACGTTCTTTGTTTTCGTTTTGTTTCATTCAATCTCATTGTCAATCTCATTGATTTCACCTACTTCGCAATCTGATACCAGCCCTCTTTCTCTTCCAAAGCACCTGCCTGAAGCATGGCATCCAACAGCCTCTGTGCTTCCTCCGGGGCGATCTCCAACAAAGCAGTCACATCCCCAAACCGGATCGGTGCAAACGCCGCCAGCTGCAGAACGGTCTCCCACTCCTGTTCCCCCAGTCCCTGTTGCAGCACATCGGGCTTTTCTTCCTGCCAGTTCTGGGGCATCTCTGGTTCCGGTTTATAAGCACCTGTAGCGGTACCCGTTCCTGCCAGCGTTCCGGTTCTTCCTCTGATTCCATCATGGTTTCTTCTCTCACAGGGACAGTGTTCCTAACAGGGGTGCGTTCTGCCTCCCGCGCTTTTTCATGGAAGTTGGTGGAATATTTTTCATACAGGATATTATCCTTCTCAATCCGCGCATTAAACAGCACCACTTTTTTATTCCAGACGATCACACCCTCTCCCGGTTTTCCCGTTCCCAAGGCACGGAATTCCCGTTCGGATAACGGCTGGATCTCTGCCAGACTCTGGCATCCACACCGCCCTGATCTAAAAAGCATTTATAGGAACAGTTCTGGAATAGCTCTACCATCTTTTTGTTGGCCAGAGCTGCCACCACGTTCTGCATAGCAAGGGTTACGATTCCTCCGAACTTTCGGAAGGTAATAACTGCATTGTTGAGCATATCTGCAGATCCCGGTTTTTCCGAAACCACCTGTGCCTCATCCACCACTAAGTGTGTGGCTTTCTGCAACTTTTTATTGTAATCCATCCTGGTAGACAGATAATGCAGCACCGTATCCATGACAGCCTCCCAGTTGTTTTCCGGCACGTTGCACATCCCAAATCCCACCAGACGGTTCTGGAATTCGATATTGGTCGGATGTGCCAGCATGTCACAGGAGCCCGTGGTATACTCTTCCAGGGAGTTGTAGATGGGACGGATGATGGCTTCATCGTGAGCGTGCTGTACCTGTTCCAGTTCCTTTCCAATCTCTTCCCGCAGCCAGAGTAAGGTGGGCTGTTTCTTTAACCGCTTTTGAGCAAAAACCTGGGCAAACATCTGCTCCGTACAACGGCTCACCACGGAATCGTGCTCCTGGGTGACCAGGATATTTTTCATGATCGCCTGCACCAGTCCTTTTGCATACTCACACTGTTTGGCCACAAATTCCGCTTTCAGCTCTTTACTGCCGGAAAAGACTTCCTGGGTCACTTCAAATCCATTGAGATAAATCCCGCTTTTAGGGGTCAGGTCAAAATACACTCCCTGATACTCCCTGCAGATATCTTCAAATTCATTCTGGGGATCCAGCACAATGATGTCATCTTCGCTTCCAAGCAAGGTCTGGGAAATCTCGGTCAGCTTGATCAGCATGGATTTTCCAGAACCGGAATATCCCACAATGATCCCGTGAGGTTTGGAAGGAGTTTCCGGTTGGCAATGAGATACCGTCCCGTTGTTTTATTGATCCCCAGCATCTTTCCGCCCGGCTCCAGGATATCCTGGGCATGATAGGGATTAAATGCCACCAAAGAAGAGGTGAGAAAGAACCGCATATAATCCACCTGTCTCCCACCGATTGGAAGTGCCGTATTTAAGGCTTTCAGTTGTCGAAAATCACAAGGCTCCAAAAAGGCGCCCACTTTATCAGAACGTCCGATGGCGCAGACCTCTTCCATCCGCTCTTGCAACAGCTCCACGCCTTCCTTCACCGGAGCCGTCAACACCACCAGAAGGTTTAAAAAGACCCCTTTCTCATCGTTGGCATCCACCATTTCAATGTATTCCTCAATCTCATCCCGCCGTTTCTTTTTGGTATAAGAAGGGGAGGTCACGATCTGCCCTGCCTGCCGCTTCTGCTCGATCTCGTCATTGATTTCCCGCTCATTGTTCATGTGCATGGCAACTAATTTATCGTTGATGACTTCCTGTTGCACCGGAGCAAAGTCCAGCGTCACAAAAGACGGATAAGGAAGGCTGCTTAAAGTATGTAAAAAGGTGTCCGTATCCAGAGATTTCCGATACTGGGTCGCCGTCAGAACCGTCATCATGGTATTTCCCAGAATCAGGTAATCATTAAACTGCTGGATGCTCCGTGGCAGCACATCACTTTTCCAGTCCTGCAGGGTTTCCCGAAGCACCACCTGTGGAAATTCTTCCCCCGGATGCAGCATCCCATGGAGCACCCGGAACCGATCCAGGGTTCCCAACACAGCAATGTCACTGCCCCATCCTGCAAAGGCATCCTCGATCATGGGCTCCAATGCCCGGAAATAGATGTTCGCCTGCGCCAGACTGTCTGCCCTGCAGGTAATGGTCAGGTACCGGAGTGTCCGTACCGTGGAGTTGGCATCCGCCAGTTTCGATTCCTGCCACTGCCGGATCCCTTTTGCAATGTCTGGATATTCCCTCTCATTGCGTTCATTCCGGATCGATGCCAGAAATTTTTCTACCGACTGGTATTCATTGCACAATGTGATCTTATAAGATGCATCCATGGAATTAAGCCAGAACATCAGTTCTGACAAAAAAGTTCTTTTTCTCTGTTCGGTTCTTGTTGATGTAATTGATATCCTCAAATACATAACATCGGTCATACAACGTCTCCTTCTTTTTGGGTTCCAGTTGGAATACCCCGTTTGCATAGGCTTTTTGGATGTTGAATGCCTGACGCACGTTCTTGGTACTGAAACCAAGGGCTGGGATAACTCCCGTTTCTTGGAAAATTCCTTGTTTCCATTAAAAATTGCCATGTCTTCTTATCTCCCCTTTCTCCGTTGATTCATGGAAAATATGGTTCTTTTCTGATGGGCTTCACTTTCTGTTTCTCCGCACAGTTTCTTCGTTGCTTGCAGATACTTCCATTCTTTGTATAACATAGGGATGGACATGCCCCGGTATTTGAACAGCCCGAAAACCGGAATCGGAAATGCCACCAGGATTCCGATGTACACGCTCCCTGGGGCGGAATTTTTAAGAAATACCAAAGAACACCCATCACCCCAATTACCGTTGGCAAAAAACAGAAGACCGTCAGCAGCTGTTTGAGATCCAGTCCTTTCCAGATGGATTGCTGGTATGCGGTTTCAAAATCTTTATTGATATCAATTTTCATTTTGTACTCCTTCCGTTCCGAATTTCGGAACAAGTGATCTATAAGTGGAACGTCTCTTTCATGAAACTTCTTGCACCCCGTACGGACACCGCCATTCCAATCATGTAAATGGAGGAAGTCAGTGCCTGGCCAAATCCGTCAAAGAAATCGGCAAAGCTGTCCCCTTGCAGATCCATGCCTCCGATGATCCGTCCGGAAATGGACATCACCAGAGCAATCACCACGATCTCAAATGCATTTCCAAGGAAACTTCTGACCCAGCTTTTCGCCGTTTCGTCAATTCCCCGTCCCGACACCATACTCGGCATGGCCAGTGGGAAGGTCACGGTCAAAAGATATAGCTTCACATAACGGCTAAATAAAGTTAAAAAGATCAGCATTCCACAGATCAATGCCACAAAGAAATATAAAAATCCCATAAACCACCAGAACAGGACGCTTCCGGCATCCACTTCCCCGGTAAAGAAATCCGGTGCCTGGAAATCCAGTACCATCCCTCCCATCAGGGCTGCCATAGAAAACAGGGTTTTCATCAATTTCATTCCCATCTGCATCAACACATTTAATGCCACCAGCCGGATCATTCCTTCCACACAAAGCTCCAAGGTGATGTTCTCTTTTAAATTGGAAGCTGCTTTTAAAAACACACAGATGAAAAAGACATTCATCATGGATAATCCGATTCCCATTGCCCAGGGATACAGAGTCTCTGTTACAAATTTCCAAGTGGCCGGGGAAAAGTGCTGGGGGTCTTGACTGATGACCCCCGTACTCAATCCGATGCACCAATCCCAGACGACTTTTGCCAGCTGATAAAACGGGCCATAGAACATTTCCTTCAGTAAGTCTTCTACCCATCCTGGCATTTGCCATCACCTCCTAGCTTGGCAGTCCTGTCCGGATGACCATAATGATCTGTGGTGCCAGGGTTGCTATCAGACCACTTCCGATTCGTTTAAATGCAATGGACTGTGCGCCACCGTCCTGTGCATTCAATGACTGTGCCCCATTCGAACAGTCCCCATAACAGGAAGATAGAACCAATGGACGATACAATGGCTGCGATTACCTGATAGATGGCATCAAATCCATTTGTGATCTGAGAGGTATCCACGTTTCCCGCCGCAAACACCGGAACGTTTCCTGCAAAAAATAAGAGGAGGCAGCCCACACCAAACTGTGCCACGTGCCATCGCCATTCCTTTTTTGTTGGGTTCACTAGTTTCCTCTGGTTTGTTCTTTCATTCTGCATCTTGTTTTGTTTCATCATTTTTTCCTCCTACTCTCCAATATGAAATACACGGATCATCAAAAACATTAAGATTCCTGCCACCAATGGCATGGTAATAAAAAATGCCAGTCCAATATAGGCGGCACCAAATTTCTGATTCACAACATAAGCGGCAGCTAATCCACATAAAATTCCAATGACCACTGCGATCACAACAACCCGTTTGGATTTCCAATTACTTCTTCTCATAACAATCTCCTTTTCCTGTTCCGAAATCCGGAACATCTCTTTTATTTTGAGTACAAAAAAAGCACGAATCATCAGTGCTTAGTGACAAGTTAATGCGGTTGTCTTTTGAATTTCCCGCTTTAACACCTCCCTGATTTGTTTTTCACAAACAGCACTGGAATCTGACAGATAAGCCAGTGCCGTTTCATAGTCCTGGTACCGACTGTGTTCCAGGTAATCCAGGGCTGCTTTTGCCCGTCCATTTTCTTTGGGACACTGCTCCACCAAAAGCGTTAGCATCCCCCGTAATGTACCGGCGGATTCATAGGCTCTGGGAACGGCATCCAGAAACGCCTGGGAATACGACTTTTGGAATTTTCTTTTCCCAGGAAGGGGCTTCCCTACTTTATGGTCTCGGACTTCAAACACCACCATACATGCAATGGTCACTGCTGATAACAGAAGCAGGGCAATCCCGATGATACTATAAAACATTGATTCTCCTTTCCTGTTCCGAAATTCGGAACATTCCGTTTTTATTCCCGGAAATAATCCGCAATCTCAAAGACCTGTTTCATGGCCTGTTCTGGTGTCAGATCTTTGGTCAAAAAGCCGCTGGCATACACACGCCCCTCACCCTTGGAATATTGGAACTGTACACCCGGCACCTTTTTCCCGATCCGCTCTAATTTCTCTTCCAGTTCCTTTCCACCTTTGCGTTTTGCAGAAATGTCAAACTGGATCAAGTCTTCGAAAAACAAAAAGGCATAGGACAGTTTCCCTACCTCTCCATGGAGCTGTTCTCCTTCTTCCGAATGCCGGATTTCCAGCTGCTCAAACTCCGGATGGTTGTTCTGCAGATACCGCTGTAAGACCGTTGCAGTCAATTCCTCTCTGGTAATCTCCTGTTCTTTTACGGAAACCCGCAACGGTCGCTGTCTCCATTCATTCTCTTCGGATGCATCCATCTCTTCCGGGATGACTTCCGCTGAATCCGGTTCGGTTTCCACCTGCGGCAGCACGTCTCTCTCTTTTTCTGGCTCCTGTGGCGGTTCCTGTTTGGATTCCAGCAGCTTTTTCAGCAAGGAGGTTCTCTCCTCCCCCAATTGTTTCAACAGAAGCTCTTTCTGCTCCAGCTGGGTAGTCAGGTGTTGGTTCTCCTCCCGTAATTGCGCCAATTCTTCCTGTTCTGCGTATCGTGTCTGCTGGGAACGTGTCTTTTCTTGGAACAGAGCGTCCCGTTCCTGTTTCACTGCCTCGTATTCCGGTTTCGGCACGTATGCGGACAGATCCGGAAGGGACGGTGGGATTCCGCATTCCTGTTGGCCGATCTTATATTCATACTCCCGTTTCAGATCTTCCGCTTCCATTCGTTCATTTCGCAGCTGCTCCAGTTCCAGGCGGCTTTTCATCAAAAGCTCCTGTTGCTGCCCTTCATAGAGCTTCTTGGTCTGTTCAAAGTCCTGTTTTTCACGCTGCAGAGCTTCCTGTTCCTTCCGGTGTGCCGCTTCCTGTTCTGCCAGCTTCTGTTGGGCAGATGCCAGCTCCTGTTTCTGTCCTTCCAGGCTTTGGTATTGTCTTCCTAGCTCGGTCTGGATCCTCTGCAGTTCCCGGCTTTTCTGTTCATACTCCTGTTTCCGTTTCTGGTACGTTGCTTCCCGCGCAGCAAAAATGCGCTGCATTTCTTCTAAATACTGTTCGGTTCCGGATCCTTCAGGCTCCGGAAGTTCCCTTGTTTTCCCTTCTTCCATACATCCTCCTTCTTCGTTTACCACCAGAAATCCCCGGTTTTTGGCACTGGTACTTGAGGTACCGATGCCACCGGTTCTTCCGGCTCTGTAGGTTGATTGGCTTCTTCCAAATCCGGTTCTTTTTGTTCGGATTCTTCTCTCCGTTCGATTTTGGGACGTTCCTTTTCGGGTAGAGTCGTCAGGGAACGTCCCAGACAAAGGCTGCCACAGGCAGCCAGAACCATGCTGGTTATCAGCAACATCTTGTTTCGTTTTTTCATGGATTCGCACTCCCTCCTAAAAGGCAGTGCATGTTTCCACTACCTTTGTT
>ENA-OQAN01000320-OQAN01000320.1-human-gut-metagenome-genome-assembly--contig:-NODE-320-length-26143-cov-2.603167_pt1 | contig 26143 bp, 28 predicted proteins | sample MGYA00242735_ERZ504527 | MGnify/ENA primary metagenome ERZ504527 (study PRJEB26092, sample SAMD00036230) | human gut metagenome | host: Homo sapiens | study: EMG produced TPA metagenomics assembly of... | reverse complement strand
GGTGACTATGGCACGAAGGTTCCACCTCTTCCCATTCCGAACAGAGAAGTTAAGCTTCGTCACGCCGATGGTACTGCGCAAGTGGGAGAGTAGGTAGTCGCCGTTTTCCGATCCCCGGTTTCCTTTTCGGATGTCGGGGATTTTTTTTGTTGTTCCTTCACGGTCAGATCTCCCGGGAATAACCTGTCTTTCCTTATCCGTGACACTGATATCTGCTCTTGGATGTCCGGGATTGACAGACAGACTGCTACACGGAAAGATGGGATATCCAAGGAATCTTCGAGATTGGCAGATAACTCACTTAGTGGAAGCTGCAGGCTTTTGGGAGCTCTGTCCGGTTCGGATGGTCGAACGCCAGTATCGAGGTTCGATCGAAATCTTCGAAAGATACTATTTCTATCCATTTGGGTGAGAAAATACCAACAATCCGAATATAGAGTCTAAAGGTTTCTTATCTTTTGTAATGGTACGTGACTTAATAATTCATGATAAGGTTATCAATTTTATAGTTTGACATCGCCACTAGCTGGATCTGTATACAAGTAAGTATTTCACTTTTCTTTATGATGATATTAAGTCAGAAAATATTCGCAAATTAAAAGCGTTTGCGGCTTTTTTAAGAAGTGTATGCCGACAAAGCCAATCTCCTAATAACTATTATTATTTAAACGGTAATACTTTTGAGAAATGATATCAGGAAGTGTTAAGTGGTTATCTACAGTGTAATGAACTTTCTCACGCTGATGATTGGTTTGTTTTCCCTAGGAATATAGGAAGGAGGATCTGTATAGATGAAATGGCTCAGTTTGAAAATCTTGGGGGATTAACAATAGTAAACTTGCTCTTTAAGCATATACATTGGCTAGTCTGAAAAGAAAGAATCTCATATCCACGACTCCTCTGAAGGATGCCCTGAAAGCCTTTATCTTTGCATTGAACGCCTCGGCCGCAGCATTGGTGCTACGGTTGACAAAATAGTTAAGTATCCTTTCGTAATGATTCTCAATTGAGTTTGCCACGGTGGTAAAGGTTTCATATCCGTATTCTTCGATTTCGTTGTACACAGTGCCAATTTTGGCCCGCGCCACATCTCTGTCCTTGTAATCAGTGAATATCTTTCCCAGTCTCAGGGCATAATAGTATACGTTTTTCAGATCCAGGAACTGCTTGAATAGGATTTCTGCCCTTTCCTTCTGTCTTTGGGTCCATTTCTTGGGCGCCTTGAAAAGCAGATACCGGCTTCTAGCGAGCAGCTGTCTGAGTGTGTCTCCATTGCTGAACACCTCAGGTTCATAGGGGACATCTTTTGCTTTGGATTCCCTGATTCTTTTGTTTTCGTCCTTCATGATCTGCCAACGATAGGCTATACGCAAGTCCTGAACTGCTTCATATACCAGTTTGGATACATGGAAGTGGTCAATTACCTGCAGGGCTTTTGGAAAGCATCTTCTCACAATCTTCTGCATGCTGCCTGCCATGTCAAGAGTGACTTCCTTTACCATGTGCCGGAGCCTCGGATCAATGAGCATCAGCACCTTGATTATCTCCTCGGCTTTCGTTCCCTTGACGATGGCCACAATAGAGCCTTTACGTCCTTTCTTATCCCTGTTTATCAGTACAGTGTAGAGTTCTTCCTTACTGAGTGCCGTTTCATCGATACACAGATGGTATCCGATGTTCTTGGGATAATGATATAATCTTCTGCATGAGGGAGCTGCTCCCAGTCATGATAAGCGCTCAGATGATTCTTATATTGTTCCTGCAGCTGTTTGCCGTCCAGACCGTAATGGTCAGCAACGCTTTGACAGCTAACTGCATGAGTGTCCAAGTAATTCTTTTAAAAAAGTTCCGAATTCGGCGGTGATGCGAGTACCGGAGGTAACCAGATTCCAGTCACGGCTGTATGTCATGCCTGTGGAAGGATCCTCCCAACGACGGCACTTGATTCGAAGATATACAGCTTTACCACGGATTGGAAAATCCTGTATCTCTATTTCCGGAAAGAATCCTTTGGAATGGAGATGAAGATGGGATAATTCCTGGGGAATCATGGCCTTCTCCTCTAAAAAAAGAATGAAACATGTATCCTGCGAAATGTGATTGACCAGATTAAAATATTCGAGCATACCTGCAGGAAGGAAAAGGCTCAACAGATCTAAAAGACTAACGGGGGATTTCTCTTTTTTCTTCATGACGCAAAATTAAAGATTTTAAACTAATCCCCCAAATTTTTCAAACTGAGCCGATGAAATGGTTATTAGTGAGTATATAATTATAGTATCTACCCCAGAAGCACGAGGAGTAAACGGAAGCCTATTTACTGATACATTCCTAGAGAAGTATCTTTAATAAAAACAGGATAAAGAATGAAAGTTGGCTTTCACTAGCCCGATGATATAACTTGATAGGCTTATAGAAATCTTACTGTAATTGCAAGAATTTCAAGAAGTTATGAGAATAAAAAAGAGGATTTTCCTTCGGGAAAATCCTCAAAAGTAAAATTGTGCGCCTGATAGGACTCGAACCTACACGTCAGAGACACCAGATCCTAAGTCTGGCGCGGCTACCAATTACGCCACAGGCGCTTTAAAGTATAATTAAGCTTTGAAAGCGATGCAAATGTAGTATATATTTTTGATATACTCAAATTTTATAGTGAATTTTTTAACAAATAGCAAGCTGTTTCAATAATGGTATCTTTTCCTCGTTGAATATCTTCACTACTCATATCTACTTTAAGATCCGGATCAATGCCGAATTCAAGTTGGTTCATTTGAGGGTCAAACATCGGGCTGGCAGAAAAGCGAATAGACCATCCATTCGGGATTTCAGAACTGAATGGAAGCCCGGATCCTCCTCCTGTCTTGTCTCCGATGATAGTAACTAAAGGAAGTTGCTTCATACAATTTACAAAATCATTGGTCGCACTGAAAGAACGCCGATTAGTTAGTACTATGACATTTTTTTGCCAGCGTATACCATTGGATGGTTCTAAATAGATAGCTTCTGGAGTTGAAAAATCGTTGTGCCCAGGACCGTTTTGTGTGACATATAGCCTACAAGTACTTTTTCATTAGTAAATCGTGCTGCAAGTTTCTGTGCAGTAGTTAAATTTCCCCCTCCATTATTGCGGACGTCAATGATCAGTCCGTCACATACAGCCAGTTGATTGAGGGTTTGATCCAGATTCCCGTCTCCGATACCATTAGAGAAACTGGAGCAATAGATATAGCCTATGTTGTTTTCCAGAATCTGATATGTTAATCCGGAAGAGTTAGTATAATCTTTTCCCAAATAGTTACTTTGTATACTGTCACTAAAGTTTCTAGGGTATGCGTCAAACCATTCTCTGTATTGAGAAGTTGCAAGCGAACTGCTTAAATTAACATGGCCATCCCGAAGTTCATTAACCATTTCTGAAAGTACTTCAAATAGTGCTTCTGATCCCATCTCTGGAGTAATTCGTTGAGCATATCGGTTATGAACTTCGTTCCAGTCCAGTCCATATTCCTCTTGTTTATATGTAAGGAAGCAATATTGTTCATCTATTATTTTCCATAAGGATTCGAAATTGTCTTTAGGACTATTTCCGGATACTTCTTCGCGTATACAGGAAGTACAGGTCCACACTAGAAGCAGGATTAAGAGACTGGTGAATAAATGCGGAAGTTTCATATTTAATAGGGGGTGAAAGCGTTAGGCATACTGATTTTGTTTTTTCCTTTTAAGAGATAGAGGTTTTTTACAAATCCAATCATAAAGTCATGAGAGTAGATATGACTTTTGAGATTGTTGACATGAGCCTGCTGGATCTCGCAGAGATAGCCAACCCGTAGTATGGTATTTCTGATGGGAAAATCCAATGTAATCATTTGTTTCAATGATGGATTGTTATGCAAGGAAGTAAACAAAATATTTTTTCCTCCGTGTTTCAGAGAGAAAATTTCATAATATGATTGTCCATATTCTGGTGAGAACATTATTCCCATTAAAGGTAGTGCAACTTGATAGCGTGCTGTTAGAGGATAATTTCCAATGTGGAATTTCCCAATAGCCATGCCTGAGGCACCGATATTTCCATAGGCTTTGGCCTGGGCAGGATTGTTGGAATTGCGTGGATTGTAGACAAAGCCTGCATTTAAGTCAAGTACTGGTCCGAACAGTATCTTCAGTCGTTCATTGATTTGGAATTGGTAATGCAGAGCATAACTCCAATTCAGCATTCCCGTATAAAAATAAGATGTACCAGAGGTATTCTTCGTATATGAGGTATATGCTTGTAGAATGTTCTGAGAAGAGACATTTCCGTCCATCAAGCGAGTCATGCGCATGCTTTCCCTAAGAATTCTGATTTCACAGCCTTTATATTCCAGGGGTGACAGGTATGTATCCAGTACATTGGTATATCCGGCACCGAACAGCATGGAACGCATAACATATCGGTTAGCCCGTAAACTGTCCTCTTGTGCCTGAACGAGCATGGCAGAGAACAGTACGAGCAAAAAAGACTATCGTTTTTTTCATGTTCTTAGAAAAGTTTCATTTGTCCGTTCTCTTCTTCTTCCGGAACATTGGTATCGACAGAATCATTATCATCATCTTCTTCCAGTATTTCTGGTTCGGGCATGCGGGTTGGTTCGAGTTCCTCAATACGGTCGACTGAATAGGTCGTCAGGCGTTTTCCTTTTGCCTTAAAACTCTTGACTCTAACAAAGTCACTGGCCTCGATAATCAGTGCTTCTCGGAAACTGTCATGTCCGCCAAATATGACTTGTATGCGAGGATAAACCTGCTGAGAGAGAAGAATCTGTTGATTGTGTTTATTCTCTCCTAAATAATTCTGACGTTTGGATGAAGCTTCAAAGGTAAACCGTTTCAGATAGGGATAGTTCTGTTGATCCGCATCATAAAGTACAGCTGTCCATACTTTTTCTGCTTCGAATTTCTCAATGTATTGTATATCCGGATCGTAATGGTTGTTCAGATCGAAATCTGTTGTATAGAAGTCTCCGTTTTTATGAATTACCAGGATACAGTCACTGCTTTGGAATTCACCTAAATATTGTCCGCGTCCATCATAATTCAGACGTAACACATCGTGATCAAACCAAACCTTTCTTCCTCCTAGGTTGATCCTCCACGTTGTTTAAGAGTAATCTTGTGTACTTCAAATTTAGTCAGCAGATTACCCATTGACTGGCGTCCTTTGATATTGATTTCACTGAAGTCTCTTTCAAAGATCAGTTTTTTAATTCTGGGATTAGGACGGAGCGTTACTTTGATGATTTCGGCTTCTCCGTTCGGATTAGCACTGAAATAGACGATCTTTAACCCGGATTACCTTGAGTAACGTCATATTCACGGTCACGGATCATTGATGTAACGTTGAAACGCTTGATGTAATGGAAGCCTTCTTTGCCGTCACGATAGATGACGTTGTAGATAGTTCTCTTATCATTTTTCTTGAAGATGTTGACATACAAAATGTTCTTTCCGACAAATAACTTGTCTGAAATGCGTACGATTTTATACTTCCCGTCTTTATAGAAAATAATGACATCGTCAATGTCTGAGCAGTTACAGATGAACTCATCTTTTTCAGGCCGGTACCGATAAAGCTTCTTCCCGGTTGATATATAGTTTTTCGTTAGCTTCTACTACTTTGGTTGCTACAATCGTATCGAAGTTTCTGATTTCAGTACGGCGTGGGAAATCTTTTCCGTATTTGTCTTTCAGATGACGGTACCATTCGATGGTATATTCTGTCAGATGGGCAAGATGGTTGTCTATTTCCTCAATTTCTGCTTTCAGACGGGCAATCAGTTCGTCTGCTTTATCCTTATTGAATTTCAGGATACGTGCCATTTTGATTTCCATCAGGCGAAGAATATCTTCCTTAGTCACTTCACGTACAAATTGCGGATAGAAAGGAGTCAGGCGTTCGTCAATGTGTTCGCAGGCAATGTCCATGTTTTCAGCTTGCTCAAACTGTTTGTCCTTATAGATACGCTCTTCGATGAATATCTTTTCCAGCGAAGCGAAATGCAGGGTTTCCAGTGTTTCGTTCTTCTGGATTTCCAGTTCTTTCCGGAGCAAGTCACGTGTATTATTGACGGATTTCCTCAGTACGTCACTGACTGTCAGGAAGTGAGGTTTCTTGTTGTCGATCACACAACAGTTGGGCGAAATATTCACTTCGCAGTCTGTAAAGGCATACAATGCGTCTAGGGTCTTGTCAGACGATACTCCCGGAGCAAGATGAATCAGAATTTCTACCTTGCGGGCCGTATTGTCGTCTACTTTGCGGATTTTGATTTTGCCTTTTTCAATGGCTTTCAGTATAGAGTCAATCAGTGAAGAGGTCGTTTTTCCATAAGGAATTTCACTGATGCATAAAGTCTTGTTGTCTAACTTGGAAATTTTAGCCCGGACACGTACTACACCACCTCTCTCCCCGTCATTGTAGCGGGAAACATCAATAGAGCACCTGTCTGAAAGTCGGGATAAAGCTTAAATTCCTCTCCATGTAAGTATGCAATGGCTGCATCACACAATTCATTAAAATTATGTGGCAGGATTTTGGAGGAGAGACCTACGGCGATACCTTCTACTCCCTGAGCCAGGAGTAATGGAAATTTAACCGGAAGCGTTACCGGTTCTCGGTTTCTTCCGTCGTATGAGGCTTGCCATTCTGTTGTTTTAGGATTGAAGACGACATCAAGTGCAAATTTCGACAAGCGTGCTTCGATGTAACGTGGAGCAGCTGCGCTGTCACCTGTTAAGATATTTCCCCAGTTCCCCTGACAGTCTATGAGCAGTTCTTTCTGGCCCAACTGAACGAGTGCGTCACCGATGGAAGCGTCGCCATGAGGATGGAATTGCATGGTATGCCCAACAATATTGGCTACTTTATTATATCTTCCGTCGTCCAGACGCTTCATGGAGTGAAGAATGCGTCGTTGTACAGGCTTCAGACCATCATTGATGTGAGGACGGCACGTTCCAGTATAACATAGGAAGCATAATCCAGAAACCAGTTCTGATACATGCCGCTAAGCTGGTGTTTGACTGCTTCGTCAGTTTGATCAACAGGCTTGTAGTCTGAGTGTCCCTCTTTTTCCGGGAGTTTGTCAGTATCTTTGTCAAATGTATCTTCGCTCATAAATCAAAATTAAACTATGGAGACAAAAATACAATTTTTTTCGGACATGCAGGGCGAAAAATCTTTTCATTTCCTTTATCTGGCAGATGAAACGTCCTGCCGAAACGATTTTAGTACAGGCACAGTCAACGGAATAGCCAGCAGGAAAGAACATAAGTCGGATACAGCCTGACACATTTCAACTCCTTGTAACCCCAGGAAATAGGGAAGGAGGAGGATAAATGGAATAAAGAATAATCTGACGGGCAGAAGACAACAGGACGGCGCGTACCGGCTTGCGGATCGTTTGCAGCAGCATGTTACAAAGAATAACCCAGGCTCCAAGCGGAAGAGTTATTAATTGCCAGCGTAAGGCACGTGCTCCGATTTCGATGACCAATGGATCTTCTTTTCGGAACCACGCTACGACTTCGGGAGCATAGATATAGCCTGCAATGGCACAAAAGGTCAGAAAAATGACTCCTGTCTTGACGGCAAACCAGAATCCTTCCCGAACCCGTCTGTATAGTCCTGCACCATAATTGAAACCGCATACTGGTTGAAAACCTTGTCCAAATCCGATGACAAAAGAATTGATGAACATGCAGATTCTTGTGACAATGGACATTCCGGCAATGGCTGCATCGCCATAGACCCCGGCTGCAACATTCAGCAGAATCGTGGAAATACTGGCCAGGCCCTGACGGCAAAGTGACGGACTTCCGCCGTAAATAATTTCTTTGAAAAAGGTAAGGCGTGGAGTGAAATTGCGGAAATGAATGCGGATATTTTCTCCTTTACTGTCCATATAGAGCAGGATGAGAAAACTGGAGATTTGGCTGGTGAATGTAGCCCATGCTGCTCCGGCAATTCCCATATCGAAAACAAAAATCAGTAATGGGTCGAGTCCGATATTCAGGACGGCTCCGACAATGATTCCCACCATGGCATATACAGCATTTCCCTGAAATCGCATTTGATTGTTAAGTACCAGCGAAGAAGCCATGAAAGGAGCTCCCAGCAGGATTATGCCCAGATATTGTTCAGCATAGGGAGAATAGTGGGAGTTGAACCCAATGCCAGACAAATCGGACGTAGAAAAATCAGTCCCAATACCATGATTAATATACCGGCAAAAAAGGCATAGAAAAAACCGGTTGATGCCATTTTCTCAGCGCTCTTGTAGTCTTGTGCTCCCAGTTTACGGGAAATATAATTTCCTGAACCGTGTCCGAAGAAAAAACCGAAAGCCTGGATAATGGCCATGATGGAAAATGAAATACCTACGGCAGCAGTAGATTGAGTATTGATTTTTCCAACAAAATAGGTATCTGCCATGACATAAAAAGAAGTGATCAGCATACTGACTATGGTCGGGATGGCCAGCTTTCCGATCAGGCTGGGGATGGGGGCCGTAGTCATTTGGGTATATTTGTTCTGTGTGGCTTGTTTCATAAATTTTACTTTTAGGGGAATTCCTTCTGAAAGGCCAAAGTGTCACAATGAACATTTTTCTTGCCGTAAAGGCTTTCCTGATAGGGCCTATCCTGAAATGAACGGACAAAATTACAAAAAAATCTACTCTTCATGGTAAGAACGACCGCTAATCATCCTTAAATTCATAAGATAAATTAATATACCTATCGTGCTTTTTACTTATAAAATCCGTATCTTTGCGCCGTCTGAGTGAAGAAAATATATAAGAAAAATCAAATAAATTAGAGAAATGGCACAAGAAGACGTTTTTAAGAAACTGGTTTCACATTGTAAAGAGTATGGTTTTGTTTTCCCGTCAAGTGAAATTTATGACGGACTGGGAGCCGTATATGATTATGGACAAATGGGTGTGGAACTGAAAAACAATATCAAACAATATTGGTGGCAGAGCATGGTGCTGTTGCACGAAAATATCGTGGGCATTGATTCTGCTATATTTATGCACCCTACAATCTGGAAAGCTTCCGGACACGTGGATGCGTTTAATGATCCTTTGATTGACAACCGCGATTCTAAAAAACGTTATCGTGCTGATGTCTTGATTGAAGACCAGATTGCAAAATATGATGAAAAAATCAATAAGGAAGTAGCCAAGGCTGCTAAAAAGTATGGTGAGGCATTCAATGAAGCTGAATTCCGTAGCACCAATGCCCGTGTATTGGAACATCAGGCTAAACGTGATGCTTTGCATGAACGCTATGCACAGGCTATGAATGCCGGACCGGATTTGAATGAACTCCGTCAGATCATTCTGGATGAAGAAATTGTTTGTCCGATCTCCGGTACAAAGAACTGGACTGAAGTTCGTCAGTTCAACCTGATGTTTACTACAGAAATGGGATCTACTGCTGATGGCGCAATGAAAGTTTATCTTCGTCCGGAAACAGCCAGGGTATTTTTGTAAACTATCTGAATGTACAGAAGACCGGACGTATGAAGATTCCGTTCGGTATTGCACAGATCGGTAAGGCTTTCCGTAATGAAATTGTAGCCCGTCAGTTTATTTTCCGTATGCGTGAGTTTGAACAGATGGAAATGCAGTTCTTCGTAAAACCGGGTACTGAACTGGAGTGGTTCAAGAAATGGAAAGAAACTCGTCTGAAATGGCATAAGGCGCTGGGCTTCGGTGATGATCACTATCGTTATCATGATCATGAAAAACTGGCTCACTATGCGAACGCTGCTACCGATATCGAATTCCTGATGCCGTTTGGATTCAAGGAAGTTGAAGGTATTCACAGCCGTACCAATTTTGACTTGAGCCAGCATGAAAAGTTCTCAGGCAAGAGTATTAAATATTTTGATCCGGAAATCAACGAATCATATACTCCGTATGTAATTGAAACTTCAATCGGTGTTGACCGTATGTTCCTTAGCATCATGAGCGCAGCTATTGCGAAGAAACTCTGGAAAACGGTGAAACTCGTGTTGTCTTGAAATTGCCTGCAGCTTTGGCTCCGGTGAAACTGGCCGTTATGCCGCTGGTAAAGAAAGATGGTCTGCCTGAAAAGGCTCGTGAGATTATGAATGATCTGAAGTTCCACTTCCATTGCCAGTATGATGAAAAGGATTCAATCGGTAAGCGTTATCGTCGTCAGGATGCTATCGGTACTCCTTACTGTATTACGATTGACCATCAGACACTGGAAGATAATTGTGTTACTCTGCGTAACCGTGACACAATGAAACAGGAACGTGTGGCAATTTCTGAATTGAATAATATTATTGCAGACAAGGTAAGCATTACCAGCTTGCTGAAAACTTTGCAATAATAATCCATGTTTGTGATTATGAATAAATTTGTAACTTGGTTAAATGCCTTGCTGCTCTTCTTCTCTTTGGGATTTGTATCTTGTGCCAAAGACACGGTTGTTGCAGATCCTTATGCGGATTGGCAGGTTCGTAACGAGCATTATATAGATTCAATTGCGGATGTGGCTCATGCCAATGTTACCGGTGATTGGGAAATCTATAAGAATTATAAACTGGATTTTGTAGAACCGGGAGTCGGTATTGTTAGTCCGGAACTGGGTGTCGCTGATTATGTCTATGTACAGTATATAGAGAAAGGATCAGGAACCGTTCCTCTTTACACTGATTCTGTTTCGGTTAATTATGAAGGAATGTTGATCGACGGTACAGTATTTGATACTTGTCTGGATGATAAGATTTATGATCCTATAACGTTTGCCTTGAATGATACTGGCTTGCGTGAAGGCTGGAAAGTTGCTTTCCAGCATATTCCTGCCGGTTCTCATTTCAAACTTTATATTCATCCGGATCTGGGATATGGAAATGCTGATTATGGAGACATTCCGGCATCATCCGTTTTGATCTTTGAAATAAAATTTCAGGAAGTAATTCATCCTGTGGGACCGGATGGGCGTGCTCTTCCGCTCCTGGAAGATGAAGAATCCTGATATATGTAGACAGATGGTCTTTATCTGACCGTTTGTCGTCTGGCGGATCGCATGGTTGAACAGTTTTCTCCATGCGGTCCGCTTTTTGTGTAAAGAGGTAGTTTTTTTACTTCATCCTCTCTTTTTTTTCGTTCACCTCCCGATTTGTCTGCTTCGCCGGATTCTTCTTTAGCTTCAGCAGGGTCCGGATTAATTTTGTAAAGTGTAAAATTGATTTTATTAACTAACAGACAAATAAAATGTTTAGGGAGATTGTAAGCTTTTCTATCAGGAAGAAGATGTTTGTGGTGTTGACAACACTTCTTTTATTGGCGGGAGGTATTTATTCCATGTTGACCTTACCGATTGATGCTGTGCCGGACATTACGAATAATCAGGTACAGATTGTTACCGTATCGCCGACATTGGCTCCTCAGGAAGTGGAGCAGTTAATCACGTTCCCCATTGAGATTGCCATGAGCAATATTATGAATGTGGAGGAAATCCGTTCGGTTTCCCGTTTCGGACTTTCACTGGTAACCGTTGTTTCAAGGAAGATGTCCCGGTGTTGGATGCCAGGCAGTTGATTAATGAGCAGATACAAACCGTATCAGGAGAGATTCCTGTAGACTGGGGACTCCGGAGCTGATGCCTATTACGACCGGCTTGGGCGAGATTTATCAGTATGTGCTGAAAGTAGCTCCGGGTTATGAAAAGAAATACGATGCGATGGAGCTGCGTACAATTCAGGACTGGATTGTGAAGCGACAGCTTTCCGGTATACCCGGTATTGTCGAGATCAACAGTTTCGGAGGTTATCTGAAGCAGTATGAAGTAGCAGTTGATCCTGACGCTTTGTACTCCTTGAATATTACCATCGGAGATGTATTCTCAGCCTTGAGCCGGAACAATCAGAATACGGGAGGAAGTTATATTGAAAAGACTTCCAAGGCTTATTATATCCGTTCAGAAGGTATGATCGGTGATCAGAAAGACATTGAACGGATTGTGGTGACTAACCGGGGAGGAATTCCTGTGCATATCAGTGATATCGGTACGGTTCGTCTGGGAGCCCCGAAACGTTTCGGAGCGATGACCAAAGATGGCGAAGGAGAATGTGTCGGCGGCATTGCCATGATGTTGAAAGGAGCCAATGCCAATGTGGTTACTCAGGAATTGGAAAAACGGGTGGCTCAGGTTCAGAAGATGTTGCCGGAAGGTATCAGTGTTGAACCTTATTTGAATCGTTCAGAATTGGTTAACCGGAATATTTCGACAGTTATCCGGAACCTGATAGAGGGAGCAGTTATTGTCTTTCTGGTTTTGATTATCTTCCTGGGAGATGTCCGTGCGGGAATGATTGTAGCTTCTGTCATTCCGCTGGCCATGCTGTTTGCCTTCATTATGATGCGGATCTTTGGAGTTTCAGCCAACTTGATGAGTTTGGGTGCCATAGATTTCGGTATTGTGGTCGATGGCTCCATTGTCATTCTGGAAGGAATTCTGGCCCATATTTATGGACGGCAGATGGCAGGCAGAAAGTTGACCCGGAAGGAAATGGATCAGGAAGTGGCGAAAGGAGCCGGAAATGTAGTCCGTAGTGCAACCTTTGCAGTGTTGATTATCCTGATTGTCTTTTTCCCGATTCTGACTTTGAGCGGTATTGAAGGCAAGTATTTTACCCCGATGGCCAAGACGCTGGTATTTTGTATCATCGGTGCACTTTTGCTTTCGCTTACTTATGTACCCATGATGGCTTCTGTATTTCTGAAGCGGACTGTTTCCGTAAAGAGAACACTGGCCGACCGTTTCTTCGACTGGTTGAACAGAGGATACCGGCGGACTTTAGATTTTTGTCTGAAGCATATTTGGGGAACAATTGTTTCTGCATTTGCCTTGTTGATCTTTTCTTTGTTCCTGTTTACCCGGTTGGGAGCGGAGTTTATTCCGACATTGGATGAAGGTGACTTTGCCATGCAGATGACTCTTCGGCCGGAAGTTCCTTGAGCAAGAGTATTGAAATATCCTTGCAGCTGAGAAACGCCTGAAAGAAGATTTCCCGGAAATCAAGCATGTTGTAGCCAAGATCGGTACGGCTGAGGTTCCGACTGACCCGATGGCCGTTGAAGATGCCGATGTAATGATTGTCATGAAACCGTTCAGTGAGTGGACTTCAGCTTCAAGCCGTGCTGAGATGGTCGAAAAGATGAAGAAATCACTTGAGTCCGTCAAAGGAGCAGAGTTTTAATTTCAGTCAGCCTATCCAGCTGCGTTTCAATGAACTGATGACCGGAGCCAAGGCCGATATTGCCATTAAACTTTACGGAGAAGATATGGACGAATTATACAGCAAGGCCAAAGAGGCTGCTGAATATGTAGAACAGATTCCCGGTGCATCCGATGTATTGGTTGAACAGGCTATGGGATTACCTCAGTTGCTGATTCATTATGACCGGAGCAAAATTGCGCGGTATGGAATTGATATTGAGGAACTGAATACCATTATCCGTACAGCCTATGCAGGAGAGACTGCCGGAGTTGTTTTTGAAAATGAGCGGCGTTTTTGATCTGGTAGTTCGCCTGGATCAGGAAAAAGTGCGTGATCTGAATCTGGATAAACTGTTTGTCCGTACCGTAGAAGGTATTCAGATTCCGGTGAGTGAGGTGGCAAGTATAGATCTGGTGAATGGCCCGTTGCAGATTAATCGTGATGCCACGAAGCGCCGTATTGTAATTGGAGTGAACGTGCGTGATGCCGATATCCAGCAAGTGGTTTCTGCCATTCGTGAGTCTTTGGACAAAAATGTCAAACTGAAGCCGGGATATTATTTTGAGTATGGTGGCCAGTTTGAGAATCTCCAGAATGCCATTCGTACACTGACACTGGTCATCCCGATTGCTTTGGTATTGATTTTGTTGCTTCTTTTCTTTGCATTCAGAAGCGTAATCTATTCCCTTGTGGTCTTCTCTACGGTTCCGCTGTCTCTGATCGGAGGTATTCTGGCCTTGTGGGTACGTGGGTTGCCGTTCAGCATCTCGGCAGGTGTCGGATTCATCGCCTTGTTTGGTGTTGCGGTTCTGAATGGTATATTGATGATTAACCATTTTAATGATTTGCGGAAGGAGAAAGAATATACTATGTGTACAAATCGGATTATTCGGAAAGGGTGTCATCACCTGTTGCGTCCGGTCTTTTTGACAGGACTGGTTGCTTCTTTAGGTTTTGTTCCGATGGCTGTTGCCACATCAGCGGAGCAGAAGTACAGCGGCCGCTGGCTACGGTGGTTATTGGAGGTCTGATTGTCTCTACCATCCTGACATTGATTGTGATTCCCGTATTCTATCGGCTGGTCAATGAAATTTCCCGTTTGTGGATGCGGAAACGTCGTCTTCCGGTTCGTAAAAGCGGACTGATGCTGGTTCTGTTGCTGGGTTGTTCCTTATCATCCTTTGCGGCAGACGGAGGCAAACCCGTTTCACTGGATGAGGCCATTCACATTGCGCTGGAGAACCATCCGCGTTTGAAGATGGCCACGGCAGAAATCAGTCGGGCACGGGCAACACGAGGAGAAATCTGGGACGGAGGAAGTACTTCGTTCAGTTATTCCTGGGGACAGTTGAACGGAGAATACCGCAACGACCACGAGTTGTCTGTGGAACAGTCTTTGGGATCATGCTGACTCCTTTTTATAAGAATGCACTGGTCAATACGCAGGTGGAAAGAGGAGAAGCCTACCGGAACATGGTCAAGAAAGAAATCGTGGCCGAAGTAAAGCGTGCCTGGGCTTATTATCAGTATGCCTACAATTTGTATCAGCTGTACAATGAACAGGAGAGTCTGGCAGGAACTTTGCGTTCCAGTGGAGAATTGCGCTATCAGCAGGGTGACATCGATTTGTCTGAACGGAACATGATAACGACAATGGCTTCCGACCTGCATACCCGGTGGTTGCAGGCAAAGGATGAAGTCCGGCTGGCCGCCCGCCGGTTTGCCTGGGCCTGTTATGCCGATTCAGCATTGTACCTCAGGATACTTCATTGTCCGTTCTTCCTTTCGATGAACGTTCTGCCCGGGAGCTCTCACAAGATCATTTGAGTTACTTTTCCATGCAGGTCAAGGAAAAGAAGGATCTGTTGCGCATCGAGCGCAGTAAGTTCTTTCCGGAGTTCTCGGTAGGATATGCACAGCAAAAGATATTTCCGCTTCGGAAACTGGATTCCTGGATGGTCGGTATTTCTTTCCCGCTGCTGTTTTTCCCTCAGCAGAGCCGGAGCAAGCAGGCAAAAATAGACTGGCAGATTGCCAGCTATGAGGCCGATCAGAACCGGACTCAGTTGCAGAATAAGGTCGCAGACTGCAGGGACGTATCAGCCAGCAGCGCAAGAGTCTGGATTATTACTCGGAAGCCGCCCTTCGCGAGGCAGATGCCTTGCAGGAAAGCTCGATGCTGAAGTTCCGTGAAAGTGAGATCGGTATTTCGGAACTGGTGCAGAGCCTGAATACAGTGAGAGAGATTCGTAAAGGATATATCGAGAATGTTTATAACTACAATGTCTCGTTGTTGGAAATGGAATTATATACAGAATAAACGAAAAGATATGAAACAGATTTGGATCGCATTAGCATTGTTGTTTGTAGCCGTGTCGTGTGGAAAAAGTTCAGATACGGCAGATGTAAAAGAAGAAACAACGCAGGAACGTACAGATACATTGGACATGGAATCAGATTCCGTAGATGCCGTGACGTCGGCTACTGCCGTGGCCAATGCCCCGTCTTTCAACGGAGTGATTATGCTTCCGCCGGAAAAGCATGCAACGGTTACGCTGATGATGGACGGAACGATTCAGGATATTCATTTGTTCCCCGGAGAGTATGTGAAGAAGGGAGAGGTTATCGCCACATTGAAAAATCCCGATTTTATCCGTCTTCAGCAGGAGTATCTGGATGCTTCGGCTCAGGTGGAATACCTTGAAAAGGAGTATGCCCGTCAGCAGAATCTGACTTCCCATGAAGCTGCCTCACAGAAGAAACTTCAGCAGAGCAAGGCTGAATATCTTTCCATGAAAGCACGTCTGGATGCCAGTGTCTCCCAGCTGGAAATTTTAGGGATATCTCCTTCCGGCTTGCAGAAAGAGGGTATGCATACCTATCTGGAGATTAAGGCTCCGATCAGTGGTTATGTTACCAACATGCAGGTGAATGTCGGCAAATACTTCAATGTCGGTGAGCCGATCTGTGACGTGATAGACAAAAGTGCCTGATGCTTCAGCTGACTGCCTATGAGAAAGATCTGGACAAACTGAAAGTGGAGATACATTTGATTTTCATGTAAATGGAATGGGAGGAACTACTTTCAAGGCCACTTTGCTTTCCATTGACCAGATGGTGGACAATACGAACCGTTCTATCAAGATTTATGCGACGATCAATCATCCGGACGGTAATTTCCGTCCGGGAATGTATGTGTCGGCCCGAAAATCCGAAAAAAGTGAGTAATTTTGTTTCATGAAACTTTTCATGCCTAATAAATCTATATTGATCGTGAATGCCATCTCTGTCATGGTGGCATTCTGATTCATTTGCCGGAAATGATTGCCTTGTCGGATATGATGCCCGATGAGTGATCTTTCCGGGCATGCATTGGACGGATGTTTTCAATGAAGTGTTTTTCACCTATCTTTCCCTGCTGTTGCTGTTTTTCCTGAATGAACGTTTGTTCCGCTTCGGTGACACTCGGGTGAATATGGGATGGGAAAAACTGTTGTTGTCCTTTCTGGTCACCTGGATTGCCAGCAACCTGCTGGGAAAAGGCTTCGTGGCTCTTCATCAGCATTTTGATATTCCGGTCATTGATGCCTTGTTGCATCATTATCTGCATCCGTTGAGAGACTTTCTCATTTCTGTTGTGGTGACCGGAAGCTGCTATTTAATGTATCAGAACCGGAAAAGCAACATGGTACTGCTGGAGAATCAGCAGTTACGGACCGAGAACATTGCCAATCAGTATGAGACTTTGAAGAACCAGCTGAATCCGCACATGCTGTTCAATTCGCTGAATACACTGTCCACGCTGATCCGGGAATCTTCAGACAAGGCGCAGGATTATTTGCAGGAACTCTCCCGGGTTCTGCGCTATACCTTGCAGGATAATGATTCCCATTCCGTTACTCTGGCTGAGGAAATGGACTTTGTACATGCTTATTTGTATCTGCTGAAGATGCGTTATGAAGAGAATCTGAATTTTGACATTCGTATTTCCTCTGATGCATTGCAGAAGAAACTTCCTCCCATGGCCGTACAGATGCTTGTGGAGAATGCCGTCAAGCACAATGAAATCAGCGGCGTCATCCGCTGACGGTTGCCATTTCAACTTCCGGAGACTGGATTACGGTAGAGAACCGGATTCAGCCAAACTGACGGGAAATACGGGAACCCGGATCGGGCTGGACAATCTGGCCAAGCGTTACCGGCTGCTGTTTAAACAGGAAATTGTGGTGAAAGAGGAAAACAGTTGTTTCATTGTTAGGCTACCGCTGATATGAAAACATTGATTATAGAAGACGAAAAGGCTGCCTTGCGTAATCTGAAGGCCGTTATTAACGAAGTTTCTGCCGGGCTGGAAATTATCGGAGAGACAGACAGCATTGTGGATACCATCGAATGGTTTCAGACCCATCCGATGCCGGAACTTGTGTTTATGGATATTCATCTGGCAGACGGTTCGGCTTTTGAAGTGTTTGAGCATGTGGAGGTGAAATGTCCGATCATCTTTACCACTGCCTACGATGAATATGCTTTGCGGGCTTTTCATGTCAACAGCATTGCCTATCTGCTGAAACCGATCAACCGGAATGATTTGCAGAATGCACTGGACAAACTGGAGACCTTGTGCGGTACTGCGGGCGGACAGACCCCGCCTTTCGATTTTATGAAAGTCATGCATGAATTGAAGAAAGAGGAGAGTTACAAGACCCATTTCCTGGTACCGGCTAAAGGAGACAAACTGATTCCCATATCTGTAAACGACATTCTGTTTTTCTATATCAGTGACGGAATTGTCAAGGCGGTTGACCGGCATGCAGATGCATATATCTTTTCGCAGTCGCTGGACGAGCTGGTGGAACTGCTTAATCCGCGTGATTTCTTCAGAGTAAACCGTCAGTATCTGATCGCAAAGAAAGCCATTACGGATGTCAGCCTGTGGTTCAACGGGCGGCTGGTCATCAATCTGAAAGTCCCGGTTCCGGAGAAGATCATTGTCAGCAAAGCGAAGGTTTCGGAGTTTAAGGACTGGTTTTAAGTCTTCTTATTTTCGGATTTACCTTCATTTTCGGTTCAGTTTTCTCATATTTTTATCTTATCTTTGCCTCGCTATCACAAAGATAAGAAGATAAATGGAACGGAAACTGAAATCATATTTTTTGCTTGTCGTCAGCATACTTATGCTGGTGGCCTCAGTTTTTCCGCACCATCATCACGATTTATACTTCTGTGTAGCCCATGATCTGGAGACTTGTCCGGCTTCAGTGGAATGTCCGGATCACCTGCATCATACGGGTGATGAAGACAATCATGCATGTACTTCTTCATGCGTGACTCACTTTGCTTTTTCCGCTCCTGACAGTCACGGAACGGATCTTTCGCCAGCTTACAGTTACAGTCTGCTGATCTATCCTTTTTTGCTTACCCTCGAACGTTTGTCTTCGTTCGAAAATGATTTGCCTTGTCCCTATTCTGCTTATATAGAGCGTCTGCACGCCCGGCATTTCGTGGCGTCTTCGGGACTGCGTGCACCTCCCTGTTTTCTGTCCTGACATCTTTCCCGGCAAAGAATGTCCGGGAACTCTTTGCAACCTGCTTGCAAGGACAATCCTTTATTTTTGCAGTATAAATCTTCCGGAGGGCGGTCGTTCGGGGCTGTCGGTTCTGGAACAATGAAAAAATTAATCTATGAAAAAATCTATCATTACAGGAGTATTAGCTGTTTTTTATTGGGTTCCTGTGGAACTCATGAACACAACCATGCGGAAGAAGGCCATGACCACGAGGCTGAGGCAGCTCACGGTCATGACGAGCATGATCACGAGGCGGAAGAAGCTCACAAGGGAGCTTCCAATGAAATTGTACTGACACCGGAAAAGGCTGAAGCTGCCGGTGTGAAAGTTGAAACGGTGGAGCCGGTACTTTCCGTCAGGTGATTCCGGTGAGCGGACAGGTGATGGCTGCCCAGGGAGAAGAAGCCGTGGTTGTAGCCAATATGTCCGGTGTCGTTTCTTTTTCCGGACCGGTCACCGAAGGTATGCAGGTTGCTCAGGGAAGCAGTCTGCTGACCTTGTCTTCCGAAACTCTTCAGGACGGAGACCCTCTGAAGCGGGCACGTATTGCGTATGAGGCTGCCCGGAAAGAATATGAGCGGGCCGGAAAACTGGTGGAAAGCCAGATTGTTTCTCAAAAAGACTTCAATGTCATCCGTGAGAATTATGAGAATGCACGGCTGGCCTATGAAGCTCTCTCTCCCAGCAGCAATGGAAAAGGTGTGGCTGTCAAGTCACCGATGAGCGGATATGTGAAGTCCTGTCTGGTGAAAGCTGGCGATTATGTAACGGTCGGTCAGCCGTTGATGACTGTAACCAAGACCAGACGGCTGCAGCTGAAGGCTGAAGTTTCCGAACGTTATTATCCGGCACTGCAGCAAGTGTCGTCTGCCAATTTCAAGACTCCTTATTCGGATCATGTTTACCGGCTTGATGACTTGCAGGGACGCCTGCTGGCTTACGGAAAGGCTTCTGCTGAGGCTTCTTTCTATGTGCCGGTAACGTTTGAGTTCGATAATCGCGGCGATGTTGTTCCCGGCTCGTTTGTAGAAGTGTGGTTGCTGGGACGCGAACGTCAGGGAGTGATCAGTCTTCCTGTTTCTGCACTTACAGAAGAACAGGGACTGACTTTCGTCTATCTTCAGCTGGATGCTGAATGCTATCAGAAACAGGAAGTCAGGACCGGTGCTACGGATGGTGACCGTGTAGAAATCCTTTCCGGACTGAAAGGCGGAGAGAAAGTCGTTACTCAGGGAGCCATTCATGTGAAACTGGCTTCGGCCTCCAATGCGATTCCGGGTCATACCCATAACCATTAATTCCTGAAACGATGCTGAACAAGATTATACATTTTTCGCTTCAGAACCGCCTGCTGGTTCTAGTGGCATCCATCTTGCTGCTGGTCGGCGGAACGTATATGGCGTTCCATACCGAAGTTGATGTCTTTCCGGATCTGAATGCTCCGACGGTAGTGGTCATGACCGAGGCCAATGGTATGGCAGCTGAGGAAGTAGAACAACTGGTTACTTTCCCGATTGAAACGGCTGTAAACGGTGCAACTGGTGTTCGCCGGGTGCGTTCGTCTTCGACTACCGGCTTCTCTGTCGTATGGGTTGAGTTTGACTGGGATACGGATATTTACCTGGCCCGCCAGATTGTTTCCGAGAAACTGGCGGCTGTAGACGACGCTCTGCCTGACAATGTAGGCAAGCCGACACTGTCCCCAGTCTTCCATTCTGGGAGAATTGCTGATTGTCGGACTGACGGCAGACAGCACGTCCATGCTTGATCTCCGTACGATGGCCGACTGGACGATCCGTCCGCGTCTGCTTTCCACCGGAGGTGTGGCACAGGTTGCCGTGCTGGGAGGAGATATCAAGGAATATCAGATCCTGATTCATCCGAACGCATGAAGCATTATGGCGTGACGCTGGCTGAAGTGATGGACGTGACACGGAGCATGAACCAGAACACCAGCGGTGGGGTGATTTATGAATATGGCAATGAATACATTGTGCGCGGCGTACTGGCGACAACCGACATCGAGCGGATGGGGCGCGCCGTTATCAAGAATATAGGCGGAGCACCGGTCACGCTGAGCGATGTAGCCGACGTACGCATCGGTGCCCAGCAGCCGAAACTGGGTCTGGCTTCCGAAAAAGGAAAGCCCGCCGTTCTGATTACGGTGACTAAACAGCCCAATACCGGTACCATTGAACTGACTGAAAAGCTGGAAGCAGCCCTGAAGGACCTGCAGAAGAACCTGCCTGCCGATGTCCATATTTCGACCGACATTTTCCGTCAGTCACGTTTTATCGAAAGTTCAATCAGCAACGTACAGGAATCCTTGTATGAAGGTGCGATCTTTGTGGTAATTGTACTCTTCCTTTTCCTGGCAAATACCCGTACCACACTTATTTCACTGGTAACTCTGCCGTTGTCTCTGGTGGTAGCCATCCTGGTATTACACTACATGGGACTCAGCATCAATACCATGAGTCTGGGAGGTATGGCCATCGCTATCGGTTCGCTGGTGGACGATGCCATTGTTGACGTGGAAAATGTCTGGAAACATTTGCGTGAGAACCGCCTGTTGCCCGAAGGAGAACGGAGACCGGTCCGCGAAGTCGTATTCAATGCTTCGCGCGAAGTCCGTATGCCGATTCTGAACTCCACCCTTATCATTGTGGTCAGCTTCGTTCCCCTTTTCTTCCTGAGCGGTATGGAAGGTCGTATGCTGATCCTCTGGGTATTGCCTTTATTGTTTCCCTCTTTGCTTCTACATTGTAGCCTTGACGCTGACTCCGGTGTTGTGCAGCTATCTGCTGGGAACGGATCCGCGCAAGAAGGGGTTGCCCAAGGAGGCTTTTCTGGCCGTATGGCTGAAAAAATATTACGAACGCGGCCTGCTCTGGGCTTTGTCTCATAAGAAAGCTGTGCTGGGGGTGACTGTCGGACTGTTTGCTGTCGCTGTGGGATGTTTCTGTACGCTGGGAAGCAGTTTCCTTCCTCCGTTCAATGAAGGATCGTTCACCATCAATGTCAGCTCCATGCCGGGTATTTCTCTGGAAGAGTCAGACAAGATCGGACGTCAGGCCGAGGAACTGTTGCTGTCGATTCCGGAGATTCAGACTGTAGCGCGTAAGACCGGTCGTGCGGAACTGGACGAACATGCCCTGGGAGTCAACGTTTCCGAGATCGAAGCGCCCTTTGAACTGAAAGACCGTTCGCATGCCGAGGTACTGGCCGATGTACGTCAGAAGCTGTCTGTGATTACGGGTGCCAACATCGAGATCGGACAACCGATCAGTCACCGTATTGATGCGATGCTGAGCGGTACGCAGGCCAGCATTGCGATCAAGCTGTTCGGTGACGATCTGAACCGCATGTTTACGATCGGTAATCAGATCAAGGATGCAGTTTCGGATGTGGAAGGTGTGGCCGACCTGAATGTGGAGCAGCAGATCGAACGCCCGGAACTGAAAATCATTCCCCGTCGGGAGATGCTGGCCAAGTATGGCATTTCTCTGCCCCGTTTCAATGAATTTGTAACGGTAAACATGGCGGGAGAAGTCATATCGCAGGTTTATGAACAGGGCAAGGCCTTCAACCTGGTGGTACGTGCAGATGAAGATAACCGCGGTTCGATGGAGCGTATCAAGGACCTGATGATCGATGACGGACAGGGCCGCAAGATTCCGCTCTCGTACGTGGCAGATGTCGTTTCGGCCATGGGACCCAATACGATCAACCGTGAGAATGTGAAGCGTAAGATCGTGATCTCTGCCAACACCAGCGGACGTGACCTGCGCAGCGTGGTGAACGATATTCAGGAACGTGTCAACGAAAAAATCCAGTTGCCCGAAGGATATCACATTGAATATGGCGGACAGTTTGAAAGCGAACAGGCAGCCAGCCGTACCTTGTTGCTGACTTCTCTGATGAGTATTGTCGTGATCTTCCTGCTGCTTTACATGCAGTTCCATAATGCAGCCCAGAGCGGAGTGATTCTGCTGAATCTTCCGCTGGCCCTGATCGGAGGTGTGTTTGCCCTGATGCTGACGACCGGAGAAATGAGTATTCCGGCCATCATCGGATTTATTTCACTCTTCGGTATCGCTACCCGTAACGGAATGTTGCTGATCAGTCACTATAATACCTTGCGCGAAGAACAGGGAATGGGACTGCGTGAAAGCATTGTCCATGGCTCTTTGGATCGTCTGAATCCGATTCTGATGACCGCCTTGTCGTCGGCACTTGCCCTGATCCCTCTGGCCTTGCGCGGAGGACTGCCCGGCAACGAAATCCAAAGCCCGATGGCCAAGGTTATTCTGGGAGGTCTGCTGACATCTACGTTCCTGAACGCCTTCATCATCCTATTGTCTATGAGTTGATGAACCGCCGGAAGGCCGGTAACTGACCGGATATCAGTCAATCTTGTTTAAATTGCTAAATTATGAACATCAAGAAAATATATTGGATACTGGCATTGGGAGGCGTTCTGACAGGAGCGCCCTGCATGCCCAGACGATCGAAGCGGTGCTTCGTTCCGTGGAACAGAACAACAAGGAACTGCAGGCCGGACAATATGCGGCCGAGGCCGGTAAAATGGAAGTGCAGACGCAGAACAACCTGGAAGATCCGAGTGTGGAATACAGCCCGTTTTATGCCGACGGTGTGACCGGAATGGCAGTTCCGAACTGGTGGTCAAGCAGGGATTTGAGTTCCCGACCCATTATGTGGCACGCCGCAGTTCGGGCAAGTTGCAGCAGGAAGTCATTGACCGCCAGCACCGGCTTTTGCGGCAGGATGTCCTGCTGCAGGCCAAGAATCTCTGTCTGGACCTGATCGGACTGAATCAGGAACGCCTTTTGCTGGAGGAACGCCGGAAGAATGCTGACGAGCTGCTGGTACTTTTTGAGAAGCGGCTGAGTGAGGCGATGCCAGTGCGCTTGAAGTCAACAAGATCAAGATGGAGCGCATGAATGTGCAGACCGAAGCCGCACAGAACGCGGCTGCCCACCGGACTGCCTTGCAGCAGTTGCTGGCCATGAACGGGAACCAGCCTCTGGAGTTTGACGAAACGTCCTATCCGGATGTGCTCCTGTTGCAGACTATAATACGCTGTATGACGAGGTGATCGCCTCGGATGTTGCTTTGCAGACAGCCGATGCCCAGGTGCGTGCGGCCGAAAAAGAAGTGAGTGTCAACAAACAGAACTGGCTTCCCAGCATCGAAGTCGGTTACCGTCGCAATACGTCTATGGGCGAGAAAAGCAACGGTTTCCTGATCGGAGGAAGCCTTCCTCTGTTCTCGAACCGCAAGAAACTGAAAATTGCGCGCGCCCAGGCCAGCAGTGCCCGGATGCAGCTGGATAATACCCGCCTGCAGGTGGAAGCCCAGGTACAGGGAAAATTCAACGAGATGACCCAACTGCATGAGGCTATGCAGGCCTATGACATCCGTCTGATGCATCAGACTCTCCGCATGCTTCGGGATGCAGTGGAAGCCGGACAGCTTTCCATTATCGAATTTTATGTGGAAGCCGAGAATGTATATCAGAACCTTCAGGCTTATAACAAACTGGAGAACCAGTATCAGAAACTGATGGCGGAAATCTACAAGAACCGCCTGTAAACAGCAACCGGCAGCGGTCTGTCAGGAACTTCCGGATCATCCGGTTTTCCTGCGGTTCCGCTGCCGGTTGTCCTATACGAAAGTTTGACCGTACAATCCGGCCGCAATGTCTTAATACAGAATTACTTTACACCGTTTTAACAATTAAAAGATTAAAATGGGAGTAAGAAAAGTACCTCATCGTAAGTTTAGCGTTGATTTTAAACTTCGAGTTTTAAGTGAGTATTACCAATCAAGTGAGTTAAGATCTTTTACTGAGCATAAGTATGGTCTAGCCAGAGGATCTATTTATTATTGGGAAAAAAAGTTTGTATTGAACGAAAAAGAGTTACCTTTATCCTGCGAACTATTGAAAAAGATAACTCTTATGCGCAAAGAAAGATCAGCCAGACAACAGCGTGAAAATATTCCTCAAAGTAAAGAAGAAGAACTGGCAGCAGAGATAGTCCGCCTTCGGAAAGCCTTGGAGTATTCCGAATTGCGAAACGAAGCCCTGAATGAAGTCTTGCGGATCGGCCGTGAGGAATATGGAATCGACCTGTTAAAAAAAGCTGGCGCCAAGCAGTAGACAGCCTTCGGCTCAGACATCCTAAAGTCTCGATAGAATGTCTGAGCGGACTGTTTGGCAAGACGCGTGAAGGCTATTATTCAATCAGTCGGACCACTTGTGAGGAACGTAAGCTGAATGAGTTAAAGGTTTTATCTTTGGTAAGAGGCATCCGCCAACAGGCCCCGGGTATCGGAGCCTACAAGCTGTTTCTGATTCTGCGTGATGTCTATGGATCCAGAATTATGGGACGTGACTGTTTCTATAACCTGCTTCATCGCAGACATCTGATGCTTCCTCCCCAGAAACGGAGGCATACCACTGATTCAAACCATCGTTTCCGCAGGTATAAGAATTTGATAAAAGGCTATAAACCAACGGAAATAAACAAACTTTGGGTAGCCGATATCACTTATATCGACACGGATGAAGGTGTCTGTTATCTTCATTTGTTGACTGATGCATTTACGCATGAGATTATCGGCTGGACCCTTTCAGAGAGTCTGGTTGCTGAGAATACACTTGAAGCCCTGGAACAGGCTGTAAGTTTGTTCCGGAAAACAGATCTGAGTCATCTGATTCACCACTCGGACCGTGGAGCACAGTATTGCTGTAACCGGTATGTGGAACGACTTCAGGAACTCAAGATCACAATCAGTATGACTGAAGACGGTAATCCGACAGACAATGCCATTGCAGAACGGGTGAACGGAATCATCAAACAGGAATGGCTTTACAGAATGAAAAGGCCTGCAAATATTAAACAGGCCAGAACATTAATAAAGCAGATCATTGAATTCTATAACACCAGAAGACCTCATATGAGTAATGGCATGAAGACGCCGGCACAAATGAGAGCCGTGTCTGTTGCATGACGCTCTTTGGAGGCTTCGCGCCTCCAGCCGTAAGGCAAACCTCCGCGGTGTTTTTCATAGATTAGGTTATCTTTTTTTGTTTGTCCTAATTTATTACTTAAACATCGCCTTTAAGTCCGCTTCTGACCTTTATGTAAAGTAAAGCAGGAAGAGTTTTAATAACGTGTAAAGTGAATCAGTAAGTATAAACAAAAAAGTGTGAAGTAAATTCAGGCATAGTCAAACGACCGCA
>ENA-OQAN01000319-OQAN01000319.1-human-gut-metagenome-genome-assembly--contig:-NODE-319-length-26174-cov-2.038431_pt1 | contig 26174 bp, 35 predicted proteins | sample MGYA00242735_ERZ504527 | MGnify/ENA primary metagenome ERZ504527 (study PRJEB26092, sample SAMD00036230) | human gut metagenome | host: Homo sapiens | study: EMG produced TPA metagenomics assembly of... | reverse complement strand
TTGTCAAAACTTACAGAGACAGATCATTCACACAAGCAAAAGAGAAGGAACAAATAAGGCAGAATCAGCAAAGAAATCAATACTTGAATTAAATGAGCATATCAAGGTAAACACCTATCCAGAATATTTATATGCGGATAACGCAGAAGAATTGTTCAAAGAATACGATTTTATTATTGATGCTGTGGATAACTTTGAGACAAAGTTCTTGATCAATGATACATGTGTGTTGTTAAAGAAACCATTTTGTCATGCAGGAATCTTACAGTTCCAGGGTCAGGTTATGACCTATGTTCCAGAAGAAGACCAGCCATGTTACAGATGTATCTTTGAGGAGATACCAGAAAGCGGTTCTGTGCCAAACTGCAGTCAGGCAGGAATTATCGGTGCAGTCGCAGGAATCATAGGATGTATTCAGGCATTAGAAGCGATCAAGTATCTGTTAGGAATCGGGGAATTGCTGACAGGCAAGATGCTTGTGATGGATGGATTAACGATGAATACAAGAGTAGTTAAATTCCCATCGAAGAATAAGAATTGTCGTGTCTGTGGAGAACATGCGGATATTACGAGCGTGAAGGAAAACAGGATGGAATATGTCGGAGCGGCTTGCCCGGTGAAATAATATTAATAGAAAAATATAAGGGGTAGAAGATAGAATTCTGCCCCTTATATTTTATACAAAAGGAGAACTAGAAAATAAACAGAAGTTCTTCTTTTTAACATAAAAATTACCACATTTCAAAAAAGAATTTTTACCGTATTTTTTTGCAATAGATAAAATGTACCACATTAAAAAGCCTGTTCTTGATAAGTTGGAAGAATCGTTTCGTGCTATACTAAATTCAAGTTAAACAACAGGAGGTGCAAAAAAGAAAGTCATTAAATTTGAAAGGATAAACAATATGAAACGTTCAAAAGACAAATTTTATATGAAACAGATTTTTGATTGTATTTCAGATGGAGAGATCATTGCAACTGGAAAGATTGCCAAAGAAATCGGATTGTCTGAGAAGTCAGTTAGAAATCGCTTAAATGAATTGAGTGACTTCCTATTAGAAAATAAGCTTGGAGAAATACAGCGGAAACCACGAGTTGGAATTTGGCTAGAAGCAAATGAAAATCAAAAAGAAGAAATACAGAAAATATTATCAGATGAAAATCTGCAAGTAGGAAATTATGATCCAAGAGATAGAGTAAATGAGACATTAAAGGTATTTTTTAATTTGCGTCCATGGCAGACAATGACAACACAGAAACTAGCTGAGAAGTTATTCTTAAGTGTTCCAACAATGCTGAAAGTATTAAAGGAATGCGAAGAATGGCTGGAAGTATACCACATTTCTCTTGTGAATGAAAGAGGAAAGGGATATCGGCTCAAAAGTGAAGAAAATGAATACAGGGTTGCATTAAAGAATCTGATCATGATGAAGAAACCAGGAGAAGAGATCAAAGAGAATATAGATTATTTCTTTTCTAACATTGATGTTTCTGCGATCAGAAAATGTATCATTCAAACAGAAAACGAATGGGATTACCATTTCACAGATGAATCATTTTATGAGATCTTAATTTATTGTTGCATTGCGTATAAGAGAAAAGAGCTTGCATTACCATTAGTCAGCGATTATTTTCCAGAGGAATTAAAAATCCTTAAGAAATATAATGAATATGCATTTACGGTAGCAATCTTTGAAAAATTAGAAGAAGTATTTCATGTACATTTTTTGATAGAAGATGTTTTGTTTTTATCAATTCAGATTTTGTGTTCAAAGTTTATTGGAATATCAGATGTAGATGTGACATTAAGTCAGGTAAAGAAATATGACAATAAATTGGTTGATTTTGTAGATCGCATGTTAAAGGTAATCAGAGATATTTTAGATGTTGATCTCACTTCAGATGAGAAAGTAAAAGAAAGCCTGATCATTCATTTAAGACCAACAATTTTCAGACTTCGTTATGGAACGCCACAAAAAAATGCATTGATTGATTTTATAAAAAAAGAATATAAGAATGTATTTCGTGCAAGCTGGGCGATCAGTATTTTGTTTGAAGAATATTATGGACTTCAGATTACAGAAGATGAAATTGGATATATCGTGTTATATATTCAGGCAGCGATCGAAAGAAAAAAACATCAGTACCGCACGGTAATGGTTTCTAATTTTAACATGGGTCATACACAATTAGTAAAAGAAAAGATTAAGAAATCTGTGCCAGAGATTGATGAAATTAAATTTGTAAGTATTCATGACTTTAAGATTGCGGATTATGAAGATTATGACATTATCATTTCGACAGAAGAGAGAAAAGAAAAAGATAAGAGAATTGTAGTCATTCCAAATATCTTAAATGAAACAGGAATTTCTACTTTGAGGGCACATTTAGACAATATGAATTCTATAATGATAGAAAATGCAACACCATTTTCACCAGAATGTTTTATTTTATTTTCACCGGAATTTATATTTACTGATCTGGAAGTCAAAACAAAAGAAGAATGTTTAAAAATAATGAGCCAGGCAATGGAAGAAAAGCATGTTGTTACAGAAGATTTTTATGATTCAGTTATGGATCGTGAGAGTAAAACAACAACAACGATTGGAAATGGGGTCAGTCTCCCGCATGGTTCACCGACAGCGGTTAATGAATCAAAAGTTGGGATAGCAATCTTAAAAAATCCGATCATGTGGGACAATGAACAGGTTCAGGTCGTATTTTTACTGGCGTTCCGTTTAAGTACCAGAGATGAGATCAGCAGGATTCAGATGTTTTATAAAGAATATGTAACATTGATCGATTCAGAGGAAAAATTAGAGAAATTAAAGAGTATGAAATCAAACATTGAGTTATATAAGTATCTGATTCAATAAGTAAAAAGAAAAGTTAAAAGGAGAATTAAAAATGGATATTAAAAGTGTATTAGATGAAAGAGTTATCGACTTAAATATGACAGCAAAGAATAAGAAAGAAGCGATCGAGCATCTTGCAGGAAAATTAAAAGATGCCGGATATATTGCGGATGTTGATTCTTATATAGAAGATATTTATTTGAGAGAATCACAGGGACAGACAGGAATTGGACACTATGTGGCAATTCCTCATGGGAAAAGTGATTCTGTAACACAGGTAGGAATTGCGATTGGTAAAGTTCAGGATGAGATCGAATGGGAGACACTGGATGGAAATGGTGTAAAACTGATCTTTTTATTCGCAGTTGGAAATGATAATGAGAATGCAAAAACACATTTAAGATTATTGGCTGAAGTAGCAAGAACCTTAGGTAATGACGATGCAGTAGAAGCTCTGCTGAATGCTAGCACAGTAGAAGATCTAAAAGCTGTATTTGCATAAATAAGTTTCCTAACACTCTATATAATTCTTAGGACCCCTGTTCCAATAGGAGCAGGGATCTTTTGCATTTCTATATGTTAAAAATAAATAAAAAATTACCGCATTTAAATACTTCCGTTGTGGAATGTGAAACAAAAAACTACCCTAATTAAAATGCCCGTATTGAAAAAATGTCATAATTAAATGGAAAAAATGCCACATTAAAAAGCCCTCTCTTAATGAACACAGTAATGAAAGCTGGTGTATGATTAGAACATAAAGAAAGAGGTAATAAACAACCAAAAGAAAAATAAGAAAGGAGTTGTAAGTTATGAAAATCGTATCTGTATGTGCATGTACATCAGGAATCGCGCACACTTACATCGCAAAAGAAAAATTAATCCGTGCAGCTGAAAGCATGGGACACACAATCAAAGTGGAAACACAGGGAACAATCGGAACAGAGGATGAATTAACAGCAGAAGAAATCAAAGAAGCAGATGTTGTAATCCTTGCAGTCGATATTGCTATTACAGGAACAGAAAGATTTGAAGGAAAACCTACGATCAAAGTTCCTACAAATGTTTGTGTAAAAGCACCTAAGAAATTGATCGAAAAGATCGAAAATGAATTAGGTAAATAAGAGAGAAACAAAAAACTATACTTAAAAGGAGAAGAGAAACAATGAAAAAACTTGGAGCGGAATTAAAACGTCATGCGTTGACGGCCATTTCCTATATGTTACCTTTAGTAGTAGCATCAGGATTACTGATTGCGATCGGTAACTTAATGGGAGGAGAAAACGTAACTGAATTATCTAAGATGACACTTCCTAGTGCATTAACAACACTTGGTGTTATGGGTATGGGATTGTTACCATCCTTTATCGCAGGATATATTGCTTACTCAATTGCTGATAGACCTGGTATTGCACCTGGTTTCTTAATGGGTCAGATAGCTTCATTCTTAGGAGCTGGATTCTTAGGAGGAATGGTTGGTGGTTATTTAGTAGGTTACATCGCATTATTCATTAAGAATAACTTAAAAGTACCTAAATGGGCAGAAGCATTAATGCCAATGATGATCGTACCAACATTATCAGCGATCATTGCTGGACTTATCATGTTCTTCGTAGTAGGAACACCAATTACAATGGCAACAAAAGCCTTAACAAACTTCATTACAGGACTTGATCAGTCTTCAAAAGCAGTTTATGGATTTATCATCGGAGCTCTTGGATGCATTGACTTTGGTGGACCAATCAGTAAAGTACCTAACTTAATCTGTGATGGATTACTATTAGAAGGAATCACAGGACCAGAAGCGATCAAAGTATTAGCAGCTATGGTTCCACCACTTGGAATTACATTCTCATTAGTATTATCAAAATTACTGAAAAAGAACATTTATACAGCACAGGAAAAAGAAAATATTAAAGTTGCGTTCCCAATGGGTCTTTGCATGATCTCTGAAGGAGTTATTCCAATCGCTATGAATGATATCATTCGTACAGTTATCTGTACAGCAACAGGATGTGGTGTTACAGGAGCGATCAGTTTCAGTCTTGATGTAGGAAGTAAAGTACCATCAGGTGGTGTATTTGTAATCCCAGCAATGTCAAATCCACTTGCAGCACTTATCGCACTGTTAGCAGGAACAGCAGTTACAGGTGTTTTACTTGTACTGATCAAGAAAAAGAAAACAGAAGAAGACGAACCAATGGTTGACGAAAAAGAAGAAGATCTTGATTTATCAGGATTCACTATTTCATAAAATCAGAAAGGACAGATAAGCTATGTATGTATCAATGAAGGGAATGTTAAAACGTGCGAATGAAGGCAATTATGCAGTCATGGCAATCAACTGCTTTAACATTGAGACAGCAAGAGCGGTGATCAATGCAGCTCAGTCATTAAGAGCACCGATCATCATCAATATCGTACAGGAACATATGGTAAATCATTGTGACAGCAATTTGATCGCACCGATCGTCAAGAAACTGGCACAAAGAGCAAGTGTTGAAGTAGCTTTAAATTTCGACCATGGGGAAGAATCGGATTGTTAAAGAAAGCATTAGTTGATGGATATTCCAGTGTTATGGTAGATGCTTCCAGATACAACTTGGAAGGTAATATCCGAATGACAAGAGAAATCGTGGAATTTGCGAAACAGTTCGATGCAAGTGTCGAAGGAGAGATCGGATGTATGGGTGCTAGTGAAGGCGATAATTATACAGACGATGATATGAAAACTAATCCTGACGAGGCATTACGATTTGCAAAAGAAACTGGAATTGATGCATTAGCAATTTCTTTTGGAAGTTCTCATGGAAACTATCCAGAAGGATATGTACCAGAATTTGATTTTGAGAGACTAAAAGAAATCAAAGAAAAAACAAAGATGCCACTGGTACTGCATGGGGGAAGCGGTTCTGGTGATGAAAATATTAAAAGATGTGTTGAATTTGGAATCAATAAGATCAATGTAGGATGTGATTTTATGAATGCCAATGTAGACAGCATTAAACAGCATCTTAAAAAAGATCCAGACATCAATTATTGGGTAATGATGCATCAGGTGGAGATTGATAGCCAGGAATTAGTAAAAAAATATATCCACCTGTCTGGATCAGAAGGAAAATCATTATAAGATATCAACATCAAAAAGGAGAAATAGAACTATGTTAATGAACATGAAAGAACTTTTAAAAGTAGCAGATGAAAAAGGATTTGCAGTACCAGCATTCAATATCGGTAGTGATCAGTTATTAAAAGCTGTTATGCAGCAGGTAAAAGAAATGAAGAGCCCAGTCATCTTAGAGATGTCTCCAGACGAATTTAACTTTGTTGAAAACAGTTTAATACAGAGCATGATTTATGAAGCATCTAAAACAGATGTACCAGTTGTTATTCATTTAGATCATGGTGATAAATATGAAACAGTTGTAAGAGCAATTCAGGCAGGATTTACATCTGTTATGATCGACGCTTCTAAACTACCATATGAAGAAAATATTGCGATCACTCAGAAAGTATGTGAAGTTGCACATCTTGCAAACGTATCTGTAGAAAGTGAACTTGGAACAATCGGAACAACAGGAAACTCTATCGAAGGTGGAACAACAGGAATTATCTATACAGATCCTGATCAGGCAAAAGATTTTGTTGAAAAAACAGGAATTGATACATTAGCAGTAGCAATCGGAACAGCTCACGGAATCTACCCAAGCGATATGAAACCAGAACTCCGTCTTGACATCTTACAGATATTAAAAGATACTCTTGATATTCCATTAGTATTACACGGTGGATCAAGCAACAAAGATGAAGAAATCGCAAAAGCAGTTAAAATCGGTATTTCTAAGATTAACATTTCAAGTGATATCAAGGTTGCATTCTATGATAAATGTAGAGAAGTATTGAATGCTCATCCAGAATACAGAGAGCCTCTTGAAATCTATCCAGAACCAATCAAAGCTTGTAGAGAAGTTATTGCTCACAAAGTTAACTTATTTGATTCTGCAGACAAAGTTAAATATTACTACGAATAAGATATTTACAAACAACAACATAAAGAGGGGACAGCTTCGGTTGTCCCCCTTTTCGTTATATAGGAGGGAAAGAAAATCATGAAATATGCAGTAGGAATTGATGTTGGGGGAACAAATACAAGAGTTGCGCTGATCAACGAGAAATATGAGATCAAAGAAAGAGTTCAGTTTGGATCAGATCCAAAAAATCCTATAAAAACATTAAACCAGATCAATGATGTGATCAAAGGGTTTGGAGAAAAAATCGAAGGGATTGGAATTTCTTGTCCAGGGCCATTAGACTTGATCAATGGGATTATTTTAACACCACCAAACCTTCCAGGGTGGCATAATTTTGAACTGACAAAAGAATTAGAAAAGATTACAGGTATTTCTGTGCAGTTAGAAAATGATGCGAACCTTGCAGGACTTGCAGAAACTGTGATCGGGGCTGGAAAAGGAAAGAAGATCGTAGAATTTCTGACCATTTCAACAGGAGTTGGTGCAGGATTATGTATTGATGGACAAATCTATCGTGGAGCAAAAGGATTTGCACAAGAAGTAGCAAACTGCATTTTATGGAAAAATGGTCCATCACAGGGAGATTTAAAGAAAGGTTCCATTGAATCAATTGCCAGTGGAACAGCCATCACAAAGAGGGCAAATGATGCAGGGTTAGAAGCTGCCCATGCAGGAGAAGTGTATCAACTTGCACAGGAAGGAAATGAAACTGCGGCAATAATCATGGAAGATGCTTATGAATATCTGTCAAGTTTCATTGCAACACTTTATGGTGTACTTGATCCAGAGCTATTTGTCCTAAGTGGAAGTGTTGCGTTAAAGATTCCTGGATTTATCGAAGAGATTGAAAAAACGCGCAAAAGAGAAAGTATATGATGCGCTAAAAAGCAATGTGAAGATTGTGCCAGCGGCGTTGGGAGAAGATTGCGGTTTGATTGGAGCTGCATGTTTGGTTTTTGATAATTAGATATAGTTTTTGGGTAGAAGTAATAAATTATTTGAGATAATAAAATAGCAATGTTAAAATAATAAGGAACACTGAAATAAATCAAAAATAAAGAGGTGCTACCTATGACACTTAAAAATATGATTGAATTAGCAGATGGATTAACACCAATTGAAACAGAAATAGGATATTATATTCTAAAAAATCAAGAAGATATCTTAGATATGTCGGTTATTGAATTAGCAGAAAAAACATTTGTGTCAAAATCAGCCATTCATCGATTTTGCAAAAAGATTGGGTTAAAAGGATTCAATGAATTGAAAGTCATAATTGGCAAAAGATATCTCAGAAATGAAATCAGATATTGAGATGATCGATGTAAATTATCCATTTGAACGAAAAGATGGACCACAGATGATTGCAAAGAAACTGAGTAAGTTATATGAAACAGCAATCTATGATACCTATGATTATATGGATTTTATAGAATTGCATAAAGTGGCACAATTATTACATAAAGCGGAAGTTATAGACATTTATACCCATTCACATAACATGAATGTTGCAGAAAATTTTCAGGATAAGATGTTAACAGCAGGCAAAAGTAGTGTAGAATGTCCACATGGATTTTATAAACAAAGACTGACAGCATTAGCAAGTAATCCGAAACATGCAGCGATCATTCTCTCATATTCTGGAAAAGCATCCTTTGTAAAGCCAATTTTAAAGGTGCTGCATCAAAAGAAGGTGCCTGTTGTGTATGTTGGGAAAGCAGGTGGGAATTTATATCCACAGTATGTTGCCGGTGCATTAACGATCAGCAGCAGAGAAAACTTAAGAGATCGTATCTCTCAGTTCTCATCTCATATTGCGATGCAGTATATGATGGATGTTGTTTTTGGCTGTATTTACAATATGGACCGTGAAAAGAATATTGAATATCTCAAAGAATCCATAGGATTTATGGATGATCGAGATATTCAGGATGAATGATACTAAATTATAGTTTGTTATAGATCATGGAATTTGTATATACATCTTTAGCATGTTTCGAATGATAATTCTCCATATAATTTTTCTGGAAAATGATAGAATAGATGTAATCAAAAATAAAATCCATATTTGTTTGAGAGGCAAAACTGGCAACTTTTTCATCAAAGGATTCATCATCAGGAAGTTGTAATACAATATCAGAATTCACAGCCAGTTTGGAATGAATATTACTTGTAACCGTAATGATCGGAACGTTATGATCTTTTAAAACTGGAAGATAAGAATTGTAATCATGATGCATAGCACTATAAGTACAGAAGATCACAAGGTCATTAGAGGTAATATTGCCGACTGTATAAAAATTATTCTGATATTCATCACCAATAATAAAATATTCATTTAATTTGATCATTTTATTTTTAAAATTCTCAAGAGAAATTCTGGAGTCACCTTTTCCAAACAGGAATACACGGTGGCTCTTTTTTATATTATAAGCAGTCATTTCTAATTGCACGGGATCTAACAGATTCCGTGTTTTTTTAATTCCATTTGCAAGAATTTCAGATAAATGAAGACCGATATCTTCAACAGAATCATCTGGAGAAAAAGGTAGATTAAAATTAAGATCCTGACCAGAAATAGATGCTTCTCGGATCAGTTGTTAATTTGAAATCTTTAAATCCATCAAATCCTAATTTTTTACAAAAACGTAAAACAGAAGAAGTCGAAGAAAAGGATTCTTTTGCCATTTTGTTTAAAGTGACTTGATCAAAAGAGTTTAAATTGTTTTGTAAAAAATAAATCATATTCTGTTCAGAATTATTAAAAAAATCAGGATTTTTAATTTGTTCTAGTATCATATCAATCATTCTCCTAAAAAAGTATAGTTTTCAAATATTTCTTTTTTTATTGTGAATTTGCACAAATAACCGGAATAAATTTATGCAGATTGTCCATGAAATAGTTGTGATGTTCCAAAAATAGCGTGAACTATTGAGTCTGAAATTTTTCAAGAAATATAATCAGGGCACATGAAATAATATGACGGATATGGAGGAAAAAATCAATGAAAAAAGAATTTAAGATTGTGATATGTGGTGGTGGAAGTACTTATACCGCAGGGATTGTAAAAAATCTTTTGGAAGAGGAAGAATTAAAAATCAAAGAATTATGGTTATATGATATTGATCAGGAACGACAAGAAAAAGTGTCACTGATCGTAAAAGAAGTTGTAAAAGATTTAAGACCTTCTTTGGAATTGAAAATTAGTACGGATGAAGAAGAGGCATTTACAGATGCAGACTTTATTATGGCACAGATGCGAGTCGGTGGACTGAAAATGCGAGTAAAAGATGAACAGATTTCATTAAAACATGGATGCATTGGACAGGAAACATGTGGAGCCGGGGGAATGGCATATGGAATGAGAACGATCGGACCAATGGTACATCTGATCGATGTTTGTGAGAAATATGCATCAAAAACTTATTGGATCGTTAATTATTCAAATCCAGCTGCGATTGTTGCTAAGCAACACAGACATTACGTCCAAATGCAAGAATTTTTAAATATCTGTGATATGCCAGTTGAGGTAGAGGCAAGAATGGCAGAAATCCTAGACACAGATCTTAGCAATCTGGAAGTGGATTATTTTGGATTGAATCATTATGGATGGTTTACAAAAGTACAGTGTAATGGCGAAGATGTCACAGAAAAATTAAAGAAACATGTGGCAGAGTATGGTTATGTATCAAAGGCAAGTTATGAAGATGCCTTGGTCAAAGATCCAGACTGGTTACATACATTTACGAATGCAAAGAAGATCGTCAACTATTTTCCAGATTATCTGCCAAATACATACTGGCAGTATTATCTTCTTGGAGATGACATTGTAGATTACATGGATATTAATAATACAAGGGGAATGCAGGTTATTCATGGAAGAGAAACAAAGATTCGTGAGGCAGTTAAGAAACTAGAAAATGGAGAAAAAATCGATTTGACACAATTTTATGTAGGAGTTCATGGGAAATTTATTGTAGAAGTGGTAAAAGCACTTGCATATGACACGAGAAGCAGACAGCTTGTCATCAGTAAAAAATGACGGAGCAGTAAGAATCTTCCAGATGATGCCATGGTTGAAATTCCTGCATATATTACAAAAGACGGACCAGAACCAGTAAGAGTTGGAGAAATTCCAAGATTTTATAAAGGACTGATCGAACAGCAGGATGCTTGTGAAGGGTTGGTCGTAGAAGCAGTGATCGAAGGATCATATAAAAAAGCATTGCAGGCATTTACTTTAAACCGCACAATTCCATCTGCAAATGTGGCAAAAGAAATTTTAGATGAAATGATCGAAGCAAACAAAGAATACTGGGTGGAATTGAAATAAAGTTTCAAAAAGTTTTCAGAAAATTTTCATGATTCTGAAACTTTTTTTTTGGGAAAAAATATCCGCATCTAATAAATCCATTGTGAGAAAAAAGCTGACTCTATATGATGTAAACAGAACAAAGAAAACGAACATATTTGAGGAGGCATAGAACAATGAAAGGTACAGTGAAGATCGTAACGATTGGTGGAGGAAGTAGTTACACACCAGAGCTGATGGAAGGTTTCATCAAACGATATGAAGAACTTCCAATTAAAGAAATCTGGCTGGTCGATATTGAAGATGGAAAAGAAAAAGTAGAGATTGTAGGAGCACTGGCACAGAGAATGTGGGATGCATCTCCATATGATGTAAAAGTTTATACAACATTAGACAGAAGAGAAGCATTAAAAGATGCAGACTTTGTTACAACACAATTTCGAGTAGGCCTTTTAGATGCCAGAATTAAAGATGAAAGAATTCCATCATTGTATGGAATGCTTGGTCAGGAAACAAATGGAGCAGGAGGAATGTTTAAAGCATTTCGAACCATTCCAGTGATCGGACAGATCATAGAAGATATGAGAGAATTATGCCAGATGCATGGCTGATCAACTTTACAAATCCAAGTGGAATGGTAACAGAAGCTGTAATTAAACATTTTGGATGGAAAAAATGTATCGGACTTTGCAACGTGCCAACGATCGCAATGATGGCAGAACCAAAGCTCCTTGGGAAGGATATCAGCCAGTTAAATTACAGATATGCAGGAATTAACCATTTTCATTGGCATAAAGTATTTGATGAAAATGGAAATGATATGACACCAATTTTGATCGATCATATCAATGAAAAAGGTGGTGGAACACCAGCCAATATCTATCAAGCTGAATTTCCATTGGAATTACTTCACAGCATGAATATGGTGCCTTGTGGATACCACAGATATTACTACATGAAACAAGCAATGCTTGAGCATGCGATTGAAGAATTCAATGAAGGTGGTACCAGAGCAGAGCAAAATGAAACAGGTAGAACATGAGTTGTTTGAAATTTATAAAAATGCAGAACTTCATGAAAAACCAGAACAACTTGGAAAACGTGGAGGAGCATATTACAGCGATGCAGCTTGCGAATGTATCCGTGCAATTTATGCAAATAAGAAGATCCATATGGTAGTAAGTACACAAAACAATGGAGCAATTTCATGCTTAGATGATGACTCTATCGTGGAAGTATCAAGCATCATTTCAGCGACAGGAGCACAGCCAATGGCATTTGGAAAGCTTCCATCAGCAGAAAAAGGATGGCTTCAGATGATGAAAGCAATGGAAGAATGTACAATTGAAGCGGCATTGACAGGAGATTACGGAAAAGCATTAGAAGCATTCGTATTAAATCCACTAGTAGAAAATAATGAAAATACAACAAAAGTTTTAGATGAACTGTTAGTTGCACATGCAAAATATCTGCCACAGTTTAAAGAAAAGATTGAAGAACTTAAAGCAAAAGGAGTTCATTCTACAGATCCTGTTGTTATGGACTTAATGGAACATGGACACTAAGCAGGAGGCTGATATGGGTGTAACAAAAGAAAGTTTTGGCTTTTTAGAAGATAAAAGAGAAGCATTTCTATACACGATTGAAAATCAAAATGGATTTGCAGTCAAAGTTACTGATTTTGGTGTAAATATTGTTTCTCTCCTTGTAAAAAACAAGGAGGGAAACATCAAAGATGTAGCCCTTGGATATGACACCTTGGAAGAATATTTTGAGAATGGAATTATGTTTGGAGCAACTGTCGGACGGAATGTAAACCGTATCTCAAATGCCAGATTCGAAATTGATGGGAAAGAGTATCATGTAGCAAAAAATCGTGGAAAACATAACATTCACAGTGACAAAGAACATGGATTTCACAAAGTCTTATGGGATAGTGAGATCATTGATGATCATGCAGTGAAGTTACTTATGTAAGTCAGATGGGGAACAAGGATTTCCGGGAACATTGGTAACAAATATCATTTATACGGTAACGGAAACAAATGGATTGATCGTTTCCTATCATGCAGTCAGCGATAAGAAAACGCTGATCAATCTGACAAATCATAATTACTTTAACTTGGGTGGACATGAAAGCGGAACGATCGAAAATACAAAAGTAAGGATTTATGCAGATGAATTTACACCGATCAATGAAGATACGATCCCAACAGGAGAAATCAGAAAAGTAGAACATACACCGATGGATTTCCGTGAATGGAAAAAGATCAAGAATGATCTATATGCCGAAGATGAACAACTTGAAAAAGGCAAAGGATATGATCATAATTTTGTAATTCGGAATAAAGATTGTGGTTTCCGAAAAATGGCGGAAGCATTGGACGAAGAACAGGGTATTAAAATGGAAGTTTATTCAGATCTTCCAGGATTACAGTTTTACACTGGAAATACAATGAAATCAACAAAAGGGAAAGGGGGAGTGATCTATGGAAAAGGATGTGGATTTTGCATGGAACCACATTATTTCCCAAACAGTATTAACACAAAAGAGTTTGATGCACCAGTATTTGACGCAGGAGAAGTGTATCAGACAGTAACCATGTATCAATTTGTCACAAAGGAGGATTAAAATGGCAAAGAAAAAGAAAAGTTCAGCATTTGCGGTAGTACAACAGATCGGAAAATCATTTTTTCTTCCAGTATCTGTGTTACCAATTGCAGGTATCTTACTAGGACTGGGATCTTCATTTACTAATGCTGATACGATCGCAGCGTATCATTTACAAGGAATCATGGGAGAGGGAACTATCCTGAATGCGCTTTTAACGATCATGTCACAGGTCGGTAATACAATCTTTGGAAATTTACCATTGATCTTTGCATTAGCAGTAGCATTAGGAATGGCAAAAAATGAAAAAGCAGTCGCAGTACTTTCTGCAGGTATTTCATTCTTTGTAATGAATTCAACAATTAATGCGATGTTAAAATTATCAGGAAAGATTTTAGCGGACGGAACATATGCAAAGAGTGTCTTAAACGGACAGATCACGAGTGTCTGTGGTATTGATTCTCTTCAGATGGGAGTATTTGCTGGAGTTATCGTAGGACTTGTAACAGCAGCATTACATAATCGCTTTTATAAACAGCAATTACCAGCAGCATTAGCATTTTTCTCAGGAGTACGTTTTGTGCCAATTATTAGTGTAATCGTACATATCGGTGTAGGTATTATCTGCTTCTTTGTATGGCCAACGATTCAGAGTGGAATCTTTGCACTTGGTAATCTGGTTATGCATTCTGGATATTTTGGAACAGCAATCTTTGGATTCTTAGAGAGAGCATTAATTCCATTCGGATTACATCATGTATTTTATTTACCATTCTGGCAGACATCTCTTGGAGGAACAATGGAAGTTGCTGGAAAGATGGTAGAAGGTGCACAGAATATCTTCTTTGCACAGCTGGCAGACCCAAATACAAAACATTTTGCAGTAGAAGCATGTAGATTCATGACAGGAAAATATTCTTTCATGATGGCGGGACTTCCTGGAGCAGCTTATGCAATGTATCGTTGTGCAAAACCAGAAAAAAGAAAAATTGTTGGAGGATTACTATTCTCAGCAGCATTAACATCATTCCTTACAGGAATTACAGAACCGATTGAATTTACATTCTTATTTATTGCACCAGGATTATTTATCTTACATTGTGGATTAGCAGGTTTGTCATTTGCATTAATGCATATCTTAAAGATCTGTATCGGAACAACATTCTCTTGTGGATTGATCGACTTTATGTTATACGGTGTATTACAGGGACAGACAAAGAGTAACTGGATGATGATCCTTCCAGTATTTGCAGTTTATGCAGTATTATATTACTTTGTGTTCAAATTTGTCATTGAGAAATTTGATCTTCCAACACCAGGTAGAGATGATGACGAAGAAGAGGTAAAATTATATACAAAAGCTGATTACCAGGCAAAAAAAGGTGCAGCAAATGAAGATACAGACGCACCAGAGGATCCAATTTCCTTTATGATCTTAAAAGGACTTGGTGGAATCAAAAATATTGAAGATATTGACTGCTGTGCTACAAGACTTCGTATCACAGTAACAGATGAAACTAAGGTGACAGATCAGTACTTAAAACAATCTGGTTCCAAAGGAATCATCAAAAAGGAACAGGAATTCAGATTATTTATGGACCACAGGTATCTGTGATCAAGAGTAATTTTGAAGAATATGTGGAATATTATGCACAGCATGGAACAGATCCTTCCAAAGAAGAAGAGGTAACACCCATAGTTTCCTCCAAAGAAGAAGAGAAAAAAGAAATCAGACATGGTAAATTAGTTGCGGTAGCAACAGGAAAAGTTCTTGCAATGACACAGGCAAAAGATGAGGCATTTGCAACTTGTGCTATGGGAGATGGTGTTGTAATCGAACCAGAAAAAGGTGTCGTTGTGGCACCAGCAGATGGAAAGATCACAGCATTAATGAAACCATCTTTACATGCGATTGGAATCGAGACAAAAGAAGGATTAAATCTTTTAATTCATATCGGAATTGATACAGTCAAATTAGATGGAAAAGGATTTAAGTCTTTTGTCAAGAGTGGACAAGAAGTAAAGGCAGGAGATAAGTTGGTAGAGTTTGATATCGATCTGATCAAGAAAGAAGGATGTAGCCAGATGTTATGGTTGTTGTCTTAGAAGATTCTAATCTGCCAAAAGTAGATTATAAAACTGGAGAAAAAACAGTTGCAGGAAAAACAGTTGTTGCGGAATTTTAGTAAAAAATGATTGACAACAAACTGTGAATAAGGTAAAATAATGACTGTTCTGAAAAGGAACAGTCATTATATGCGATAGTGGCGTAGTTGGTAACGCGCGACCTTGCCAAGGTCGAGACCGCGGGTTCGAGCCCCGTCTATCGCTTTCGGTTAAAAGTCTCGAAACCACGCATTTATGCGGGTTTCGGGATTTTTTCATTAAAGGAAGATAATATCAATGTGAGTAATGGTTATGGAAGAGGGGACAATTACAGACGCAATTCAGCATGCATTACAAAAAGTAGGAATTCCAAAAACATTTTGCTGGAATAGGAGCAAGATTAATTGTATTTGTTTTGTTTTAGGTAGGTGAAATGAATTGAAAAATAAAAAAAATAATAGATATTTAATTATAGGAATTGGTTATCTTATTTTATTTTTTTATTGTTCTAACTCCAGACATTAATAATGCAGTAGGAAGAGGAATACAAGCATTATTATTTTGTGTTTTAGGATATAGATGTGAGGAAAATATTAGAAGGTTTATAAAAAATAGATAATAAAAGGATTTTAATCAAGCAGAGAATTTATTTGAGATATTTTCTGCTTGATAACATACGATTGGATATGAAAAAATCATGATAAAAGAAAACAAGATAAAAAAAATATGTAGTTGTAATTATATGTTTATTAGGTATGTTGATATTAAGTGGAAAGACAGAAAATGTATTTGCGAATGATAAAAAATCAAAAGATATGGAAAATAGCTTATTATCCTTCTATATAAAAGATGTATCAAATGTTGAAAGCATTAGATATATTCCATTGGATAAAAAAATCATAGGAAATAAAAGAATAACGGATAAATCAAATGTTGTAGATATTGGATTTGGAGAATATTATATTAAAGCTAAAGATGAAAAAAAGGAACTACAAGAACCAAGTTATTCATCTTGGTATGAGGCACCGAAAGGTGGCATGCAATTTCGTGAAAAATTATCAATAGAATACCAAGTAAATAAAGATTATAATAATAAAAATCTGAGGATTTTAAAAAAAGTTGTTGAAGAAAATATTCATCACAAAAATAAAGTACTTATTTCTGCCTCACAATATGTCAATGTGAAAAATGAATATAAGAAAAATATCAAAGCATGTATTTTTTTATCAAAGCTATAGTATTCAACTTTATGAAAAAGATTTATTTTTTGATGATAAAATTACAACAGGAAAAGTGAAAATACCAATAGGGATTGTCTTTATTGTTAGTAAGGACATGAAAAGTAATAAATGATGAAAATTGACGCACTTTTATAGACCTTGCGTCAGAACAAGGCTCATCACAAGTATAGTGAGGGGTACCGCCTTTGTAAGAGATTTTAGGACAGCGATATTTGATAAAAGGTCTTAGAACTTAGGAGTTACCTAGGTTTTAGGGCTTTTTTAGTTGAAGTTGAAAAAATATTGATAATTCTAAGAAAAATGATTATAATATACTTAACAAGGTAACTGGAAAGGATAGCTGAAACCTATCCGATTCGGGCAAAATTCGTTTAAATAGTCACTCGTTCCGCCAAGAATCAGGGTGACTATTTTTTTATGCGTATAATTCAGAATAGCATAATCAACAGTGTTGTATTTATGATAATCATAAATTCTTCATATGTACTCATAAAACCACCCCTTTCGTAAGGCTCCGAAACGGATGGAATCACCCCAACCAGTTACTCAGTTAAGTATATTATGTTTTCAATTAATAAACTTTCTAGATTATAACACAAACAATAAGACGTGGACAATAAAAATATTAATTGCTATGATGTAAGTGTTAAAATAAACATTCAACTAAAGGAAGTGGCATGTGCGCTGTAATACAAAAGAACGACAGAAAAATAGAAATCTGAATAAAGTTATTATTGCAGGATTGGTGATCGTTGCAATAATATGCCGTATTTTAGGAAGGTAAGTTCAAGATATATTTATATTATCGCTGGGGTTTTACGAACATTGATCTATATTGGACTATATATTGGATGGGGGATCAGTATTAATAAGCGAGTCGTTCAAAAAGCCGCAAAAAATACACTGCTTTTTATATCAGGACTAATGATCTTCTGGTTTATTGTGCGTAGTATAAAGTACTTTTTCGCGATGGATGTAAATGTAGAGCGTTACTCATGGTACAGTTATTATCTGCCGATGTTGTTCATTCCCCAGGCGGCGGTACAGATGGCAGTTCTTCTTGGACAGCCAGAAGAGTATACTTTACCGAAATGGTCAAAGTTGTTATATATTCCTACAACGCTTTGCTCCTTGCTTGTTTTGACAAATGATTTTCATCAGCTTGTGTTTTCTTTTTCGGCAGGTGAAGTATGGACGGATAAAGGTTACAGTTATGCGTGGGGATATTATATCGTACTGTTGTGGGATGTTATTTGTGCAGTATCGGCATTTGTTTTAATGGTTTATAAGTGCAGGTCATCTCGGAGAAAGAAGTATTTGCCGATCATAGGGATTTGTATTTCTATTATTTATGCCATTATTTATGCAAGTGGTGCAGAGTGGATGCAGGTTATTGGTGGAGATATCACAGCGGCGTTATGTCTGATGTTTATGTGCATATTTGAGAGCTGCCTTCACTGCGGGTTGATTCAGACAAATACAGGGTATGAACAGCTATTTGAAGTATGTACAATGGGAGCGCAGATCACAGACCAGGATTATTATGTCATATATACTTCTGCTAATGCAATGAAGCTTTCGGAAATGGTGATGAGGGAAGCGGAGAAGGAAGAAGTTAGGATTGATAAGAAAACAATGATCAAAAACAGGCCGATTCAGGGCGGACATATTTTATGGCAGGAAGATATTGAAGATATCATGATGTTGCTTGATCGATTGGAAGAAAATAGAAAGACGATCGAAGAGAGTAATTGTCTGGAACAGGAAAATTATCAAACAAAAGCAAAGATCTATATGTTGCGGGAAAAGAACCGCTTATATGACAAACTGCAGACACAGACTGCTGGACAGATCGGGCTGTTGAATGAATTGCTGATTCGATACGAAGAGGAAGAAGATCTTGCAGAGAGCCGCAGGCTGCTGGCTAAGATCAGTTTGATCGGAACATACATAAAAAGATATGGGAATTTGATCTTTATTGGAGAAAGAGAAGCAGTATCAGATGTTGCAGAGCTTGGAGCCTGTCTTGAGGAGTCTTTTAGCAGTTTGAGGCTGATGGGGATAGAATGTGCTCTTACAGCCCTAGCAGGAGAGCGTATTTATGTGAGGGATGCGGTTCGCATTTATAGCTTTTTTGAATCAATAATAGAAGCCTGTGTAGATTCCATTAAATTTATGTGGGTAAAGATCCGTCCGTGTGGAGAAGAGATGGTTTTTTGTATGGAAGTAGAAAGTGAAGACGATCTGAACTCATTTTTTGACAAGACGGATCAAGGTGAATGTGAAGATGGTATATGGAAATTTACATTTACCATAAAAAAGGCAGGTGAAAAGTAATGCAGACATTGTTGATGACGATGGTGTTGCTCAGTCTGGCAGGTGCTTTATTTTTGCTTATTATATTTTATGATATGCGCCTGGAGAAATGGAATTGGAATATTTTAGCTCTTTTATTTTTGTTTTTCCTGTTGAATCATCTGGTATATTCGTTCGGACAGATCGATAAGGGAGCAAACTATTATGAAGTGTTGCCTGTTCCGATATGGGTTATCTGGTGTATTGTCGGTGCCATTGATTTTTTGCTTATTTGGGAAGGCATCAGATTAAAAAGGATATCAAAAGAAAAAGTTAATCGGAATTCGATCAAAGAAGCGATGAATCTTCTTCCGACAGGCATCTGCTATTTTAATTCTGATGGAACAGTGAAGCTTGCCAATACGCAGATATATCAGCTTTTTAGGATTCTTGCGCATAAAGATCTGCAAGAATTCAGTGAGTTACGAGATGCACTTCATACAAGTATACAAAACGGTGTGATCAGGCTTGCAGGTAAAAAAGACACTTATATTTTCCCAGATGGGAAGGTATGGGATTATCGGGAAAATGAAGTCAGAGACAGAGATGGTAAGATTTATATAGAAGCTGTTTTTATGGATGTTACAAAGCAATATCATGAGAAAATAAATTTGACAAAGCAGACGGAGAAGCTGAAAGAAATATCAAGGGAACTTCGATATCTTTCTGACAATGTATTGATCTTGACAAGAGAAAGGGAAGTGCTTGCTGCCAAGACAAAACTGCATGATCAGATGGGTGCGGGATTGACAGCAATCCGGCAGAATTTATTGCAGGGAAGTGAAGATTACAGCGATGCGGTCAGATTACTTTGTCAGGCGGTAAATGCAATCTGGAATGATAATCAGCAGCCTTTTGGGGAAGGAGAATTTGAACAATTTCTGCAGGATGCGAAAACTCTTGGTGTGAAGATAGAATGCCTTGCTCTTTGCCTAAGAACGAAGATTATGCCAATATATATATACTTGCGATGAGAGAGTGCCTGACGAATGGTGTATGTCATGCTGGTGCGACAGAACTTTTTATAACGATGCAGGAAAATAATGATTTTTATCGTATTCGCATTACAAATAATGGGGTAGCACCAGAGAAAGAAGTTGTTCCAAAAGGGGGACTATATAATCTTTCCCGGCATATATTTGATCATGGCGGGGAAATGCAGATACAGTCTATTCCGTATTTTGCATTGACAATAACATTTCAGAAGAAGGAGAGGAAAAATGAAGAAAGTATTGATCGTAGAGGATCAGAGGATGCCTCGTGAAAATATGGAAAGAATACTTTTAGATAGTGGCAAATACGCACTTTCTGCCAGTGTAAATGGAGCAGATGTTGCACTGGCCGTATGTAGAGGGAGCAGATCGACTTGATTTTGATGGATGTATGTACAGCGGGGAATAAAGACGGCATAGAAGCGGCAACAGAAATTAAAGCAGAATTCCCAGGCATAAAAATAATTATCGTAACTTCAATGGTAGAAGTCGGATATTTAAAGAGAGCCAAGGAAGCGAAAGTGGACAGCTTCTGGTATAAAGACATCAGCCCGGAGAACCTGATCGACGTCATAGAACGAACAATGGCAGGAGAAAGTATTTTCCCAGATAAGACACCGAGTGTAAAGCTGGGGCTTGCTGATAGTTCAGAGCTTACCGCAAAAGAAATCGAAGTGCTGCGCTTTGTATGTGAAGGACTTGAATATAGTGAAATTGCTGAACGCATGCACATATCCCAAAGAACGGTAAAGTTTCATATATCCAATATTTTATCCAAAACTGGATATGCCAATAAAACAAGGCTTGCGATTGCAGTCACGAATAAGAACTTTATTATTCCAAGCAGCCAAGAAAAATATATGTGATAGTTCAGTCTCTATATACAACAAAAACAAGAAACCTGTACTTAAGGACAGGGTAAAAATAGAACATATTTGTTATAATTTTCTTAGAGAACTTAATGGTTTTAGAACGGAAACCCACCCAACTTCGTTGGAGAATAAACAGGAGGGCGAATTATGAAAAAAGAGAGAAAAAGACGAATATGTAACTATTTTATGAAGGCATTGCTGCTATGTGCTTTGGTGTTTGGATTCGGATTTATAGCAGGTGTTGATGTTAACGCAGGGGAGGAACATAGTTTTTATGTTGATGAATCAGGAAGTATAAAACCATCATCATCTATTACCGTGTCTAAATCATCAGATTCTACGCATTCTTTTACGATAACTAATAAAACAGCGAAACCAGTGAAAATAACATTGGATAATAATGTCACACCAAAGAGTAAGAATTATCGTATGCGGATAAAAGTGGGAGGTCATGAGTGTGTTAGCCGTGAAAATGCAGTGCCGGCTGATGCAAATATACTTTACCTGTATCCAGGGCAGACAATGGAGAATGCCTGTGAAGTTATTTTTGCTTCTTCAACTTCAAAGACTACTTCAGCTACAATTACTATGAAATCAGAGTATCTCAATAAAGAAGTAAAGAGTAAAGAGAAAGCCATTGGTCTTAATCAAGATACAGCAATAGAAATTCCATTATCTGGTATGCAGTACAGTCTCTTTGAAGGTGTTACAGCCCAGGTAGGAAAAGATGAGCGTTGGTATAAGTTTAATGTTAGTGATAGAGCAGTGATCAATCCAACGTTTGAGTTGGCTGAAAAAGAAAGAAGCGGTCATTTTGGTTTTAACAATACTTATATTCGAATGTATAATTCTCGTGGTGAAATGATATACAAAGAAGCTACAGCAAAAAGTGACTTGAGTAGTAAGGTAGAACAGTGGAATCCAGGTCCGATAACTTTAACAAAGGATACATATTATGTATGTATATCTGTTGATAAGTCAGCTTATTATCCGGCAACATTCATGTTCAACCTAAACGGTCACAACTGGATTTATGCTAATGGAGTTACTTGTTCACCAAGTGAGATCAATCTTGAGGATATAGGCAAGAAAAAAGTTATAGCACAGACGATGCCAGCGAATTCTGACGATAAGATCATCGAGGTATATGATCACCTTAGTGGAAAGACATGGGATTGGTATAATTCCAACACAGTTGATTATGATGGAATCCCATCAAAAGCTACGACACCAGGAAGAACATGCATGGATCACATTTAAGACAACAAATGGAAAGACATTTACAACTTACGTGATCAGTCCGGCAGAGAAATTGAAGAAACCACGTGTGGCTACTGGTTATAATTCTGCGAAGTTCTGGATAGATTATCCGAATAAACGGAACACTTCCGTAAGGATCAGGTCCTGAAAAAAGGTAAATGGACGACAGCAAAAACAATAGGATACAACTCTTGCGGTACCAGTAATCCAGTTACGATAAAAGGATTAAAGCCTTTGACAAATTACAAGTTCCGTTTACAGTCTTATGCAAATGGTATGACAGGAGATCCATCTGACGTAGTAACGATGAAAACAGGATCTAGCAAGAAACCAGCCGTGAAATCAATAAAAGTTGTAAAGAGGAAAAAGGTAACAGTGAGAGGCTGGTGGCGAAAACACTGGATCGGCGGACGCGTTTCACGTTATGAATGGGTACCACCTTATACTTATACCAGATATAAAGTAAAAGTAACTTTAAAGAAAAAAAGTACCAAAAGTTGGCGGTATGTGGGTTGCTGGCAACTGGGTAAAAGGAAGCAAGAAGAGTTATACCGTATGGGTTCCTAATGGAGCAAGAAAAGGTAAAAAGCTGACGATCAGAATTAGTACAGCATTAGGAAAAGGATACGGAAACGGTCCAGAAGTGAAAAAAGTAATAAAAGTAAAATAATAAGGAAGAAGGCATTCAGGCTTAGCATAGAAATTCTAAGTTTGGATGCCTTTTTCTAGTGATAGATACATAAAAATGTCAAAGTTCTGTGAACAATTCCATTTCTCACAAATTCATAACATTTTCCATCTATAATAAATCAAAAATCAGAGAAGTATGCAAAAAAGGAGGAATTCCACAATGCGGTTATTACTTGCAGAAGATGAAAGATCATTATCAAGAGCGTTAGTTACGATTTTAAATAGAAATGGATTTGAGGCTGATGCTGTCTATGATGGAAAGGCGGCATTAGAAGCGATTGAAAGTGGCAATTATGACGGGGCAGTGCTTGATATTATGATGCCAAAGATGAATGGTTTGGAAGTATTAAAAACCATCAGAGATAAGAAAAATCTGATTCCAATTCTGATGCTGACAGCGAAAGCAGAGATTGACGATAAAGTAGAAGGACTGGATCTTGGAGCGAATGATTATCTCACAAAACCATTTGCGGCAAAAGAATTGTTGGCAAGAATCCGTACCATGATCAGAACGCAGACAACACAAACAGAATCAATTTTGCATGTTGGAAATATCACATTAAACAGGACGACTTTTGAACTGACATCACCAACAGGAAGTTTTCGTCTTGCGAATAAGGAATTTCAGATGATGGAGGTGTTTTTATGTAATCAGGGCCACAGTATCACACACAAACGTCTGTTGGAAAAAATCTGGGGAGATGAAAAACAGGTACAGACGAACGTTGTATGGATGTACATTTCTTATCTTAGAAAGAAATTAGAAGCACTCCACGCAAATCTTCAGATTACAGAGGCAAGTCACGCAGAATATATTTTGGAGGTGGGAGGATGATCCGAAAACTTCGAATAAAATTATAGCGATTTCCATGACATCAACGATCATTGTATTATTTCTGATTCTTGGATCGATCAATTTGCTGAATTACCGGGAGATGAGTCATAATGCAGATACGATCTTAGATTTCCTGAAAGAGAATGATGGAGAATTGCCAGAAAATCTCTATAAATCTCAACATAAAAAGACAAATGGAATATCACCAGAAACTTCCTTTGAGTCCCGCTATTTTTCTGTATTTTTGAGCAATAACAGACAGAGATGTGAAGCGGATACCGATAATATCTCAGCGATCGATGAAGAAACAGCGATCAAATATGCACAAAAAAATCAATAGAAGTAACAAGAACTGTGGATTCATTTCAAAATACAGATATATGAAAGAAAATACTTCAAACGGAGTAAAAATATATTTTCTGGATTGTACAAAATCCATGATGTCATTTCAGACTTTTCTTGTCACTAGCTTTTTTGTCTCTATTTTTGGTGTTAGCACCGTTTTTATTTTGGTGGTGTTGCTTTCAAAACGGGCAATCGAGCCAGTGGCAGAAAGCTATGAAAAACAAAAACGCTTTATCACAGATGCAGGACATGAGATCAAGACACCGCTTACGATCATTGATGCAGATACATCGATCTTAGAGATGGAATACGGAGAGAATGAATGGCTTGATGATATTCAGGTACAGACAAAGCGGCTTGCAGGTCTTACAAATGATCTGATCTATTTGTCACGGATGGAAGAAAAACAGACAAAAACAACGATGATCGAATTCCCATTTTCGGAAGTAATATCAGAAGAAGCTCAGTCATTTCAAGGACTTGCCAAGGTCAAAGGAAAAAATTTTATGGTAGATATTGAACCGATGTTGTCACTTAAAGGAGATGAAAAAACAATCCGACAGCTAATCTCCATTTTGCTGGACAACGCGGTCAAATATTGTACCGAGCAGGGACAGATCAGACTGACAGCTGCACATAAAGGGAAAAAATATTATTTTATCTATATACAATACCTCACAGCCACTGACAAAAGAAAATATTGATCATTTATTTGACCGGTTTTACAGAACGGATGAATCAAGAAATTCCAAGACCGGCGGTTATGGCATTGGCTTATCGGTCGCAAAAGCTGTGGTTGAAGCACATCATGGGAAGATCGTGGCATCAAGTGAAGATGGGAACTCTCTTTTGATCACGGTTATCTTAAAGATATGAAAAATAGGAGGATTTATGACATACGAAGAGTTTTATAAAGAACAGTATCCGGTTTTATTAAAAGCAGAAGAAACAATTGAAGAATCTGATCACCCAGTTTGAAACAAAACGAAAATAAGAAAAAGATCGCATACTGCAGCTCTAGAATCAAAAGTCCGGAAAGCATGAAGCAGAAACTCTTGAAAAAGGGGGAAGAACCAAATGCTGAAAATGCGGTTTCAAAAGTAAATGATGCAGTAGGAATCCGTGTGATCACATCATTTGTAGATGATATTTACAAAGTATCAGATTGGATTATTTTACAGAATGATATAGAAGTGGTTAACATTAAAGATTACATTGCATATCCAAAGCCAAATGGATATCGAAGTTATCATATGATCATTCATCTGAATGACCTGAGCTTAAATGCAGAGATTCAGATCCGCACGATCGCGCTGGATTTCTGGGCAAATCTTGAACACCAGATGAAGTATAAGAAAAATATTAAGGACGAAATAATGATCCGCTCCGAATTAAAACGATGTGCGGACGAGATCGCATCGATTGACTTGTCCATGCAGACGATCAAAGATTTGATTCAAAACGATGAAAAATGTTGCAAATAGGTACATTTTTCATAAAGAATTTTATGAAAAAAAATATTACGAAATGGTTTACATATGAAAAATGAGGTAGTAAACTAGAAGTAGTCGGTAAAAAATGGAACTAAAGGGAGGAAATAATGAAGAGAAAGACTACTGGAATCCTCATTTCCTGTGTAGTAAGTATATGTTGTATGGTGGTCTTATC
>ENA-OQAN01000317-OQAN01000317.1-human-gut-metagenome-genome-assembly--contig:-NODE-317-length-26223-cov-2.451180_pt1 | contig 26223 bp, 33 predicted proteins | sample MGYA00242735_ERZ504527 | MGnify/ENA primary metagenome ERZ504527 (study PRJEB26092, sample SAMD00036230) | human gut metagenome | host: Homo sapiens | study: EMG produced TPA metagenomics assembly of... | reverse complement strand
TGCTGGAACAGCTCCATCATGTTGGCAAAGTCCAGAATGGAACGGCTGATACGGTCGAGCTTGTAACACGACCTTTGCAATCAAGCCCCGCTTGATGTCCCGCACCAGTTCTTGAAACTTCGGACGGTCTGTGTTCTTGCCGCTGTACCTTTGTCTGTGTATTCCTTGCAGTTACCGCCTTTCAACTCGTATTTGCAAAATTCAATCTGGCTTTCAATGGAAATGCTGTCCTTTTTGTCTACCGATTGTCTTGCATAGATTGCGTCTATCCGATTGTTCATATTGTCGCTCCTTTTCTTAAAAAAGAAACGGAGCTGCTGACAGTTCTATTATACCGCCAGCAGCCCCGCAAATCAATGATGGGTTTGGAAAACCTTATGTCCCGGCTTCCTCACTCTCCCGCTTGTCGGCGTACTTGCGGAACACCTCATAAAGCTGCTGTTCCAGTTCCCGGCGTTTGGCTGCTTCCTGTTCCGGCGTGAACACCGGGGAGAGATTTTCCAGTGTGATTTCCTTTCCCTGAAAAGTCACGATTTCGATTTCCTTTTTGTATCTGATATTACTTATAAGATCACCTTTCCTTTCCATGCTGCCGCTGTTGCCGTTTCAGTTCCGCTAAAATCTCCGGCGGGATACGGTCAACCAGCCGCCGCATATCGTCCAGTTCGCTTTTTAACTTCGCCCGTTCCATCGTGTCATTCATCTTGCCTTTTTCGCTGGCCTTTGCCCTGACTTCCAGCTTTTCATTTTCCGCTAACAAGTCATTGATTGTGACCTTGTATTTTTTCAGTTGCCCGGAGAAGTTCTCCATCTGCGGAAACCACTTTTTCAGCATGGAGAGGCTTCCTCTTTCTTCTTTCCGGCGTTCAGCGGGGTAATGCCGGAGAGAACCGCTTCAATGGCCCTCGCCTGTTTGGAGAGGTTGACCGCCTGTTTGAACAGCCGGGTGGGGATATGCTTCCGGCCCGTCTTGCTGGCGCTTTCCCCACGCTCCAGGTCGGGGTACTGCTCCACCATACAGGCGTGAAAATCGTCCTGCCACTTCGTCAGATTGGCCCGGTTGCCGATAATTTCTTTGGCGCACAGGCGGTTGTCCTTTGTCAGCGGCACAAAGACCAAGTGCAGATGGGGCGTTTTTTCATCCATGTGTACCATAGCCGAAACGATGTTCTCCCGGCCCACCCGGTCAATGAGGAAGTCCGCCGCCCTCTGGAAGTAGGCGCTATCTCCTTTGGGGACTTGCCCTTGAAAAACTCCGGGCTGGCGGTAATCAGCGTGTCCACAAACCGAGTGCTGTCCTTGCGGGTGCGGCATCTGGCCTGCTCGATGCGGCTCTGAATGAAATGGTAGTAGCGGCCATCCGGCTTGACGATGTGGAAATTGTACTTGCTCCGGCTGGTGTCAATGTCCGGGTTGCTGGCGTACTGCTCCTTTTTCCGTTCATGGTGGCTTCCAGCGGCCCCGCCGGGTGGCCCTTGTGCTTCTCAAATCGCAAAATTGCGTGTTGTGCCATTGAACTCCTTTCCCCATTCATTCCTTTCCGGCGGGTTTTCCCGCCGAAAATATCTCTGATAGGATTGGAATGGAATGAATGTAAATAGATGGTTTTAATCTCTGTATTTCTATATACCGTCAGATTTCCGTACTTCAAGAGGATTGATTTTCGTACTCGCCAAGTACGGTTTTCAGCCCTCCGGCGTACCATAACCGGATTTCTTGAAGTCGGTGTTTGGAACCGCTTCATAGGATTTCGGGTAAATGCGGTTGGGTTTTCCACAGCCCTGTTTCTGGATTTCCACCAGCCCCGCATACTGCAACTCCCGCAGGGTGTTGACCGCTTTCTGCCGCCCGCAGCGGAGCAAAGCGACCACCTCGCAGATGGGGTAGTACAGGTAGACCCGCCCGTACTCGTCCGCCCAGCCGTTCTTCCGGGACAACTCCGCCCGGCGCAGGACAAAGGCATACAGCACCTTCGCTTCGTTGCTCAAGGGCTGGAATGTGGGTGCTTCAAAAAGGAAATTGGGGAGCCGGGTGAAACTGAACGCCTTTTCCGGCTGGTGAATATAAATCGTGTTTGTCATAGCGTGTTTTGTGGACGGTTAGAGGCCCGTTTTCCGGGGCGAATGATAAATGATACCAGCCGCCCCGGTTGAGGGCTTGCGGAGCCTTGCAAATCAAGGCTTTTCCCGCTCTTAACTGTCCACAGCAGACCTCCTTTTCCGTTCACTTTCTGTTTTCTGCCGCCTGTGAACTCTGGCGGCGCAGTCCGGGCAGTATTTGCCCCGGTTGGACTTCGGGACGAACACACCGCCGCACTCCGCACAGCGTTTCAAGTCCCTGTCCCGGTAAATCTCCGCTTCCAGCTCCTGTCCAGCGGCAAGACCGCCCAGCGGAACCACTTGCAGCAGACGGAGAACGAAATCATCTGCGGACAGGCGCAGGTGTCGCCATCGTCCAGCGCAAGGCAGTTTCCGTCCTCGCAGTTGCAGCACTCCCGGCGTATCAGGCCGCTGGCTCGTCTCTTCTGGGGCGGGTTATGCGGTAGGGGGAGCCGTCCGGCCTGTGTTCCAGCGGCGGCAGGTGTTGATAGGGTCTTTTGCTCATGCGTCCCTCCGTTTTCTTTGGCGTGTTCTGTTTCCAAGGTGCTTGTCCATCGATGAACTATCCCAAGTCTACACCTTTTTGACCGCCTGTGCCGTATATCCAAGAGGTAGGAAATCAGCCTGAAAAACTCCCTATTTCCACGCTCTCGGATTTGTGATATAATCAAAAAAAGATAAAAGACAAATTCAGGTTTCTGGTCTTCTTGCACAAAATAAAGGAGGAGCTATTATGCAAATTGTTTATATTCCAAGCGAATCAATGTCTGTTCAAGGTAAAAAAGATGAAATCTATAAAAGATATGGGAAAGACTGGAATATTAGAGAACAGGGAGGAGGTAACGGAAATTGGTTGTTGACCAGAAAAAGTGATGTGCTTGTAGATGGAAAAAGTTATCGTACTTTTGTACTTGAACACTACGGTAAATCCAAGCTGACAGCGAAGCTTGTTGATAAATTTCGTGAAGATGTAGCAAATGGTAAAATAAAACTGTAAATGCCTATGCCGTTATGCTATGAGCATAGTACATAGCATAACGGCTTCTCTTTCGTTGAGCTAGCAAGGAGGGTGAATATGTCTTTATCCATACAAGAGCGATTAAAAGACCTACGTGTGGAGCGTGGCTTGACGCTGGGGCAGCTTGCGGAGCAGACCGGGCTTTCCAAGTCTGCGCTGGGCAGTTACGAAACGGAAGACTTCAAGGACATCAGCCACTATGCCCTTATCCGGCTGGCGAAGTTTTACGGTGTGACCGCTGATTATCTGCTGGGGCTGTCTGAAATGAAAATCACCCAAACGCCGATCTTGCAGACCTGCGTTTGAGTGATGAAATGATTGACCTGCTGAAAAGCGGGAGGATAGACAATACCCTGCTGTGTGAGCTGGCGGCGCACCCGGATTTCCCCCGGCTGATGGCTGACCTTGAAATCTATGTGAACGGAACGGCACTGAAACAGGCGCAGGGTGCAAACGCCATAGTGGACACGATGAGCGCAACTGTTATAAAAAAGCATAATCCTGGCATGAGTGATACGCAGTTAAGACAGCTTATCACCGCCATATTGATGAGGACGAGTTTTGCCGCTATGTGATACAACGGGACATAAACGGGATTGCCCTTGCTCTGCGGGAAACACACAAGGACGATTTTTCAGCGTCCCAGAGGATAACCCGCTAAAAGAAATGCTGGAAACTGCTGGTGAAATCGTCAGCCAGGACAGCGACACGGAACAAGCGTACTTGGCGTTTATCTGCAAACGGCTCAAGCTGAATTTTAGGAAGCTGTCAGTAGAAGAACGGAAGTGGCTGAAAAAGATTGCGGAAAAATCCGACTTGCTGAAGAATCCAAAACCGCAGAGAGGACGAAGATAAAAAAATGCCTGAACGGCGGTTCTGGTTTTTCAGAACCACCATCCAGCATTTTGTTTAGTAATAGAAAAAGGTGCAGTTGATTATTGCGTATTGTCAATCTCTCTCAAACCGGGTAGTAAAAATACGGCAAGCGCAACGATGATAATGCCAATTCCGCAAATGACAAACCATTTCTCAACTCCCAGCCGCTCCGCCAGAGGCCCGGAAATGACAAGGCCAAACGGCATGGCGAGGGAAGCGGCGCTTGTCAGTAGAGAAAAAACTCTCCCCAGATATTCTGGTTTGACCGTTTCTTGAAAAATCGCATTTTGCACACCGTAAAATGGAGCGGAAATTCCCATAACAGTACAGCACACAACAAAGACAAGAAATGCGTCTGGCGGCAAAAGCCCGGAGAGCATATTGCTAACGCCCATCAGGAGAACGGAAAGACCGATGGTGTACCGCCGTTTCTTAAAACCGCCCCAAATGCTCAGAATGACTCCGCCAAGCAGCATACCAACCGCAAAAGCAATTTCAGCGGCAGAGGCATGGGCCGGTGTTCCTTTGAAGTATGACATACAGATGAGAGGAAAAAGCGTACTGATTGGCATATAAAAGAACATATAAATTACACCAATCCAGAGCAGAGCAAAGAGGCCCCTGTTTTGCTTTAATACCACATACCCCTCTTTCATATCCTGTAAAAACTGTTGTCTTTTCGTTTCTGGACATAGTTCAGGCGTTGGTATGGACGAAATCGCAACAGTCACACAGGCAAGGATTGCACCCACAATATCTAACAATATAATTGCATTAAGAGGCCAAACAGCATATAAAAACGCTGCGGCAGCTGGACTGATAATCGCACTTACTGCTTGCATGGTCTGCGTGTAACCAGCGCATTTTGTAAGTTCCTCTTTTGGCACAATCATAGGTGTTGCTGCGCTGAATGCTGGAGAATGAAAAGCAGTTCCCGCACTTCGGATTAACAGGACAACCATAATAGACCATACGGGCAATTCCATGTAAAACGCCACCAGCGCCAGAATACCGCCAGCGGCGGCAATTATCAAATCCGCACCAATCATTACGCTTTTACGGCTGTGCCGGTCAACAAAAGCACCTGCAAACGGGCCTAAACAGGCTTGCGGCAAAAATCCAATCAGTGTTGCCGCCGTCAATATGATTGCAGAATTAGTTTTCGCAACCAAATAAAAGATAATGGCCATTTGCAAAATACCGCTGCTAATAAAGGATATTGCTTGTCCGGCAAGAAGTGTAAAATAAGTTTTTCTCCATGAATTGTTGTTTTGGGTCATAATGCGAACCTCCTTTTTTATTGCATTGTTCCTTTGTTTCTGCAATAAAAGCAGGCGTTGTCCCACAGAGAGGGCAGACGCTGCATAACAACAAAGCACGAAAAAACACCACGATACAGTTCAAAGACTGCTCGTGTCAAACCTACGTGTTCCTTTGCATACGCACGCAAAAAAAGCCCACCATCATGTGGAAAGGTACTTCTACTTTTTATTGCTTATTAGCGTACACAAATTAACACACGTAAGCCTCCTTCCAATCTCAAACTGTCGCACAGTATAACACACATCCGATAGACTTGTCAACCATTTTTAACCTTGTTTCCATCTTGTTTTTCCATCTCTTACGGGCAGTAGCAAAGCCAGGCGAGCCAGTCAACGGTCAAGATGAACGGCGCTTTCAGCGCCGCCGTTGACAGTCTCGCCCGTCTTTGCTAATGGGTAATCAAGGCGGGAAAGCCATTTTAGGGCTTTCCGCCCATTTCAATTTTGGGAGAAGAAAGGCCCCAAAATGAACGAGTGCGGCCAAACACTTTTAGGGATTGGCCACCTTGTCCACCCATCCAGCGGGGCGGCGGGGAACGGTCAAGGCCGGGCGTCAGCCCATTCATTTCAGCCTTGACGGTTCCTGCCGTCCTGCTACTTTTCCCGGAGTGTGGCCACACATCTGTCACGGTGTCCAGAGCTTTGGGACTTTTTGTCCCATAGGCCGGGGGCGGAGGACGAGGGACGGGGCTTTCATAATACGCCCTGTCTGCTGCTGAAATCAGCCCTTTGTTTCCGGCTTACCAGCCCCAAACAAAGCCCTGCTTTCCTGCCGCGTCAAATGCCCTTGCCCTCCCCGGCGGCAACGGTATTTTCAGGCAACGCCGACAGAGCGTATAACACACTACACTTTGCTCCGCAAGTCGTGTGCCAAATGGGGCGCTGCCCCCTTTGGAAACCCCCGCAACAAACAGGTGCTATGCACCAGCCGGGAGCATAGCGCCGTTTGTTGTCAGCAGCCCGTTTCACGGTCTGCGTGTAGTTCCTTGTAAACTGACCTAAGGTGGAAGCTAAAACAAAGTTTTATCATGAAGGATTATATTTGGACTAATGAAAGTGTGAATAAATGATTGGGAAAAATAAACCTTTCACCTCTTTTCTGGTGAAAGACTGAAAGGCACTTTGTGCGAGTGTCGTTTCAATGTGAGCATCTTAGAGTAAAATCAGGATGGCTCACATTGGGTTAAAAGGATGAAGAGAAACTTGCGTTTCGTAGAAAATGTGGTAAAAGGTATCAGATGAAAGATGACCGGGATATGAACTATGACATCAATTAACAATAAAACAATTACGAGCGTATATGAAAAAATGAAAGCTACGAGAGAATAAGCAAGAAACTGTTCATTTTGCTATTCATGCTGGTCTTTTATGGGTATTCATCCATAATTGCACAGCCGTCCATACCCGCTGGTCAGGTAGATATATTTGTAGGGGCGGATTTCAACTACCGGGATTTGTTTCACAATGGGAAAATATATGAGATTTTGCTGAATCTGACTCCCGGTGTGAAATGGAACATGGGCAAGGGGTGGCAGGCGGCAGCACAGGCATTAGTGCCGGTGTATAACGACTATGGCGACCGATACAAGAAAGTACGGTTGAACATGGCGGTGTTATCTAAAGAGGCGCATTGGCGATCCCGGTGGTTCCTGAAAGCAAGCGGCGGCTTGTTCGGCAGGGAGCGGTATGGATTGGACTTGAAAGGGATGTATGTCGTAAACCGCTGGTTGGCATTGGAAGCACAAGCCGGATTAACCGGCTATTGTTCCATGGCTGTGGATTGGGAAGCAAGTACCCCCAAACGGATTACCGCCTTGCTGGGCACCGATGTCTATCTGAACAAATGGAATACGCAGTTCCGCGCAAGGGGCGGACGTTTCCTCTATGAAGATTATGGAGCCATAGTTGAAGCCATGCGGCATTTCAACCACTGTACGGTCGGATTGTACGGCGAGTATAGCAACGAGGGCGGCAAGAATGCCGGTTTTAAGGTGGTGATGATGATACCGCCTTACAAGCGGAAACGGCGCACTGTCAATTTCCGTCCGGCTTCTAATTTCCGCCTGACATACAGTATGGAAGGTGACGCCTATGCCAACAAAATGTACACGACCGACCCGGAGGAGAACGAACGCGAGGGCTGGTTTGACCGCAATGCCCTGCAATGGGGCAGCAACACCATGAAGCCGGACTTCTCGGAAAAGGAAGGAGGGCGGAAATGAGAAGATTATTGATTGGCCTCCTTGTCGTGATGGGCTGCATTCCGATATTGAGGGCGCAAGAGTATTCGGGCGTTACCGGCATGATCCACGTGCCCACGGCGGAAATGGCGACAGAGGGAGAAGCCCGTATCGGTTTCTTCTTCCTGAATCAGAATTTCTTCCTGACACCTACCAGTATGAAGGAGAGAAATTCAACACGACCAACCATTTTCTGGCCATCACCCCCTTCCCTTGGATAGAAATAGCGTATGTCTGTACCATACTGAAGGGGATTGACAACGATGGCCATGTCGGACATAATAAGAAAGACCGGTACTTTCACCTGAAAGTGCGTCCGCTGAAAGAAGGCAAATGGTGGCCTGCAATTGCCATAGGCACCCAGGATCCCGGCAGCAAGGTGAACGAGTCCTATGCCGAAGGCAAATATCCGGTCAACGACTACTTCCAGAATTATTATATAGCCGCCAGCAAACACGTCATGTACAGGCGGAATGAATTTGGTTTTCATTTGACCTACCGCTATTTTACATCGGATTTCAATGCCAAATGGCGGGGCATAGCCGCCGGTATCACCTATCGCCCGTCCTTTGCCAGAAACCTTCGGGCAACGATAGAATATACCGGTGACGATATCAACATCGGCGCAGACTGTTTGTTGTGGAAACACCTCTTTTTGCAGGCAACCTTGCAGAACGGGAGACATTTCACGGGAGGCCTGTGTTTCAAGTTAAATCTTTTGGGGAAGAAAGGCATTGATTGAGCTGCATAGGTTGAGAGTACAAACAATACGACAGGAACTATTCAACAAACATAGTTTTCAAAAAATCTAATTTTAGTTGTTTAATTTATTTTTTTAGCAATGAAGAATCTAGCGAAATTAGGAATGTTCACATTCCTTTGTGTGGCTTTGTCCACCAGTTTAGTAGGGTGCAGTGACGACGACCCGGATTACAGCAACGTGACGCCTCCCACGGTGTCCGTGTCGCACAGTATCAGCGGGCGTGTTACCGGCATGGATGGCAACGGGCTTGTGGCCACCGTAAGCATGAACGGAGAATCGGCGCAGACAGGTGCTGACGGTACGTTTACTTTTGAAGATGTGGCAGCCGGAAGTTATACGCTGACAGCTTCCGCCACGGGCAAGCAGACCAAGGAAACGACCGTTACCGTTACGGAAAGCGGAAGGGGAGCCAATGTAGTGTGGAACGTGGCTTTGCCCAATGAAGGCACGGCCATCGAAGTAGCCGCCAACGGCGATACGGAGGCCAACGTGACTTCTGAGACCATCGAAGGCAATGACGAGGGCGCGGTCACAGTGGCTGTCACCGTACCCGAGACGGCGGAATTGCCTGCGGGAAGTTCCATCGTGGTTACCCCGCTTTACACGCTGGATGAAGCCGAGGCCAATACCCGTGCCACTACCCGTGCTGCCGAAAGCGTTATGCTGATCGGGACAAACGTGGCTTGCACCGATGCGAACGCCACACTTTCAAGTCCGATCGAATTGGCTTACGATGTGGATGCGGAAGTGGCGCAATCCATCACGGCGCAGAAATATGTAAACGGGCAGTGGTGGATGCTGAATATACGGTAGACGGCGGACAAGTGATCGTGTTTGCCGACCAGTTCACTTCCTATACGCTGCTCTTTGGCGCGGAAGTGACTTCTTCCTCCACAACCACACCGTTGGCCTTTGAACAAGACCTGTGGGACAACCTGTATGGATCGAGTGACATGACCGTTGGTTCGGCCTCGTTCACTTATCACATCGGAACGGAAATCACTTCGTCCGGGACCAGTCGGATAACCGCTTACCTGATTGAGATTCTGGCCCGCATTGCCGGCGCAGGTGTCACTACGGCTACGGGAACTTACCCCATCAATGTGACCTTGCCCGTCGGTACGGCCTTGCACGTGGCAGGTACCAACAAGTGACCACTTTGACCGTCTCCGCATTGAACCGTTCCGTCAGTGGAAGACAATACGGTGATGTGGCAGTCGTGACAACCTCTTACAACAGAAACCATAATGGAGGGACGAGTGACAATTGATTGTTGTTTCTCACCTTGTAGACAGATATATTAAAAAGCACTGTCTGCAATTACCTGCAAGTAGTTATAATAGCCGCCCGGAATCAGGACGGCTATTTTTGTAGCTGTATCCGAAGCAGGAAAGAAATCGTAAGTTTTCGGGAACCACAGGTACAACCTTTGCATGTGAAATGCGACTGCAACTATGAACCAAATGTTGTAGTCGCCATTGTTTTGTTGTACCTGTATGCAAGTAGTTGCATTGTCTATCAGACTCTCTGTGCATTTTGCATTGTCTGCACTCTTGCCGGATGTTGTAATATCCGTTCGTTCGGATACCTGCGTCACGCTTGCATAATCCCAATGACTATTTTACAATCAAACACCCGTCATGGTGCGGCTCAATTTGTTTTGAATCGTTCTAAAAAAATAATTATTCATAAACTCTGAACCGGTCGCATGGATTGTGGTTGATAATTTCTATTTTTTGCCCATAAACGAGGTAGCACATTCTGATGAGAGAATGCACTACGGATAATATGACTAGCAATGAAAGTATCCTTGACACAAAAGATATATGCCGGGAACTTCCTGTTGCTGGCCGCCATAGTCGGAATGGTGGTTATCCTCTTTCGTGAGCGTAGCCGGATGCGGGAGATAGATTTCGAAGTGCATGACCTGCAATCGGTACGGAATGACATCCATGCCGCACACCTTCACATCACCGAGCTTTCCCTGCTGGGCGAGAGCCTGATTAGCCAAGAAAATGCGGATACGGCAAACTACCGGCGGAAACATCTTTCCACGGACAGCCTGCTGCAGGCCTTGAAGCCCCGGTGCAGGCAGCATGTGCGTCCCGAACAGATCGACACGCTCCGGCACCTGCTTGCCGACAAGGAAATGCACCTGTTCCGTGTCGTGGGAGCCATCGGGATGCAGGATGCTGCTGACAGTATGCTTGTCCACCACCTGCCCGAAGTGGCGGAGCGTGCCACCCGCATACGCACCGTCAAACGAAAGAGGGACAATATACTGGGAGCGTTGGGCGCCAAGAAAACCGTCCGGATATTGCCTTCCGCCGAGGAACTGCACGCATTCAGTGACAGCCTGATTGCCATGCAGCAGGAAGGGACGGAAGAGATGGAAACCAGCGCCGACAGCCTGTACGCCCGCAATCTGGCCTTGAACGCCCGGCTGAACCACCTTATCAAGAATCTGGACAGGCAAGTGCAGGAAGCCTTCTTTCAGCGTGAGCATAAGATAATGGAAGCGCAAAACCGTTCCACGCTCCTGCTCACCTCTACCTTGTCCACAGCCATTCTCCTGCTGTTCCTGTTCCATGTCGCCATCCACCGGGAAATCCGGCGTAACCATAACGAAAAGAAAAAAACGCGAAGGGCTTATCGACGAATTGCAGGCGAGCAATGAGAAGAACCGGCAATTGCTGCAATTCCGTCACAACCTGATGCAGACCGTCAGCCATGAAATGCGCACGGCCCTGACGGCGATAAGTGGCAATGCGGAACTCCTGCTCCGGGATGAGGTCCCGGAAGACCGGGTACGCCACATATTAACCGTGCGTGAATCTGCCAGCCGCATGGCTTCCATGACCACCGAGCTGCTGGAATTTTTCAGGCTGGAGATCCATAAAGAAAAGCTGCATATCCGTCCATTCCGCTCCGAGTCAATAGCAACTGTGTTGGAAACGGAGTTCGCCCCTTTGGCTGAAGCCAAAGGAATCGAATTCGTGACTGACAACCAGACGACAGAAGTGCTGGGAGGCGATAAGGAGCGCATATTGCGCATCGGAAGCAACCTGCTCTCCAATGCGGTCAAGTTTACCCGCAGCGGTCGCATTACACTCTGCACGGACTATAAGGACGGCAACTTCATCCTGTACGTGCAGGATACCGGGACGGGCATCCCGGAAGAAAAGCAGGAACAGATTTTCGCCCCCTTCGAACGTCTGGGCAATGCTGTGACTCAGGACGCTTCGGGCTGGGCCTTGCCATTGTGACCAATCTCGTACAGCTGATGCAGGGTCTGCTTCCGTACAGAGCAAACCTGGCATAGGAAGCCGCTTCACCGTTGTCCTGCCGCTGCCGAAAGCCGAAGAAGTACCGGAAGAAGAGAAGTCAATGGATGTCCGTCCTTCACTGGCCGGATGTTCCGTGCTGGCCATAGACAACGACCCGGTGACGCTCCGCCTGATGCGCGAGATGTACCTTCAATGTGGCGTTTCATGCGACAACTGCCTTACGTTGGCCGAGCTGACCGACAGGATACGGAGCAAGGATTATGACCTGTTGATAACAGACTTGAGAATGCCGGAAGCGAACGGCTACGAGATTCTGGAACTGCTGCGCATGTCCGACATCGGCAATTCCCGTGAACTTCCCATCGTGGCAGCTACTGCGGCCGGCTATGTATCGGAGGAGGAACTGAAAGAAGCCGGATTTTCCGGATTGCTTCCCAAGCCGTTTCCATAGACGAACTGATGGAGGCGACACGGCACTGCATCCGTGAAAGAGGGAACCGGCAGCCGGACTTCTCCGCCCTGTTGGCTTTCGGCGACAAGCGGAAAACATTGGAGCAGCTGATTGCCGAAACGGAGAAAGAGATAGAGGAAGTCCGGAAGGCATCCGAAAGGAAAGACTTGACAGCCTTGAACAGCTGGGTACACCATTTGAGGAGCTCATGGATGGTGATACGGACGGAACGCCCCTTGCAGAAGTTGCACGAAGCCATCCACAAGGAACCGTACTCGGACGAAGAAGTCGCCTATGCAGCCCGTGCCGTGTTGGAACAAGGAGAAACCATCATAGAAGCCGCCAGAAAGGAGATGAAGAAATGGGAAAGATAATCGTAGTGGAAGACAACCTTGTGTACAGCAGGTATGTCTGCAATTTTTTGGAAGAAAACGGATACCGGACAGTCAGTACCTCCGATTGCACCGGTGCCCGGAAACTGTTTTCAATGCTGGAAGATGACGACATCGTGCTTGCCGACCTCCGGTTGCCTGACGGTGACGGCATCCTGTTGCTTGAAGAACTGCGCCGCGAGGGGAAGCACAATCCCTACGTCATCATGACGGATTATGCGGAAGTGCCTACCGCCGTGCGTTCCATGAAATCCGGAGCGGAAGACTATATCCCCAAGAAACTGCTGACCAGCCAGCTTCCCGCCATGCTCCAAGACTTGCAGAAAAGGCAGTCATTCCATGAGGAACCCCTGTTCATAAGGGAGAGCGAAGCCTACCAGAAAGTATTCGGACGTCTCCACGTCCTAGCCAAAGCCGACATCTGCGTGATGGTTCGGGGTGAGAACGGTACAGGAAAGAAACATATCGCTGAAAAGATACATGCCCAAAGCGACCGTGCGGACAAACCGTTCGTGACAGTGGACTGCGGGCTGTTATCCGAAAGTCTGGCCGCTTCCGCCTTGTTTGGGCATGAAAAAGGGGCTTTTACCGGGGCGGTCGGGCGCAAGGAAGGCTATTGGTCGGAAGCCGAGGGAGGAACGTTGTTCCTGGATGAGATAGGCAACCTTCCCCTCGGCGTACAGCAGATGCTGCTCTGCGCCATACAGGACAGGCGTTACCGTCCTGTCGGCGGCACAAAAGACAGGAAAGCCAACGTGCGCATCATCACCGCAACGAACGAGAATCTGGAAGAAGCCATATCGGAAAGGCGTTTCCGCCGGGACCTGTATTTCCGATTGAGTGAGTACACCGTGAAAGTACCCCCGCTCAGGGAATGCCCGGAAGACATCCTGCCGCTTGCTGAATTCTTCCGGGAACTTTACAACCAAGAGCATGGCAGACAGGTAAAAGGTTTCGATGCGGAGGCGAAGAAACGGTTGCTGGCCCATGACTGGCCGGGAAACGTACGGGAACTGAAACAGGCGGTCCAATCCGCCGTGCTTTTTGCCCAAGGGGAATTGGTGACGGCGGAAGAATTGAACTTGGATGAGTCCGGAAAGCCTTCCGATCCTGACGTTGCCTTGAAAGGGGAATGCATGGAAAAGAAGCGGATATGCCAGGCTTTGGAAAAGGCCGGGCATAATCGGAAAGAGGCCGCCAGACTGCTGGGCATAAGCCGGAGCACGCTGTACGAGAAAATGGACCTGTATGGGATTCAGACGAAGAGGTGACATGGCAGGGGAAAGGACGAAACGGAATGGAAAAAAGCGGAAAGAAAGGGCGGTACTGTGTACGAAAAACGGACACCTGTCCGGAAGTCGGACACGGGAAGGAGGCTGCCTATTCTTCCTTAAAACAAATTTTCGTCTGCCAAGAGCTTGATTTGCAAGAAATTGCATACAAGTTCATCACCATAACATTGTAATTGGACTATCATTGCTCCTATGGATGTATGTGCGCACATTTCATCCGAGTAAAAACAAAAAATTAGGAACAAATGGAACATCTCACCTTGACGGAAACCGAGTTTTTCCGTCTGATAAGCAATCCCGACAGCCGCACCGGGTTACGCACGGCCTACGATGAGTTTACACAAAGGGTCATCCAACTCTGTCTCATCCCGCCCGAAAGCGGACATCCGGTACACGCCCTGAGCTATGCGGAAACGGAGCTGCAATACCATGAGGCCCTGCAAGGCAGGAGCATGAGAGCGAACTGAATCTGCATGTACACAAGGCCCTTGCCTTTGTGCGCAAGATGCTACGGTTCCTTGCCCGGGAATACCATCCGTTGCCGCCCTCCCACATGTTTACCGGCGAGAAAACCGGCGCCCCTCCTTCTGATGCCCCTCCGATATGTTGGACAGGCAGCATATCCGACCTAGTGGAATTATTGTACGGGCTCGACACCCTGAAATGTATCAACGGCGGAGAAACCGGTATCCAGGAACTGATGGTCCATTTCTCCCGATTCTTCGGCATGGAGTTGAAGCCCAGTCAGTGCTACAACGCCTATGTGGATATCCGTCGTCGGAAAAATGACAGCCGTACCTATTTCTTCGACCGGGCTTCCGAAAAGCTGAACGAGCGAATCGTGAAAGACGATGAGCGGGAACGGGCACGCAAGAGATGAAAGTTTTTCTGTCTGATTCATGACCGGGAACAAGGTGTATGGGTAGAAGCCCCTTGCTCCCGGTTTCTTTTTCCTGTTCTAGCAATGACAATTTGCAAGAAAATGCTCCAAAATTTCGTATCTGTCGGTCAAATGATTATTTTTGCCCTCCAAACGATTACGCATGAATATAACCAATATAGACGACATACGCAAACTGCCTCCGGCGATGAAGGGGGACGGACAGAATACAAGCTGACCACCGGGCAGTTGGAGCGCGGCATGGAGACACTGTGCGCCTTCCTCAACGGCGAGGGCGGTACGGTACTGTTCGGCGTGGCTGACAACGGGAAAATCACCGGTCAGGAAGTGAGCGACAAGACGAAACGGGAAATTGCGGAAGCCATCCGCCTATTCGAGCCGTTTGCCACGATAACGGTCTCATACGCAAACATTCCCGACACGGACAAACAGGTCATTGCCTTATATGCTGAGGAACAACGCTATATGCGTCCGTTCACATATAAAGGCAGGGCTTACCAGCGGATAGAAAGCGTGACGTCTGTCATGCCGCAGGACAAGTACAACCACCTGCTGATGCAAAGGGGCGGCAAATACAGTTGGGAGGCAATCCCCAACCCCGACCTGCAAATCAGCGACCTCGACGAGAATGTCATCATCGGTGCGGTACGCGCCGGAATCAACTGCGGACGCCTGCCGGAAACCACCATTCGCGAAGAAATACCCGCCATCCTTGAAAAATTCGACCTGTTGCATGACGGGAAGCTGAACAATGCCGCCGCCGTACTGTTCGGGCGCAATCTGTACGACTATCCCCAATGCCTGTTGCGAATGGCAAGGTTCAGAGGCACAAGCAAAGAGGAATTCATAGACAACCAAAGACAGCAAGGAACATCTACGCGCTATTGGACGCTGCCATGTCGTTTTTTTCAAGCACCTGTCCTTGTCGGGTAAAATAGAGGGGCTGTACCGTGAAGAAAAGCTGAGCATACCTTACAAGGCATTGAGGGAATGTTGCATCAACGCCTTTTGTCACAGAGCCTACCACCGTCCGGGCGGTTCGGTGGGCATCGCCATTTATGACGACCGCGTGGAAATAGAGAGCAGCGGCGCGTTCCCTCCCGACATGACCCTTGAAAAACTGCTTGGCGGACACAGTTCAGAGCCGCCCAACCTCATCATAGCCAACGTGCTTTACAAAAGCGAGTTGCTGGAAAGCTGGGGTCGCGGCATCAGCCTGATGATAGACGAGTGCCGCCGTGCCGGCATACCCGACCCGGAATTCCACACGGACGGGAGTTCCGTATGGGTGGTATTCCGCTATGAGATGGAAACGGCTGGACAAGCATCCGACAAGCATCCGACAAGTACCCGACAAGCACCCGACAAGTACCCGACAAGCATCGTCCGGCTCATTGAACTGATAGGGGAACACACTTGCTCGCTGAAAGAAATGATGGGAATGATGGAACTGAAGGACAGGGAGAATTTCTTGGGCAATTACCTTAACCCGTCTATGGAAGCCGGATTGGTGGAACCGCTCTATCCTGACCAGCCGAAACATCCCAAGCAGAAATACAGGCTCACCGAACAAGGAAAGGCTTTGCTGGAAAGGGGTGAGTAACATGGTGAAGAAGAAAAGGAAACACGGCGGACACTACTGCAAGGTATGCGGCTGCCACAAGTCCAACGAGAGCTTCTCGGGCAGAGGACACGCGCTGCACATCTGCAAGGAATGCCAGTCGCTTCCAAAGGACGAACAGGCGGACATGATGCGCTGCAACGAGGTGGAACGCGCCGCGTTCCGCTTCCCCATGAGGCGGCAGGACTGGGAACTGCTGGAAAAATATGCCAAGAAGTACAAGGACAGGGAGTCGGGAAAATTCGCGCAGGAGATGCTGGACATGAAACGGGGCGTTTTTGTGCCGGAAGAGGACGATGAAGAAGCGGATGAATGGAACAACGACATTTTTCAGGTAGCGGAAACCCCGTTTTCGGAATTGGAGGAAGACACCCGTACCGCCATGGAGGAACTACTGGAGGACAACATCAACGAGTACATGATACACAAGGACTATATCCCCGAAGGGAAGGACTTGCAGGACATAGCCGATTGGGTGTTGAAGGAAACCAATGACACGTTTTACTTGAAAGCCGTTCCCGATGACGCCTACCGCAGGCTGGTGGATGATACCGTCCGGAAGATGGTCAAGGAGTGGAAAGACGACGGCTTGGAGATAAAGACCTACGCCGAGTCGCTCACGATCATGGAAACGGAACGGCTCGTCATCCGCAAAATCACCCGCAAGGACACGGGCGCGTTGCTCGCCTCATGGGCAAGTCGGAAGTCATGTACGCATGGGAACACGGCTTTGACAAGAAGGAGGTGCGCCAATGGGTGAACCGCCAGTTCTCCCGTTACCGCAAGGACGGCTACGGGTATTTCGCCCTTGTGTTGAAAGACGGGGGCAAACTTATCGGACAGGCCGGGCTGATGAAAAGCGTGATAAACGGGAATGAAGCGGTGGAACTCGGCTACATCCTGGACAATGCGTATTGGCACAACGGCTATGCCACGGAAGCCGCCCGAAGATGCCTGCGGTACGCTTTCGAGAAACTGGGCTTGCAAGAGGTCTATTGCAGCATCCGTCCCGAAAACACGTCCTCCATCCGTGTGGCGGAAGCCATTGCCATGAACCTTGCGGCAGCCATACCATTATATACAATGGAAAAGAAATGCCCCATCTGCTGTATAAAACGGAGAAACCAATGCAGTAATTTTCATTTCAATTGTCAATCAACGAGAAAAGGACAATCCTTAACCCAGTCTGAACATCCAGCCAAGTTAAGGATTTTCCTTTTTTCGCCTATGGCGTTTTTACTTGCCTGCAAGAGGTGTTGCAGTTCCGGGTCGGACTGGATGCGCTGCAACTCGTCGGCGACAATCTGCCGCACTTCCGCCTTGATGCGGTTGTAGTTCTCCTGTATCATTTCCTTCATGCGGTCGTTGCCGTCGGCATCGGTGAAGTCCGTGATGACGGGGATGGGCTTGTAAGCCTGTTCCTCGCGCTTCACCTTCTCCACGTCCACCACAATCTCGCAATGAAAGATTTTCTGCTCGATGCGCTCGTTGAAGTTGTCGGCCACCGCGCCCACGAACATGCCCTGCGTCAGCGTGGAAATCTTGCTCGCGGGTATCAGGCTCTCCATCTGCGTGTTGATGGAGGTGGACTTGTCCTCCCGGTTGATGGTGACGCTCTGCCGCTTCTGCAAGATTTTGCCGAAACGCTCGGAAAGCGTTTTGGCGGTCTCACCAACGACTTGACCCGAAAAGATGTTTCCCACCGTGTTCATCACGACCGCCGCTTCTTTGTCCCCATAATCGCGTTTCAACTGCGAAAAGTCCTGAAAGCCGAGGCAGACCGCCACCTTGTTGCTTCGGGCAGTGGCGATAAGATTATCCAATCCCTTGAAGTAAATCGTAGGCAGCTCGTCGATGATTACCGCCGACTTCAGCTTGCCCTTCTTGTTAATGAGCTTGACAATTCGGGAATTGTACAGACCCAACGCCGCGCCGTAGATGTTCTGACGGTCGGGATTATTGCCGACGCAGAGAATCTTAGCTCATCCGGGTTGTTAATATCCAACGTAAACTCACTGTCTGACATGACCCAATAAAGCTGTGGGGAAATCATGCGCGAGAGCGGTATCTTCGCTGATGCGATTTGCCCCATCAACTGCTCGGCTGCACCTCCCTGCCAAGCGTCCATAAAGGGCGAAAGATAGTTTTCCAACTCCGGATAGCTGGTGAGAATAGGGAAAACATCCTCATAACGTCTGTTCAGCAACTCAATGGCGTGTGGGAAGGTGCAATACTTTCCATCCTGATAAATCCGTAAAAACCAGATAATACTGGCAAAAAGTATAATCGGACTCTCCACGAAGAAGTCGCCTTGCTTTTGCACCCAAGTTTTGTTCAAATTTAATAAAATGGTATAGGCACTTTCGTAGGCATCGGTGATGTCTCCATGAAATCCGGGTGAATGGGATTGCAGCGGTGGCTCCGGCGCGGGTCGTCGAAGTTAATGACGTAGAACTTCGGCTTGACTTGTAGCCGTCGCCGTGGTTCATCAGGTGGTTGTAAGCGATGGTGGAAAGGTCGCTGAACTTGAAGTCATAGATGTACATCGAGTAAGATTTTTCAATCATCTGCTTGATAAAGCTGTTTACCACGGCATACGACTTTCCGCTGCCCGGAGTGCCCAATACGATGGAAGCGCGGAACGGGTTTACCACGTTGATGTACCCGTCGTTCCACTTCTTCCTGTAATAGAAGCGCGTAGGCAGGTTCACCGAATACTCGTTCTCCATGAGGCGCGTCTCCTGCATGAAGCTCTCGTTTTCCACGTTGAACACGTCATCCATGAGGTTGGTGCGCAAGAGGCGGCTCATCCACGTGCCGGACATCAGGAGGCAGACATAGCCCGCCGCCATCGAAGCGGCATAGAAGGCTACGTTGGCTTCCACGGGCAGCGGCAGGGAGAGCATCCACCAGTCAGGAAGAACAGGGCCAGCCCTGCGGCAAGCACCGTCCAAATCCTGCCCCACGTGATTTTTTCCTCCTTCACGCCCTTTGTACCCAAGCAAGAGAGAGCCAATAGCAACAGCGCAAAAAGTTTTGTGTAAAGGATATGGTGGAACAGTCCGGCGGTGCGGTCGAAATTGACCAGCACCCGGTCCACGACACCGATGTCGATGCCCCACAGCCTTACGGCTTCATACCCGTACCAATAGAGGTGGACGACCACCAGAATAATGCTCACGGCGCGGAGAAAGTCCATGATTTTCGCCAACGCCTCAAATCGTCTTCCTGTTGTGACATAAATCTGTTTCTGTTTTTAAGTTGAACAATATGTCCGCAAGGCTTTCCCCGGACATAAGCATACCTCAAGTCCGACCTGAGCCTATCTCAAGTCCGAGGTGAGGCTACCAAAGGTCTGACCTTAGATAGCCAAAGGTCTGACCTTTGCTTGGATGCCCTGTGGACGGATAATTTATAATCCCAAACCCTTCCGGCGTTTCTTCCGCTTGCGTTTGAGTTCGCGCTCGAAGGCGGCTTCTTCCGCCTGTGCGCCCGATGCGTCGCCGCCAAGCAAGCCCAAGCCCGTGGAATGGCTCTCGCCGTGTTCCACATAGGTATGGGCTTCCGCCTGCGGTTCGTCCCGTGTAAGGGTGAACGGCATCGGCGGCGTGTCCGCATACGGCAAAGTGAAGTGCTCCTGCAAGGCGTTGGCGGAAAATTCCCTGCCCAGCCGGGAGCCGTTCAGCACACAGCCCGTGCGGTGGTCGATGAAGGTCGCCCCGTAGATGCGCCCCCCGTCCGTGTGGCGGAACACCACATCCACGCCCTTCGCTTTGAGCAGGGCGACAAATTCATCCTTGCGGTACGTCCTGTCCAATACGGCAGCGACGGTCTTGCGCGTCATGTCCGCCAGACGCTTGTCGCGGATTTGGGCATTGGGATACTCAAACCTGCGCAGCACGGCTTCATAGCCGACGGACTTCCCGATGCAGGATGCCTTGAAGGGATTGCCGACCTTGTTCCCGCCATCATCGGTGGCGGAATAGACCAGTCCGTGATACTCGCGTCCGTTCACCATGCCACGGGCTTCCTCCACAGTGACGTTGTAGAGGGAGAGCAAGGCGCGGTATTCGCCCATTGTCCGGAACTTGTAGGTAGCCATCACCGCCTTGACGGTGTTCGACACCTGACGCTTCACGTCTCCCTGCGAGGCATCCACCTTGCGCAAGAATTGTCGTTACGGTGCTGCCTGCGGTCGGCGGGGTGCAGACCGTACTTGCGTTCCAGCTCCGTGGGGATGCGCTTGCTGCGGCGATGGATGAAATCCTTGTTCAACCGCCTGCCATTCTCGTCCACATTGACGGAGACGATATGCAGGTGGTGGCGGTTGATGTCCTCATGTTTGAAAATTAGATAAGGCTGGTCGCCGTAGCCCAGCTTCTCCAGATACTCCCGCGCGAGACTTTCCATCTCCATGTCCGTCAGGCGGTCTCGGGATGCGGATTAAGGGAGATATGGATGACCTTGTTCCGTGTGCGGACGTTCTCCGGCATGTACCGTTTGAAATCCTGTTCGGCACGGGCGATGTCCACCCGTCCGCTGCCATCGTCGAAGACCTTGTTCCCGGCGAGCAGCTTCCCCTCGCCCTCGTTCACTTTCATGCCGTTGTAAGCCAACGCCCCGTACAGCGACGTGCCTACCGTGATTTTTGCGACCATCTTTCCTGAAACTCCCTTGAAAGTTCAACGACCTGCCGCGTGATTGCGGCCAGTTCCTTCGTGCATTGCTCCAGCTTGTAGAGCAATGCCATCGCCTTTTTCTCCGAGAAATGGCAGCGCAGCTCCTTGACCGTCTGGTTATAGTTGTTCCCCACCATGCGGTACTGCGCATGGAAAGCGGACAGCTTCGTGCAGTAGTCGAGCAGCGTCTTGTCCGTGACCAGTACCCGGAACGGCTGTCCGAAGAAGTGCGCCTTCAGGAACACCGCCCTCGCCTCCACGCCGGACTTGCCGTGCATAGCGAGGAACCTGAGCCATTCCCCGTCGTCGAAACGCACCATCACGCAGTGCGACTTGCGGCTTTCCCGTGGATGCCGCCCCCACTTGGGACTGTCAGTCCCGTTCTTTTTCTTGTTCTCGTTCATATTACAATGGATTTAGTGGTGTCACGGCATAAGCGTAGCTCGGCAACCGCACCGCAGGTGGAAACAGGCTTCCCGACTTCGGAGAGGAAGCCCTCCCCGTGAGGGGCAAGGTCGTTTCGGGAGTAACCCGAAACCCTTTGAGTTACTCAAAGGACACCTTGCTGTGTCTTTGAGGACACAAAAATCCGTACTCGACGGATTGGGATTATACCTGCCGTTACCGACCCTGCAAGGCATCGGTCGCCCGATACCTTTCTGCTGCCCAAAAGAAGGACGGAGCCGGGGCCTGCGGTACGCGCTTTCGGCTTTGCCCTGCCGCTTGGGTGCAAAGGTAGGGCGTTTTCCAAGGCTGAAATACGGGTCAAAAACGCCACAAGCTGCCACGACAGCGCCAAATGCTGCCACGCAAATGGAAAAAGCATAGCTGCCTGCCTGTATGCTTTCAAATTTGCGAACCTGCAGGCATTCATGCCCGCTTGCCTGTTCACTGGCCTGCCCGCTTGCTTGCCCTTGTGCCTGCCGGCACGCAGGCATACAGGCATTGGAATGGTGACAAAGCCAAAGAGTTGGTGCCATCCAAGCGATAGGAAAAGCAGTAGCAAGGTCTGGCAAAGAACGCCACAAGCTGCCACGACAACGCCAAATGCTGCCACGCAACGGCAAATGGATACAACCTTTGAGAAAGTCCCCTTCCTTTGCAGGCGAAACGGTCGGCACGCCTGCCTGCTCCCGGGCAGGCCTCCTTGCAAACCTGCCTGCCAGTCCGCCTGTCCTTGTGCCTGCCGGCACACAGGCATACAGGCAAAGGTATGGTGGAAATGCAAAGAAGCGGATGACATTTCAATGGGCGAAACGTAAGGAAAAGCGGTGGAAAGGGTGGCGAAAGAACGCCACAAGCTGCCACGACAACGCCAAATGCTGCCACGCAACGGCAAAGAGATACAACCTTGGCGAAAGTCATTTTCCTTTGCAGGCGGAATGGTTGGCACGCCTGCCTGCCCTTATGCCTGCCGGCATACAGGCATGGATGGGAACAGGCATACCGGGAAGGATGCCGGACTGCCTTGCCCGTTTGCCGGGCAGGGGGCCACCGACCGGACCAAGAAACCGATGTCTAACAAATAAAAAAAAGGAAGCATGAAAAAGAACCTTTGTTCATCGCCTTCTCCACCAGAAGGGAGGGGCAGGCAAAACGACACTCACCGTGCTGATGGCGAGTTACCTGTATTACGTGAAGGGGTATGACGTGGCGGTCGTGGACTGCGACTATCCCCAGTTCAGCATCAAGGACATGCGCGAGCGTGACCTGAAAAGTATCGAGCGCAACCCGTACCTGCGCAAGATAGCCTACGAGCAGTTCAAGCGCATCGGCAAGCGCGCCTATCCGATAGTTGGCAGCCGTCCCGGCAATGCGATAGAGACGGTCAGGCCATTCGTCGAGTCGACGACACCGCCCGACTTCATCTTCTTCGACCTGACGGGTACGGTGAACAACCTCGACCTGATCCGGACGGTGGCCACGATGGACTACATCTTCTGCCCGATAGCCGCAGACCGTGTTATCATGGAAAGCTCGCTGAAGTACGCAAGCGTCATCAACGACACGCTGATTACCACCGGAAAGTCGAACATCAAGGGCATCCGCCTCTTGTGGAACATGGTGGACAGGCGCGAGAAGACCGACCTGTACGACATCTATGACAAGGTGATAGCCGGGATGGGGCTTGAGGTGCTGGCCACCAGCCTGCCCGACAGCAAGCGTTTCCGCAAGGAAGGCTCGGAGGAAGGCGACCGCCCGTTCTTCCGCTCCACGCTGCTGCCGCCGGACAAGGCGTTGGCGAAAGGGAGCGGCATCGACGCCCTCGCGGAGGAAATTCTCGGCATCGTAAAGCGTTGAACCGATGGCCAAGAAACTCGATGTCGATATTGACCCCGGCAAGTTCCTGGACTCGTTCCGCCCGGAAATGCCCGCGCCCGCCGCCCCGGAAAGTCCCGGTACGGACGGCCACACTTCCGAAAAGGAGGCCAGGCTGACGGAGAAACCAAAGGCAAAGGCGGGAAAGGAAGAGGAATACCTGGAACGTTTCCTCCATGCGCCGAGAATCCCCGTGTGTTCGGGTAAGACCGCCTACATCCGCAAGGCTACCACGAGCGGATACAACGCATCGTGCAGGTCATCGGAAAGAACGGGCTTACGCTGTCGGTCTATGTGGACCGTGTGCTGGAGCAGCACTTCCGCGAGTACGAGGAAGTGATCCGCCAGCTTTACAAGAAGAATTACGAGGACATTTATTGATTTTATTCACCCTAAAAAACGAAAACAAGATGGGATTTTTTAATTCGAGAACGAAGAAAAAGGGGAACGGCAGCCCGAAGGCGGACACTCCCCAAGTGAAGAACCCGGAAACGGCGGACGTGGTCATCCACATCGTGGACGACACCGAGGCGGAAAAGGCGGCGGACTTCCTCCGCTACCCTGAACCCGGCAGGGGCACACCGCCAGTGCATTTACCTGAGCCGCGAAATGCACGGGAAACTGTCCCGCATCGTGCGAACACTGGGCGGGAACGGCAGCACCATCGGCGGGTACATTGAGAACGTGCTGGAAGAACACCTGCGGACTTATGGGGACGATATCAATGCCCTGCTGCGCCGTGAAACCTCGCAGCCGCTTTGATTATGGCCGAGCTGCTCATCGTGCTGATGATGGCTTCAACCTGTGATGGTCATCTACCTGACCTGGGAACGCCGGAGGAAAGCGTACCCAAGGAGGATAAGGAAAAGGATGCGGGAACACAGGAAAGGGTCGCCGACATCATGGGGAAGAGCCTGTTCCGGATGCCGGAGAGGAAACCGCAGGCTGCCGCGTCGGCACCCAATGCCGCCCTGCAAGTTTCCGGTGAGGAGGTGGACGAAAAGGACGTGGCCTTTGATGACGAAGCGGTCTCCCCGAACACCCGGCCTTCGGGAGCCAAGGTATCACGCCAAGTGCAGACGAGGAACTGGACGAGGTGTTTGCCGACAAGCGTGTTTCAGACATCGGGGCGGAATATGACGAAGACGGGGATTACGATGGCGAACCCCATGAAGCGGGCGGATTGACCTTCGAGGACATCGACCTTGCCATGCGGACGGTAAAGAAACCGAAAGCCACGAAAGAGGAACGCCGCCACGCCGGAATGGTGTTCTGCGACATGAAGGGCAACGAACTGTTCGCGATGATAGAAAAGAGTTCGGAAGCGACCCGCAGGAAGTTGGACGAGTTGATGGACTTCTATCTGGATTCCGTGTCGGCGGCGCAGGCAAAACCCGCACAGACTGTTGTGCCCAAGACAGTGCCCGCAGTTCCGGACAACTTCGAGGACTTTGACATCCGCGACTATGTATAACAAGTAACACGTAACAGACAATGCGAAAAAAGAAAATCGACTACGGCTAAACTTTCGGCTTGCCACCGAGACCACTAAATCCAAAAAGCCGGCTTCATCCAAAGCCGCAAGAATTAAAACAAGTATCAACCGCCAAGGTATATCCGACCCGGAGGCACAAAAACAAGTAACGATTATGACAAAGACATTGAAGAAAAAGCAAATCATCCTCGCTGCCTTTCTGTTGGCTGCAAACATCTCCGCTTTCGCGCAAGGCAACGGGCATGGCGGCATCACCGAAGCCACCAGCATGGCACTTCCTACTTTGACCCGGCCACGAAACTCATCTATGCCATCGGCGCGGTCGTCGGGCTTATCGGTGGAATCAAGGTGTACGGCAAGTTCAGCGCCGGAGACCCGGACACCTCCAAGACCGCCGCACTGGTTCGGCGCGTGTATCTTCCTGATTGTAAGCGCGACCATCCTGCGCTCGTTCTTCCTTTAACCGGGCATCCCTATACATATATAATAATAGGTATAAGACAATGGCTGAATACCCCATCAACAAGGGCATCGGCCGTCCGGTGGAGTTCAAGGGCTTGAAGGCGCAGTACCTGTTCCTGTTCGCGGGCGGGTTGCTCGCCGCCTTCATCCTCTTCATCATCCTCTACATGGCAGGCGCAAGCCAATGGTTCTGCATCGGTTTCGGCGCCGTATCGGCTTCCACGCTCGTGTGGTTCACGTTCCGGCTGAACGCGAGGTACGGCGAACACGGCTGATGAAGCTGGGCGCGGCACGGATGCGCCCCCGCCATGTGCTCCACCGCAGACGGGTGTCCAAATTGTTACAACGGAAAAAGAAGAAAGGAAGAAACGTATGAGAAATGTAATGAAAGCCACCACGCTGGAAAGCCGCTTCCCCCTGCTCTCGGTGGAACACGGGTGCATCGTCTCGAAAGACGCGGACATCACCGCCGCCTTCGAGGTGGAGCTGCCGGAGGTCTATACCGTCACGGCGGAAGAGTACGAGGGCATCCACGCCGCGTGGTGCAAGGCGATAAAGGTGCTGCCCGACCACTCGGTGCTGCACAAGCAGGACTGGTACGTGAAGGAACGGTACCGCCCCGACCTCGGCAGGGAGGGCATGGGCTTCCTCGCCCGGAGCTACGAGATGCACTTCAACGAGCGACCGTTCCTACACCACAAATGCTACCTGTTCCTGACGAAGACCACGAAGGAGCGGCTGCGCCAGCAAAGCAACTGGAACACGCTGTGCCGGGGGCATATCGTGCCGAAGGAGATACAGGACAAGGAGACGGCGGTGAAGTTCATCGAGGCGGTGGAACAGTTCGCACGTATCCTGAACGATTCGGGACACATCAAGCTGCGCCGACTGACAGATGATGAGCTTGTCGGAACGGACAAGGAAACGGGCATCATAGGCAGGTACTTCGCCCTGTCGCTGGGCAACGCGGACTGTCTGGAGGACATCGAGATGACGGCAAGGGAAA
>ENA-OQAN01000316-OQAN01000316.1-human-gut-metagenome-genome-assembly--contig:-NODE-316-length-26275-cov-3.437012_pt1 | contig 26275 bp, 36 predicted proteins | sample MGYA00242735_ERZ504527 | MGnify/ENA primary metagenome ERZ504527 (study PRJEB26092, sample SAMD00036230) | human gut metagenome | host: Homo sapiens | study: EMG produced TPA metagenomics assembly of... | reverse complement strand
CTCCATTTCTTTTGATTTTTCCCGCGCCGGGGGCTTCTTTTTCTGTTCCTCCTTGGCGGCGGCAAGCTGCGCCCGGATGGACGGTTTCTTTTGTTTCTGCGTCGTCTTTCGGGTCTGCTTGGGCTTTTTGGCCTCCGCCTTGGCTGCCTCGGCCACATCCAAAAGGGAAATCTGTTCCCCGGCTTTTGCCCTTGCTTCCAGTTCCTCCATAGACGGGGCATTGTTCATCATGCCGTCGATCATGTTGTAGTTCTGCTCGGTGGACATTTCCGCCGTCTTGATATGGCTTTCTGGCTGGGCGGGGATGGCAAAGGCCCTTGTGCCGTTTGCCATAATAAGATACCTGCCGTCCTCCGATTGATGGTGGAATCCATACCCGGCGGCCTCCATCTGTTCCCGGCTCCTGTCGGTCAGATAGAAACGGCCCCTTGGCGTCTGGATTTGTTCGCCGGTCATGCACTCGTCCGGCGTGAGCTGCTTTTCCGGCTGGGCGAAGAACTCCGGCACCTGCCGGTAGTCGGCTCCCTCGTCCACATAGTAGGCGATCTGTTTCCCATCCTGCCGGAACACCACAATATCCCCCGTAGAGAGGGAATGTCCCTTGTAATCGGCGGGATGTTCTATGTTGAAGCGGCGGTAAATCTCGTCCAGTGTGGTGTCCTTGTCCAGCGGCGCGGTGTAGACAAGCTGGTAATTCTTCCTGTCCACCGAAAGCCATCCGCCTGCAAGTCCTCATAGGAACGGTAGCGCAGGTCGCGCCCCTCCGGGCAGGGCGGCACTTGGTAGATGGAAAAGTTGGCTGCGCCGGGGCCTCATAATCAGAGGCAACATATTCCTCCACCGTCAGCCCGGTAGCGGCGGCCTCCTGTTCCAGCTCTGCCTCGATCTGTTTTTTGTAGTCCTGCAAGCTCTGGTCAAAGTCGGCAAGCTGCGGCGGTTCCGGCAAGTGGTACTGGCCCTGATTGAGAAGCGGGCGGCACTCTTTTACATAGTCCAAAACCGCGTTGAAATAAGCGGTCTGTTCCGGCGTCAGGGTTTCCCCGGATCGCAGGGGACGCCGGGCCTCCTGCTCCATAGCGGCCAGATTGCAATGCAGCTCCATATACGGGATGAACTCATGCAGCAGCATATCCCGCTGGGCCTTGTCCGCCTCCCATGCCTCCGGCCCCTCATAGTGCAGCACATGGTTTTTCCAGCTTTCATCCTGCGCGTAGTATTCGTGGTAGCCCCGGATATGCTGGATCAGGGAACCGTCGCCGTCGCCAAAGTCCTGCCGTCCCTCGTAGCTGTCCGGCTGGCCCTGCATGGTAAAATCAATGCGGAACTTGGTCTTGTCGTACCAATGGCCTTATAGCCCGGCTGCTCCCGTTCATGGCGTCTGGCGCTGTCCAGCTCCTTGAAAACGGCCTCGGCTTCATGCAGCGGCATTTGCTGGCTGTCTTTCAGATGGGGGCTTTCACTCCAAAGGATCGTGACAACCGGCTCCGCCGCCGGATTCTGCGCGATCTGCCGCTGGGCGTTGGCAACGGCAATCTCACTTTCGATCTCGCTTTTCACAAAGGAATCCATCTGGCCCTTTTGCAGCTCGTAGCCCTGTTCACACAGACGGTTGATAAGCCCGATCACCTTGTCGTTATCGTCCACGGCCTCGGCATAGGCCACGATCAACTGCCGTTCCTCGCTGCCCAAACGCGGGGCGTTTTTCTCTGCCAGCTCAATCAGGGCGGCGGCCCGGTCAGCCGGGGACGCCTTCGGCATGAACGGTTTCCCATTCAAAAGGCCGTCGATCCCGTTCACGCCTGCGGCTGGGGAATGGCGTTGACCTGTTCAGCGGCTTCCAGAAAACCGTCCAGCCTGTCGCCGGTCAGGGGTTCCATTATCCCAACCGGTAGCTCATGGATGGCAAGGATTTCTTTTCCGGCTTCCGCAAGGGTCAGGTCGGGATTGTCAAGCTGGCCTCCGTCCAGTTCCTTATAGTCGGGGCCGTACAGCGTGTAATCGTAGCCGGTTTCCGATGTCTGGATATACAGATATTCGCCGCTTTCCAGACGGTAGACGGCCTCCTGCGGGGCTTCTGCCTGTTCCAGCGTTCCATCCCCGGCAATGGTAAAGCCCTGCGCCTGCGCCGCCTCCTTGGTTCCCTGCGACACTTCGCCGGTGGATTTCAAATCCGCTTCAATCAGGGTTTGCAGCATAGCTTTTACGCTGTCGGTCATTTCCTGCTGTTGCTCCGGGGGTAGCTTGGAAAATACGCTGTCCGGGGCTGGCTGCTCGGCGGCCTGTTCCAGAGGCGCGGCCTGCGGCTGCTCCTGCTGGGCCTGCCGTTCTTTCTGAAGTTGGGCAAGGTGGCCGTCAATGGTGGTAATCAGTTCATGGGCGGTGGCCCGGATGGTTTCAAGGGAGGCTTTCAGCTCTTTCAAGTCCTTGCCGGAACTCCAACCGGCCACATAGCCAAAGGAATAGTCGGAGGTGTCCAGCCGTAGTGCTGGCAGACGGCATAGGCCACGCTTTCAGCCTGCACTTCGCGGGTGCGGCTGTCGGGGCGGTCGGCCTGCTCAATGGCCGGGGCTTCCGGGTCGATGGCGTGGAGCTTGGAATGGGCGATCTCATGGATGGCCGTCTTTAGGGTCTGTAATTCGCTCATGCCCTCCTGAATGGCGATCCGCTTTTCCGTCAGGTGGTAGTAGCCGTGGGAACCGCCCGGAATGTCCTCAAAACCAATGGGAACCGGGGAGGTCTGTTCCAGCGCCTTGAAAAATTCCCCGTAGCGTTCTACGCTGCCGGTCAGTTCTTCCACGCCGATAGAGGGCAGCGGTTCCCCCTCGGTCTGGCTCACATCAAAGACGGAAACGATCTTAAAGGCCGGAACCTGTATTTCCTGTACTTCGGTAACAGGCTTTCCGTCCTTTCCCATCACCGGCCTGCCCTGTGCGTCCAGCTTTTGCACTTCCTTTTTCGCCTTGAACGGGGCCGGGGCCAGTATCTTGATGGCTTTTTCGCCTTTCTTTACATTGCGGTGAAAATCGTCCCGCCACTTGTTGTAGCCCGCCACAAGCTGTCCGCCCTGCATGGCGATCAGGAGGGTGTTGTTGAAGCTGTAACTGTGGAACTTGGACATGGTGGTGAGATAGGCTTTGTAGCGCTCACTCTCGAAAAGCTCCTGTATGCCGGTTTCCAGCCGGTCGGTGATCTCTTTCATGCGCTCGGCGCTGTTCTGGCCGTTTAAGAGAATGGGGGTGACAGGCTGCGGGGCCTTTGTAGGCGCTGCCGCCTCCGGCTGCACCTTGCTTTCATCCCGCAGAATTTCCGGCGCGGGATAGGCCATCACCCGGTATTCCTCCGGCACTGGCTGGCCTCATGGACGCGTTGCCATTCGTCGCTGGTTCGCAGGATATAGCCGTAATCGGTAAAGGTTCCCTGTTCCTCGTTGGCAATAAAACTTCCCAGCCGGTCGGTGTCAATGGCCGGTTTCCACGGGTCGGGGACGACAAACAGCCCGGAATCATTCAGATAATATTCCCCCAGACTGCGGTTGTCCTTGGCGTTGATTAAGACAAAACAATCGGTGTTTTCGGCGTAGTCCAAAAGCTGCCCGATGGTCTGCATTTTTGCCGGGGACTGCATGGCGGCGTTCAGCTCCGCAAGCTCCACGACGTCCAGCTTTTGAAGCTGGGCGGCAAGGAAGTTCAGTTCATCCACACTGGCGGCTTTTATCAAATCCTCCGGCAGTTCCAGCGGTTTTCCCTCCGGGGCAGAAAAGCCGCCAATGAACAAGTCCTGCTGGTTGTTGGCGGTGATATGGATTTCCTTTATGGCTTCCTGCACCTGTTCGGCGGAAGTCGGCAGGGAAAGCCAGTACCATGCGGCCCGCCGGTCTGCGCTTCGGCGCGGTTATCAAGAAAAATGGAAAATATTTCGTTCACGGGTTCCCTCCTTTCCGGGGTGGCTGCGGTCTGCGGCTGTGCGGCTTCCTCCTGCGTGGGAAGCTCTGCGGTCTTTGCCGGTTCCTCCCCCTCGATGGTGTAGCCGGGGAGCAGGCAGCCGTTGACCTTGAAACAGTCGGCGTATTCCTTGGGGATGGCCGGGGAAATTTCGGTAAAGTAATGGTCGTGGGCTTTGATCCGGCCATTCAGGTATCTGTCCAGTTCTTCCCGGTTGGCAAAGACTTTCCGATCCTGTCCGGCGATCTTTTCCCGTTGGTTTCCGTGGGGCGCGTTGGTATAAAGGCCCCAGCGGAGCGTCCACGAGTAGGGAACGGATTTTTTTGCGGTGCTGTCATACCGGGTATTCTCGGAAATGGAATAATCCATCTGGTAAACCATGTTGCTGCGGATATGGCGGTATTCGTCCGGGGCCTCCCACTGGTTTGCAGTGTGGGTGACGGGAAGCGTCCGGGCATATTCAAGGGCTTTGTCCAGAAACAGGGTTTTTCCGGCCTGTTCCTCCCATGCGGCGGCCTGCTCTTTCAGGCGGTCAAACACTTCCTGTTCTGCGGCGGCGCTTTCCGCCCGCAGGGAAAGAAGCTCCGCAAGGGGCAGCTTTACCATTTCGGAAAGATCGGCCTTGCCGCTTTCAAAGTAAATCCGGCGCTCGATCCGCATGGTGCTGGCCAGTTCTAAATCGTCATGGTCATAAGAGCTGTAAGACATTTGGGGTTCACATCCTTTCTGAAAAATGGCATAAGAAAAGCAGGAAACCTTTGAAAAATTTCCTGCTGGGTGGGCCGATAATAAGCGGCTGATATTCAATTTTGAAAGTTTGGGTTAGATTGATTGAAGCTGGGGACAGTCTAACAAATTAAAGCTTTCTACTTCTTCAACATCAATAACTTTGATGCCTCGTTCTTTTAATGCCTTTGCAAACAATCCCATTCCAGAAATCAGCTTTCCGGTAAAGCTACCATCATATATTTGGTTTACTCCGCAGGTAGGACTTCTGGATTGTAGTATAGCTAACTCAATATCTTCATGTTGAATTTGGGATAATGCCATTGATACTGCTCGCTTATATTCCAAATCGACATCATTTCCGTTTTCGTCTGTTACTACACCATTCACAATCTCTGCACAAGGTCTGGGAGTAGTCATACCTGCTAATTGCTCTGGACAAATGCAAATAATTTCTTTATCTTTTAAGTAGTTGATAGCTGCCAGATTTTTGTTATTTTTTCCATTGTATTTACAATCCACTCCCATAATACAAGCACTAACTAATATTTTCACACTTATCACCTCAAACGGATATTATCGTTGGCTTTATTATACTATGACATGGTGTATCTTGGAATAGATGAATTGTAAATTTGCTGGATACAAGGGGTTTGGGGCTTCCCCAAAGAGAAAATCCCCGGCCCGGCAGGTGCGCCGGGTCAGGATTTTGCCGGGAGTGTGGCTACACTCCCTATGCTTGCTGTTTTTAGTTCTTGCCCCTCTGTTCCACGCGGTAGTTCACATACTTGCCGCCGGTGTCGGCCAAAAGCACCGTCCCGTCATAGGTCTTGCCGGTTTTCATGGAGCGCAGGCCCTTTACCTTTGCCTTTCCGTCTTTAAGGAGCGCGGCGGCGATTTTCGGGGTGAACGCCTTGCCCCGTTCCTCAAAAAATCGGTCATTCTTCCACATGACAAACTGGCAGCTTCGGTTTCCGCAGTAGTAGTTCTTTTTGCCCTCGTAGACGCTTTCCCCGCAGCGCGGACATTTGCCGATAACCACACGCTCGGTTTGAAACAACTTTTGTGCGTCCTCGCTGATCTGGGAGTAGTTTGCAATCAGGCCCCTTGTCATTTCTGCAATGCCAGCCATGAAGCCTCCGGGTCAGCCTCGCCCTTGGCAATGGCCGTCAGCTCCGTTTCCCACTGTGCCGTAAGCTGGGGAGAGGTCAGCACCTCCGGCAGCACGCAGGCAAGGTTGTGGCCGTCCTTGGTGGGAAGTAGCTGTTTGCCTTTGCGCTCCACAAAGCCCATCTGCACCAGCTTTTCTAAGATGGAGCGCGGGTGGCCGGGGTTCCCAATCCCTGCCGTTCTGCGTCCTCCGGCAGATCGTCCGCACCGGCGCGCTCCATAGCGGAAAGCAGGGTATCTTCCGTGTAGGATTTTGGCGGTGCGGTGAAATGCTCGGTGACGGCGACAGTTACCTTGTCAAAGGTCTGGCCCTCGGTAATTTGGGGAAGTTCCCGTACAAGCTCCGGGGTGGTGTCGTCGGCGTCTGTTTTGAACGACGCCTTAAAGCGGCGGTCAAGCTCTTTCCAGCCGGGGGTGAGTACGGTTTTGCCCTTGGCGGTAAAGGTTTTCCCGGCACAGGTGAATGTGGCGGTGACAGCCTCATACACATGGGGCGCAGCCACGGCGCACAGCAGCTTACAGAACACAAGGGACAGCAGTTTCTTTTCCCCCTCGGCCAGCCCGTCAAAACCTTTCTGCACAAATTCCATCGTTGGGACAATGGCGTGGTGGTCACTCACCTTTTTGCTGTTCAGCACCCGGCCAAACTGCGGAGAGAGGTCAAGCCCCGCCGCAAAGGGAAGCAGCGGCCACAGGCCGGACACAAGGCTTTCTACCGTTGGCAGCATATCATCGGTCAAATACTGCTGTCGGTGCGGGGATAGGTCAGCAGCTTCTTTTCATAGAGCTGCTGGGCATAGTCAAGGGTCTGCTTGGCGGTAAATCCAAACAGACGGTTTGCCTCCCGCTGCAAGGTGGTGAGGTCATAGAGGCGAGGCGGCTGCTCCGTCTTTTTCTCCCGTGTTACCGACACACAAACAGCCTGCGCCATTTCACAGGCGGCTTTCAGCGCTTGGCGTCGTCTGCGCTTCCCATGCGTTCACTGGCCGCCTCCATGCCGCCCGCCGCAATCTGGACGATGTGGTATTTCTCTTTCTGGAAGCTGCTGATCTTGGCCTCCCGGTCAACCAGCATTTTGAGGGTCGGCGTCTGGACACGGCCCACGGTCAGGGTCTTGTGGTAGAGGATGGAGAAAAGTCTTGTCGCATTGATCCCCACCAGCCAATCTGCCTGTGCCCGGCAAAGGGCCGACTGATACAGGTTGTCGTAGTCAGCCCCCGGTTTCAGATGGGCAAAGCCGTCCTTGATGGCTGCGTCTCCATGCTGGAAATCCAAAGGCGCTGAAACGGTTTCTTGCAGCCCGCCATCTGATAGACAAAACGGAAAATCAATTCCCCCTCGCGCCCGGCGTCGGTGGCGCACACAAGGCCGGTGACATCGGGGCGCTCCATCAAAGAACGCAGGGTTTCAAACTGCTTTTTCTTATCGTCGGGAATGATGTACTGCCATTCCTGCGGCAGAATTGGCAGGTCGTCATAGCGCCACTTTTTGAAACGCTCGTCATAAGTCCCGGCGTCAGCAAGGGAAACAAGGTGGCCGATACACCAGCTTACCAGATAGCCGTTCCCCTCCATGTAGCCGTCCCGTTTTTTGTCCGCGCCGATCACGCCGCAATGCTGCGGGCCACGCTTGGTTTCTCTGCAATTACTAACTGATAGCTCATACTTCGTCCTCCTTATTTCCATCTTCACTTGTCATATCCTCGTCCGGCTCCGGGGCTTCGTCCTCATCGTCCTCGTCCTCGCCAAAATCATACTCGGCAGATCGTCATTTCCTGTGGTGTCGGCTTTTTCCTTTTTGAATTTCAGGAAGTAGAGGGCTGCGCCGCCGCCCAGCAGCATCACCACAAAGAACACCACAAGGCCGCCCATGCCACTTGGCTTTTCCTCCTGCGGCTTTTCTTCCTCCGGCTGGGGCTTCGGCTCCGGCCCGTTGCAGGCGGTCAGGTTGTTTTTACAGACCGGGCAGGCCGTATTGACGGCCCCGGCTTTACATTTGGCCGTACAGTTGCAGACCTCCGGCTCTTTTTTTCCGTCCTCCAACAAGGCTTGCAGGTCGGCGTCATCCACTTGGTTGAGGAAATGCACCGCCGTTCCTTATCCTCGTTGGCCCGGTCGATCAGGATGTAAAAATAATTCCCGGCCTTGGTGGTAACGGTGATAAGCTGCTTATCCCCGAAAAAATCATCCACCAGCGTAGCGTTGCCCTGCGGGGTGACAGGTACGCTCTCCGGTTCCATGCCGCCGGTGGTAGGTTCTTCGGTTTCCTCTGGCACTTCTGCGGGGGCCTCGGTGGTTTCCGGCAGCGGCACAGGGTCAGGGTCAGCGCCCCCGGCGTAGGCGGTAACGGTCGTGGTCGCCATGCAGAGCGCAGCGGCCACAGCCAGCGTCAAAGTGCGGAACAGTTTAGATTTCTTCATGGGCGTTGTCCTCCTGTTCAAAGTCCGGGATCGGGGCCGGGGCTGCCTGCAACGCACCGCCGCGCACAAAGGCGGCGAACTCCTGCGGGGTCATGTTGAGCCGCGCACAAGCTGGACGATCTGCAAGTTTTCCTGTTCGGTCTTGGCCGCTTCCAGCTCCCGAAGCTGCTTTTGCAGCTCCGCGATCTTGCCCTTGGTTTTCTCAATATCCTTTTCAATGCGCTCCAATTTGTTCATTGCCATAGTGATTTACTCCTTTCTGCGTTTATGGTAAACGCCCGTAACAATAAAAATGCTGTTGCCAATAGCTGGAATTTAAGTTTGCATAGCCGATGGGTCGCCGCAGTGCAGCATGACCGAATTTCCCACATACAGCCCCACATGGGACATTCCGGGAGTGTCATAAGTACCGACGAAAAACACAAGATCGCCGGGCTTGGCCTGCTCCGGGGAAACGGGGGTGCAGATGTCATAAAGCCCCTGCGCCGTCTGGCGTCCCACATTCCAGCCGGAATGATTGATAACCCAGCTAATGAAGCCGGAACAATCAAAGCTGGTACTTGGGGAGCTGCCGCCCCACACATAGGGATAGCCCACATACTTTTCCGCCTCGGCGATCATGGCGGCAAAGGCTTCATCCTTTAGCGCTTCCGGGGGGATTTCATAGTAGGTCGGCTCTTTCGGTACAGAAGCGTGGGGATAGCTGCCGTTTGGAAACAGGTCTGGCCGGTTGCCCAAAGTCTGCATATAGGCAGCATAAAAGCCCATCTGTTCCTCGGTGAGAATGTAGATGGGCAGGTGGGACAGGTCAAAGTTTTCCAGTTTCACATGGCAGATGTAATAGGTGTAGGGGACTTCCACGGTATAGGTGTTTCCCTCGCTGTCCGTCCTCGTTTCGGTGCGGTAGCGGGTTTCCGTTTCGATGGTCTGGGTCAGGATGTACTGCTTTTCAAAGAGCATGGCAAGGTCGCCCTGTACCTCCCCCAAAGTGAACACGCCGTTATGCAGCGCGGAGAGGATGGAGGTCAGCACATAGGGGTCATGCTTGATCTCGTCCAGATCGAAACGGTATTCGTCATAGCCAGGGTGCAGGCTTTCGTAATTGTCAAGTTCGTGCTGCAAGTCTGCTTCCAGCGCGGCATAGGCAGCTTCGGCTCCCAACATATCGCTGTCCTCGGAGAGATAGGAGGTAGCGGCAAGACCAGTCCCGGCGCTGCCAAACATGGCGGTGCAGGATTGCAGGCCGCCCATCACCAGAAGAATGAGAAGCCCCACGCCGCCCACCACCAGCGCCCCTTTCCAGTGCCGGGCGGCAAAGGACGCGGCCTGTCTGCTTTTCTCTGCGGCTTTCTTGGCTGCGGCAGCCGTGGTCTTGGCGGTGCCTGCGGCCCCCTGTGCGGTCTGGCCCGCCGCCCTTGCTGCCTTGGCATATTCCCGCTTGATGTGCTGTTTCTGCCAGAAGCGGGAAACGGGATTCTTGGCCGCCTGTGCCAGCTCCGGGTTGTCCCGCAGGATTTTTGATACGCAAACTCGGCGTTGGCGGCGATGGACTTTCGCTCGGCCTTGGCTGCGGCCCGGTAGGGTTTGAGTTTATGGCGATGGACGCCGCTGCGGATCATGCGGCCCGCCTGCCGTTCCGCCAGTTCCTCCCCCTTGTGGCCGCCCTCCACGCCCACATTTTCGTGTTCTACCTCATGGATTTTTCTGTGGAGGTAAAGCCCGGCTTCCTGTATGGGGCGGCTGGCCGGATTTGGTTTGAGCTGGGGAGGGGCTTTCTCCACCTTGTCAAAATACAGCCTGCTTTTGGCCTTGCCCTTGGCTTCGTCATAAACGGTTTCCTTGGTGACGACGCGCTTTTTCGGCAGGGCTTCTTTGGCCGCTTCCAGCTGATCCGCCCGTTTTTCCGCTTTTTTGATATACGGGGCCAGCTCCAGGGAGGCCCGTTCCTCGGCGGTAAACTGTAACCGGGAAGTAGGGCCGGTGGCCTGCGCCACGGTTTCCCCGGCGTCTTGGCCGCTTTCTTTGCCTTATGGCGGTCGTGCAGCCCGTCCGCCCGTTCCAGTATTTTTTCCGCCGCGCCCTCCGGCTGGGCGGTGTATTCCTGCTCGGCCTCCCGGCTGGATACATTGACGCTTTCGCCGGTGGTCTGGTTATCCAGCGTCAGGCCGTCGCGGGTCATGTGCTGCGTTACCTTGTCACGGGGTTTCAATGGATTCATGTAACATCACCTCCTTGCGGTCTGTTCCGGCAGCGCCCGGTTTCAATCTCTGCAATATAGCGCAGGATGGGGTACACCTGCGGGGGAACAACCGCGTTTCCCAAAGTCTTTAACCGCTTTGCCACATTCGCCGGCGGATCGCTGATTAAGTATGGGATTTGCGCCGGTTCTTTTGACCAGATGGAATGTCCGTCCATCTCCGGGGGAATCCCATCAGCATTCCACCCAGTCGGGGTTCAGTTTCACATCCCCCGGCGGGCTGCCCAGCAGTTTGTAGACCGCCCATGACAGCCGCGCCGTCCATACGGCTCCGTTGGGGTTGTATTTTCGGAAACTCCCGGTCGGCGTCATGCGTACATCGAGGGTTTTCCCCACATCCCCCGTGTCGCTGGCAAGGGGCGTGGGAAGCAGCATGGCCGATGATGAAAGTTCTTTTGCGCTCATGCCATGCGCCGACGGCGACAGCAGGAAGTACGAAAACCCTAACGGCGTAGCTGCCTGCTCCAAGTCAAGAACCGTCTTGTCGAGCCCCAGATGGATGAAGCCAGCAACATTTTCTCCAAGCACCCAAGTGGGGCGCAGTTCCCGGATAACCCGGAGCATTTCGGGCCATAAATACCGTTCGTCCTCAAATCCTCTTTGTTTCCCGGCGCTGGAAAAGGGCTGGCAGGGGAATCCCCCGGAAATAAGTGTGGTGGTTTCTCGTCCTGTTTTTTCAAAAAATGCCTCCTTTGTCACTGTGGTAATGTCCCGAAATTTTGGTACCTGCGGCCAGTGCTTTTTCAAAACTTCCATCGGGAAATCCGCCCATTCGCACTGGCATACGGTGGTAAACCCTGCGGCTTCTGCCGCAAGGTCGATCCCGCCGATCCCGGAAAACAGGCTGAAATGTGTTAAGGTGCTCATACCGTCGCCCCCTCGCCTAACCGGGTCGTCATGATCTGGTAGAGCTGGGTGTTTTTCGGGATGGGGTTCTTAAAGGGCAGGATCACATTTTCGTAAATGAGAAGCCCCTCGCCGGGTTCGGAATTGTCCACATACCGTAATTGCTGGGGCGAAATGTTCAGCCGTTCCGCAAGGATTTTGCGGTCGCCGCTGGCCTGATTAAGCAGGCAGATGAAGTCGCTGTTTTCCAAAATGTTCTCAATTTCCGGGGAGGAAAGCAGGTCTTTTACATTCTGCGTCGCACCTGTGGGAATCCCGCCCCACTTACGAAAACGCTTCCAAATCTCACAGGAAAAGGCCGCCGTCTGTTCCTCACGCAAAAGCAAGTGGAACTCATCACAGAAATACCATGTCGCCTTGCCCTTGCTGCGGTTTTGGGTGACGCGCCCCCAAATCTGGTCTTGGACAATGAGCATACCGATTTTCTTTAGCTGCTTGCCCAGCTCCTTGATGTCAAAGGCCACAATGCGGTTTTGAATGTCGATGTTGGTTCTGTGGTTGAACACATTTAGGCTGCCGGACACATACAGGTCAAGGGCCTGCGCCACCCGGTCGGCTCCGGGATATGCTGATCTAACAGGGCTTTGTGCAGGTCTGCAAGGATGGCATATTTTCCGGCTTGGGGTCTGCCAGATAAGGTCGGTAGATCACCTGTACCGCCCGGTCGATCACCGTCTTTTCAATGGCTTCCAGCCCGTTCTTGCCGCCCATGACAAGCTCACAGAACGACAGCACAAAGTCGGATTTCAAGGCCAGCGGGTTTTCGTCCTCGGAGTAGTTCAGGTTGATGTCCAGCGGGTTCACATAGTTTTTGCTGGTAGGCGACAGCTTCACCACCTGCCCATGCAGCCGCTTCACAAGGGGGTAATACTCGGCCTCTGGGTCACAGATATACACATCGTCCGGGGTGCAGAGGAACACGCTCACAATCTCGGATTTACAGCTCATACTTTTGCCGCTTCCCGGTGTCCCCAGCTTTAGCCCGTTGGGACACCTCGCCCGTTTGCGGTCGAGCATAATCATGTTGCCGGTCTTGGCGTTGATCCCGTAATACATGGCGTCGCCGCCCTGAAAAAGCTCCTGCGTCACAAAGGGGACGAACACGGCCACGCTGGAAGTCGTCAGGGAGCGTTCAATCTGGATGTGGCTGGCCCCCAGCGGCAGGCTGCTCATAAGCCCCTGTTCCTGCTGGTAGTCCAGCCGCACAAGGGAACAGTTGTATTTCTGTGCAATACCGGCAGCCCAGAACACATCATTTTCCAGCTTTTGCCGGGTGTCTGCGGTGTTCAGCACCAAAAAGGTAAGCTGGAACATCCGTTCATTCCGGCTCTGCAAGGTCTTTAACAGCTCCTTGGCGTCCTGCCCGTAGGTGGCAAGGTCGCTGGGAAGTATATCCATGTCGTAGCCGCTGCGGACAGCCCGTTTCTGCTCCTGAATCTTCATGGCGTCAAGGTCGGTGATCTTGCGCTTGACCGTCTTAATGGCGTCGCTCTGGTCGATGGCCTGCACATGGAGGTTCACCACAATACCGTTTTCCGTGTTGAGAAAATCGGCCAGCATTTCATCCGACAGCTCCGGGGAGAGGATTTGCAGGAAGCTCACCGCCCCGTATTTGCCGCCCAGCCCGAACATCCGGCATTGCCGAAGCGGAACGAGGACGGGGCGATAAAGTCCTTGGTAGAAAGCCCCGACGGGGCAAGCCACTTCCAGTCAAAGGAGAACGGTTCCCCGTCCGGGTGGAAAATGCTGTGCATGACTTCCAGCCGTTCCTTGGCGTCCAGTCCCCACGCGGAGGCCCCCATGCTCTTGAAATAGCCCAAAAGGTCGGTTTCGATCCGGCGCAGTCTGGCGCGGGCCATTTTCAGGCTGTCCGCCTCAATGGTGTAGGTCATAAATTTCCGCTTCATCAGGCCGTTGTTCCCGTTCACAAGCTGGTCTTGCAAAATGCCGGAATACTCGCTGCGGATGTCGTCGAAGTCGTCCCCCTGCGCCCGGATTTCAAAGCTCTTGGCGTACTGCTTGGGGTCGATCTTGCGGTTGATAAAGGAAAACTGCACATGAATGGAGGCGTCCAGATAGTTGTAGAGGTCGCACAGGTTTTCAAAGATGGCGGTCTTGGTGTCCGCCTGCGCCAGTTGGTAGCTGATGTCCGTAAACTCAATGCACTTGGAAAAGGTGCGGGGCGTCACCCGGCATACACCGTCCTGATACATAGCCTCATAGGGAATACTGGCCTGCGCCGAATGTGGCTTGCCGTCGCCCTTATACTTTCGGATGACGGCCTGAATCTCTTTCTTTTCGGCGCGGGTGAGCTTGACCGGCGCTTTTGCGCTCGTTTCGTTCTTTTTGCTTTTTGGACAATGGCGTTGACCTCCTTTTCCATTTGGGATTGCCGCACAAGGGCGGTATAAGCGTTGTTGGTCTGGTAGGACCGTTCCTTTGGCTGGATGAAGCAGCACGCTACGATCTGGCGCACCACCACTTCAAGGGGCTGGCCGTGTTTTTCGTAAAGCGCCAGCAGAAAGCCCGGCAGCATGGCGAACACCATAATGAGCGCCGCCGCGCTGGTCGGGACGCGGCCCCGGATCAAAAAGAAAAGCGGGACGCCTACAAGCAGCGCACCGCCAAAACAAATGAGCTGGCGTTTCGTCAGCCCGAATACTACCTTGGATTTGACCTTGGTTAAATCTTGGGGACAGTTACATAAGCCATAAAAAGTCACCTCGTTTCTGGTACGGACAGGGAAAAATCGCTGTCCACTTCATTGCCCCACGCATCCCAGCCGGGGGTTTTCTGTCTGGCAAACAGTTCTGCGCGGGGCAGGTCGCCCGCAAGCTCTATGATTTTCTCACGGGTAATGTCTGGTTTCTTGCTGTGTTCCTCCACCGGGGAAATGATAAACTGATGGACGCTTTTGGAGTAACGCTTGGGATGGCCCCGCTTGGCAAGCAAGCAGATTTCCGCGTTTCCTCTCGTCCAATAGCCCAGTCCGTAAAACCATGTGGGGCTTTTGCGGTTCAATTTCAGCCAGACAAAGGCCACGGTCTTAAAGGTGAAGCCCCACGCCTTAATCAGACGCAGCGCCTCCGGGAGCTGGGGGAAAGTTGCCCACAAAAACAAGAGGCAGTCTTTTTCCGCCAGCGTTTCCACCGGCAGGGCGCACAGCTCGTCAATGCTCATGGTGGGATAGTGATGTTCCGCCGCCCCTGTCCGTTTGCACTCATATCGCCACGGCGGGTCGGCGTAAAGGATGTTGTAGGTTTTCTTTTGTGTTTCCTCGATAGCTGGTATTCCTCCTGTGTGTCAATGTGCGGTAAATACGGCTTTCGATATGCTGCCGGTCTTGAATAGACAGAAGCAAAGCAAAACGGTATAGCCCATACAACCCCAGATTGCGCCGGATATGTCGTCGGCGGTTCCGATCTGCTGGATCAGCACCGCATAAATCCCGACAACCACCATGATTAAAAAGGCTTGGAAGCCAGTGCAAGCAGGGATTTCAAGTAGTTCTGGCCCATGCCGCGCCACTCTGCATTGCCCAGCGTGGCAAGGGGGATCGGCCCCAATGCGGTCACGGCGTAAATTTCAATCATTCTTCCATAGGTCACAAGGAAAATGCAGATGGAAAGAATGTTCATCGTCAGCCCCACAACAAGGGTCTGGAACCACAGACCCAGCAGCGGCCCGATGTCCATTGCTTCAAGGCGGCTTTCCAGATCAGGGAGCAGCGTGTCAAAATCAATGCTGGTATCTCCGATAATCACCCCGGCGCTCTGGTTGACGACTTGCTGGGTGGCGTCAAACACGCCCATGACGATATTCCATGTGTTCGTCACAATGAGGATGGCAAAGGCGCTTTTGAAAATCCAACGGAAGAACATGGAGCTGTCGAAGTCGTGCATATTGTTCTTTTCCACGATCATGTCGATCAGCTCATAGCACATCACAAGGGCGAGAATGGCCGCCGCAATGGGGACAATCACCGTTTCGGACAGGTTTTGCAGCATGGAAAAATGCCGCCGTTCCAGTCCTGCGGGGTACTGCCCACATCCGACGCGATTTCCCCGACTTTGGTATTGACTGTGTTAAACAGGCCGGACAGGTTGCCCATGATACCGTCGATCAGGATTCCTTTGATCCATTCCCCGATTAAATCACCGATCATGTGGGGACACCTCCTTTCCCACGCCCTCCCAGATCAGAGAGGGCGCGGAGGGTTTTCTAAGGCACATGGGGTTATCCCAGCAGCCCGGACAGCAGCGGAACAAGGGTCATGCCAATGAGGGCAACGCCGCCTCCGGCGACAAGCTGCTTGATTCCTTGGCTCTTGCTCGCCGGGTTGTCCGCCCCGTATCCCTCCAAAAGATTGACGCCGCCCCATACGCAAAGCGCGCCGCCGAGGCCCACAACGATGGTCTGCAAAGTATCAACTGCACTATTGAAAAATTCCATAAAGTTACCTCCATAAATTCAGATTGTGATGGTGTTTGGGTGCAAAAAGCCGCCGTACACAGCGGCAGCCTCACAATCCGCAGACGGCCCGGAGTTACTGGCCGTCCCGCCATTTCAGCACAGCCAGCGAAAAAAATTTCGCCCCATGCTTCACACAATTCACGGTTTACTTCCGCCTCCATCTGTTTCAAACCGGCGTCGTCAGGCAGTTCAAAATCGTGTTCAATCAACCACCGCAATGCAACGGCAGCGGAAATGATCGCCCGGTAGATTTCTTTCTCATACCTGAAATAATCCGCAAATGTCCATTCGTCCGAGTGTCCCATCGGTCACGCTCCTTTCTCTATGGCCGCTTTATTCTGCGGCAAAATCTTCCTCCGACAGCTCAATGTCGTAGAGGTCAAAGGGTTCGTCCTCCGTTATCACGCGCCGCTTTTTCCGGCGCAGGGACGACAGGTAGCTGTCCACATCAAAGGTGTTCTTTTTGTCGGCGTCCGAGAGGTATTGATAGCGGGGGTGGCGGGTGATGTCGTATTTCTCACTGAAAAACGGCCTTACACCGCGCACCTGCAAAATACACTTGCCTCCGTCCATCGTTGCAATTTCGTCTTGGCTCATCAGCTCCTTTCCGAGTTTTTGGTAGTTCAGTCCGTGGGAGGTCTGCGCGCCCCGGTTCTCGCTCTGGTTGTAGCTGTCAATAGTTTCCTTGCCCAGCACCTCCGCGATCTCCTTGGCGTTCTTGCCCCTGCCACTCAGGAACAGCGTACAGTCGCAGTTGTCGGAAATGATTTCCGCCGCGTCCTTGTAAATGGCCTTTAGCTGCGACTGGCTCTGCAAAATAATAGAAGCCGAGATTTCCCGGCTTCGGATAGTGGCGATCAGCTTGTCAAAGTTTGGAATCTGGCCGATGTTGGCGAACTCGTCCAGAATCAGCCGCACATGGACGGGCAGCCGCCCACCGTATTTGTCATCGGCCCGGTCACACAAAAGGTTTATGAGCTGGCTTTGCACCATTGCCAGAATGAAATTAAAGGTCGTGTCCGTGTCCGACATAATCAGGAACAGGGCTGTTTTTTTATCCCCGATGGTGTCAAGTTCCAGTTCGTCGTCCTCCATCAGCTCCCGCACCTCCCGGATGTCAAAGGGCGCTAATCTGGCTCCGCAGCTTATCAAAATGGAGCTGCGGGTCTTGCCCGCCGACAGCAGGAATTTACGGTACTGGCGCACCGCAAAGTGTTCCGGGTCTTTTTCTTCCAGCCGTTCAAACATCTGGTCTACCGGGGATTGAAATTCCGGGTCGTCCTCGCGGGCTTCACTGGCATTTATCATTTCAAGCAGCGTAGTGAAATTCATTTCATCGTCTGGCGCTTCGTACCAGATATAGCCAATGAGGGCCGAATACAGCAGGCGTTCCGATTTGATCCAAAAATCCTCGGCGCTCTTTTCGCCCTCGCCCTTGGTGTTGCAGATCAGCGTGTTTACCAGCTTCAAAATGTCCTTTTCCGAATGGATGTAGCGAAACGGGTTGTAGCGCATACTCTTGGAAAAGTTGATGGTATTCAGCACTTTTACCCGGTAGCCGCACCGCACAAGGAGCTGGCCCACCTCGCCGATCAGACTTCCTTTCGGATCAGTAATCACGAATGAGGTCGGGTAGTCCTTGGACACGCACTGCATGAGGTTGGGCTTCACAAAGAACCGGGTCTTGCCGCTGCCGGAACCGCCGATCACCAGCACATTTTTGTTCCGGGCGGTCTTGGGGTCTTTGGGCCGGTTGTTCATGGTGAGGCGTTCCGTCTGGGTCAGGAGGATGTTGTTGTCAAATACCGGGTCGATGTACGGGGCTATATCTTTGGGGCCTCCCCAACGGGCGCTGCCGTACTCGACGCCCCGGCGGTATTTCTTGGCGTTCTTGCTTTTGCAGTACACCATCAGCCGCAGTGCCACCGCACCGGCCACGCCCACCACCAGATCGAACAGGTGGAAGCTGGGGGGCGGCGCTTTCAAAGGCAAGGGAAAAGCGTCCGCAAGGTGCAATAGCTTTTCCGACAAGTCTGCCCCAGCCGCCAGCCGGTAGGTCTGTCCCAGCTTGCCGAACAGGTAAACAAACAGCAGGTAGGCAGGTTGGTGATTATCAGCTTTTTCATTTCCGGCTTCATCGTGACAGCCCCCTTTCCTTGATTTTCTCCTTGGCCTGCTGGCTGCTTCTGGCCGCTGCCTTTTCTTTCAGGACGGCAAGGGTCTTTCGGATGGAGGGGCGTTCCTGCTGTTGGAGCTTCTTGGCCGTAAACTCCTTAAACGCCTGTTCCAGATTGTCCGCCTGCTTGGATTTGAAGATCACGATATACCGGGGCGGATGGGTGGTGCGGTCTTTCCGCAGGGTAAAATCAATGTCGTATTTCTTGGCACAGGGCTTAAACAGGCCGATGTTGGCGTCGGTGATCTCAATGTTGGACAGGGCGGAACCGTCCTTTTTGAGCTGCCGTAAGCTCTGCTGGCCGTGATGGGCCTTGCCCGTCCCTTTCTGCCGGGCGGCCAGATATTTTCGGATGGCCGCTTGCAGCACTTGGGCGGTGAGCTTGCCCGTCTTAACCGCTAACGCTATGGTTTCTGGTCTACTTCTTCCTGCAACTGCTATTCCTCCTTTGGAAAGTCAGCAGGCAGGCGGATGGCTTAAATCCGCACCCGCAGGCCGGAGAGGTCGTCGGCATGGATTCCCACCAGATACCAGTTCTCGGCCATTTCAATGCGGGTCGCCTCCATCTGCCGCCCACCATCACATCAAAAGTTTCTCCGCAGTGTAGGCCGCCGTAATAGTCCGCAAGGTCAAAGCGGATGTCGTAGCGGTCTGTCTGCTCGTCAAAAATCAAAGCACCCTGTTTCATAGGGTCGTCCTCCTTTCTCGTCGTCACAAGCTCCATATCGCTTGTTTCCACGCAAGCGTGAAAAGCTTGCTCATTTCGCTGTTCCTCCTCTCCCCACAAAATCACCGATTTTGCGGGGTTCCCCAACTGCCTGTGTTCATGTCATGGGCCACCAGCGCCGTGTAATAGCCGTTGATGGTGCTTGGGGCGTTGAACAGAACCTCCAGCAGGTATTTTTTGATGTTCCGTATTTCCGTGGTGTTTTTGCTGATACAGTCAAAGACAAACTCAATGTGAGAACTGTTCAGCTTCATCAGCTTGGATTTCACCAGCTCGGCGGGGTAATCGTCCCCGGCAATGCGGATAGTCTTTCGGGCGCTGCATACGGTTTCCACCAGCAAGTCCACAATCTCGTCCAGCATATCCCAGTCAATCCCCTTGGCGTACTGGCAAAGGTGTTCATACTCGATGTTGTCCTTGATGATCTCCCGATAAATCTCTACGGCGCTCTGTGATTTCGCTCCCGTTCCTTTCCGTTCCGGCGGCGCAGCCGCTTCTTCCCCCAAAGGAGAGGGAGGGGAAAGGATAGGAATGGAATCGGTATTTGATCCATCCGTAATTGATTTCTCTTTACTTGATCTATCTTTATTTAATTGCGTTGGTTTTTCCTGCGTAGGCTTTTCCTGCGTTGGATTATCCAATGTTGGATTTTCCAATGTAGGTGAATCCGGCACAGGCTGGGGCTGTTCATAAATGATGTAATCTGCCCCGCGCAGGCGGCCTTGGCTGTCACGCTCACGGGAACGCACGATATAGCCCGCCTGTTCCAGCTCCCGGACAGCCGCCCGGATCGCGTCGATCTGCTCCCGGTTGATAAGGATAAGCCTTTCAGCGTAAAGTCCCAGCTCTCCGGCAAGGACAGCATTTGCGACAGCAGCCCCTTGGCTTTCAGGGACAAGTCCTTGTTCCGCAGGTGGTGGTTGGACATCACCGTATAGCCCCGGTTTTCTCCACTCGAAAAACTGCCATCTCGTCGTCCACTCCTTTCACTTGAAATTTCACCGCGCCGTCAAGGGCGGTGAGCTTGCCCGGCTGGTAGGGACATTCCTCATACACACAAAACTGGTACTTCCAGTGCGGGCGGTAGAAACGGCAGGTGCCGCAGTCCTCCGGCGCTCCGGCCTCGCCGTTGTCAAAATGATCTGCGCCCGGCCTCGTCTGCATGAGCTGTTCAAAGGCCCGGTCGCTGCCGGAAGTAAAGTACATAGGCGGTCGCCTCCTTTCTGTTTTTGGGCGCAAAAAAGCGGCGTCCTGATCTCCCAAAGGGAAAAGAGAACGCCGCTGTCTGCGGTGTCGTATTCAATTTTCGATGTGTCACTATTTGGGCGCTGGGCTTCACGGGAAGCAGAAGCGTGTCAAAGCTCAATCCGAAAGTAGTAAATCGGTAGTAAATTCAGTTCTTATATCCCGTGAAATGCCCGTATTTCCGGGCTTTTTGGAGATAATCAGAGTTGTTAAGTAAAAAATTAAAAAAATTGAAAAAATATAAAAAAAAGTGTTGACATTTATGTTTACGTCCTATATAATAACTCTTGCGTCACGGATGAGACGGAAAAGACAAGCACTTGAATGACTTGCTTTTCAGGATAAAAATTCATATCGGGGTGTGGCTCAGCTTGGCTAGAGCGCCTGGTTTGGGACCAGGAGGTCGCAGGTTCGAATCCTGTCACCCCGATCGTGTGCGGGTGTAGTTCAATGGTAGAACACCAGCCTTCCAAGCTGGATACGTGGGTTCGATTCCCATCACCCGCTTTCCATTTGCAAATTATTATGGAAAGCATAATATATAACAGATTTCTTATGAAGATATGCAACCTGTTATAGTGCAGATGTGATAAATGTGTTCGTAGCTCAGCTGGATAGAGCAACGGCCTTCTAAGCCGTGGGTCGGGGGTTCGAATCCCTTCGAGCACATTTCCTTATTTTAATAAGGTGTCAGGCTTTATAGCCGTATGGTGGGTATAGCGCAGTTGGTTAGCGCGCAGATTGTGGCTCTGGAGGCCCAGGGTTCGAATCCCTGTATCCACCTTTGTTGCGACTAGTGCAACAGGTTTGAAATATGACAACATCTTAGGATGTTGATCTTATATTTCTTGTTGGCTATCGCCAAGCGGTAAGGCACTGGATTTTGATTCCAGCATTCGCAGGTTCGAATCCTGCTAGCCCAGCTTAAATTAAAAATATGGGATATTAGCTCAGTTGGTAGAGCACTTGACTTTTAATCAAGTTGTCCGGGGTTCGAATCCCCGATGTCTCACGATTTGAAAATGCGGAAGTGTTGATTTCTCAGCACTTCCGTTCTTTTTTATGCTTTTTCGATTGGGTTGGGTGTGGGTTGGAGAGTATCTGTTTTTTTCATGTCCACATTGTGTCCGCAGGATCATGTATCTTATGGATGGCAAGGGGATGGCAAGTTAGTGTAATGATAATGTATGCCAAGGGAGGCAAAAATGAGCCAGTTTTCATCAGATAAACCACAAGTATTTATTCCGCCTGCGTTTGAAGATTTTCGGGGATATCTGTCTGTTCCGTATGACAGGGATGTTCCATTTCAGGTCTGTCAGATCAACCAGGGATACAGCAGAGAGGCATTTACGCTGCGGGGACTGCATTTTCAGATGGGGGAGCATGCACAGGCAAAAATGGTTTCCTGCCTGCATGGTTCGATTTTTAATGTTGCCGTGGATTTAAGACCGGGAAAATGTTTTGGGTATTCATACAGTGAAGTTTTATCTTTTGAAAACCGGAAAATGATGTATATTCCAAAGGGGTTTGCCCACGGGTATCTGACATTGGAGGATGATACACTGATGCAGTGGTGTGTGGATCAGGATTTTTGCGGGGAGGCAGCACAGGCCGTGCGGTATGATGACCCGGATCTCGTCTGGAAAGGCGAAGCATGGCCTAAGGGAGAATATATCATTTCAGAAAAAGATAAAAATGCCATGTGGCTGGGAGAGCTGCTTTTAGACAGATAAGTATATTTAGAAAAAAGTAGATTTTTGCTGTATAGGAATTGATATTTAGACAGATAAAAGAAAAATACCCCGGGCAGATGCCCGGGGCATATATTTCTGGCAGTCAGTCTGCCGGAAAAGTGCACAAGCTATTATTAACAACCGAGGTTAAAATATTTGCAGATAGCATTAAATAACTCGGAACAGCTATTGAAATTAAAACACATAGTTTCGTCCTCCTTATTTTTATTTTGATTGCGATGATCCTGCAATCTTTTGTGTGTATCGGCCGATCACATAAAAAGATTGTAACAATTATGTAACATTTTCGCAATAGGAGCATTATGGCAGGAATGGAAGGGATTAGGATGTGGGTTAGTTGGGAAAAAATAAAAGTATCAACCAAATATCTGTGATAAAAGGCTTGTGGTATGACCAGATTTTTGCTAATATGGTCAAAGATAAATGAAAGGTGGTATTTTGGTATGCATATGGCAGATGCGTTGGTTGCACCGGCAGTTGCAACAACAATGTATCTTTGTTCAGCGGCGGCTGGCGGATATTCAGTAAGACAGGTAAGGGCATTAAATGAACCTAAAAAGGTTCCGGTTATGGGGGTGATGGGAGCGTTTGTTTTTGCAACTCAGATGATCAATTTTACGATTCCGGGAACAGGGTCATCCGGACATCTGTGTGGTGGTATGCTTCTCTCCGCACTGCTTGGACCGTATGCGGGATTTCTTACGATGATCGGAGTCCTTTTGATACAGTGTCTGCTGTTTGCAGACGGAGGGCTTTTAGCGCTTGGCTGCAATATATGGAATATGGCATTTTATGGGTGCTTTATCGGGGCCCTGCTGATCTGGAAACCGATGATGCGCGTGGGGCATCCAAAAAGAAAATCGTTGCAGCATCTGTACTTGGCTGTGTCCTGACGCTGCAGCTTGGAGCATTTTCCGTTACATTAGAGACGTTAGCTTCCGGTATCACGGAGCTTCCATTTCAGACATTTGTTGCAGTGATGCAGCCGATCCATCTGGCAATCGGTCTGGTAGAAGGACTGATCACGGCAGCAGTGCTTTGCTTTGTCTATGATGCGAGACCGGAGCTGCTTTGGGGAACGGATGAAAGTACACAGAGACAAAAAGCACGTTTTTCTTTGAAAAAGACAGTTGTGATCCTTGCAGTTTTAACCGTTTGGATCGGTGGAGGTCTCTCTTTGTTTGCTTCGGCAAATCCGGACGGACTGGAATGGTCTATGGAGAAAGTTGCCGGAACCACAGAGCTAGATGCCAAAGGGGCGGCATATCAAAAGGCAGCAGATATCCAGGAGTGGACAGCGCTGCTTCCGGATTATGCATTTAAAAACAGTGAGAGCATGGCAGGAACATCGTTTTCGGGTGTGGCAGGAGCTGCGGTAGTTGTGGCTGTCTGTGTTGGAGGCTGCTATTTGTTTAAATTTTTTTGGAAAGAATCAAAAACATGAGTAAAATTCAAAAGGCAGTTTCTGAGATCAAAAGTATCGAGGAACTGGCAAATGAAGACAGGTGGGTGAACCAGGTTCACCCACTTGTAAAATTGTGTGTGACAATTTTGTATATAGGGACGGTCGTTTCCTTTTCGAAGTATAACCTGAGCGGACTGCTTGTGATGGCAGTTTATCCGGTTATTCTTTTTATTATGAATGATATTTCGGTGAAGGATGCGCTGTGGAGAATGCGGGTCGTGCTGCCGCTTGTCTGTGTGGCAGGAATATTTAACCCTTTTTTTGACAGGCAGGCTGTCATGACAGTGGGACAGATTGAAATTACCGGCGGAGTGATTTCCATGCTGACGCTGATGTTAAAAGGTGTTTTTACGGTTTCGGCATCGTATCTTCTGATCGCTACGACGACGATTGAAAAATCTGCTGTGCACTTGAGATATGCCATCTTCCAAAGTCTCTTGTGATGCAGGTGTGGCTGATCTACCGGTATATTTCCGTTTTGCTGGCAGAGACGCAGAGGGTCGTGCAGGCGTATGAACTTCGGGCACCGGGACAGAAGGGCATTCATTTTAAAGTGTGGGGATCGCTGATGGGCCAGATGCTGCTTCGGAGTATGGATCGGGCGGAGGTGATCTATGAGAGTATGTGCCTGCGTGGTTTTGATGGGGTATTCAGATTAAAAAAAGAGATACGGTTTTGTGCCAGGGATGCAGTGTATCTTGTTTTATGGATCGTGATATTTGCTGTATTGCGGTATTTTGCGGTTGGACAGATGATAGGAACGATGTTTTAGCAGTCAAAGAAAGTTGACGGTTCTGTGACAGATTGAAAAGAGAGGACATAAGTATATGGGACAGATTAATATAGAAGTAACACATCTGAAATTTTCTTATGAAAAACAAAACCCTATCCTGCAGGATATTTCATTTACAGCAGACGGACAGGCATCGATTGGTGTGGTCGGCGCAAACGGGGCGGGAAAGTCCACACTTTTAAAATTACTTGTCGGTCTGTATTTCCCGGACTCCGGAAGTATCCGCATCGGGGATGTGCCGTTGCAGAAAGAAACGTTAGCACAGATCAGAAAAATAGCTGGCTATGTATTTCAGGATTCTGAGAGTCAGCTTTTTATGCCAAATGTATACGAGGATGTGGCATTTGCCCCGCAGAATTACGGCCTTCCGGAAGAAGAGGTCGCATACAGAACGAAAATGGCGCTTGCTGCAGTCCATATTGGGCATCTTGCAAAAAAACCGATCCACAAATTATCGGGTGGGGAAAAGAAACTGGCAGCGATTGCGACAATCCTTTCCATGAAACCGGATATTATCCTGATGGATGAGCCGTCGGCGGCACTTGATCCGCAAAACCGCAGAAATCTGATCCGGGTATTAAATGAATTTTCTTATTTGAAACTCATAGCTTCGCACGATCTGGATTTTGTGTGGGATACCTGTGACAGAACGATTTTATTGTCTGAGGGCAGAATTGTGTGTGATGGGGATACCAAGGAGATTTTAAGTGATCGTAAGCTGCTGGAGACACATGGCCTGGAACTGCCGTTATCTTTGTACCGAAAGTAAACTGCCGTTATTTACTCTGAGCAGCAGAGGTGCGGGCTAAGATGCAGGTGAAAAAATACTTGCAATTTTGTGAGTGCTAAGATATAATGGCAAAGTGGCTCGCGGGTGTGGCGGAATTGGCAGACGCGCTAGATTTAGGTTCTAGTGTCCCCGACGTGCAGGTTCAAGTCCTGTCACCCGCATGAATATGGCTGTAATCTCTATAAATAAAGGGATTACAGCTTTTTTATTTGCAAATGATAGGAAATTGACAAGGGATTTTTGAGATATTGACAGCTATTTTGACATCAATTGAGACAGCAATAGATGTAAATTGTGAGAATAGGTAGTTATAAATGGGTGGTTGATTTTGACATTCCTCTTTTAAGGGACTATATTGGAAATTGGAAAATCCCAATATTATTTTTATTCCAATTTCGATGGAGGAATTTATGAATACAGTTACAGATAAAATTGGTGAAGAGTATAAGCAGTGGTCGAATTATAATAAAATTTTTATTTCTGCACCTACAGGATCAGGAAAAACATATTTTATTTTGAATGTCCTGCTGCCATTTGCCTGCAGCCAAAACAGGAAAATCTTATTTTTGGTTAACAGAAAAATATTAAAATTGCAATTGGAAAAGGAAATTTCCAATTTTCCATTTGAGATAGCGAAAAACATTACCATAGAAACATATCAGACTCTTGAAAAAAAATATTGTGAAATCAAAAGTGATATTCGTAAAGAAACAATCAATATTGCAGGAAATACAGGATTGCAATATTATGAAAATCATGATTATGTTGTATGCGACGAGTGCCATTACTTCTTGACGGATTCTAACTATAATACCAATACGGGAGTATCATTTCGATGGATTCAGGAAATGTTTGCTCATAAAATTAGAATTTTCATGTCTGCGACAATTGATGGGATTGAAGACATAATAAATAAGAATGATAAAAAAATGGAGCATCAATGTTCACAATGGTATTATAAAGATTTAAAGTATATGAGTCCTTTGGCTTTGGTTCAGCAACGCAAAGTGGTATATAAGTACAATATTGAATCTAACTATGACTATGTAAGCGTAAATATTCTGGAAAATTATAATGATCTTATAGAGGCTGTTGAAAATGGAAGTAAGAAAAAATGGATGATTTTTGTTGATAGTATTGTATATGGAAAACAATTAGAAAAGACTCTAAAGGATAAGTTAGAATGCGATAGCATAATATTTATTACAACGGATTATAAAAAAGATGTAGACGGTATAAGAGAGGTAGATGAGATTTCCAGAGAGAGTATGTTTTCAAAGAGGATATTAATTACTACTGCCGTATTAGATAATGGAGTGAACATAAAGGACTTGGAAATTGCAAAATATTGTTTGTTTGTGCCGATACGGAAGAACAATTTTATACAAAATGCTTGGAAGAAAAACGTAAAAGATGGTATCAAATACAAAATC
>ENA-OQAN01000315-OQAN01000315.1-human-gut-metagenome-genome-assembly--contig:-NODE-315-length-26311-cov-1.768943_pt1 | contig 26311 bp, 35 predicted proteins | sample MGYA00242735_ERZ504527 | MGnify/ENA primary metagenome ERZ504527 (study PRJEB26092, sample SAMD00036230) | human gut metagenome | host: Homo sapiens | study: EMG produced TPA metagenomics assembly of... | reverse complement strand
CAATCCAGTAGCTCAGTCAAGTTTTTTCAGCAATTTCTGGGATTTGAGCTGAGCGAGAACAATTTCAATTGTGGGTTTGCTTTTTGAGTACCATGACGATGGTGACTCCTTTAAAAAAAATAAGATGCTAAGCCCAGTTAGGGCTATTGTAATAAAACTACAGATAGTTCTATTTTAGCAAAAAGAAGCAGAAATTTCAGCCATCAAAGTATGATATTAGTGAAAAATACCGAACCTTTGCTAGATAAAATTCCTTTGTATGCGTTTTTAGACCTCTGGAGGTCATTTATGAGATAAAATGCTTGTGGTATTTAACGCTGCATGTGTTTAAACATAAAAAAACAAGGAGATAACTCCTTGTCTAACTTTTAGTCTTTGTCTCGTTTGAGGGTAGCTACAAAGCGTGCAACCTTACTCTTGGCATACTTAAAGTCAATATTATTTTCTTTAAGGAAGGCATCAAGTCGTCTTTACCTTTCTCGGCATCCGAAACTTCTAGTTCAAGCTCGTAGTCTTTCTTATCGGCATAGACATTGACATCGAGGGCCATGAGGCCGATGTTGTCTGGTACTCGCGACGGGTAGTGGTCAAATGTCCGAGGATGGTTAGGTCCTCGAGCTTAACCCCACGTTCTAGAAGAATGGATTTGATTTGACAATCAGGAAAGTCCAGCGACTTAGTCAAAGCCTTAGCATCCGAACAATCCATGGTAACGTTGTACTCCATGTTCCCGACTTTTTCAGGTATCTTCAAGGTCAGCTCACCATGAGTGGGAAGCGTCCTGATACGCAAGGAGAGTTTTTTACTTCTCATGTCACTCTGAGGAGTGTCGATGTAGTAGTTGGTTTGCGTAACAGGTGTCACATGGGAGAAAAGCATCGCTAAACGATTGTACTCGTCTTTGGTGAGTAGAGTCTTGTACTCTATCTCTAAATGGTTCATGTGTGTCCTCCCTTGTGCTTTCAAATGTGGTATAATATAACAGATTGTATTTATTTTATAAAAAACTAAAGCTTTTGACAAGGAGGAGTCCTATCTTGACCATGGATTGGGAACAATTTTTAGACCCCTATATTCAGGCCGTAGGTGAGCTCAAAATCAAGCTCCGAGCATTCGTAAACAATTTCGTAAGCAAAATCGTCACTCGCCTATTGAATTTGTGACGGGACGTGTGAAGTCAGTGGCTTCCATTGAAGAGAAAATCGCCCTTCGTGGCCTTTCGGTTGAAAATTTAGCTCAAGATATGCAGGATATTGCAGGTCTCCGAGTCATGGTCCAATTTGTCGATGATGTGGATGAAGTTTTGGCTTTGCTTCGTCGCCGTAGTGATATGACCATTGTTTCAGAGCGTGACTACATCAGAAACCGTAAACATTCGGGTTATCGCTCTTATCATGTTATCGTCTCTTATCCTGTTGATACCATTGATGGTCGTAAGGAGATTCTTGCGGAGATTCAGATTAGGACTTTGGCCATGAACTTTTGGGCCACCATTGAACATTCCCTTAATTACAAGTATCAGGGGAACTTTCCGGAGGAAATTAAGCTTCGCTTGGAAACTACGGCCCGCATGGCTTATGAACTTGATGAAGAAATGCGTAAGATACGAGATGATATTAGAGAAGCCCAGTTGCTCTTTGATCCAATTAACAGAACTTTGAAGGATAGTGTAGGAAATAGTGATGACACAGATGAAGACCTCTTCGGATGAGATGAAGGTAGCTATTATTGCCAATGGCAAACCCCAAAGTAGGCGTGTGGCCTCAAAACTTTTTTAATGCCTTTCGAGATGATCCAGATTTTTATTTGACCAAGAAAAATCCAGATGTGGTCATCTCAATTGGTGGTGATGGTATGTTGCTATCGGCCTTTCATATGTATGAAAAAGAGCTTGCTCGTGTGCGTTTTGTAGGGATTCACACGGGTCACTTAGGCTTTTATACGGATTATTTGGACAGTGAAGTAGATCAATTAATTGAGACGCTTCGAAAAGACAGTGGTGCTAAGATTTCTTACCCTCTTTTGAATGTTAAATTGACCCTGGCTGATGGTCGTTCTTTTACGTCGATTGCCTTAATGAAGCAGCCATCAAGCGTAATGAGAAAACCATGGCAGCAGATGTTTGCCTTAATGATGTCTTGTTTGAGAGTTTTCGTGGTGATGGACTGTCGGTGTCAACGCCTACAGGATCAACAGCCTACAATAAATCTTTGGGTGGTGCTGTCCTTCACCCTACTATTGAAGCCTTGCAACTGACTGAGATTGCTAGTCTTAATAATCGTGTGTATCGTACCCTAGGTAGTCCCTTATTGTGCCTAAGCATGAGAAGATTACGGTTTATCCTACCGAATGGGAAGCTACACTTTGTCTGTTGATAATAAAACCTATACCAACCGCAATGTGAAAAAGGTAGAATTCTCAATTGACCAACGTAAGATTTCCTTTGTGGCTAGTGCCAGTCACACAAGTTTCTGGGAACGTGTACGTGATTCCTTTATCGGAGACATGGAAGAATGAGGTATGAGTTACAGTTGGGCGCTCTTGTCGGGTTAAGACCTTTTTTGAAGGAGCACGATATTTCTAAAGGACTACTGGCCAAGATTAAGTTTGAGGGCGGTCATATTTGGGTCAATGGCGAGGAGCAGTTTGCGACTTATCCTGTCCATGAAGGAGACGTGATTGCCATTGAAATCCCTGATGAGGCACCGCACGAGACCTTGAAACCTATTCCTTTTGACTTGGATATTGTCTATGAGGATGACAACTTCTTGGTGATTAATAAACCTTATGGCTATGCTAGTATTCCAAGTGTCAACCATGACAATACTATGGCTAATTTCGTCAAACATCACTTCGTTAGCAATAATTATCCTAATCAGCGTGTGCATATCGTGACACGTCTGGATAAGGATACATCCGGTCTCATGTTGTTTGCTAAGCATGGTTATGCCCACGCGCGTATGGATAAACAGTTGCAGCAGAAGTCTATTAAGAAACATTACTATGCCTTGGTTGAAGGTGATACAAAACTTGAGGAGCAGGGTGAAATCATTGCACCGATTGCGCGTGATGTGGATTCTATTATTACACGTCGGGTTCATAAATCAGGGAAATATGCCCATACAGCTATCGCTTGGTTGGTGATTATGGTAGGGTTAAACTGGTTGATATCAATCTTCATACCGGACGAACGCACCAGATTCGTGTGCACTTTGCCCACTTAGGTTTGCCTCTTTTGGGAGACGACCTTTTATGGCGGTTCCCTAGATTATGGTATTAAGCGCCAGGCCTTGCATTGTCATCGCCTTGCCTTTATTGATCCTTTCACCAAAAAAAGAGATGGTCCATGCATCTTCCTTGACAGATGATTTTGAAACCGTTATCATGAACTTACAAACTAAAAAAGATTGATTGAGGAATTTTTATGCGTAGTCTATTTGGTGAACTTCGTGAACGTATTTTAGGGAAAGGTGTTAAGATTGTTTTTCCTGAGGGTAACGACGACCGTGTGGTTCGTGCTGCTGCCCGTTTGAAATTTGAAGGATTGGTGGATCCTATTATTTTGGGAGACCCAGTTGAGGTTCACAAAATCTTGAGTGATTTTGGCTTTGCAGACTTTAACTATACGATTATTAATCCTGAAGCCTATGAAGGTTTTGAGGAAATGAAGGAAAAATTTGTTGAGATCCGTAAAGGAAAAGCAACGATCGAAGATGCAGAGAAGTTGCTTCGTGATGTTAACTATTTCGGTGTTATGCTAGTTAAACTTGGTCTTGCTGATGGAATGGTTTCAGGTGCCAGTCACTCGACAGCGGATACAGTACGTCCTGCCCTTCAAATTATCAAAACAAAACCAGGCATTTCACGTACATCAGGTGTTTTCCTTATGAACCGTGAAAATACCGATCATCGTTTGGTGTTTGCCGACTGTGCCATCAACATTGAACCAAATGCTCAAGAATTGGCAGAAATTGCAATTAATACTGCTGAAACAGCTAAAGTTTTTGGTATTGATCCTAAAGTGGCCATGCTTAGCTTCTCAACAAAAGGTTCTGCTAAATCGCCAAAAGTTGACAGGGTAGTTCAAGCAACAAATATTGCTAAAGAAATGCGTCCTGACTTGGCTATTGATGGTGAGTTGCAGTTTGATGCAGCCTTTGTTCCAGCAACAGCTGCCATTAAGGCTCCAGATAGTAACGTAGCAGGACATGCCAATGTCTTTGTCTTTCCAGGTTTGCAAGCAGGTAACATTGGATATAAGATTGCCCAACGTTTGGGAATGTTCGAGCTATCGGTCCAATCTTGCAAGGTCTTAATAAACCTGTTAACGACCTTTCACGTGGGGCTAGTGCTGAAGATATTTACAATTTGGCGATTATCACAGCTGCTCAAGCTCTTAATGGCTAATTTTAACTTAGAAACAGAGGTTTAACCTAGGTGTTAGGCCTTTTTGTTTTATGCATGACTGGTGATTAAAAATAAATCGATTGAAGTAGCTAGAAATCTAGGAAATACAAGGGATTATTGAGTTTATCGTGTTTTATCATGTAAAATGCTTGTGCAAAATTGTCTGACAACGACTGTTTTTCTTGATTATTTATGCTATAATGAAAAGGTAAAATTTTATTTTTTGGAGAAATCTTATGAAAAAAAGCAAATGGTTAGCCCTTGCGGGTGTGGCACTCCTCAGTGTAGGTGCCTTAGCGGCTTGTTCTTCTAAGTCAAGTACTAGTGGTACTACTTATAGCTATGTTTATCAGTCTGATCCTGAGACATTGGACTATGTTTCTACTAGTAAGGCAACGACAACGGATACTGTAACAAATGGTGTTGACGGTCTTCTTGGTTATGACAAATATGGTAATTTGATTCATCTGTTGCTAAAGATTGGACAGTCTCTGCTGATGGTTTGACCTATACATATAAGATTCGTAAGGGTGTTAAGTGGTACACCTCTGATGGAGAAGAGTACGCTGACGTTACTGCCAAGGACTTCGTGACTGGTCTTAAGCATGCAGCAGATAAAAAGTCAGAGGGGATATATTTAGCAAAGGATTCAGTTGTCGGTTTATCAGACTACCTATCTGGTGCTAATAAAGATTTCTCAAAGGTTGGTGTTAAGGCACTAGATGATTACACATTACAATACACATTAAAACAGGCGGAGCCATACTGGAATTCCAAGGTAACTTATTCGCTATTTTGGCCAATTCAATGAAGATTTTCTTAAGTCTAAAGGGAATGGCTTTGGAAAGTCAACGGATCCATCATCAATTCTTTATAACGGTCCTTTTATCTTGAAATCTCTAACGGCTAAATCGTCTATTGAGTTAACTAAAAACGAACATTATTGGGATAAGAAAAATGTTCACTTTGATAATGTTAAATTATCTTATTATGATGGTTCTGATCAAGAATCATTAGAACGTAACTTTACAGATGGTGTTTATAGTAAGGCGCGTGTCTTCCCAACGAGTTCTAATTATTCTTCTGTTGAAAAGGAATATAAAAATGATATTTTCTACACACAACCTGGACCAGAAATTCAGGGTATTGGGGTAAATATTGATCGTCAAAGTTACAAACATACTGCTAAAAAAACAGATATTGAGAAAGAATCAACTAAAAAGGCCCTTCTTAACAAGGATTTCCGTCAGTCTGTTAACTTTTCTATTGACCGCACTGCTTACTCAGCTCAAATTAATGGTAAAGCTGGTGCTGCTCAAGCAATTCGTAATATCTTTGTCAAACCAGAATTTGTATATGCAGGTGATAAATCATTTGGAGAATTAGTGTCTGAGAAATTACCTTCTTATGGTAGCGAATGGTCAGGTATTAATGTAGCCGATGGACAGGATGGTATTTATAATACTAACAAGGCTAAAGAAAAGTTTGAGAAAGCTAAGGCAGCTCTTCAAGCAGAAGGAGTTCAATTTCCTATCCATTTAGATTTTCCAGTTGATGAATCAGCGAAAACTGCTGTTGCACGTGCACAATCAGTGAAACAAACTGTTGAAGAAGCTCTAGGTAAAGAAAATGTTGTTATTGATATTAATCAAATGTCTTCTGATGATTTGAATAATATTACATATTATGCTTCAAATGCTGCTGCAGAGGATTGGGATATTTCAAATGGGTAGCTTGGGGACCAGATTACGAAGATCCATCTACTTATCTGGATATTTTTAAGACAACAGCAAGTGAGAACACTAAGACATTTATGGGATTTGATGATCCAAATAGTGCTGCTGCTGCTAAAGTTGGTCTAAAAGATTACGATACTTTGGTTGATGCTGCTTCAAAAGAAACAAACGACTTGAATCTTCGTTATGAACGATATGCAGATGCTCAAGCATGGTTGACAGATAGTTCTCTATTTATGCCAACGATGGTAAATAGTGGTGCTGCCCCTATGATTTCTCGTATGGTTCCATTCTCGGGGGCTTACTCACAAATTGGAAATAAAGGAGTAGATACTTACTTCAAGTATCTCAAGCCACAAAAAGATGTTGTTACTAAAAAAGATTATGATTCAGCTCGTGAAAAATGGCTTAAAGAAAAGAAAGCAATCTAACGAAAAAGCTCAAAAAGATCTTGAGAAACACGTTTAAATAATATTCTTGAGGAAAGGCAAGTTAGCCTTTTTCTTTTGTCCCAAAAGGGCTAATTCCTAGTGTTTATAAAGGGGTATAATTGTGAGAAAGTCAGTATAAGACAAAATATTCTGAAAATTGTACTCATCTTATTTTTTATGGTATAATGTAGGCATATAAAAAAAGATTTTTTGGAGAATGCTTATGAAAAAAAAAGTAAATGGTTGGCCCTTGCGGGTGTTTCCCTCCTAAGTGTTGGGGTTTTAGTGGCTTGTTCATCAAAATCAAACACTTCAAGCAATACTTATAACTATATTTATACTGCTGATCCTGAAACATTGGACTATCTTATTTCCAATAAAGGTTCAACGACTGATGCTGTGACAAATGGTGTCGATGGCCTTTTGGAAAACGATAAATATGGTAACTTGGTACCTGCTATTGCCAAGGACTGGACTGTTTCAGCTGATGGTTTGACTTATACTTACAAACTTCGTAAAGGAGTTAAATGGTATACTTCAGACGGTGAAGAGTATGCAGAAGTAACAGCTAAAGACTTCGTAACAGGTCTTAAGCATGCTGCTGATAAAAAGACAGAGTCAATTTACTTGGCAAAAGATTCTGTAGTAGGTCTTGCTGATTATTTCAATGGTACTGATAAAGACTTCTCTAAAGTTGGCGTTAAAGCTCTTGATGACTACACTCTTCAGTACACACTTAAACAACCAGAACCTTACTGGAATTCTAAGATGACTTATTCTCTCTTCTGGCCTGTAAATGAAGAGTTCCTTAAGTCAAAAGGGGATAGCTTTGGTAAATCAACAGATCCATCATCTATCCTTTATAATGGTCCATACATCCTTAAGTCATTGACAGCTAAATCATCTATTGAGTTGGCTAAAAATGAAAACTATTGGGATAAGAAAAATGTACACTATGATGGGGTGAAATTGTCATTTTTCGATGGCTCTGATCAAGAGGCTCAAGTCCGTAATTTCACTGATGGCGCCTATAGCCAAGCACGTATTTATTCCAACAGGTCGAACTTTGCCTCAGTAAAAAACAATATAAAGATAATATTTTCTATACACAACCATCTGCTGATATTGTTGGTGTTGGTGTTAATATTGACCGTCAGTCTTACAACCATACATCTAAGAAGACTGATGCTGAGAAAGATTCAACTAAGAAGCTCTTCTTAACAAGGACTCCGCCAATCTATTAACTTCTCAATTAATCGTGAGTCATACTCAGCTCAAATTAATGGAGAAGAAGGGGGAGTTTTAGCTGTTCGTAACCTTCTTGTGAAACCTGATTTTGTTTATGCTGGTGACAAGTCATTCGGTGATTTGGTAACTGAAAAGATGCCTTCATATGGTGACGAGTGGTCAGGTGTTAACCTTAAAGACAGTCAAGATGGTCTCTTCAACGCTGATAAGGCTAAGACTGAATTTAATAAAGCTAAGGAAGCTCTCCAAGCACAAGGTGTTCAATTCCCAATTCACTTGGACCTTCCAGTTGACCAAGCTGCAAAACCAACTGTAGCACGTGCACAATCTTTGAAACAATCTGTTGAAAAGACACTCGGTAAAGAAAATGTGGTTGTAGACGTTCATCAAATGTCTCAAGATGATCTTCTTAACAGTACTTTGTATGCAGCTAACGCAGCAGCAGAAGACTGGGATATCAATATTTCAGTTGCTTGGGCGCCTGACTACGAAGACCCATCAACATTCCTTGATATCTTCAAGACAACAGCTAGTGAGAACACAAAAACTTACATGGGATTTGACGATCCTAACAATGCAGCAGCAGCTCAAGTAGGTCTTAAAGACTTTGATGCTTTGGTTGATAATGCAGCTAAAGAAACAAGCGACCTCAACGTACGTTATGAACGTTATGCAGAGGCACAAGCTTGGTTGGAAGATAGCTCACTCTTCATGCCACTTATGGTTAACAAGGGTGCTGCTCCAATGGTAGCTCGTTTGACACCATTCTCAGGTGCTTACTCTCAAGTAGGACCTAAGGGTTCTGACAGATACTTCAAGTACCTTGAGCCTCAAAAAGATGTTGTCACTAAGAAAAACTATGATAAAGCCCGTGAAAGCTGGCTTAAAGAAAAGTCTAAGTCCAACGAAAAAGCTCAAAAAGACCTTGAGAAACACGTTAAATAAAAGGACGATGGAACTTTCTCATTAGATTGGGAAAGTTCTTTTGGAATTAAAGGAAGAGACATGAAAAAATACATTTTATTGAGAACCCTCCGTTCTCTATTGTCAATATTTGTCGTGACGGCCTTGACCTACACGATTATCTATACCATGGTGCCGAGGCGTCTGATTTTCAGACAGGACCCTAACTACAACAAGATTGCTAAGACAGCTGATTCTAAGGCTAACTATGAAAATACAATCTATGAACGTATGGGTTACATTGATTACTATGACACCAAGGAGTTGCAGGAGAAAGCTAGCTCCCTTGATAAGTCAGTAACCACTAAGCCAACAAAAGAAAATAAAGCTATTTACCAAAAATATGTGGATAGTTTAGGACATGGCTGGCGTTTGCATCAATTCAAGCAAAGTAAACAATTCTATGCAACACGTGATGTGCCAGTGCTTGAACGTGTGTTTGGCTTCTATACGCACCTCTTTGAATTTGACAATACTGGATGGGTTAAAGATAAAACAAATCCAAACTTGAAGCGTTACATCCGTATTGAAAATGATCCAGCTATCGGTTGGTCAGTTGTCGGTTCAGGAACTAAGCATAAATATTTGCTTTACTTTAACAGCCAGTTCCCATTTGTTCACCAAAACTTTGTGAAGATGAACCTTGGTACCTCTTACCCAACATATGCTGAGCAAGGTGTTCTTGATGTTATTACGCAAGGTCAAGGGCAAACACAAAGCTCTGAGGTCAACTTCCCTACTGGTAAGAAGGTATCTTCAGTAGATATCTACTCTCGTACTTATAAATCACCAAGTCAGGCTGATGCGAGAGATCGTTCTTACTATGGAAATGACCCATACACAGCTACCAAGAGTCGCTACCAATACCCATCAATGGTGACAAGTTCTGCCATTGCAGGTTTGATTGGTTTGGTCTTGTCTTATGCTTTGGCAATTCCATTGGGATCGTACATGGCACGCTTTAAAAACACGCTCTTTGATAGTGTATCAACAGGTGTCTTGACTTTCTTGCTTTCACTACCAACCATCGCCTTGGTTATATCATTCGTTTGATAGGTTCTGAAATTGGTCTTCCAGATTCCTTCCCTATCTTGGGTGCAGGTGACTGGCGTTCATACGTCTTGCCATCTGTTATTCTCGGTCTCTTGTCAACACCAGGTCTTGCTATTTGGATTCGTCGTTACATGATCGACTTGCAATCACAAGACTTCGTTCGTTTTGCACGTGCCAAGGGTTGTCAGAACAAGAAATTTCGAATAAACACATTTTCAAAAATGCTATGGTTTCCTTGGTTTCAGGGATCCCAGCATCTATCGTTAGTGTTATCACAGGCAACTTTGACAGAAACAATCTTCGCCTTCCTGGTATGGTAAAATGTTGATTGACTCTGTTCGTGCTTCAAATAACGCTATGGTTGTGGGGCTTGTATTTATTTTCACAGCCCTCACCATCTTCTCATTGCTTGTGGGTGATATCCTTATGACTATAATTGACCCACGTATCAAATTGACATCTAAAGGAGGTAAATAATGGCTTCAATTGATAAAAGTAAGTTCCAATTTGTAAAGCGCGATGATTTTGCCTCTGAAACAATTGATGCACCGGCCTATTCTTACTGGAAATCAGTGATGCGTCAATTCTTTAAAAAGAAATCAACAGTAGTAATGTTGGGTATCTTGATTGCCATCGTTTTGATGAGTTTCATCTATCCAATGTTCTCTAAATTTGACTTCAATGATGTCTCAAAAGTAAATGATTTCAGTTTGCGTTATGTACATCCAAATGCTCAATACTGGTTCGGTACTGACAGTAATGGTAAGTCTCTCTTTGACAGTGTTTGGTTTGGAGCTCGTAATTCTATCCTTATTGCTGTTATCGCTACCTTCCTTAACGTTGCTATTGGTTTAGTCGTTGGTGCTGTTTGGGGGATTTCTAAGACCTTCGATATGATTATGATGGAAATCTACAACATCATCTCAAACATTCCTGCCCTCCTTGTCGTTATCGTCTTGACTTACTCATTGGGTGCTGGTTTCTGGAATATGATCTTTGCCATGACTGTCACAGGTTGGATTGGTATTGCCTATACTATCCGTATTCAAATCATGCGTTACCGTGATTTGGAGTACAACTTGGCTTCTCGTACTTTGGGAACACCAACTCCTAAGATTGTGGTTAAAAATATCATGCCACAACTTGTATCGGTTATCGTGACTATGGCTAGTCAGCTCTTGCCAGGATTTATCTCTTACGAAGCTTTCCTTTCTTACTTTGGTTTGGGGCTTCCCGTTACGACGCCTAGTCTTGGTCGTTTGATTTCAGACTATGCACAGAACGTTACAGTCAATGCTTATCTCTTCTGGATTCCATTGACTACCTTGATTCTCGTTTCCCTTGCCCTCTTTATTGTCGGTCAAAACTTGGCGGATGCCAGCGACCCACGTACGCATAGATAGGAGTCCAATATGACAGAAAATAAAAATGTAATATTATCGGCTCGCGATATCGTCGTGGAATTTGACGTTCGTGACCGTGTTTTGACAGCTATTCGAGGAGTTTCCCTTGATTTGGTTGAAGGTGAAGTTTTAGCTTGGTTGGTGAGTCTGGTTCAGGTAAATCAGTATTGACTAAAACTTTCACAGGGATGCTTGAAGAAAATGGTCGTGTAGCTAGCGGTTCTATTAACTATCGTGGCCAAGATTTGACCAAGCTTAAGAGTCACCAAGATTGGGCACCTATTCGTGGAGCTAAGATTGCGACTATCTTCCAAGATCCTATGACCAGTCTTGACCCAATTAAGACTATCGGTAGCCAAATTGTTGAAGTCATTGTCAAACACCAAGGAAAATCTGCTAAAGAAGCTAAAAAAATGGCCATTGACTACATGGACAAGGTTGGTATTCCTGATGCTGAAAAACGTTTCAACGAATATCCTTTCCAATACTCTGGTGGGATGCGTCAACGTATCGTCATTGCCATTGCCTTGGCTTGTCGTCCTGATGTACTGATCTGTGACGAGCCAACAACTGCCCTTGATGTGACCATTCAAGCTCAAATCATTGACCTCTTGAAATCGCTCAAAGAAGAGTACGGTTTCTCAGTGATTTTCATTACCCATGACCTTGGTGTGGTAGCAAGTATCGCTGACAAGGTTGCTGTTATGTATGCTGGTGAAATCATTGAGTACGCAACTGTAGAGGAGATTTTCTATGAGCCTTGTCACCCATACACGTGGAGCTTGCTTTCAAGCTTGCCACAGTTGGCTGACGATAAGGGTGAGCTTTTCTCAATTCCAGGGACACCACCATCACTTTATACACCAGTTGTTGGAGATGCCTTTGCCTTGCGTTCAGACTATGCTATGCAGATTGACTTTGAGGAAAAAGCACCACAATTCCAAGTTTCAGATACTCACTGGGCTAAGACCTGGCTCTTACATGAGGATGCACCAAAAGTTGAAAAACCTGCGGTTATCCAAAATCTACATGAAAAAATCCGTGCTAATATGGGATTTGCACATTTAGGAGATGAGGAGGAAGCAATGCCTGAGAAGTTAGTTGAAGTAAAAGATGTGGAGATTTCCTTCGGTGAAGGAAGCAAGAAATTCGTTGCTGTCCACAATGCTAATTTTTTCATCAACAAGGGTGAAACCTTTTCCCTCGTTGGTGAGTCTGGTAGTGGTAAAACTACTATCGGTCGTGCCATTATTGGTCTGAATGATACAAGTAATGGTGAGATTATTTTTGACGGTAAGAAAATCAATGGGCACTTATCTCACTCTGAGAAAAACGACCTTATCCGTCGTATTCAGATGATTTTCCAAGACCCTGCGGCTAGTTTGAATGAACGTGCAACAGTTGATTATATCTTGTCTGAGGGCTTGCATAACTTCCATCTCTATAAGGATGAGGAAGATCGTAAAGCTAAAATCAAGGAAATCATCAAAGAAGTGGGACTTCTTGAGGAGCACTTAACACGTTACCCTCACGAATTTTCTGGGGGACAACGTCAACGTATCGGTATTGCGCGTTCCTTGGTTATGCAACCTGACTTGGTCATCGCTGACGAACCAATCTCAGCCCTTGACGTGTCAGTCCGTGCCCAAGTTTTGAACCTGCTTAAGAAATTCCAAAAAGAGTTGGGATTGACCTACCTCTTTATCGCTCACGACTTGTCAGTGGTCCGTTTCATTTCTGACCGTATCGCTGTTATCTACAAGGGGACAATCGTGGAAGTTGCTGAGACAGAAGAACTCTACAACAATCCTATCCACCCTTACACCAAGTCACTCTTGTCTGCTGTTCCTATTCCAGATCCGATCTTGGAACGTAAGAAAGTCTTGAAGGTTTATGATCCAAACCAACACGACTATTCTGTTGATAAACCAGAAATGGTTGAAGTACGTCCAGGACACTTCGTTTGGGGTAACAAAGCCGAAATCGAGACTTATCGTAAAGAACAAAGTAAATAAGTCTTTTCAATGCAAAAAAAATCGTGTTCCAAAAGGAACTCGGTTTTTCTTTAGTCCAAATTTAAGCGTTTTGGTCATGATATAGTAGGTACCAAAGTAACTTGCCGCGATGAGAATGAGAGACTGAACTAGACTAATGATATATGACGAGTTATTAATTGCAGTATATGTTGCATCTCCGGTCAAGGCTGCACCGAGTCCAAAGAAGAAACCAATAAAGAATAGGATAAGCCTGAATGGCGAAAAAGGCGACAAATCCCATAAGACTTTGTTAGTGTTGAAGAGGTTTCCGATACTAATACAGAGGTAATAGAAAAGGATACCAGCAATCATTGACAAGATTGTAGAAGGGATGAAGAGGTAGAAAGCGCTATCTCTTTTAGGATCTGCCAAAGTAGCTGGTAGCTAGGAGGATATCTTTCATATCAAGGCAGAAAGCAGCTATAATTCCAATCGAAAGGAGTATAACGAGTGATGAAATGATATCTAAAATAAAGGCTACCAAGAGTTTCGACAAGATTAATTGGTGAGCAGAAACTGGGAGTGTATTGGTTAGATAACCTTCTCTCCCAAAGACAGTTTTTGCAAAGCGTCTGACAATGAGGACTATTGTTGCTATATAAATGGCTCCCCATACAATAATAGTGGCAAAAGATATCAGTGCGAAGAAAGCAATAAAGAGTGGATTGGGTTCTTCGTGACTGTGTTCAAAGGCAAAAATTATTTTTTGAAGCATTAAGCCAAGGGGATAGAGAGTAGGATAGCAATACCATAGATGCCAAGATACCACTTGTGGACCGATTGTAATTCATACTTAACTAATTTCCAAAACATGCTCATACCTCCTAGTTGTGGAACATCTCTCTAAAGAGTTTGTCGATAGATTTGCCATGGGCTTGACGAATATTATCAGCATCACCCTGAAGTTCAATCTGACCGTACTTTAAGAAGACAACTTCATCTAGGACAGATTCAATGTCTGCAATCAAATGGGTTGAAATGATAACAGAAGCATCTTCAGAGTATTGGTTGATGATGGTTTTAAGGATGTAGTCACGTGATGCGGGATCGACCCCACCGATAGGTTCATCGAGGAGATAGAGTTTAGCTTCACGACTCATAACCAAAATCAACTGAACTTTTTCTTTGTTACCTTTTGAAAGGTCTTTAAGGCGCAAATCAGGCTGGAGCTTTAAATCCTGCAAGAGTTGCAAGGCAAGAGGATAGCGGAAGTCAGCATAGAAATCTTGGAAGAAGTCCAAGTAGTATTGGATAGTCTTACTTTCATCCAAATAAGTTGTATCAGGTAGATATGCTACTTGAGCTTTGGTGATAGGTGATGGCTGAAATCCATTAATGGTTACTAAACCAGAAGTTGGTTGGAGGAGGCCATTCAAAATCTTGATGAGAGTTGTTTTACCACTACCGTTTGGTCCTAAGAGACCAATGATTTTACCAGACGGGATGGACATGGTCACATCTCTAAGGGCTGGAATACCATTATAGGTCTTGGTGAGATTTGTTAGAGTTACAATATCAGTCATCGGTCTATAAGTCCTTTCCTGTTTGTTCGATGTAGTCAGTAATGATGGCTTTGATTTCAGCTGAGCTAAAACCAATGGCTGCCATCTCAGTGACAAAGTTTTTCATGAGACTTTGGGCAATCTCGTGTCGTTTTTGATCAATAAGTTTTTCATCTTCAGTAACAAAGCGACCAGAGGTACGGGCAGAATAGACAAGCCCCTCTTTTTCAAGTTCTTGGAAGGCTCTTTGTACGGTGTTGGGATTGACCCCGGCTTCCTGAGCAAATTCCCTTACAGGTAGGAGTTGTTGTCCCATACTCAATTCCTTGGAAGCTATCTTCAGTTTGACGCGATAGGCAATTTGAAGATAGATTGGCGATTTTTCATCAAATGTCCAAGCCATAAAAGACTCCTTTCTAAAAGTATAATAGTATTATTTTTGTACTACCGTATGATACAACTAAAATAGTGAATTTGCAAGTAAAATGCCATATTTTCTTCTAATTTCTTTGGCTTTTCCCAAACTTATATTCCTATTTTTGGTACAATAGGGGCAAGTATATTCGACCTGAAGGGAGATTATTTTGAAAATTTTAGCAACAGATATGGATGGTACCTTTCTAGACCATCTTGGTGCCTATGACAAAGCACGTTTGGATAACCTTTTGGATGCTTGTGAAGCTAAAGATTACGTTTTTACCGTAGCTTCTGGCCGAGCCCTCTTGGCTTTGGAAGAGCTTTTTGATGGGTTTGTGGACCGCATTGCGATTATTGCGGAAATGGTGCCTTGGTTCAGTACAAGGGTGAAGTCTTGTTTGAGTCCAAGCTAGACCCTAAGGATTATTTGGAAATTGCAGATACAACCCTAGCTTTGCCAACTTGTGAGGGAATTCTTTTGTCAGGCCGTCGTGGTGCCTATGCACCAAATGATGCAGATCCAGCCTATCTTAAGGCCATGGAACGTTACTATGAAAATGTCATGGCAACGGACCTTGAAGCGGTCACAGATGATATTTTCAAGGTAACTGCTAAGTTCCAAGGAGATACCATCATGGAACGTGGTGACTACCTCAACACGATTTTTGAGGATATGACAGCTGTGACAACTGGCTTTGATTCTATGGATATCATCCTTAAAGGTGTGGACAAGGGCTTTGGTCTTTACCATCTTTGCCAAGAGTTGGGGCGTCAGGCTTCAGATGTTGTAGCCTTTGGTGATAATCTCAATGATATGGAGATGTTGACCTTCGCGGGGCGTGCGGTTGCTACGGAAAATGCGCGTGATGAGATTAAGGTAGTAGCAGATGAGGTGATTGGTCACCATAAAGATGGTGCAGTCTTTGACTACATGGAAGGATTGGTGGGCTCAGATGTCTGAGATTAAATTACTAGCCTTGGACCTAGATGGGACCCTCTTTACTAAGGATAAGCAAGTAACAGCTGAAAATAGAGCTGCTCTGAAGGCGGCAGAAGCTAAGGGAGTTCATGTGGTCATTACGACTGGTCGTCCTCTGCCAGCTATTACTCATATCTTGGAAGATTTGGGCTTGTTGGATGATAAGCACTATAGTGTGACCTTCAATGGTGGCTTGGTTCAGCGTAATAATGGGGATATTCTCATAAAGAAAGAGATGAGTCGAGAAGATTTAAAGCAGATTTATGCTGTCTTCGAACCTCTAGGGCTCCCTATGGATGTCATCAGTGATGGCATTGTCTATGGTGTGCCAAGTAAAGGCAATCATTCTCTCTATCGTCAGGCTAACCCTACCTTGACCTTCGTTGATGTGGAGAGTATTGATGACATTCCTGAAAATATCGTCTATAATAAGGTAGTTACGGTCTGTGAGGAAGCATTTTTGGATGGCCAAATTCAAAAACTACCTAAACAGCTATACCAGAATTTTGAAGTTTTTAAGTCTCGTGAAATTATCCTTGAGGTTATGCCCAAAGGGGTTCATAAAGCTGTAGGCTTGAAACTTTTGTCTGATTATCTTGCCCTTGATAAAAGTCAGGTTATGGCTATGGGAGATGAGGAAAATGACTTGACCATGTTGGAGTGGGCTGGTCTAGGTGTGGCTATGGCAAATGCTGTTCCTAAGGTTAAGGCTGTTGCAAGGCAGTAACGACAAAAACTAATGAGGAATCTGGAGTGGCTGAGGCCATCCACAAATATATTCTAGAGAAATAAGGAGAACCAAATGGGTCTATTTGATCAATTATTTGGACAAGAGGAGAACCAGTCACAGGAAACTGTAGCAAAACAGGAAATTTCAGAAACTGAGGCTCTTGATAATCAAGACTTGTCAACAAGTGAAGAAACAAGTGAAAGTCAAGCAGAACAGCTCAGTGAGTCAGAGACTCAAGTAGAAGAGATTTCGTCTACAGAATCTGTTGAAGAAAGCGAAGTAGCGTCTGATGAAGACCTTTCTGTTGATAATCAGGCATCAAGTGAATCAGAGGGCGTATCAGAGTCAGAAGAAAGCCAAGTCGCTGTGGATAACCACTTCGCAGATGTCATGGCTGATTACTATGCTAAAAAGGCTCAGGTAGCTGCTGCTGCAGAAAAAGGTGAAACGGTTACTTTTGAGGCTGTTCAAACTCGTAAAGTTGAGGAAAAACCTGAAGAAGTTCAGGCTTCAAAAACTGAAACAGAACAAGAAAAATACAATCGTACCCTTAAGAAGACGCGTACAGGTTTTGCTGCTCGCTTGAATGAATTCTTTGCGAATTTCCGTCGTGTTGATGAGGAGTTCTTCGAAGAATTGGAAGAAATGCTGATTCTTTCCGATGTGGGTGTTAATGTTGCAACGCAATTAACGGAAGACTTACGTTATGAAGCCCGCCTTGAAAATGTCAAAAAGACTGAAGATTTGCAACGCTTGATTATCGAAAAACTTGTGGACATTTATGAGAAGGATGACGTCTATAAGGAGCAGATTAATTTCCAAGATGGTTTGACAGTCATGCTTTTCGTTGGTGTCAACGGGGTTGGTAAGACAACGTCATATCGGTAAGTTGGCGCATAAATACAAACAAGAAGGCAAAAAAAGTTATGTTGGTAGCTGCTGATACCTTCCGTGCGGGAGCTGTCGCTCAGTTGGTTGAGTGGGGACGTCGTGTTGATGTGCCAGTAGTGACTGGTGCTGAGAAGGCTGACCCAGCTTCAGTGGTCTTTGACGGTATGGAAAAGGCTCTTGCTGAAGGAGTTGATGTCCTTATGATTGATACTGCGGGTCGTTTGCAAAATAAAGACAATCTTATGGCAGAGCTTGAAAAGATTGGTCGTATTATCAAACGTGTGGTTCCAGAAGCACCTCATGAAACCCTCTTGGCCTTGGATGCTCAACAGGTCAAAATGCGCTTAGTCAGGCCAAGGAATTTTCAAAAATCACACCTCTTACAGGCCTTGTCTTGACTAAGTTGGATGGTAGTGCCAAGGGTGGTGTGGTTCTGGCCATTCGTCAAGAGTTGGATATTCCAGTTAAATTAATTGGTTTTGGTGAGAAAATTGATGATATTGGTGAGTTCCATTCAGAAGAATTCATGCAAGGTCTCCTGACTGGTTTGGTTTAAAAGAGTGTTTAAAAAGAGTGAGTACTGGGAAAAAGGATTCACTCTTTTAATGGTGTCCTCACCTTGAAAAAAAGTCACTTTTATTGGTAAAATAGTAAGGAAAAACGCATGCTTTGAAAAGTGAGCTGTAACTTAATCACTGAACAACCCCTAAGCCTTAAAAAAGAGATGATTGCTTTCTCTTTTTTTAAGGTGAGTCATAAGAAGATTTTTAATCTTAGTTTAAGGAGAAGACATGTCTGAACGTGGACTTTTGATTGTTTTTTCAGGGCCTTCTGGTGTCGGAAAAGGAACTGTTCGTCAGGAGATTTTTTCAACACCTGACCATAAATTTGAATACTCAGTGTCAATGACCACACGTGCCCAGCGTCCTGGTGAAGTTGATGGGAAGGATTATTTCTTCCGTTCGCGTGAGGAATTTGAAGAGCTTATTCGTAATGGTCAAATGTTGGAATATGCTGAGTATGTAGGTAACTACTACGGAACACCTTTGACTTATGTCAATGAAACCTTGGATAAAGGTATTGATGTTTTCCTTGAAATCGAAGTTCAAGGGGCCCTTCAGGTTAAGAAAAAGGTTCCAGATGCTGTCTTCATCTTTTTGACGCCACCAGATTTGAACGAGCTTCAAGAACGTTTGGTTGGTCGTGGAACAGATTCTGAGGAAGTTATTGCTCAACGTATCGAGCGTGCGCGTGAAGAAATTGCTCTCATGAGCGAATACGATTATGCCATTGTTAATGACGAAGTGCCTTTGGCTGCTGAACGTGTCAAACGTGTTATTGAAGCAGAACACTTCCGCGTTGACCGTGTGATTGGCCGCTATCGTAATATGATTTCAGAAAAGAAATTATCAGATAAATAAATTAGAAATAGGTATAGAATTATGATGTTGAAACCCTCTATTGACAAACTTTTGGATAAAGTGCCTTCAAAATATTCATTGGTTATTTTGCAAGCAAAACGCGCCCATGAATTGGCTGCTGGTGCTGAACCAACTCAAGAGTTTACGTCAGTAAAACCAACCCTTCAAGCCCTTGAAGAAATTGAATCTGGTAATGTGACTATTCACCCAGATCCAGAATCTAAACGTGAATTGGCACGTTTGAAAGTGATCCAAGCACGTCTTGCTGCTGAGGAAGAAGAACGTAAAATCAAAGAACAAATCGCTAAAGAAAAAGAAGAAGGCGATAAAATCTAAAATCAAAGTCATGCTTTGGTTTATGAGGAGAGGGGAGCTGAGGCATAGTGTCTCAGCTTCCTTCTTTATGATGATAATCAAGAGCTCAGCTTTTCTTGAGCTTGAAAGATACTGGTCTTAAGGAAGTGACAGGAGGAAATTTATGGTTTTAGTAGCACAAATTATTGTAGACGTTCCTCTGATGCAGACGGACAGGCCTTATAGTTACCTTATCCCTGAAGCCATGCAAGGTCAAATTGCCATTGGTATGCGAGTGCATGTACCTTTCGGTAAAGGAAATCGTCTATTGCAAGGCTTTGTTATCGGCTTAGAAGAGCAGGAGAACTTAAGAGATTTTCCTGAATTAAAACCTATCGCTGAGCTTTTAGATTATGAGCCAGTCCTTAATCAGGATCAGCTGGATTTGGCTGATCAGATGCGACATACGGTCTTTTCTTATAAGATTTCCATCTTGAAGTCAATGCTACCTGGTCTCCTTAATTCACAGTACGATAAGGTTATCATGGCAACTGATAAACTGGGTGAAGAGGATAAACAGACTTTTCTTCAGGGGCAGGATCATGTTCTTTTCTCGCAGTTGTCAGAGGAGCAGCGTCAAGCTATTCCTCGTCTGGTCCAGTCTGGGCGTGTAACGGTTGATTACCTTGCTAAGGATAAGCAGAACATCAAGACTGAGAAGCACTATAGTGTTCAAAAGGGCATTCTTGAGACTTTGGCTATTTCGCAACGGGCTAAGAGGCGTTTGGAGATGCGAGACTTCTTGCTCGAGAAGAGTGAGTCAGGGAAGGTGGCAGACCTCCACAAGCTTTTTTCACGAGATGTGGTTAAGTTTTTCATTGAAGCTGGTGCCTTGGTCATCACTGAAGTTGAGGTCAATCGTGCCGATAGCTACTTTGAAAAGGTAGAGAAGACAGATTTTCTTGAGCTTAATGCTCAACAGGCGCATGCGGTTGAAGAAATGACGCGCCAAATTGGACAAGGTGATAAACCTTTCTTATTGGAAGGAGTGACGGGATCAGGTAAGACCGAAGTTTATCTGCATCTTATAGAGAGGACCTTGGCTATGGGGAAAACGGCTATTGTCTTGGTGCCAGAGATTTCCCTGACGCCCCAAATGACCAATCGTTTCATTTCACGTTTTGGTGACTTGGTGGCAATCATGCATTCAGGCTTGTCAGACGGTGAGAAATTTGACGAGTGGCGAAAGGTTAGGTCAGGCCAGGCCAAGGTTGTCGTAGGAGCGCGTTCGGCTGTCTTTGCTCCCTTGGACAATATCGGAGCTATCATTATCGATGAGGAACATGAGGCTACTTATAAACAAGAATCCAATCCTCGATACCATGCTAGAGATGTGGCCTTGCTTAGGGCTAAGAGTCATGGAGCCGTGCTTGTTCTTGGTTCAGCAACACCGTCTATTGAGACACGGGCGAGAGCTCAGAAAGGGGTTTACCATTTTCTTGAGTTGACTCAGAGGCTAATCCTAATGCCAAAATTCCTCAGGTGGAAGTGGTGGACTTTAAGGACTTTGTGGGCCGTCAAGAGGCGAGTGATTTTACGCCACCTCTTTTGGAGAAAATCCGAGAACGTTTGGCACGTAAGGAACAAGTCGTGCTAATGTTGAACCGTCGTGGCTATTCCTCTTTTGTCATGTGTCGTGACTGTGGCTATGTGGATGATTGTCCCAACTGTGATATTTCATTGACCTTGCACATGGATACTAAGACCATGAATTGCCACTATTGTGATTTTCAAAAAGCAATACACATGTCTGCCCTAACTGTCAGAGTCGTCAGATTCGCTATTATGGGACTGGGACACAGAAGCTTATGACCAGTTAACGGAACTTTTGCCAGAAGCCAGAGTGATTCGTATGGATGTTGATACGACACGTAAGAAAGGTGCTCACGAGAAACTCTTAGAGACTTTTGGAAATGGTAAGGCTGACATTTTGCTTGGGACTCAGATGATTGCCAAGGGCTTGGATTTTCCAAATGTTACCTTGGTAGGGGTCTTGAATGCAGATACGTCGCTAAATTTACCAGATTTTCGTTCAGCTGAGCGTACCTTCCAACTGTTGACTCAGGTGGCTGGTCGTGCTGGTCGTGCTGACAAGGAAGGGGAAGTTATTATTCAAACCTATAATCCTAGTCATTATGCCATTCGGTTTGCACAGCAACAGGATTATGAAGGTTTCTACGCCTATGAAATGGAGATTCGACGTCAGTTGGCCTATCCGCCTTATTTCTATACGGTAGGAATTACGCTTTCTCACAAGGATGAAGAGTTTGTGGTTCGTAAGAGCTTTGAGGTTATGTCTTATTTAAGAGAGCACCTGTCAGACAAGGTGACCTTCCTAGGGCCTACGCCTAAGCCAATTGCCCGAACACATAACCTTTATCATTATCAGATTATTATCAAATACCGTTTTGAGGATAACTTGGAAGAAACGCTTAATAGGGTCCTTGACATGACTCAGGAACCTGAAAACAAGGACCTGCGTTTGATTATTGATCACGAACCTCAGAATTTTACCTAATCTAGAAAAGGAAGAATATGACAAAATTAGTATTTATGGGAACGCCTGCCTTTTCAGCGACAGTGCTGGAAGGACTTTTGACCGATGAGCGTTATGATATTGTCGCTGTGGTGACGCAACCAGACCGTGCTGTCGGCCGTAAAAAAGAAATCCGCATGACACCGGTCAAGGAAGTAGCTTGGCGCATGACTTGCCAATTTATCAACCTGAAAAGTTGTCAGGTTCTGAGGAAATGGCACAGCTTATGGCACTTGGTGCTGATGGGATTGTTACGGCGGCTTATGGACAATTTTGCCAAGTAAGTTGCTTGATAGCATGGATTTTGCGGTTAACGTCCATGCGTCACTCTTGCCAAAATACCGTGGTGGGGCGCTATCCATTATGCCATTATCAATGGTGATGCAGAAGCTGGTGTGACGATTATGGAAATGGTCAAGGAAATGGATGCTGGTGACATGGTTAGCCAAAAGGCCTTGCCAATTCTTGACGAGGATAATGTCGGTACCATGTTTGAAAATTGGCAGTCTTGGGTCGTGACCTCTTGCTTGAGACCTTGCCTGCCTACATTGCCGGAGAAATCAAACCTGTCCCTCAAGATGCCAGTCAGGTAACTTTTTCACCGAATATTAGTCCAGAAGAGGAGCGCCTTGATTGGAACAAGTCCGCACGAGACATTTTCAATCAAATCCGTGGTATGTACCCATGGCCTGTGGCCCATACCTTGCTTGATGGCAAACGTTTCAAAATTTATGAGGCGGACTTGGCAGAAGGTCAAGGACAGGCTGGTCATATTATTGAAAAAACCAAGAAGAGTTTGGTAGTTGCGACTGGCCAAGGAGCTATTTCGCTTAAGACAGTTCAACCTGCTGGAAAACCTCGTATGGCTATTGCTGATTTCCTTAATGGGGTCGGACGCAATCTTGAAGTAGGTGATGCATTTGGCCAATGATTGGAAAAAAACAGCTCGTGGACAGGCACTCGAAGTCTTAGAAGAAGTCTTCCAGGAAGGGGCTTACTCAAATATTGCTCTCAATGCACATTTGAGCAAGTCGCAGCTGACAGATAAGGACAAGGCCTTGGTGACGGAAATTGTCTATGGGACCGTGGCTCGTAAGATTACTTTGGAGTGGATTCTAGCCCATGTTATTGAGGACCGCGATAAGCTTGAACCTTGGTTTATGACTTATTACTTTTGAGTCTATATCAGTTGGCCTATTTAGATAAGATTCCAGCCCATGCGGTAGTTAATGATGCGGTTTCTATTGCTAAAAATCGTGGCAATAAAAAGGGTGCTGAGAAGCTGGTCAATGCGGTTCTTCGTAAACTATCTAGCCAGCCTTTGCCAGATCCAAGCCAGATTAAACGTGTCAATAAACGCTATTCCGTTCAGTATTCTCTACCTGTATGGTTGGTTAAAAAACTTATCGACCAGTACGGGGAAGACCGTGCCCTTGCTATTTTCCAAAGCCTCTTTGTGAGAAATAAGGCTAGTGTGCGTGTGACGGATGCCTCACGTTTGGATGAAATTGCGGAGGCTACTGGAGCTGAGCGTTCAGTCCTATCACCAGTCGGGCTTGTTAAGTCTTCAGGTTACTTTGCTGGGACAGATTATTTTAAAGAGGGCTTGTTGACATTCAGGATGAGACCAGTCAACTGGTTGCACCAACTTTAGGGATTCAAGGCGAGGAAGAAATCCTGGATGCCTGTGCGGCACCTGGTGGTAAGACTGTCCATATGGCCTCTTATTTGACGAGTGGACATGTGACGGCGCTTGACCTCTATGATCATAAGCTTGCCCTTATCGAAGAAAATGCCCAACGTCTTGGCCTAGCTGATAAGGTTAAGACACAGAAACTGGATGCTAGTCAGGTACATCAAGTTTTTCCGGCTGATAGTTTTGACAAGATTTTAGTGGATGCTCCTTGTTCAGGGATTGGACTCATTCGTCGGAAACCCGACATCAAATATAACAAGGACCTCCAAGACTTTGAGTCCCTTAAGGCTGTGCAGTTGGATATCCTATCCAGCGTTTGTCAAACCCTACGAAAAGGTGGTATAATAACATATAGTACTTGCACCATCATAGCAGAAGAAAATCAAGAGGTGATTCAAGCCTTTCTTGAGAGCCATCCTGATTTTGAGCAAGTTGCCTTAGACCATCTATGTAAAGACATCGTGGTCAATGGCTGTTTGGCAATTACCCCCGAACAGTATCTAACTGATGGTTTTTTCATCGCACAGTTGCGTAAAAAAGCTTAGGGTTACAGAGGAGGAAATGCTGACGCAAGTCAGAAAGAAAACTATGGAAATATCATTATTAACGGACATTGGCCAAAAACGGTCAAACAACCAAGATTTTGTTAATAAATTTGTCAACCAAGCTGGTGTTACCCTTGTCGTTGTTGCAGATGGAATGGGTGGACACCGTGCTGGAAATATTGCCAGTGAGATGTCAGTGACTGACCTTGGTCGTGACTGGATTAACACTGATTTTCGTGAGTTGAGTCAAATTCGTGATTGGATGATTGCTGCCATTGATGCAGAAAATCGTAAAATCTATGAACTTGGCCAAAACGAAGAATATAAGGGAATGGGAACAACTATCGAGGTTCTTGCCTTTGTTGATAATGCTGTGATTTTCGCTCATGTTGGGGATTCACGTATTGCCCTTATCCGTAATGGTGAGTATAAGCAATTGACGAATGACCACTCTTTGGTCAATGCTCTTATCAAGGCTGGTCAGTTGACTGAAGAAGAAGCAGCGGTTCACCCACAACGTAATATCATTACGCAATCTATTGGGCAAGCTGCTCCGATTGAGGCTGACCTTGGTGTCCAACAATTGGAACCAGGAGACTATATTTTGGCTAATTCAGATGGTTTGACCAATATGATTTCAGTTGAACAGATTGTTCATATTGTCAACAGCCCTGGTTTCGTCGAAGAAAAAACGAGTCGTTTGGTAGCTGCAGCCAATGAGGCTGGTGGTCATGATAATATTACCGTTGCTCTCATCAAAATAGAAAGTGAGGAAGGATAATGATCCAAGTTGGCAAATTGTTTGCTGGACGTTATCGAATCCTTAAAGCTATCGGACGTGGTGGTATGGCGGATGTTTATCTGGCTAATGACTGATCTTGGATAATGAGAAAGTGGCCATTAAGGTGCTTCGTACTAATTATCAAACCGATCAGGTAGCTGTGGCACGTTTCCAGCGTGAAGCACGTGCATGCAGAACTCAGTCATCCCAATATCGTTGCAATCCGAGACATTGGCGAAGAAGACGGCCAGCAGTTCTTGGTGATGGAGTACGTGGATGGTTCGGACTTGAAGAAATATATTCAAGACCATGCGCCACTTTCTAACCAAGATGTTGTGCGTATTATGGGAGAGATTCTTTCTGCCATGACTCTTGCCCATCAAAAGGGTATTATCCACCGTGACCTTAAGCCACAAAACGTTCTTTTAACTAAAGACGGTAGGGCCAAAGTTACAGACTTCGGGATTGCGGTTGCCTTTGCAGAGACTAGTTTGACTCAAACCAATTCTATGTTGGGTTCTGTCACTACCTCTCACCAGAGCAGGCGCGTGGATCTAAAGCAACTATCCAAAGTGATATCTATGCTATGGGTATCATGCTCTTTGAAATGTTGACAGGGCGTATTCCATATGATGGTGATAGTGCAGTTACCATCGCTCTTCAGCATTTCCAAAAACCATTACCATCAATCTTGGCTGAGAATCATAATGTTCCTCAGGCATTGGAAAATGTGGTTATTCGAGCGACAGCTAAAAAGCTTGAAAATCGTTATAACAGTACTTTGGAAATGAGCCGAGATTTAGTAACTAGCTATATCCTAGCCATAGCCGTGATGCTAAGGTAGTCTTTGATGACATGACGGATACTAAGACTTTGCCTAAGGTTACTCCAGTTCCGTCAGTAAGCTCTGAGAAAAAGGCAACTGCCAAGTCATCAGAGTCAAAACAAGCTGTAAGTAAGCAACCAAGGAAAAATTCAACACTAGCTAAGAATAAAAAGAAGAAAAAAAAGAAAAGCTTTTTCTCGACATCACTCAAGGTATTCCTGGGGTTGGTCTTTATCGGGATTATCATTTTTGCCTATTTGGTATTTACCAACCCTGATAGTACTCAGGTGCCTAACGTGGTCGGTCAAGAGTTGTCCACAGCTCAGACTAAAATTGAGGGTGCTGGATTTAAGGTA
>ENA-OQAN01000313-OQAN01000313.1-human-gut-metagenome-genome-assembly--contig:-NODE-313-length-26354-cov-2.030198_pt1 | contig 26354 bp, 30 predicted proteins | sample MGYA00242735_ERZ504527 | MGnify/ENA primary metagenome ERZ504527 (study PRJEB26092, sample SAMD00036230) | human gut metagenome | host: Homo sapiens | study: EMG produced TPA metagenomics assembly of... | reverse complement strand
CTTAATTTTTATCGCGGGATGGAGCAGTCTGGTAGCTCGTCGGGCTCATAACCCGAAGGTCGTTGGTTCAAATCCGGCTCCCGCAATTTTTTTATTTTAATAATTAGTATGCCCAGATAGCTCAGTCGGTAGAGCAGAGGACTGAAAATCCTCGTGTCGCTGGTTCGATTCCGGCTCTGGGCATCTTTTTTTATTTTATAAAGAAATTCAAAGAGTTAACTTTCAGAAAGAATGAAAAAACCGAAAGTTGACTCTTTTTTTTAATTCCTATTCAATAGGAATTAAGTATGATATAATAAAAATGAAAAAATATGTTTACAAAGGGATAAAAAATGACATCAATTTATAATAAGTTGAAACAACTACAATACAAAGAAGATTATCCTTTTCACATGCCAGGACATAAAAGAAATTTAAAGATCGATTCATTATTAGATGCGATTTCCAAAATTGATATTACAGAGATCACAGGATTTGATGATCTTCACCATCCAGAAGAAATGATTCGAGAATTGATGGATGATTTAAAACAGATTTATGGAACAAAAGAGAGTTATCTACTGGTAAACAGCAGCACTGCGGGGAATTTAGCTGCAATAGCTGCATTGTGTAATATTGGAGATAAGATACTGGTTGCGAGAAACTGTCATAAGTCAGTCTATCACGCGATAGAATTGTTGGGACTTGATCCAATCTATATTTATCCAGAGATTGATGAATATGGAATCTGTAAAGGCATTACGAAGGAACAGATAGAAAATATCATAACAAAAGAAACCTCAATTAAGGCAATGGTCCTTGTTTCACCAACATATGAAGGAAGAGTATCAGATATCGAAGGAATATCAGATGTTCTGCATCGAAATAATATACCATTGATCGTAGATGAAGCTCATGGGGCTCATTTTATTTATCATGAGCATTTCCAGAGAGTGCAGCAAATAGTGGAGCAGACATTGTGATACAAAGTCTGCACAAGACATTGCCCGCATTTACGCAAACGGGATTACTTCATTTGTGCACAGATTGTGTCACAAGAGAATGATGCAAAAGAAATTGTCAATATTTCAGAGCAGCAGCCCATCCTATGTGTTGATAGCATCAATTGAACAATGTATCCACATATGTAATGAAAATCGTGGATATTTTCAACAATATTACGAGAAATTGTGGATACTACGTGAAAAACTAGAAGAATTAAAATATATCAAACTGGTACCAACGGATGATATTGGAAAACTTGTGTTTTCGGTAAAAGACACGACAATATCTGGAGAAGAACTATTTGAGATTTTAAGAGACAACTATCATTTAGAGATGGAAATGTCAGAACTTTATTATGTGATCGCAATGACAAGTGTGTGCGATACACAAGAAGGGTACGATAGATTGTATCAGGCATTAAAAGAGATCGACAGTGAGATCACAAAAAAGAATACAGAGTATTTATTTTTGGAAAATGATTTTCATCAAAATAAAAAGATGTTAAAACCAGAAGAAGCTGCAACAAAAGATCGAATACAGATTGATTATGATGATGCAAAAGATGAGATTGCAGCGGAATTTATTTTTTTTGTATCCACCAGGAATTCCACTTGTTGTGCCTGGAGAAGTGATCGATAAGTATGTGATTGATAAGATCAGACAGTATGAGCAATATAATATGAAAGTGATAGGACTGAATGATCATAAAATATATATAATAAATAGATGAGAGGATATAAATATGGGATTATTTTTGACCGTTGAAGGACCAGATGGAGCTGGAAAAACAACACAAATAGAATTACTAAGAGACTACTTATCTGACAAAGGTTATGATATAATAGTATGTAGAGAACCTGGCGGAACACCGATCAGTGAGGCTGTAAGAAATGTGATCCTTAACAAAGAATTTACTGAGATGGGACATATGACGGAATTACTGCTTTACGCAGCTGCCAGAGCTCAATTGATCGAAGAAGTTATTCGTCCGGCATTAGAAGATGGAAAGATCGTAATCTGTGATCGATTTGTGGAATCATCTGCAGTCTATCAGGGAATTGCCAGAGGAATGGGAATTGATCTTGTTTACAAAGTAAATCAATTTGCAATCGGAGATACGATGCCAGATCTGACGATTATGATCGATCTGGATGCAGAAGCTGGTATTTCAAGAAAGAAAAAACAGGCAGAGCTGGACCGAATGGAAAGCGAGACAATTGATTTTCATAAGAAGGTTGTTGAAGGATACAGACAACTTGCGAGCCTGCATCCAGATAGAATCTATACTGTTGACGGAAGTCTGACGATCGAAGAGATTCATCAGAAGATTGTTTCACAGGTCAACAAAAAATTTCATGGTAAAGGGTGATGTAGTATGAAGAGTTTTGATGCAATTATAGGACATAAAAAAATAATTTCTCATTTTGAAGAAGCAATCAAGACGGAAAAGTTTCCCATGCCTATTTATTAAGTGGCGAAGATGGAAGCGGAAAGATGATGATCGCAAAGGCAGTTGCGAAGGCACTTCTGTGCGAACACAAAGATGGATGTGGAGAATGTGCAGCATGTAAGCAGGTGGATTCATTAAATCATCCAGATGTCATTTATATTACTCATGAAAAGTATGAAATCAGAGTTGATGATATTCGAAAAGGGATCAATGAGACGATCGATATTAAACCGTATAGCGGAGATTATAAGATTTATATTATTGATGATGCGGATAGAATGAATGCAGGAGCGCAGAATGCCTTATTAAAGACATTAGAAGAACCACCTGCATATGCAGTGATCCTTCTATTAACAAACAATAAGGATAGATTGTTAGATACGATCCTCTCAAGATGTGTGTCCATGACATTAGGAAGTGTCAGAGAAAGCGAAATTGAAGATTATCTAAAAGCCAATACAGGGGCAAGTCATGCAGATATCGCATTTGCAGCAGCATTTTCACTTGGGAATATTGGACGTGCATTGCATGTACTGGATACAGAAGAATTTAAAGATATGCTGAATGATACAATGAACGTGATCACTCATATGAAGAGTATGGAGATTTATGAAGTTGTATCGTATGCGAAGAGTCTGACAAAATATAAGAATGAGATTTATGATTTCCTTGATATCATTATGGTATGGTATCGAGATATGCTGATTCTTAAGACAACAGGATCTTTAAATCAACTTGTATTTAAAGATAAATACCGTCAGCTAAAAGATCAGGAGATTTATATTTCATTTGAGGGAATCAGTCATATTCTTGATGAAGTAGAAAAGGCTAGAAGGCGACTGATCGCGAATGTTAATTTTGAAGTGGCAATCGAAATGCTGCTTGTGACGATAAAGGAGAATGGTAAAGTATGGTAGAAGTAATTGGAGTGCGATTTCGTACTGCAGGAAAGATATATTTCTTTAATCCAAAGGAATTTCAGGTAAAGTCAGGAGACCACGTGATTGTGGAAACTGCCAGAGGAATTGAATTTGGATCAGTCGTTTCTGAGAGAAGACAGGTAAAGGAAAAATGCATCGGAGATGAATTAAAACCTGTTTTAAGAATCGCAACCAAAGAAGATGAAGAAAGGGCAGCGAAGAATAGAGAGAAAGAAAAAGAAGCATATAAGATCTGCCTTGATAAGATCAAGGAGCATGAGCTTGATATGAAGCTTGTATCAACAGAATATACATTTGATAATAATAAAGTATTATTTTACTTTACGGCAGATGGACGAGTTGATTTTCGTGAACTTGTAAAGGATCTGGCAGCAGTGTTCAGGACAAGAATTGAATTACGACAGATCGGCGTCAGAGATGAAGCCAAGATGCTTGGTGGTATGGGAATCTGTGGAAGAAAATTATGCTGTAATACATTTTTATCTGAGTTTGCACCTGTTTCTATCAAGATGGCCAAAGAGCAGAATCTGTCACTGAATCCGACAAAGATTTCAGGAGTCTGCGGAAGATTGATGTGCTGTCTTAAGAATGAACAGGAAACATATGAGTATTTAAACAGTAAGCTTCCAAATGTTGGTGAGAAATTAAAGACAAAAGATGGCGTAGTTGGAGAAGTTCAGAGAGTAGATGTACTTCGACAGAAGGTAAAACTGATCGTGGAAGATGAGAATGGAGATAAAGAAATCCAGGAATATAAGATTGATGATCTTCTGATGAGAAAGAAAAAGCCACAAGGATGTCAGGGATGCAGCAAAGGATGCAATAATAAGAATCAAGGATGTAATAAAGGACATGGAAAGAGAAAGAATTGATGATCTTGGGATCAATGGTTATCAGATCATCCAGAAAGAACAGGGATTTTGTTTTGGAATGGATGCGGTTCTTTTATCAGATTTTGCACAAGTTAAGAATGGTGGGAGAGTTCTAGACCTCGGTACGGGGACTGGAATCCTCCCAATTTTGATGGAGGCAAAGACGAAGGCCGTTCATCTTACAGGGCTTGAAATACAGCCAGAGATGGCGGAGATGGCGGCAAGAAGTGTCAAATTAAATCATTTAGAAGATAAGATAGAGATCGTAGAGGGTGATATCAAAGAGGCTTCTGCGATTTTTTCGCATGATAGTTTTGACACGATCACATCAAATCCACCATATATGATCGGACAGCATGGACTTAAGAATCCGTCGGAGACGAAAGCAATCGCAAGACATGAGATACTTTGTACATTTGCGGATATCACGGCAGCAGCTAAAAAGCTTTTAAAGAATAAAGGAAAGCTGTTTCTGGTACACAGAACATTCAGATTGTCAGAGATTTTATGCCAGCTGTCTAAGGATGGATTAGAGCCAAAAAGAATCCGTTTTGTGCATCCATACATTGATAAAGAACCGAATATATTTTTATTAGAAGCAGTAAAAGGCGGAAAGTCAAGAATGACAGTTGAGCTCCATTGATCGTTTATCAAAAAGAAGGAAAATACACAGAAGAAATTTATAAGATTTATGGAATGAATCCGGAGGAATAAGCATGAGTGGAACATTATATTTGTGTGCGACACCGATTGGTAATCTGGAAGACATTACTTTTCGTGTGATAAACACATTAAAAGAAGTTGATCTAATCGCAGCGGAAGACACAAGGCACAGTATCAAATTATTAAATCATTTTGAAATTAAGACAAAGATGACAAGCTATCATGAGTATAATCGTGTGGAGAAAGCAAAAGTTCTTGTAAAGCAGTTGCAGGAAGGAAAAGATATCGCACTCATTACAGATGCTGGGACACCGGGAATTTCAGATCCAGGAGAAGAATTGGTAAGACAGTGCCATGAAGCAGGAATCACAGTTACTGCATTACCGGGAGCATGTGCGTTGATCAATGCACTGATCATCTCTGGGCAGCCAACAAGAAGATTTTGTTTTGAAGCATTTCTTCCATCAGATAAAAAAGAAAGAAAACAGATTCTTGATTCTCTGGAAAATGAGACAAGATCTATTATCATTTATGAAGCACCACATCGTTTAGTAAGGACTTTGGAAGAACTACATGAAGTGCTCGGAGACAGATCCATGACATTATGCAGAGAACTCACAAAGAAGCATGAGAGCGTTTTTAAATCAACACTTGGGAAATCCTTGCCTATCATAGAGAAAATCCACCAAAAGGCGAATGTGTGATGATCATAGAAGGAAAATCATTTCAAGAATTAAAAGAAGAGAGTCAGGAAGAATTTCTAAAGATTCCATTGTCAGAGCATATGAACCGTTATATGGATCAGGGATATTCAAAGAAAGAAGCGATGAAACTGGTAGCCAAAGATCGAGGTGTTGGTAAGAGAGAGATTTATCAGCAGTTGTTGGAAGAGGAATAAAAATATATCAACAAAAAAGGTATGGGAAAATAATATCAATTCCCATACCTTTTGTTTGTCTTTATTGAAATGATCCAAAAAATTACGCTTCAGTAATTTCGAATCCAGCAAGTTTAGCTAATTCAATGATAGATTTTCTTGAGACTTTCTTTCCTTTGTAGTCAATCAGATCATCCATATCTTCTCCAGTAAAAATATCTGCAGGATTATATTTCTTTAAAATAATCTTATCGTCATCTACAAATATTTCAAGAGGATCGCGTTCGTTCACATCAAAGTTACGACGTAATTCGATCGGTAAAGTAATTCTTCCAAGTTCGTCAAGCCTTCTTACAATGCCTGTACTTTTCATGTGTAAACCTCCTTAATGTCTTACAATCATTTTATATCTTAAACCATAGCATACCAAAATCTGGTTGTCAATTCATTTGTTTACTTATAAACTAGAGAATAAATAAGTATAATTAACAGATTTCAGCACCTGCTGGCATATCTTTATCTGGTGTTACAAGAGCTAATTCACCCTTATCATTTTCAGCACAAAGTAACATTCCTTCAGAGAGAACTCCTGCTAATTTGGCTGGTTTTAAGTTCACAAGTACCATAACTTTCTTACCGACCATATCTTCTGGTTTATAATAAGCTTTGATACCAGAAACAATCTGTTTTACCTGGCTTCCGATCTTAACCTGAGAGCAAAGAAGTTTCTTGGATTTTTTCACTTCTTCACAGGCAATGATCTCACCAACCTGGAACTGCATCTTAGTGAAATCATCAAAAGTGATCTCATCTTTTGGTTCAATGTCGATGACAGTATCTTCTTCTACAGCAGCGTTTGCAGCTTTGACAGAAGCAGCCTGTTTCTCCATTAAGACTTTGGCTTTTTCCATAACTTCTTTCTCATCTAATCTTGCAAATAAGATCTGAGGTTTTTCAGTTACTTTTGTACCACTCTTGTAGTTTCCAAATGTTGCAAGGTTATCAAATTCAACCATAGATGTATTTAACTGAGCAAAGATCTTCTCAGATGTCTCAGGCATATATGGTGATAATAAAGATGCACCAATTGTGATTCCTTCAACAAGGTTGTATAAAACAGTAGCCAGACGGTCTTTTGAAGCTTCGTCTTTTGCTAATACCCAAGGCATAGTCTCATCAATATAACGGTTGCAGCGACGGAATAAGTTAAAGATCTCAGTCATTGAATCTGCAACACGAAGGTCAGCCATCTTCTCAGCAACTTTATCTCTTGTACCTGTCACAACGGCTTTCAGATCATCATCATAATCTCCTACAACACCCTTGTCTTCTACGATTCCTCCAAAATATTTGTTGGACATAGAAATCGTACGGTTTACAAGGTTACCAAGAATATTTGCAAGGTCAGAGTTCATACGCTCGATCATCAATTCCCATGAGATCACACCATCACGTTCGAAAGGCATTTCATGAAGAACGAAATAACGCACTGCGTCAACTCCGAAGAAGTCAACCAGATCATCTGCGTATAAAACGTTACCTTTGGACTTACTCATCTTACCATCGCCCTGAAGCAGCCAAGGATGTCCAAATACCTGTTTAGGAAGTGGAAGATCTAGTGCCATCAGGATGATTGGCCAGTAAATTGTATGAAAACGGATGATATCTTTACCGATCAGGTGAAGATCTGCAGGCCAGAACTTGTTAAACTTGTCTGAACTGTTTCCATCACAGTCATAACCGATACCTGTGATATAGTTTGTTAATGCATCTAACCATACATAAACGATGTGTCCTTCATCAAAGTCAACTGGGATTCCCCATGAAAATGATGTTCTTGAAACACACAGATCCTGAAGTCCAGGAAGAAGGAAGTTGTTCATCATCTCATTCTTACGGGATTCTGGCTGAATAAATTCAGGATGTGTATTGATGTGTTCAATCAGACGGTCTGCATATTTGCTTAATTTTAAGAAATAAGCTTCTTCTTTTGCAGGTTGTACTGGACGTCCGCAGTCAGGACATTTACCATCTACTAACTGGCTCTCTGTGAAGAAAGATTCACAAGGTGTACAGTATAAACCTTCGTATTCACCTTTGTAGATATCTCCCTGTTCATATAATTTCTTAAAAATCTTCTGAACCTGTTTCTCGTGATCTTCATCAGTTGTTCTGATAAAACGGTCATAAGAAGTGTTCATAAGATCCCAGATTCTCTTGATTTCTCCGGCAACATCATCAACGAATTCTTTTGGTGTTACCCCTTTTTCTTCTGCTTTTAATTCTACTTTCTGGCCATGTTCGTCAGTTCCTGTCTGGAAAAATACGTCATAGCTTCCATTCTTTTATATCGAGCAATACTGTCTGCCAGGATGATCTCATATGTGTTACCAATATGAGGTTTTCCGGAAGTATAAGTAATTGCAGTCGTAATATAATATGGTTTCTTACTCATAATGATCCTCCGATTTTCTGTTTCTATCCTTATAATTATAGTACATCTTGTGCGGATAGTCTATTTTTTTCTTTAAAAAATAAGATATTAACAAGTGTTTATTTGGAGGTAGAAATGGAATTTGCAGGAGATTGAAAAAGATCAGAATAAGGTTGATCATGATTGGAATTTGTCTGATATTTCTAGGAGGATATAGTCTGATCCAAGAATGGAAAGATCAAAAAAAGAATACAACAAAAAAAAGTATTTGATCAGTATACGGATGCGTTTTTTAAAGAAAATATATCAACAAATGAGATCACGATGCATTTCTTTTTAGAAAATCCAGAAAAATATAGATTAGAACAACCAAAAAATCTTTATCCATCCATGAATCAGGGAAGTATCTTGAATGAAAAAATTAAAATTTCAAAAGAAATTGAGAAGTTAAAAAAATTTAAACAAAAGGAATTGACGAAAAAACAGCAAAATACATATATGGTTTTGATGGATTATTTAAGAAGACAGAAAAATCTTTCGATGTATCCGTATTATGAAAGAATCCTTGGGAAAACATCTGGGCAGCAGGCACAGATTCTTCTGACATTAAGTGAATATCGTCTGAAAAATGAGAAAGATATCAAAAGCTATTTTCAATTATTGAAGGGACTGGATGGATATTTTGATTCACTGATCGAATACAGCAAGGAACAGGTAAAGAGAAATTTATTCCTATCTGATCAGTCTTTAAAAGAAGTATTGCAGCAGATTCAGAATGTCATAAAGCAAAAAGAAAACAATATGTTGGTTGCAACATTTAATTTAAGAAATTGCAGATATTAAAGGAATTAATGCAGCTCAGAAAAAGAAATACTGCAGAGAAAATAAGAAATTGATCGGTACAAAGGTGCTGCCTGCTTATGAAAAATTATATTCCCATTTGCAGGCATTAAATGGAAATGGGAAAAATGAAAATGGTCTGTATTATTATAAAAATGGAAAAGAATATTATAAAGTATTGGTTGCACAGAAAACAGGATCAGATAAAACGATAGAAGAAATGATCGAAATCAGTGATCGATCCATTGAAAAATGCCTTCGAAAACTTATAAAATTGCAAAAAAAAGTATCCAAATATCATAAATGAATATAGAAATCATAAAAAAAATATAAAAATTGTGCAAAATCCACAAAATATACTTAACAAACTAAGGCAAAGATGGTAAAATATTATCCAAAGGCAACCAAAGTTGGCTGTAAAATAAAATATGTGCACAAAACCATGGAAGAATATACCAGTCCTGCGTTCTATATGGTACCAGAGATTGATTCTTACAAGGAGAATGTAATTTACATTAATAAGGCACAGACTGCAGAGTTATATCCAACTTTGGCACATGAAGGATACCCAGGACATTTATACCAGAATGTATATTATGCGGCAAGGAACGATGATCCAGTGCGCTATCTGCTTGATTATCCTGGATATTCAGAAGGATATGCAACGTATGTAGAAGTTTTTAGTTACAGTATGATGGATGCTGAAGGATATGGCGATATTTATCAACAGATGAATATGGAGATGTACGAGTACAATCTGGCACTTTGTTCAAGAGTTGATCTTGGAGTTCATTATGAAGGATGGAAGAAGAAAGATGTCAGGGCGTATTTAAGATCATTTGGAATGGATGATTCTCAGGCAGATGAATTATTTCAGATGATTATCGAGAATCCTGCAAATTATTTATCTTATTATATCGGTTATCAGGAGTTTTATGAGCTTTTGACTGATTATAAGAAAATGGCAGGGAATAAATGCAGCTTAAAAGCGTACCACACAGAGATTTTAGATGCAGGCCCATGTAGTTTTGACATTTTGAGAAGACGCATCGAAAGCAACCTATGAATGGAGGAGTAACTTATGTCAACAAAAGCTTATTACACACATGAAGAAATCGGAAAAGGAAAGCCTGGATTTTCAAAAACAAGATCCATTATTGAAGCAGCATTCTATGGAAATAAACGTTGTAGAAGTAAAAGATTTAAAACAGGCATTATGAATTAGCAAAGAATTCGCCTGGAACGATCGTTACAGATATGCCAGTATATAAACCAGAAGCGATTGGTTTAGATGAGGGGTCCAAAGTTCTATTATTTAATGATGGATCAGTGACTGGACGCTGTGCAGCCGCAAGAAGAATTTCCAGTGAACCTGGTGTCGATATAAATGATCTGGATTTAAAATTAATGGATGCGATCTATGATACAAGATGGACAACAATGTACCATGCACAGGTATATATCGGATTAGATCCTGAATTTATGGTAAAAGCACATCTTTTAATTCCAGAAGGTGAAGAAAATATTTTATATTCCTGGATGTTAAATTTCCAGTATATGAATCCTGAATACAATGAAATGTATAAGAATTCACAGCCAGTTGCAGATGAGACAGATATCTATATTTTCTCAGATCCACAGTGGACACATGAAGAACATCCATTAGGATTAACATATTTTAATACAGACACAAACTGTGCTGCACTTCTTGGTATGAAATACTTTGGGGAACATAAGAAAGGTACATTAACAATTGCATGGGCGATCGCAAATCGTAACGGATATGCTTCCTGCCATGGTGGACAGAAAGAATTCAGATTAGATAATGGAGAGAAATTCGTAGCATCTTTCTTCGGATTATCAGGATCAGGAAAATCCACATTAACACATGCAACACATAATAATAAATACGAAGAGATTCAGGTTCTGCATGACGATGCATTTATCATCAATACAGAAACAGGTGCATCTATTGCAATGGAACCAACATATTTTGATAAAACAGCGGACTATCCAACAGGATGCCCAGATAATAAATACTTATTAACAGCACAGAATTGCTCTGCAACAAGAGATAGTGAAGGAAAAGTCGTTCTTGTCACAGAAGATATCCGTAACGGAAATGGTCGTGCGATCAAGTCCAAATTATGGTCACCAAACCGTGTAGATAAGATCAATGACCCAGTAAATGCAATCTTCTGGATCATGAAAGACCCAACAATCCCACCAATTGTTAAGATCAAAGGAGCTTCTTTAGCATCTGTTATGGGAGCAACACTTGCAACAAAACGAAGCAGTGCGGAACGTCTGGCACCTGGAGTAGATCCAAACCGTCTGGTTGTGGAACCATATGCAAACCCATTTAGAACATACCCTCTTGTAAATGACTACAAGAAGTTTAGAAAACTTGTAAAAGAAAGAAATGTAGACTGCTATATCATTAATACAGGAGACTTCATGGGTAAAGATATCAAACCTGCAACAACAATTTCCGCAATCGAGCAGGTTGTAGAAGGAACTGGAGAATTCAAACAGTGGGGACCATTTACAGATATCGAAGTGCTTGAGATGGAAGGATATGTTTCAGATTTCAATGATATGAATTATGTGGAAACATTAAAAGCAAGAATGACAGACAGACTAAACTTCGTCTTCGAAAAAGACGTAGAAGATGGTGGATACAATGCACTTCCTACACAGGCAAAAGAAGCTTTAGCAAAAGTTATTGGAGAAGCACACAATTTAGAAGTGGAAAATTCCAATAATTAAAGGTATAATACTCTTAAATCGTTGTTTAGGAGGTGAATTGATTGGATAAAGATCGTTTAAATAATATGGTGGTAGACTTATTCCACGGAATTTCATATGAAGAAGAGAAAGCCGTGATCACAGATGAGTTTAAGGATATTTCGAACAAAGATCTGCATATTATTGATGCGATCGGAATCAAGAAACCGAAGAATATGTCAACGATTGCAGGAGATTTAAATATTACGGTTGGTACACTTACAACCGCAATCAATAACCTCTTGAAGAAAGGATATGTAAATCGCAAACGCGGAGAGAAAGATCGCAGAGTTGTTTATATATCTCTTTCTGAGAAGGGGAGGAAAGCATACAGTCATCACAGAGAATTTCATAAACGTATGATCCAGGGACTGCTTGATACGCTTAATGAGCAGGAACAGGATCTGTTGGTGAAGGTTATGCAGTATTTTCATGATTACTTTCGTGAACATATGTAGATGTGTTTGACGTAGTCTTTCATTGTATGAGACAGAAATAAAAATAAGAACCAATATTTATAATAAACCGGTGGCAACACGCATATTTTAAGAGCTTTTTTTACAAATCGCTTATCCGCGCCTGTTCCTTTGAAAACTCACTGAGTGCGAGCCAAAATGCCCGCACTTACGTTCAGACATTCAACCACAGGGCGCTGCGAATTTGTAAAACGCACTTAAAATATGCTAATCGTTGCCATCGGTTTATTATAAATATTGGTTCTTATTTTATTTCTGTCTCATACAACGGAAGGCTATTCAAATCACCACATAGTGTGTATGGGCGGTATTGGATTTAAATTTTATTGTTCATGGACGGAAGGAGGGAAAATTTTATAAGATAATCTTTTTTTGATTCTGTAGATATTAAGATTTTTAATTCATTTCTAATAAATTTAATCTTATATTTTATCTAAGTAAAAATATCAAAAAATATGGAATACATTCCGAAAAATTAATATAAATAACAAAAATTCGGAATTGATTCCGAAAAAATGAGCTAAAAAACTAAAATATAGAATAAAATGTGTAAAATTGCAAAACAGAATTAAATTTTAGAAAGCATCTATAATTTTGACGGAAATTACTCCGATTATACGTCTTATATAGTGAATGATCATTCAAAACAATCAACAAACAAGGAGAAAAGAAGTGGAGGAGAGAGATAAACAACTATTAAAAATGATTCGGAAGCAGTCGGAAGAGGGGATGAGTCTTTTGATTGATGAATATGGTGGTGCAATCAAGGCAATTTGTTCTAATGTGCTGCGGAATTATGATGCGGGTATTGTTCAAGATGCGATGCAGGAGACTGTCATTCGGTTGTGGCAGAAATTGTCGCAGAGGTTTCAGGTAAAGAAGAATTTAAGGGCATATATTTATCAGACGGCAAGAAATTGTGCGTTGGATTATTTGAGAAAATATCAAAGACATTCTGAGACGGATTTCGAGGGTGTGGAAGATATGATGCAGGACGTATCTACAGATGTAGAACGGGAATTTTCCAGAAAGCATAATGAACGAATCGTTCATGAAGTTATAAAAGAGATGGAAGAACCTGATCGTACGATTTTTATTTTGCGATTCTTTTATTATGAGACAGTGAAAGTGATTGCGGAAACAGTTCATTTGAAAGAAGACAATGTCGAAAGCAGGATTCGCAGAGGGAAGAAGAAATTAAAAGCAGAGTTATTAAGGAGAGGTGTTTTGAATGAGTAAAAATAGAATTGATATTACAGAGCAGGAAGCGATAGACTTAAAAGAAAATATTACAGAAGAGGAAAAAGATTTACTGAAAAATGCAGTGAAGAAAGAAATCCGAAAGAAGCATAGAAAAAAGACAAAATATATGAAAGCGGCAGCAGTTGCGGCTTGTGTATTGATCGTTGCGCCAACAACGATTTATGGAAAAGAAATTCAGAGATTTTTCCAGAGCAAATGGAAACAGAATATTTTCCGAATGGAAGTTCAGGTAACAAAGGAGAAGAAGTCAAAACAAAATGTATCTTTGGATACACGCAATTTAAAACAGTATGAAGTAACAAAAGAGAAGTCTAAAAATGAAACTTGGTATGCATTTAAAAATCAGAAAATAAATAACAAAGATTTTTATGCAAGGTTGATTAAGGTAGATCAGACGATTAAGAAAAAATTCTTTGTTAATGATGTGGAAAAATATTCAGAAGATGAGATTTCTGGAAACAAAGTTTTGATACTTAGTATGAATAATATAGATGGAAAGAAAGATCATAAGGTTTATATTTTCTATGAAAAAGAAGGATATATTTTAGAGATTCCATCTTGTGAATTAAGTAAAAATCAGATTTTAAATACAGTCAAAAATATTACGGTACAGGAATGCAGCAAAAATGATGCTGACAAGGGTATTTCATTGACCCAATATTTAAAAGAGCAAAAGGGTATCAAGGAAAATAAGAAACTTCTGCCAAAACAAAGTGTTGCAAAAAAACAGGAAGTAACAAAGGGTTATGGAGATGGAATTACCTATCAGATTCAGAAGATTAAAGTTTGTGATTCAGTGAAAGGTTTGAGTAGTGAAAATAAAAAATGGAGAAATAATAATGCTCAAAGTCAGTTAAGAAAAATTACAGACAAGAAAGGAAAACTTGAGTCATATCAAAGAAAGACAATTATTTATGGAGACGGATTCCATGCCCCAGAGCAGAGAATTGGAAAGACTCAGACAATGAATCAGAAATTAGTGTTTGTTGAATTAAAAGTAACGAATACAACAAAAGAAACAAAACAGGCAGAAGCTGCACCGGGAATCTGTTTGCAAAAGAGAAGCAAAAAGGGTATGAGATTTTGAATGATGATTATAAACGCCCAACAGCAATCTCAAAATTACAAACAAATGAGGCAGCAGCTTATTTTGAAGAGAGTAATGGTGGATATGGGTATGGATTTAAGTCACTGAAAGCTGGGGAGAGTGAGGTGTATCATTTAGGATATTTTGTGGATGAAGATCAAGTGGAAAATATGAGTTTGAATTTCTATGGAAGAGATAAGAATCATAGAGTTTTAAAATGTTTTGAATAAGCTATAGTTAGAAAAATCGCTGCATGATAACTGATTTTGAGTTAATGATGCAGCGATTTATTTGTGTCACTTGGACATTATCTCATTTTTGCCTATAGACAATATAACATATGCTTATAGATATTCCAAGTATGTATGATTTGATTAAAGTATATGCGTTACCTTAAAAATAAAGGAAAAATTCTTTATTTTCACAGAACGATATCGTATCATAAATATATTCAAACAAAACAAAGCAGGAGGGGAAGGAACATGCTGCAACTAAATTACAAATTAACAGATGAAGACTACATAGAATTTAACGAATTTCATCAGTTAATTCATTCAGAAGTAGGAAAGAGAAATCTGTTTAAACTTAGACTAATAGGTCCAATGATCAGCATTCTTGCGATAGTGATTTTCATTCTGGCAAGAGCAGAAATAATGTTGATCGTTACAGAAGTAATTGTATTATGCATTTTTTTCAATTGTATGTGTAACACAGGCTAAAAAGATTATGAAAAGAGGGATCCGTAAGACAATTCTAAAAATGAAAGAAACAGAAGGACTACCATTTGCAGGAGAAACAACATTAAATTTTACGGAAGATCAGATCATAGAGATAACAAAAGGTCAGGAAGTGAAAGTAGATTATAAAAAGGTAGAAGATATTTGTGAAACAGAGGAAGCTTTTTATGTTTACATGAGCTCTGTACAAGCGATTATTATTCCGAAGAGAGTATTGGATCAGGATAAGGAAAAGAAATTAAGACAGATCTTAAGTAAAAAGTAAAATACATCAAAACATGGTTTCAAGAAACAAGATTTTGAAACCAATGTTTTTTCATATCTTAAAAATTCTTATAAAACTAACCTATCTGATTTTTCAAAGTTTATCTTACACAGCCACAAACAATACGCAGATACGTCCGGTGACTGGGCGCTTAATCCTTGTAGACAGGAATCATTACATCCCAAAAGATTATCAAATGAATTTAACAAGATTATCCAACGGAAAACAGGTCGATTCCAGAATCTATCCATCCCTGCAGAAGATGTTCAACGATGCCAGAGCAAGTGGGTTAGCGTTATTTGTCAGGGAAGGATACCGAACCTTTCAAGACCAGCAGCAGATTATGAATGAACGAATCAGGGAATATGAAAATCAAGGAAATTCAAAACGACGGGCAACAAAAATGGACAGAAAAATACGTGGCAATTCCAGGAACGAGTGAGCATCAGTTGGGATTAAGTGTAGATATTAACGCCGACCAGACAAAATGTTCATCAGAAAAAGTATACAGCTGGCTTGCTAATAATGCATATAAATACGGCTTTATCAAACGTTATCCATCCAGTAAATCTTACATCACAGGAATCAACAATGAACCATGGCATTACCGATATGTAGGAAAAGAGGCGGCGGCAACAATCAAAAATCAAAATCTGTGTCTGGAAGAATACTTAAAAAAAATATAAATAGCCAGACTGTCTTTTCTACAAGAATCAGAGTTATACTTTATAGAAACAATACGAGGAGGAAAAGAAAATGGATGCGGATTTTCTGTTAATACGGAAAATTGAAAAAGGGAATGAACAAGCCATGGATCAGTTTGTATTGAAACATTACCCCAAAATCTATCAGTATTGTTTGCTGCGTGTCAGAGATCATGGGTATGCCGAAGATCTGACACAGGAGACATTTCTGAAGTTTTTTCAGGCATTTGAAAGATATAAACATTATGGAAAAGCCTGAATTATCTGTATGTGATCGCAGGAAATCTGTGTAAAGACCACTTCAGGAAAGAGGGCAGAATGGAAGTTTATGAAATGTCAGAGGAAATTGCAGTGGAACATATGGGGCAGGTAGAAAAAGAATGGAAATCTATGAGGCATTGGATAAACTTCCAGAAGAAATCAGGGAAGTTGTGATCTTGTTCTTTTTTCAGGAAATTAGCCAGAAGGAGATTGCCAGAATGATGGGCATTAAATTATCACTTGTAAAATATCGTGTCAGCCGGGCGAAGAAACTACTGGCAAAATATCTTGGGGAAGGAGAGTAAAAGCAGATGAACGAAGAATATCAACAAAAAATAAACGGCTACAAAGAAGATATCCAGCAAAATATTGATCAGGAAGCTGTCTTACAAACAATTAAAAACTGTAAAAAAACATTTGTGCAGGCAGAAGATTATCCGCTTTCTTATATGGAATTTTATATGATCAGATGCAGTTTATTCAGAAACGATGGTGGATCTTGCAAGGGTGTCTGTTAGCTGTTTTATGGATTTTTCTAAATGATGCGGCAGACATTTATGAAATGCAGAGATTAATGGGAGCAGGGGCTTGTTTATTTGCAATTTTTCTTGTGCCGGAGATTTGGAAAATCGAAGAAATCAGGCGATGGAAATCGAAGGGGCAGCATATTATTCGCTGCGGCAGGTATGCATGGTGCGAATTCTGCTGTTTGGATTTATGGATCTTTTGATCGTAACAGCATTTGCGGTAAGTGTGGCATTTACGGTGAGAGTATCAGCGCAGATGTTTGCTGTGAATTTTATGATCCATTTAATGTGACAGGGGCGATCTGTTTTCGATTTTTATATTGTAAGCGAAGCGAAAGTGAATATTTGGCGGCAGCAGGATGTTTTCTGTTTATGATCCTGTGGGTATTTATCATTTCCAGAGAAGAAATTTATTGTAAGATTTCAGGAGCGGTCTGGTGTGCCGCATTGATTTTATCGATCATGTATTTGATTTATGTGGTCAAAAGATCACAAAGTTTTTATGGGAAAATCTATGAGGTGTAGGATGATACGCTTGAAATATAGGTTATGTGAGGTGTAAGGACAATGGAATTAAGTATTAACAACGTGACAAAACAATTTAAAGATAAAAAGGCTGTGAATGATATCTCATTTTCAATGGGAAATGGTGTTTATGGGTTGCTTGGAGTCAATGGTGCGGGGAAAACAACGTTGATGAGAATGTTATGTACACTAACAACACCAGACTGTGGAACGATCACATGGGATGGAAAAGATATCTTTAAGATGGGAGCTTCGTATCGCCAGATTCTTGGATATCTGCCACAGGATTTTGGGTATTATCCATATCTGACAATTTATGATTATATGATGTACATTGCATCAATCAAAGGAATCCGACCGGCGGTAGCAAAAAACGGACAAAGGAATTGTTAAAACAGGTAGGATTATCAGATCAGAAAAAGCAGAAAATGAGAAATCTGTCAGGCGGAATGGTACGAAGGGTCGGGATTGCGCAGGCAATGTTAAATGATCCAAAAATCCTGATCTTAGATGAACCAACTGCGGGACTTGACCCGAATGAGAGAATCCGTTTTCGGAACCTGATCAGTGAATTGGCAGAAGAACGACTGGTATTATTATCAACGCATATCGTGTCAGATGTAGAATTTATCGCAAATAAGATTGTTTTGATGAAAGAGGGGCAATGCTGTTTTGGAGGAACATCTGATGAAGTGATCGCATCCATGGATAAGAAGGTTTACTGTTTTGTGGCACCAAGAGAACAAGTAGATCATTATATGAGAAATTATCTTGTTGTAAATGTAAAAACATTCGGATCGAATGCGGAACTTAGAATTCTCTCAGATCATGAACCGGTCAAAGGGGCATGCGTTGAGGAAGCAACACTGGAAGATGCATTTTTAAACTACTTTGGAGAGAGGGCTGGTGAAAGTCATGCTTAAATATGAGTTAAAAAGAATTTTTACAAAGCGGCTGAATCGTGTGTTGATAACGATCGGACTTGCACTTTCTGTGATTTTAAGTTTCCTTGCAGCAACCAGTAATCGATTCGTTTCACCGCAAGGACATTTAGAAACAGGAATTTCAGCGACAAGAAAAGTTGTGGCAGACAAGAATCGAAATAAAGGCTTATGACACCCAAAAGAATATCAGAACTTATCACACAGGATCAGAGAGCATTTCGTGAATACAAAGATAAAGGTGAAAGCGACAAAATTTATGGAACCAGCATACAGCAATATTTGGATGTGGAACAGCTTGTCAGCTATATTTTAACAGGAAATGAAGATTACAATCCATCGGTATATCTGGATGTAAATCCAAAGAAACTTTTAAACATTTATAAGATCCGTGAGGCAAAAATCCAGAAACTGATCAGGCAAAATGGAAAGACAGAAGAACAGAGAAAATATCTAAAAGCACAATACGATAAGATTTCCACACCATATCAATACGAAGCACCAGATTCATGGGATACGATGCAATTATATGTCGTGACATATTCCATTGTTCTGGCAGTACTCATGGGAGTTTTAGCTTCAGGAATTTTTTCAGAAGAAATTACACTGAAAGCAGATGCGATATTCTTTTCATCCAAATACGGAAGAGACAAAGCCATAAAAACAAAGATCAGTGCAGGACTCATCACATCAACGGGAATTTACTGGATCGGTATGTGTCTGTTTACTGTGATATCACTTACCTTGATGGGAACAAGCGGATCACATACTTTGATGAGCATGTTAAACAGCTATACAATCTATAATGTTACATATGGACAGGCATTTTACATTATGATGTTTGCAGGATATATAGCAAATCTTTTGGCAACGACGGTGTCTATGCTGGTATCTGCGATTATGGGAAGTCCGAATATTGCAATTTGTATTCCATTTTTTTTATTCTGCATTATGCCATTTGTGGGAAGAATCGGTGGAGGTAAGGGAATCTTTTTTGCTGACACCGGATCAGCTGAATAATTTTCAGGAGATTATGAAGGTGAATCATATTTACCAGATCGGTGGATTTGTGACGAATCAGCTGGCTTTGATCGTGCTGATATATGTGGTTGTAAATTTAGTTTTGATACCAGTGATTTATTCGGTATATAAAAGAAAATCATAAACTGGCACCATTAAAAATAAAAAAAACTGGCTAATTTTAAAAATACCAAATGACAACGATAAATTATAACACAATAAAGGAACGCAGCGTACTTGAAAAACTATATATCATACAAGAAATCAGGAAGTGAGGAAAATAAAATGAAAGAAAATAAAGTACAGTTTATTGCAATAACAGCAATGGCAGTTGCATTAACTTATGTGTTTACAGCGTTTGTTAACGTAAGATTACCGATCGCAGCTAATGGAGGTCTGATCCATTTAGGAAATGTTCCTCTATTTATTATGGCAATTTTATTCGGTAAGAAAACAGGAGCTATCGCTGGTGGAGTTGGAATGGGATTATTTGATCTGTTGTCAGGATGGACAGCGTGGGCACCATTTACATTTATTATCGTAGGAATCATGGGATATGTTGTTGGAGCTATGACAGAGAAGCATGACCAGTATGGATGGAAAGTTGCAGCAATCTTTGCAGCATTTGTAATTAAGATCGTTGGATATTATATTGCAGAGATCATTCTTTATGGAAACTTTATTGCACCAATCAGTTCTGTTCCAGGAAATGTCGTACAGATTGCTGTAGCAGCAGTTGTTGTACTGATCGTGATCGAACCAATTGAGATTGCAGTTAAGAAAATTGGAATTACACAGTTCGCATAATAAAATGATATAATGATACCGGGATTGCCAAAGCATTTTCTATGCAGTGATCTCGGTATATTAGATTATAAAAATAAAAAAGAAAGTGAGTGACGGATATGAGTAAATACAAGATTATGACACCAGGACCTGTTCAGGTGCCAGAAAATGTAAGACTGGCGAGAAGCCTTTCTACAACGAATGCAGATTTGGATCCGCAATTCTATGATGAATACAAGGAAACCTGTGAGCTGATCAGTGAGCTGCTTCATACGAAGAATGAAACACTGATCCTAAGCGGAGAAGGAATCCTTGGTTTAGAGGCAGCATGTGCATCTATGACAGAGCCGGGAGATAGAGTTTTAATTCTTGATAATGGAATTTATGGAGCAGGATTTGCAGATTTTGTATCTATGTATGGTGGAACTCCTGTTATGTATACAAAAGATTATAAAAAATGCATTTGAATGTTGATGAATTAGATGCATATCTGAAGGAAGATCACGATTTTAAATATGCAACAGTTGTTCATTGTGATACTCCAAGTGGAATGTTAAATGACATTCATAAAATCTGTCCATTATTGAAATCCTATGGAATCATGACAGTTACAGATTCTGTTTCAGGAATGTTTGGAAATGAAGTCAATGTTGATAAAGCACAGATCGATATCTTATGTGGAGGATCTCAAAAAGCAGTTTCAGCGCCTCCAGGACTTACTTTCGTAACGATCAGTGATGAAGCTAAAAAAGCTATGGAAAATCGAAAAACACCAATCGCATCATTTATTGTAATCTGACGATTTTCAAAGATTACTATAAAAATTTATGGTTCCCATATACAATGCCGATCAGCGATATCTATGGATTGAAAGCAGCGATGGATAATATTGCAGCGGATAAAGATCTGATCAAACGTCACGCCAGAATCGCCAATGCGACAAGAAAAGCCATTGAAGCATTTGGTCTAAAATTACATTTGGAAAGTGGATTTTCAGATACGGTTACAGTATTTGATGTACCAGAAGGAATGACAGCGGATGATATTCTGGAAAGAATGAGAGAAAAACATGGAATCATGCTGGCAGGTTCTTTCGGAGAATTGGCAGGAAAAGTCATTCGAATCGGGCATATGGGTGCAAGTGCAAATGTAGGAGATATGTTAGAAGTGATGTCTGGATTGGAAGAAACATTGAGATATCTTGGATGGAAATCAGAGAATAGTTTGTTGGGAGTGTTTCATACAGAATTATGATATTAGGACATACAATAAAAGATTATAAAAGAGAAAATCTGTTGCATGATGTGATCACAGGAATCATCATCATGGCAGTATCGATTCCAATTTCTATGGGATATTCCCAGATTGCCGGATTACCTGCGGTTTATGGGCTATATGGGTCTGTATTTCCGATCATTTTATTTGCATTATTTTCTACATCTCCGCAGTTCATCTTTGGAGTGGATGCGGCACCAGCAGCGTTGGTTGGATCAGCACTTCTTGGGATGAATATACAAAGTGGTTCCAAAGAAGCACTTGCAGTTGTGCCAGTGATCACATTTTTTGTGGCATTGTGGCTGCTCGCATTTTATCTGATGCATGCAGGAAAACTTGTAAATTATATTTCAGCACCAGTTATGGGTGGATTTATTACAGGAATCTGTTCGACGATTATTTTGATGCAAGTGCCGAAATTAATGGGAGGAACAGCAGGAACTGGAGAATTATTAGAACTGTTAGAGCATATAGAAAAAACAGCAGAACAGATCAATCTTCCATCATTGATCTTAGGAATCCTATCATTAGTCATCTTGTTAGCAGCGAAAAAGATCATGCCGAAATTCCCAATGGCAGTTATGATGATGGCAGCAGGAGCTGTTTTGACGCAGGTTCTGCCAATGAAAGAATGGGGAATTAAGACATTAGATGCCGTAGCACCAGGACTTCCAAAATGGAGTTTTCCAAATCTTATGTTAATTCCAATGGATGAAGTGGTGACGATCAGTTTGTCGGTAGCGGTCGTTATTATGGCGGAAACACTTCTTGCAGAGAATAATTTTGCACAGAAAAATGGATATCGTATCAATGATAATCAAGAATTACTAGCATTTGCAGTTGGAAATCTTGTGGCAGCATTGACTGGATGCTGTCCGATCAACGGATCTGTTTCAAGAACGGCGATGGGAGAACAATATCAGGGAAAAACACAGTTAATGAGTATTGTTGCAGGATTATCTATGATCCTATTACTGTTATTTGGAACAGGATTTATTGGATATCTGCCAGTTCCGGTATTGACGGCGATCGTAATTTCCGCACTTCTGGGAGCAACAGAATTTGAACTGGCGGTAAAACTGTGGAAAGTCAGCCGCACAGAATGTTTTATTTTCTGGGGTGCATTTATTGGGGTATTGTTACTTGGAACGATCAATGGTGTATTGATCGGAATTATCTTATCTTTTGCAGAAATGGTGATACGATCATCAAAACCAGCAAGTTGTTTTCTGGGAATTCAGCCAGGACATAAGCATTTTCGTGATTTAGCTGAGAGTCGTCAGATTCACGAGATTGAAGGTGTGTTGATCTATCGTTTCAGCAGCAATTTGTTTTTTGCCAATGCAGGAGTGTTGCAGCAGGATATTGAGCAGGAACTTGAACGCAGAGGAAATATCAAAGCAGTGATCCTTGATGCCAGCGGAATTGGAAGTATGGATATCACGGCAGCAGACCGCATTGAGATTCTTTATAAGTCATTGAAAGAGCAAGGAATAAGATTTTATATCACAGAGCATATCGCAGATTTAAATGAGCAGATGAGAAAGCTTGGAATCGGATATCTGATCGAAGAAGGATGTGTCAGAAGGACGATTTATATTGCGTTGAAAGATATGGGGATCAAACGTCCGTATCCATTAGAAGGCGGAGTTGATAATGAAGAACGCAGTGCATCAAGAAAGCGTGTAGATAATCGTATGCAGGAATTTGTCTGGGCATTTGGTTCTGACACGGAAGATCAGATTGAGAGGCAGATTGCACAACAGATCAAGCAGTTAAAGCAAAATGGAGATGTAGAAAAGCTGTTACATGGAAGCTGGTCGCATATGGAAGCTTTTGACGAAGATGAATGGTTAGAACATCTGGAAGAACATCTAAAAGAGATCGTAAATATTTCTGGAAAAGATGAAAGAACTCTGGCGGCACGTTTTGAGGAACATCGAAGGGAAATTCATGAACGTATTATGAAAGAACATCCAGAACTTGCACAGAGATTTAAAGAGCGAAGACATCGTTTGGATGAACATTTGAAAGAACGACGGCCGGAAGTTTATGATCTGGTTGTCAGTTTGAGAGAATTAGAGAAACGAAAAGATATGGAATAAAAAAGATGAGTGCTATCAGTAGTAGATGCTGATAACACTCGTTTTTTGTATATGCTGATTTTTATAATGCAATCTAAATTTATTTATGTCAAAATTATATCATAAATATATCGGGAAAAGTTAAAAATAAGAGATGAATACAGAAATAAAAGTACCAACAAAAACGGCAAGCAATGCCCCAGTCAATGTATATCGAATCTTTTCTATTCCAACCACAGAATAATACACGGATAATGTGTAAAAACAAGTTTCTGTTGAACTAAGGATCACAGAAGACATAAACCCAGCCAAAGAATCCGGCCCGGAAGTTTTATAAATATCAAGCAGGAATCCAGTTGCAGCGGAAGAAGAAAAAAGTTTTGCAAAGATCACGGGTAAAACTTCTTTAGGAATCTTTAATAGTTTTCCCATAGGAGTCAGAAAACGAACGATCAGATCCAAGGCTCCAGAAGAACGAAAGATCTGAATCGCAAAAACAAAGCGATCAGAGTTGGGGCAATCTCAAGAACAATTTTAAATCCATCCATGACACCTTCAAGAAAAGGGGTATAGATATCCTTACGCTTTAGGGTTCCATATAAAACAAGTGTAAATATGAATAAAGGAATGACAAGATTTGCAAGAAAATGTGATCATCGTTTTCGGTCCTTCCATTTGATATAGATAACAGCAACGATCGTGGAACCTAAAGTAGCGATAAGTCCTGGAATTAAGATCTTAGATGGATTGACAGAGCCGTATTGGCTTCGGTAGGCAATGATATTGATCGGAATCAATTGCAGAGATGATATATTAAGAATTAGGAACGAACACATTTCATTTGTTGCGGTGTTTTTGTCAGGGTTATCTTTTTTGTAATTCTTCCATAGCTTTTAATCCGGAAGGAGTTGCAGCCCAACCAAGACCTAATATATTTGCGACAATATTTGTACTGATATATTCTTTCGCTTTTTGATTCTTCAGATTTGGAAATAAAAAAGTCAGAAAAGGGGTTAACAGCTTTTGAAGTTGTGTAGTAATTCCAAGAGACAGAGCAATGTTCATGAGTCCAGACCATAACCCAACAATTCCAAACATTAGAATACAGAGTTCCACAGCCTCTTTGGAAGAAGAAAGAATGGTATCAGAAAGTGTTGTGATCTTTCCATTAAAACTGCTGACAATGAGTCCTGCAAGGATCATAAAACACCAGATCTTATTCATCATAAAATATACCCCAAAACCCCTTTATCATAAGATATTCAAAAAAAATGAAAAAAATTCAAAAAAACACTTGCAATTTATAAAAAGTGGTGGTATAGTATTACTTGTCGCTGAGGAAAACACAATACAGCGAACAAGATATGCGGGTGTAGTTCAATGGTAGAACTCCAGCCTTCCAAGCTGATCACGTGGGTTCGATTCCCATCACCCGCTTGGTATTTATTTAAGGATATATTCGAGAGGATATATCCTTTTTTTTCATTTTACAGGAAAGAACTATAAACAATAGCTAGATATGAGGGAAAATATGATAGAAGAAGAAAAGAATCAGTTTGCAGTTCTGATCGATGCAGATAATATCAGTCCTAAATACGCACCGATCATTTTTCAGGAGCTGGAAGCCTACGGATTTCCGTCTTGTCGAAGAATTTATGGGAACTGGTCCAAAGCAAATGGATGGAATGAAGAGTTGTTATTAGAATATTCTATTATTCCTGTGCAGCAATTTTCTTATACTTCAGGTAAAAATGCAACAGACATGGCAATGGTCATTGATGCAATGGATCTGTTATATGGAAAGAAAGTAGATGGATTCTGCATTGTTACGAGTGATAGTGATTTTACAAGACTTGCAATGAGACTTCGAGAAGAACACATGTATGTGATCGGAATGGGAGAATCAAAGACACCTGTGGCACTGACAAGAGCATGTAATAAATTTATCCATCTAAATCTGATTTATGAAGCGGACAGAGGTAAAGAAGAGGATATGGAAAGTGATGAAATAGAGAATGTTACATCACTGGATGAGATTTCATATACGATTGCAGATATTATCAGTGAAAATGGGAATGCACCAGTAGATTTAGGGAAGATTGGAAATCGATTAAATGCAAAATATTCAGATTTTGATGTGCGAAATTATGGATATACAAAGCTGAGTGTTTTAATTGATGAAGAGATGGATAATTTTATGCTTGTGCAGGAAGATACAACTGTTATGTTGAATTTAAAGAACTGACAAGCAGAGAAACGATTGAAGAAGAAGTAATCCATTTTGTAAAGAAAAATGGTGGATCTTTAGATAATCTTTCTGCGGTAACGTTAGAATTAAAAGATAAACACAGCGGATTTAATATCAAAGACTATGGTTACAGCCGTATGTCAAGTTTCTTACGAAGCATCCGTTGTCTTACGGTCAACGGAAATACAGTCAGATTAAAGAAACGAAGAGAAAAGGGAGAGAGACGATGATATTTGATACACATGCACATTATGATGACAAACAGTTTGATCAAGACAGAGAAGAATTGTTAGCATCTATGAAGGAC
>ENA-OQAN01000311-OQAN01000311.1-human-gut-metagenome-genome-assembly--contig:-NODE-311-length-26382-cov-2.890345_pt1 | contig 26382 bp, 19 predicted proteins | sample MGYA00242735_ERZ504527 | MGnify/ENA primary metagenome ERZ504527 (study PRJEB26092, sample SAMD00036230) | human gut metagenome | host: Homo sapiens | study: EMG produced TPA metagenomics assembly of... | reverse complement strand
GGCAAATAGCCGTACTGATGATAGACAAAGGTCACCAGCAGAACAGCTAAGCAGGCATGAAGATGAATTTACAGACAGGAGCAGAAGAGGCATCAGACATTCTTCCGGAACATCATGTCCAACAGATAGGATTATATGAAAAAACACAGAAAAAGGGCAATAATAATGGCATATAAAGTGATTATACTCTATCGACTTTATATGCATCTTACTTTTTAGGGACATTTACTGAATATCCCTTCGTATTCACGTTTCCATGAAATACGAAGGGAAATTCTTATATTAATAAATACATATATTTTTTACTTACTGCACGATATCCTTTAGATTGATACATTGGAAAGTCATATGTGCAACACTACTTTCATAAAGAATGCCAATCGTTTCTTTATCTACCATCGTAAGACACGAATAACCCCAGTTCTCACCTTCGTCTAAAAGCAACTGATGTGCCCATGTATTTCCACCATCAAGGCTTATTTTTATAGTAATATTTTTACGGGCATTGGTTGTATTTGGGTTCGAAAAAATCAATATATCCTTACCTAAAACATTGTCCGCTGCTTTCACACTGATAAGACTTGCCATACAAACAGGCTCAGGTAATGCTGTTCGTGATGACTCATGTTCTTTCCACGTCATGCCCAAATCAGAAGTTGTATAAACAGCACGGCTTCCTCCACGATTATCTCTCATATTCAACATCAGTGTTCCAGGAACAACTTCAGCAACCTGAGCTTCCGTAGTATTTGTACGTGCATGATTATGAATGGTCCATGTTTCTCCTCTATCCTTACTATACATAATACCAGCATTAGGAATCCGGTCTTTACCTATATATTGAATAGGAAATACCAATGTACCATCCTCCATAGTAATACCTCTACCCGGACCTTGCAACAAAAAATACCATTCAGGGTGTTTTACTTGTTCGGTTATATTAATCGGCTCAGACCAGGTTTTTCCATCATCTGTACTTTTTACTAAAACAAGCTGAGCCGTATGATTTACATCCATACCTTGCTGTGAGCTCCACCATGCACGCTGATTACCCATTCCGTGTGTCCATGCCGCAACAATCCAGATTGTATTTGTTTTTGTATCAACCAAAATTGAGGGATCTCCTACACCATTCTGAGCTGCTGGCAGCTCACCGTATTCTCCAAAAGCTAGAGGCAGACGCATTTTTTCCCAAGTCTTTCCACCGTCAATACTCCGGCTCAAACCGATATCAATATGTTCCTGCAAATCCACACTACTGTTATAACGCACATCGTATACACCTAACAATGTACCTTTATTGGTTGTCACCAAACCTGGGATACGAAAAGCTGCTGCACCATCATCTCCGGCATGACGCACACCTACTCCCAAACGACGTATAACATTCGGTGCTGATACACATTTAACTGGTAACGACTGACCATCTGCTGTTACCCCCGTCACTTCAGCAGTGATTTTTGTAAGCAACGATGCTTCTGGCTTCATTTCTATACTGACCCAAAAGAAATTTACTCCCGGATATAAATTCTGATTTCCAGTCAACAATACAGAATTCTTTTGGGGAACAATTTCAGATTTCTTAATAGCATATGACGGATTGACAGACAAAGTCTTGCCTGGCGCATGAGCGGAAATATATTCTACAGGAGCAAAACGGTTCTTTCCTCTGTCCTGAATAGCTTCAGTACCTCCATAGTATAGTTTTACTGATTTAATCTGCTCTAAAGGTACATCTTGTCCAAATGTCACAGAAACATTATCCAAGACCTTTGCCCCGTGCGCATTAATACGCATGTAACATAAAACATTATCATGCCGCTCTATCAGAATTGGTATTTGAGGATTCTTTATAAAGGCTGTATCTGCTGCTTTTATACCGAGAACGCATGAAAGCACAACTAAAAATGATAATAATTTTTTCATAGGCTAACAAATTATCTACGAAACTACCTTCAATATAGTTTCTATTAATACTAAGATATAAATAAAAATCAGAAGTCTAAACTGACTATAAGAATGTCTTCATCAATATTAAACTTCTTAGATATCAGCTTTGACTTCTGATTAATATGACTTAATTATTCAGAGAACAAGTAAAGAAACGTAATTTATACTTCATTTCTTGTTGTGGAACACGATAAGCAGGTAATGTATCTACATCCTGCCCACAACTAGCATTTCCTACTCCACGCTGTACAGCATCCAGATGAAGCACAATATACGGACGTTTCTCTAACTCCCAAGCATGATGTCCTTCCATCAAATCTTTATCTGTATATCGCAGAGCAGAAAACGACACATTACCTTCAGTCTGAATCTTTACACCTTTACCTTCTTTATTATATAAAGTCAGTTCACGAAGGCCTTCACGATTTCCCATAGACTGAGGTTTCATATAAGGAACTTCCATATCCTCCACTGTTGTCGTATAACGACCTACCATACAACCGTCTTTTCTATCGTTATAATTTTCCCATGGACCATATGCATAATAATCGATATTGCTCAATGTTGAGTCGATGTTTGCCACCAAGCCGCAACGACGTAAATCAGCTGTATGCGGACGGAAAACAACCTCCATATCCATGACTCCCGTTTGAGTAAATGTATATACGATATCCGTACTACATAAACTACCTTCACGGTTAGTGGTAACAATAATATTGCCTTTCTCTTCGGTCACCGTACATGTTCCTTTTTCCGACAGTCCATTAGCCGTTTCAGTAAATTTATCATTCTCAATCCAACGATGATTATCGTATACAAATCCTCCTCCCTGACTGACAACCTGCTGGCCGTTCATAACTAATGTAACCAATTGCCCCGTTATCTTATCGAAAGAGGCTTCTATATAAGCATTTTTGACCGTCAATAAGTTTTCATTGTCAGAAACAGCCAACTTCTGTTTCTTTCCATGTAAGCTCTTTAACTCAGGTAATTCCTTTCGTGCAGACAATTCATATTGCTGTTTTGCAACCTCATGCCCAGCACCAGCCAAGTTTCAGCATCTGTACGACATACATACAAATCAAGCATGACTTCCTCACCATTCTTTATAGCCTTCTTTAAATTAATACCTTTTAGATTCAATTGTCACCAACAGTGAATCATCAGGCATTACAGCTGGAAGCATCATGCTATCTGGTTGCATACGAAAACCGTCTTTTACAACTTGCCACCGCAAATAGAATTTATCAAGTGAAAGGAAATCATATGTGTTTTTCAGCAACACTTTAGCCTCATTTCTTTTTACATCAACTCCCTTATCAGCAAAATGTACATACTGATATACAGCTTTTACTTCTTTCAACTTAGGCGATTCTTCACGAGTTGCCGGAATTATTCCATTCGAACAGAAGTTACCCTGATGAGGACCTGGAAAATCATACCCTGTATGCAGACGATAAATACCTTTTTTCATTTCATGAGGTTCATAAATAGCCTGATCTACCCAGTCCCAAATAGCTCCACCAATAGTAGCCGAGCTTCCTTCAATGCTTTCCCAGTATTCTTTTAAATTTCCAATAGCATTACCCATGGCATGAGCATACTCACAAATAAACATCGGTTTATCCAATGAGCTAACATATGTATTCATCCATTTCATACTCGGATACATCTTCGAATACAAGTCACTAAAACGATTTCCACCATACTCTTTTCCATCGCGTGTACCCTCATAGTGTATGGGGCGGTTGTCCAATCGTTTTGCTGCATCATAACAAGCCTGGAAGTTACTTCCTCCTCCAGCTTCATTACCCAAGCTCCAGAAAATTACACTTGGATGATTGCGATCTCTAAGTACCATACGGTCAATACGATCAACAAAAGCAGGTATCCAGGAAGGTATATCACTGATCGACTGATTAGCATGATCTTCCAAATCAGCCTCATCCATTGTATAAAGTCCGAAATAATCGAACATAGCATACATCTTCGCATCATTCGGATAATGAGAAGTACGGATAGTATTAATATTATTCTGTTTCATCAGTGTCACATCACGCAACATTGATCTACAGTAACAGCCCGACCATAAACCGGATGTGTGTCATGTCGATTAGTTCCCTTGAAAAATACTCGTTGTCCATTAATATATACCACTGTACCCTTCAGTTCTATATTGCGAAAACCATACTTGGTAGAAAAGACCATTTCATCATTATCCCCATTTCGCTGGATAATATGAACCGTATACAAGTTAGGAGTTTCAGCTGTCCATGTTACAAGATTCTTCAGCTTGAACGTAGCTTTTGAATATACAGTTTCTTTCTTATCTGAATAATTAACCTGTTGCTCTGTTTCTGCTACCAGTCTTCCATCTGGATCGAATAATTTTACAATCAGATTCTTCACACCTTTCATCCGATCACGGTTATCAAGCATCAAATTAACAGACATTTCGCCACTGGTATATTCTGAAGCTGCATCTAACTTAGAAGTAATATAATGGTCACGTACACTTACTCGTGGAACATTATACAAATAAACATCCCGGAAAATACCACTCATACGGAACATGTCCTGACATTCAAGATACGAACCGTCGCTCCAGCGAAATACTTGAACAGCCAAACGATTTTTTCCTGTGCGCAGATATTTGCTTAAATCAAACTCTGCCACATTATTCGATCCTTGTGTATAACCGACATATTCTCCGTTCAGATATACAAATGCAGCACTATATATACCACTAAAATGGATAAATGTACGCTGTTTTTCCCATCCAGCAGGCAAATCAAAGAAACGCACATAGGAACCCACCGGATTAATCCCATAATTAGCTCCACCATCATTGAATCCCTTTCGAGCATCAATATAAGGAGGTGTATTGGAATGAGGATACTCTACATTCGCGTAAATAGGACGGTCATAACCCTGCATTTCCCAATTTGAAGGAACTGGAATAGTCTCCCAACTCGATACATCATAATCTTCTTTATAGAATGATTCCGGACGTTGAGAAGGTTCTGATACAAAATGAAAATACCAGTTGCCATTCAACAATTTAAACGAAGAACTCTGGCTATACAACCATGGTGTACGATAAAAATCTTTATCAGCCAGCATTTCTTTCTCGGTTATATAAGGAATGTAAGTTGCACAACCCGGCTCTTTATTTTCTGCAAACATAGTCTCGTCTTCCCAATAAACCTTAGGACGTTCTAATGTACCAGAAGCAGCTTCCGCAGGCATTGCTACTTTACTAACATTAATATAAAAATACGTTTCTGGATTATTCAGAAACTTTACCTTATCAACTAAAACCAACCGCCCATTCTGTTGGCAAGCCAATATCAAATCAGGGCTATTAGAAGGATATATCTGCAAGAACTTGCCACTCTTCTTTATAATCCATAACTGAGATTCATCTGAACCATTGTTTTCTGTTATTCCCAATGTATTATCCCCTGTAGCATGAATTGCTTTATTCTCAAAAGGATTTATAAAACGGAAACTACCAGATAAATTAGTGACACTCCATTGCTGCAATTTATCAGCATCATTGCTAACACTCAAAACCACCCTTTTGCTATCAGGATCATATCCTACAGCCTTACCAGAATAATTTACAGGTACAATATTGTACAATTTATTCCGAGCAAAGCCAACTTGAGCATGTGCTGTACAAACAGCACTTACCCATACATATATCAAACAAATAAGTATATTCCGCATAACTCGCAAATTTTATTAATAATATCTTACTTTAGGGGCTTTCTTTCCTGCATAGTTATCATTTACATAAACACGTATCCAGTCTATGTACATAGATGGAGGATTCTGTTTATCCATGCTGCAGGATTAACAGCACCTGGCCAAGCATTGGGGTTGACAGATAAACCAGTACTAAATATTACATAAAATCCCGCAGGATCACTCCAAGGCCAGTCCGTATTGCCATTATCTCCTTTTTTATGTTCAAAATAAGCTTTACCATTTACCCCTCCTATAATTCTATCAGGATACCATTCCAACCAATAAATATTCCACTGGCTCATATCTGCTAAATCAATTGTAGAAGTAACACTACCTTCTCCTCCTACAACTCCAGCATAATGATTTTCTGAATGAAGAGTGAAGTGAGCACATTGGTTTATTTTCTTTTTAGGATTCTCTAATAAATCAATTTCTCCATTCTTAGGCCATGGTCCCTTATTTCCCATAAACCAGAGAGCATCATTAAATCCTTCTGCTGCTACTCGTTTGAAACGGATTTCAATTCTCATATTTTCAGTAAAATTGCACCATGCTTGCTTACCTGAAACAACAGACCGATAACCAGCATGCGAAAACTTCACTTTCTTTCCAAAACCATTGTCAATTGAATCAGATTCCTCTACCGACCACATATGCAATACACCATTTTCTACTTTAGAGCATTTTGCATTATTGACATTAGCAGATTTACTCATGTTCGTTGTCTTATGTTCCAGAAAACCTAAAGGAAGTCCCTTTTTCGTATTCTTATCTAAAAATTCATGAGCCGTATAGAAACTCCACCCCTTCAGCATTGGATGAGAATCACCCGGTTTCAGTTTCAACGCTTCATCCGGATTAGGATAAACTTTTGTTTCATCATCTTTATCAGCAACAGAAGTTACTCCAAATTCTTCCATTTCAACGATAGCAGAAGATGCTTCTGGAGTTGTTGCTTCAAGCTTGACATAACGTGCTGTCACAACAGACGGAAGCGTTACAGTCTGAGGCAAAGGATTATGCATAATATTACTAAATTCTCCTTGTGAGATTATCTCTTTCCAATCCGTGCCATTCAAACTGACAGAGAACTTATAATGATAAGCCATAGTTGGCTTCGCTTCTTCATTCAAAGGAGCATAAGTAAAAGCCTTCAAACGAATTGTACGGCCCAAATCTACAACAAAAGGAGAGGAAGACACTTTTTTCCACGTATCACGAGAAACCGTGTTCCAATCTGTGAGTTTCTGATCATTTTCTAAAGAAGGAGCATAATAAGCAGAAACACTCATGATATTTGCAGAAAGACGAGAACCATCAATACGTAAACGGAGCGAGTCAGCCATTACTTCTGGAAAACGGAGCATACGTTTATAACCTATAGTTGTACCTTCACCTAAAGCCTGCCATCTTCCTTCACTAAAAGCCTCAACCAAAAACTTTTCTACACGCTGTCCTTTTGAAATATCTTCCTGCAATTGAACAACATTTATCGGTTCTCCAGAACGTACTGTATAAGAGCGGGACTCTCCAGGTAAAGCTGTCCAGTAAATATTTCCATCCGAAACTTTATTATCAGAAAAAACTTTGCGACGATAATCTGCAAATTCTTTCAGACGTTCAACATCTGCTTCGTTTATCAACCACGACGGTCAGGAGGTATATTCAGCAATAAAACAGAATTATAACCGACTGATTGAAAATAGATATCTGAAAGCTGTTTCAGGCTTTTTACTTTTGTATTTTCTTCTTCGTGCCAGAACCATCCCGGACGAATAGACACATCAACTTCGGAAGGATACCAAAATAATTCGGTAGCATCCTTCAACATCGAACGACTACCCAAATCCTTTGCTTTTCCGTAAACTCCCAAACGTTTGTTATTCTCTTCTGCACGAGAATAAATTCCCGGAGTAAGCACAGTTGCACTCCACTCTGTTTCACGGCCAATACCTTTTTTCATTACCAACCCAGCGTACATCATCTCCCATAATAGCCATTACAGCTTTAGGCTGTAAACGTTGAATTGTCTTATAAAAAGCATCCCAATCGTATATCTGCTTCTTGCCATTAGGGCCTTCTCCGTTTGCACCATCGAACCACACCTCATTTACCTCACCATAATTGGTCAGCAATTCGGTTAATTGTTCAATAAAGAATTTGTTGTACTCTGGAGAATTACCATAACAAGAGGCATTGCGATCCCACGGTGACAAATAAACACCAAATTTCATTCCATATTTAGTACATGCATCACGAAGTTCACGTACAACATCTCCCTTACCATTTTTCCAAGGCGAGGAAGCAACTGAATGAGAAGTCGTCTTTGTAGGCCACAAACAAAAACCATCATGATGTTTCGCTGTAAGCAAAACCATTTTAAAGCCACATTCTTTCAACGTACGTACCCATTGATCAGCATCTAAATCAGTCGGATTAAACAAAGCTGGATCTTCCGTTCCATCGCCCCATTCTCTTCCGGTAAATGTATTAATCCCAAAATGTAAAAACGCAGTCAGTTCCATTTGCTGCCAAGCAAGTTGTTGGGAGAAGGAACTAAACGAGCGGCCATTGCAGCTTTCTGGTCTACACTTTCGTTTCCAGAAAATTGTAAATGTTTCACAAAATAAGAGGCGTCCTGTTGAGCTTGCCCTCCAACAGAAAGAGCAAGCAATGAACAAGTAACAAGAAACTGGTGTATTCTATTCATACAGTCCTTATTTAAAATTATTACTCAATTATTACCTCGTCAATATAAACTCGAGAAGCTTGTCCCGGACGCACATGGTCATTTGGACAATTACCAGGAGTTTCTAGCGTAAATTTAACATAATGTCCGATAATATCATCTGTTTCAACTGATAAATCTTCAATAAAATTTCCTTCTTTAAAGATTTCATTATCGGTAAATGTTAATCTACCTACTTCCTTAAACGTTTTATTATCGTCAGATACTTCAATTTTAATCATCCGTGGCTTATGCACAGCCATTCCATAATTAGTAATACAACCAACAGTAACACGTTTTATCTGTTGCGGTTTCAATAAATCAACAACAAAAGAAATAGGCTTTGATAATCCTCCTGTATACCATTCAAAATCGGATTGCTTCAGACTACCACGTAATCCATTAACTAATATTCCCATCTCTTTTGAAGCACCGATTATTGGCTTAGCAGTAGCCATATTCCAATGAATAGGCAAATTAAGCGTTTTCCCCATCTGTATACCCTTAACAAAAGTAGCTGCTTTTATCTCAGCATCTTTATCAACAACAAATGCAGAATCATACAAAGCAGATGTTTCCACTGGTTCTGTACCATCTAAAGTATAACGTATTTCCACATCAGGACGTTCACACTCTAGTTTCACCTTTAACTTACCAGACTCCTCAGATGTTACCTCATGTTGAATGTTATACATAGAGCGTGCATAAATAATTCCTTTCTGTTCCAAATGCTTATTAAAATTATCTACACCTTTCAGGAATTCATTCCAATCTTTCTTTCCTTTTTGAACCCATGCTATCTCTGCCAAAGCAGCTAATCTTGGGAAAGTCATATAAAATACATCTTCAGGAACATTGCAAAACTCAGTCCACATGCAAGCCTGTACTCCCATCAGTAATGATTCATACTCCGATTTCCAGTCACTCTGTACAGGTTCATAATTAAACAAGTCCTTTAATGTATTATTCCCAAAATAAGTAACAGGCTCAAACCATTGTGGTCCTGATACCTGATCAGATAAGCAACACGTGCAGGAGCCATAATAAATCGATGTCCCTGTTCCGCAGCCTTTAAGGCAGCCTTACCATAGCCTTGCCAGCCTAAGATGATTGATTCTTCAGGCAATTTACTATTGGTCAATTCATCCCATCCCATAATCTGCTTACCTTTGCTGCGGACATAATCTCCTATACGCGACATAAAATATCCTTGTAAAGCTTCTTCATCCGCCAAATGTTCTTTATGAATACGTGCCTGACACAAAGGACATTTTTTCCAGTTTGTTTTAGTCGCTTCATCTCCTCCTAAATTAATATATCGAGAAGGGAACAATGCTATAACTTCATCAAGAACACCTTGTAAAAAATCAAATGTCTTGTCATTTCCGGCACAAAAAATTATTTCTGCATTCTTTCCACCAAGACCAGGCAGTACTCCAATAAAGTCTTTCACCACCGGACAAGCATATTCCGGATAAGAAGCTAAAGCTGCATTTGAATGAGCAGGTATATCTATTTCCGGAATAATTTCTACCTGACGTTCTGCAGCATAACGGATTATTTCCTTCATATCTTCCTGAGTATAAAATCCACCGACGGTAGCAGGTTCTCCCTTCTTAGGATTTCTTCTATCAGGAAAAGGAAGATTCTGACGATCAACCTTCCAGGCTCCCACTTCAGTCAGACGAGGATATTTCTTTATCTCCAGACGCCATCCATTATCATCTGTAAGATGTAAATGTAAGCGGTTTTATTTTTAGCATAGAGATACAATCTATCATCCGAATGACATCTTCCTTAGGCAAGAAATAACGAGATACATCCAACATAAAGCCTCGATAGTCAAAACGAGGCTCATCTTTAATAACTACAGCCGGTACTTTCCAGGCATTTTCAACCTGTTCCTGTCCTTCTATTGCAGGCGGAAGCATTAAACGAATATTTTGCAAAGCATAAAAGAAGCCTTTTGCATCGGCAGCTTTTATACTTACTTTATCAGAAGTAATATGTAGCTCATAAGCATCTGATTTCATCGATTTATCAATAGCAAAAACAATATCACCATCTTTCACCATTTCAACCTTAGGAGTAAATCCCGCCGGTTTAGTAAACAAAGAAGCAAAATTTTCAGCAATGATACGTTGTTCATTATCAGCTACTGCTATTACAGTCTTTTCACTAAAGGAAAAAGAACCGTTTCCTTTTTCTACAGACAAAGGCTGAGGTATAATAGTTGCATCCTCAGATTGTTGTAAAGAATGACAGCCAGACAAACTTAATATTAAAGTTGCCATACAAGCCACCATCCATCTCTTCGATTGAAAATATATGTTCATCATCATATTATTATTCTTATTATTGTTTATCACGGTCTGGAGAAAAACGTACAGGGTCATTATATTCTTCCTGTAACTCCAGCATTTGTTTCTTCAAATTGTTTACAATCGAATCGTATTCACTTTGACCATACAAATTATGCAACTCATTGGGGTCTTTCTGTAAATCATAAAGTTCCCATTCATCTATGTCATTATAAAAATGGATCAACTTATACTTATTCGTACGAATTCCATAATGGCGTTTTACCATATGCTCTGCCGGATATTCATAAAAATGATAATACAATGCCGTACGCCAGTCAGTAGGATGCCCCCCTTTCAACAAAGGCAATAACGAAATTCCATGCATATCTTCAGGTACTTCTACTCCCGCCAACTCCAGGAATGTAGGTGCATAATCAATATTCTGAACCATTTCTGTAATATCTCCTCTACGATCAAATCCTTTCGGCAAACGCATAATTAAAGGGGTATGCATAGATTCTTCATACATGAAACGTTTGTCAAACCATCCATGTTCACCCATATAAAATCCTTGATCAGAAGTATAGACTACCAGTGTGTTATCTAACAGGCCTTTTTCTTTTAAATAGTCTAGAACGCGACCAACATTATCATCTAATGATTTAACTGTTTTCATATAGTCACGCATATAGCGTTGAAATTTCCAATTTGCCAGTTCTTTTCCCTGAGGCTTTTTCTGATAGAAATCTTCAATAATCGGGCCGTAGAATTTATCCCATGCAGCTCTCTGCTCCTTATCCATACGACCTAAGAACGACTCATACAGTGTTTTCAGCCTTGAGTCTTTATCCGGACGTAGCATTTTAAGATCGTAAATCATATCCATATCTTTTACGATACTCATTTCTTGGGCTGCAGCAGCCGGACGACCTTCATAATCATCAAAGAATGTTTCTGGAAGTGGGAAAGTTTTGTCTTCATACAATGCCAGATTACATGTGTCTGCCATCCAATTTCGGTGAATCGCTTTATGATGAATCATCAGACAGAAAGGTTTATTTCTATCACGCTTATTTTCCATCCAATCTATTGCGTCATCCGTTATCAGATTAGTTATATACCCATGTTTCTGAATGGTATCATTATTCTGAGTTATAAAATCCGGATTATAATAATCACCCTGTCCAGGCAATATTTCCCAATAATCAAACCCGCTAGGCAGACTTTCCAAATGCCATTTACCAATTAAAGCTGTTTGATAACCTGCCTTCTGAAGCAATTTAGGAAACGTCTGTTGAGCACTATCAAAGACACAAGTCGTATTATCATAAAACTTATTTCCACACGAATGCTTACCCGTAATCATACAAGCGCGACTCGGACCACTCAACGAATTTGCGACAAAACTATTCGTAAAACGTACTCCATCGGCAGCAATACGGTCCAAGTTAGGCGTTTCTATGTACCGAGTGTCATAGCAACTCATCATCTGAGCCGTATGATCATCAGTCATGATATAAACAATGTTATAAGGTTTATTTGCTTCCGACTTATTCTGTTGGCAGGAAGGAAGCGTTGCGGCCAAAGCACTCAATCCGGCCATCGAATAAAATAAATTCAGGTTTTTCATATGATCTATATAATATATGAAGTCAATATATATGCTAACAGATTCCAGAACATTCGAATAAAAATCTATATAGGTCCAAAATCTTATTAAATAAGCCTGCACAATTACATAAGAATCATAATGAAAATGTAATTATGCAGGCTTTCAGAAATCTGTATAAACAAATTCTAAATATGAGCTATCTTATTAATAGCCAAAATTATTATCTGTAATACCTGGGTTGGCATCTCTTTCTGTATCAGGAATTGGCAACAGTAAATTCTTCTTCAAGAAGTCTTCAGTCAGATTTCCTTCATTATAAAGTCGATCGGTCCATTTTTGAGCAGCACTCTTATAATATGCATCTGAAACTTTAGTTAATTCATGATTATTATGATACTGCAAAGCTTTCTTCAAATATTCTGTCCCTTTTACGCGAAGCAATTCATACATAGAAGGTTCTCCATCTAACTCAAATAGGAACTCGAAATAAATCTTTTCACTGACTTCCTCTTTGGTCAACTGCTTAGACCATGCTTTAGGTTCAACTCCATTACCTCCAGCAGACTCACGTGCACGTTTCAATACTTCTTCTACCAATCAATAGCTTTCGAAGTATTATCAAGTTCATTATACACATCTGCCATAAGCAATAGCATCTCAGCATAACGATATACCATTAAGTTCTTATGAGAAGAAGTTCCCTGCTGATTGGCATCATACAGTTTCATATGTGCAGGCCATGCATTCTGATTACCGCTCTCCGCATATTTTTTCTGTATACCCTTCAAAGCTTTGATATATGCTTTTTCTTGTGGAGTCTTACCATCTTCTTCATTCAAATTATTCAAATAATTTAAATCAGGATTTGTTGGATCTTTAAACTTCTCATAAGGCAATCGACCTACATACTGTTTTACAGCAACAGCTTTTCCATTTTTATAAATAGAATCATATACAGCCACTTCCTTTCCATTCACCATTTTTTTACCTGTCTGAACTGTATAAGTAAAATAAGGATAATAATATACCGAATCATTTGCAGATGGTTGATCACCTACCTGAGCTTTAGGTTCTGGCTTATTATTTCCGCCACGGTCTCTATGTACAGTCAAGAATGTAGCAGCTATACGTGGATCACCCGGATAAGTTCCCTGGTGCATATCATAGGCTGCTTTTGTTGCACGGTATGTACTCCAGCATACACCCGGTGTTGAACCTGTAGGCGAAAAAACGATTGCTGGCACGATTGAAACAAGAAGGAGAATTCAAAGCAAAGTTCAACTGGAAAATAGATCTTTCGAAGTCGTTACCCAGTCACCAAACAAATCGGCAAAGTTCTTTTCCAATTCGTATACATGCTTATTATAAACAGCATCGAACATATCTTTTGCATTTTTCAAATTCTCATTGGTATTTATACCAAGCTTTACCATTTTATAGTAAACCTTTCCCAAGAAAGCTTTTACTGCCCAAGAATTAATACGCCCAGCATCAGAAGTTTCCTTAATAGTCAAAGCATCGTTCAAATCCTGTACAACCTGACCCAACACTTGTTCTTTCGGAGTACGAGGCATTGAAATACCTTCTGAAGTAGAAGCCACTGTTTTCAAGGGCACATCTCCCCAAAGCGATACAAGATTATAATAAGCCAATGCACGAAGAAATTTTGCTTCTCCTCCAAACTGATTTTTAGTCTCAGCACTCAGACCACTTGCATCCAAATTCTCCAGAAAAGCATTAGTTTCAGAGATCACTTTATACATTCCGTTCCAAGTTGTAGAAATCAATCCATCACTTGATAAAGATTGTAGACTCACAATACCATCACTACCATTACGTTGTGACCAGGAAAATCCTGCACCACTAACTGGTATTTCCTGAAAATGCTGGCCGTAAGCAGATGTAGAAGTCATATAGGCATAACATCCCAACAAAGCTAATTCTGCACCAGAGTCAGAAGAAAAGACCACAGTATTATTCTGTGAATATAACGGTTCTTCATCCAAACAAGAAGAAAAGCTGGAAGCCGCTACAATTGATAATATCAAATATTTATATAGTTTCATAATATATACTTTATTAAAATGCAATTATTAGAATGTCACGTTCAATCCAAATACAAACTGGCGAGGAGTAGGATAAGAACTCATATCTACGCCTGGACGTAATCCATCAAATGCAAAACTATTTACTTCAGGATCATATCCACTATAATCTGTGATGACAAACGCATTCTTTACAGAAGCAAAAATTGATGTATTCTGGAAACCGATTTTCTTCATCCATGCTGTAGGAAGTGCATAATTTAATGTTATATCAGAACATCTCAAGTAACTAGCATCTTCTACATAACGGTCCATTACCATGTTCTGTACAATAAAATTAGAAGAAGGATAAAGGTTTGAATGGTTTTCAGGCGTCCACATACCTTCAAAAGCTTTCTTTGATACAGTACCAGCTTTTTGTCCCGGAGTATTGATGTAACGGTTGTTTACATTAATAACATCGCGGTCTTGTACACCATTAAATGCAGCACTCAGAGTCAGTCCTTTCCATGACAAAGATGTCTGGAAACCATATGTAAATCCAGGATTTGGATTACCTATGATATCTCGGTCTGAAGTATTAACTGAACCATTTCCATCTTTATCAACAAACTTGATATCACCAGCAGCAGGAATACTTCCATTTACATCTTTATAATATCCGATAGTTCCATCGTCTTTAATAAACTTCACACCTTGATCTGTAATATCTTCTGGCTGTACAATACCTTGTGTAACATATCCCAAGAATAATCCCGGAACTTCACCCTGCAAGAACACATGTCCTACACCAAAATGGTCACCCAGTGAGTTACCATAATAACCGATACGTTCACCCAAACATCCAAAATCTGTTGGCAACAAACCAAGATTTACAATTTTGCTCTTATTCTTTCCAATATTACCAGTAATGCTCCATTTCCAGTCTTTAGTATCAATTACCTGAGCAGTCAAAGAGAATTCTACACCTTTATTATCTAACGAACCTTGATTATAATAAGTAGATCCAAATCCAGCAGATCCAGGAAGAGAACGTGAAATAAGCAAGTCATTAGTTCGTTTTACATAGAAATCGAATGTACCACTCAAGCGTGAACGCAACAAGCTAAAATCAAGACCAGCATTCCAAGAAGCTGTTTTCTCCCAAGTTAAACCATCATTAGGCAAATTAGTAATCTGTAATACAGACTCTTGTTCTCCATTTCCATTACCATAATGATAGTTACCGTCTGAGCCATACATTGAGAATGTAGAATATGGGTCAATACTTTGGTTACCAGTTACACCATAGCTTACACGAACTTTCAACTGATTCAACCAATCTACTTCTTTCAGGAATTCCTCTTGTTCCATACGCCATGCAACAGAAGCTGAAGGGAAATATCCCCAACGGTTTCCTTTACCAAACTTACTAGAACCATCGGCACGCAGAGAAGCTGTAATCAAATATTTATCTAAGAATGTTAAGTTGATACGACCAAGATAAGACAACAATTGATAATCTTTCTGAATCGGAGCCAAATGTTGCACATTACCAGCCATGTGAAGCCCGTTCTCTCTTAAATCGAACATTGTGAACTGACTACCATTGGTATTTTCATTCAAGAAGTTATAATCATCGTAAGTAACACCAACTGTAGCATCTAAAGTAGCAACAGATCCTAATTTTGTATTATAGTTTAATACATTTCAATAGAAACATTACTCTTATTTAAGTCTGTCAATGCTAAATAACCATTGTTATTCATTCCTTGATACAGCTGTAAACCATACCAGCGCTTACGGTCATTTATATTCAAATTTCCACCTACACGCAAGTTATAGCGTAAGCCTTTCATAATATTCCATGACAAATCCATTGAAGCATTAAATGTCTTGTCATTTGCTATATCTTCATAATCATTCAACCAGCTAAATATAGTAGTTTTATTTTCAGAGCTGAATGAAGGGTCTCCATCCGGCATTTCAAATGGTGCATAATCGAGAGCTGTACGAGAAATAGCTGTTGTAGAACCTCCTAATGTACTACCACCAGCCATCATGTTATTTTGACGTAAAGAACCGCTCAATGTCATATTCAAATGTACGCTCTTTGATAAATCCATACCGATATTGGCACGCAAATCTCCTTGTTTCAAACCTGTTTGCTTGACTGTACCATTTATATCTTTAAAATTAGCCGAGATATAATAAGTAGTTTTATCTGTACCACCACTAACAGACAAAGAATAATTCTGAGAGAAAGCAGATGTATAAATTTCTTTCTGCCAGTTACGGTAATTGATAATATGATAAGTTGCAGGATTATTAGGATCATAATTAGCCAAAGCATCATTGAATACATATCTAACCTCATCACCTACCACATAAAATGGGTATTGACCATTTGACACACGTGAATTAATATAAGCTGCATGCTCATACAAATTGGTCATTTCCAAAAGTTTAGAAGGTTCAGCTATGGTAAAGTTAGCTGATACATTTACTTTAGCTTTACCTTGTTTACCTTTCTTTGTTGTAATCAAAATAACACCATTCGCACCACGAGAACCATAAATAGCTGTAGAAGATGCATCTTTCAAAATAGTAATATCTTCAATATCAGAAGGGTTTAATGAAGCTAAGGGATCCTGATTGATCTGGAAGTCACCGCTAATTCCTGAAGAGGCAAACTCACCGGCAGATGCTTGTGGTACATTATCGATAACATACAACGGCTGGTTATCACCACGCAAAGAACTTGCTCCACGAATTGTAATAGAAGAAGCTGAACCTGCCATTGCTGAAGAAGAGCTAACAACCAGTCCGGCAACCTTACCTGACAAAAGATTATCAAGAGAAGTTGCTTTTGCTGCATCATTAGCATCAGGTTTCATCGTGGTCAAAGCACCGGTCAAGTCACCTTTACGAGCTGTACCATAACCAACGACAACAACTTCGTCAAGAACTTCTGCATCTTCTTTTAAAACAATGCGATTGCCTGTCTGCTTAGATATCTTTACTTCCTGAGTAGAATAACCCACATAAGAAACAACAAGTGTATTACCCACTTTTGCTTTCAAAGAAAAATTACCATCAAAATCAGTAATAGTACCATCTGAAGTTCCTTTTATTTGTACAGTAGCACCAATTACACTTTCACCTTTTTCGTCAACAACTTGTCCTGTCACCATCCTTGTTGAGCAAAAGCTCCAAACGGAATCATTAACAAGAACATCAAAAAGACACAAATAGAATGTACCTTAAATCGTATTTGTTTCATAGTTTTAAAGTTAATAAATGTTTTTAATACCGCGGTTTTGCTAACTCTATTTTTTTAATTGCTGCAAAGATGAGAGATTAAACCTGCTTCCATGTTTTAAAATCAATAATTTATTTCAAAAAATCAATAAACCTTTATTTACCTATAAGAAAACAGGCAAAATAGTCAAAATTGAACAAATTTTAGACAATAATGGAAGCCTCAGACAACATAAACATGACTCAACATTGTAATAGAGACATGTTTTATGGGGGGATTTTACACAAACTTTTGTTTAGGTCCCACTAATTTTAGTACTTTTGTATACTAAAGTTTTTTTGCAAACACTATGAAAGTTCACAGTAAACAACTCTTTTACTCAATACTCTTTTTGTTAATAGCAGCTAGAATACAAGCAGACGAGTTTTTATATAAACAAATGTCTATTTCAGAAGGTTTTCCTCCTTATATTCAACATATTTATACGGAGGAAAACGGATTTGTATGGATAAGCAGCAAACAAGGATTGGGAAAGTTCAACGGTTACGAACTAAAAAGCTATTTCCATGATAATACAAATCCTTATTCATTACCAGGGAATGAAATTTATCAAATAGAAGAAGACAGTTTACATACTCTTTGGATTCTAACAAATAATGGAACTGTACATTATCAACCTGATACGGATCGTTTTATTCCTGTTTTAGATGAAAATGGAAAAGCATTAAAAGCTACAGCACTCTGTAAATTACCAGGAAAAATCTTATTAACCGGCCAAGATAAGCTTTACCAATATACTTATAATGAAAAACAAGTAAAAACATTATTGCAGATAAAAACTCCTTCCCCATTTTTAATTTGCGAAATGATGCCATGGGATACTCATACCCTACTTTGCATCAGCCAATGGCAAGGTATAACTTTAGTTGATACCCGTAATGGAGAAAGAAGACCTTCTCCGTTACCCAATGAAAGAGAAATAACTCATGTGTTGATTGATCACAATGAAAATATATGGGCTACCTCTTATAATCGAGGTATAACCTGTTTTGATAGACAAGGAAACATTCATGCTACCTATAATACAGAAAATCGGAAGCTGAGCCATAATGTTATTCTTTGCCTAAGTGAACACAAAGGAAAAATATGGGCAGGAACAGATGGAGGAGGGATTAACATTATTCATCCTCAAACAGATTCTGTAACAATATTAAAGCATTTACCAGGTGACAAAAACTCTTTACCCATCAACTCTATACAATGTCTATTTCAACGTGATGGACAAGAAGACACATGGGCAGGGAGCGTTAAAGGCGGACTAATCAATATCCGCCACTCCATTGTACGTTCATATTCTGATGTTCCACTTGGATATACCAATGGACTGAGTGAAAAAGCGATACTTAGCTTCTTTCAAGAACCAGGCTCCGACGAAATTTGGATAGGAACAGACGGAGGAGGAGTAAACCGTTTCAATCCAAAAACTAAGCAATTTGTGCACTATCCTGCTACATATGGAGAAAAAGTTGTATCATTATGTAGATACTCCCAACAAGAACTTCTCATATCTCTATTTTCAAAAGGAGTATTTTTCTTTAATAAACATACAGGACAAATACGACCTTTCAAAGAAGACGGCACCGTTATCAATCAAATAGCACTATATGGAAGAAAAGGAATCAATTTGTATCAAGACGAAACCGAGTCCGTATTACTTCTTTCATCTAAAATACACAGATATTATCTAAACACAGGAAGAATACAACAATTAAGTGATAATCAGACTTCTATCGAAGGGCAAGCTATACCTATTGGATTCGATAGCCAGAAAACCTATTTATACGATTTAAAACACATTTATGCTATTGACCATCAAACTAATAAAATAGAAGTAATTTATATTTCTACACAAAAAAATTACATAGAATGCGTTTCAAAAGACGAACAAGGCATTTTCTGGATAGGATTTGCAGATAAAATTTTCCGATATGATCCACAGACACAAATACAAACACAAATAGATGCTCCACAACTAAAAAATATAACAACACTCATTTGTGATCACCACCAGCGAATATGGATAGGAACCAATGAGGAGCTATTCGTATGGCTTGACAAAGAAAACAAACTCATTTCCCTGGATCAATCGGACGGAGCCGAAGATAATGAATTTCTTAAGAAAGCTATATGGGTTTCACCACAAGGAGATATTTATATGGGTGGAATCAATGGAATGCTATATATTGACGGACAGATAAATACAATCAATATACCAACTCCTCCTGTCATCAAATTAACAGATATTATCAGCAACAATCAAAGTTACCTTTCTGAAATCGACAAGGAAGATAATAATACCCTGAACCTTTCTTTCGATAACAAAATGGTTACAATAAAAGTTATGGCATATGAGAATAATATCTTTAGGAAAAAGATATATCGATGGTATATCGACGGACAAGAAGAGTCCATCACTGATACAAAACGCCCAGAATTGATTTTACGTTCACTGACACCAGGAGTTTATCATGTTTCTGCCTCTTGTAGCACCAAAGATGGCTCATGGACTACACCACAAAAAATCATCACTATCAGCATCCCGCCTGTATGGTATCAGACATGGTGGTTCAATCTTTTATGGATATTAGTAGCTGCATCATTACTTATTGCGGCCATTATTTACTTGCTTCGTCGTAAAGAAGAGCGTATGCAAGCTGATTTACAAGCACATAAACAAAAAATTTATGAAGAAAAAGTACGTTTTTTAATAAATATCAATCACGAACTACGTACTCCTTTGACATTAATTTATACTCCGCTTAATCAACTCATGAAAACATTACCACAAGATAATCCGATATATCCAACACTCAGAAGTATTCTTAAACAGTCTAAACGGATGAAAGAGTTGCTGAATATGGTATTAAACTTGAGGAAAATGGAAATGTCACAGAGTAAACTTACTTTGCAGACATTTTCACTTAATGAATGGATTAAAGATATTGCTGAAGATTTCAAGTACGAAGAAGAAGAAAAACATGTAACGATTGCTTATGAACTGTCTTCTGAAATAGGAGATATCAGCTTTGACCAAGAGCGCCACATTATTATAATTACAAATTTGATTGTCAATGCTTTCAAACATAGCCCTGAAGGTAGCACAATTATCTTACGTACGGAAATGAGTAATGATAAACAGTCAGTGCGTATTTCTGTTATCGATCAAGGTCCCGGACTACAAGGTGTAGATACCAATAAGCTTTTTACACGTTTTTATCAGGGGGAAAATGAAAAATATGGAAGTGGAATCGGACTTTCTTATTCAAAAATATTGGTAGAAATGCATAAAGGAAAAATAGGAGCATACAACAATGCTGAAAAGGGTGCATGTTTTTGGTATGAATTACCTATACATCCGCAATTATCAGAAGTTTGTCCCCCTCGTGAATACCTAAATATCCTTACAACAGCTTCAGAAAATGACGAGTGTACACCAATTCAAAATCCAATAGATACCAAAAACTACTCTTGTTTGTTTGTTGATGATAATGAAAACATACGACAAATGATTATTGAGACTTTGAAAGATAGTTTTAAGAATCTTTATATCGCTTCAAACGGAAAAGAAGCTCTTCAAATTATCCTCAAAGAGATTCCTGATATTGTCATTAGTGATATCATGATGCCTGAAATGAACGGTTATGAATTATGCCGTAAGATTAAGGAAGACATGAATATCAATCACATCCAAGTCATATTGCTAACAGCACGCACTGACGAGCAAAGTCACCTGGATGGATATAAAACTGGAGCCGATGCTTACATGGAAAAACCTTTTGAAATAAACTCCTTGTTGGAAAACGTGCGAAACAGACTTTATTTGCGTGAACAAATCAAGTTAAAATACACTCATTCCGTTATTTCTGATACAGAAAAACCAGCTACATCAGCAGACGATACCTTTATCTTTAAACTGAATAAGGTTATTATAGAAAATATGGAAAATGAAGGACTAAATGTAGATCTTATCAGTCAGGAATTAGGTATCAGCAGAGCATCATTATATAACCGACTCAAAGCTTTGACTGGTATGGGAGCCAATGAATACGTAAATAAACTACGCATAGAAAAAGCAATGGAACTGCTCCGGCAAACAGAACTGAATATGACTGAAATTGCCGAACATACAGGATTCTCTACAAGCAGGTACTTCAGCACTGCGTTCAAAAAATATACAGGCATTACTCCAACCCAATACAAGGAGAATCCTGACACACTCAACAATAGACCCGACAAATAAGATTTTTTTGTATCTTTGCCCAAATCCAATTAGTGGCAGAATTTTATGAAAAAATATATCATTCTTCTTTTAAACCTTTTGTTGCTGGCTGCATGTGGCAGTCAACAACAAAAGTCTCAGCCAATGACCCTAACGGTAAGCATTGAACCACTCCGTTATTTTACGGAAATTATAGCAGGAGATAAATTTCAGGTAATCAGTATGGTTCCCGAAGGAAGCAATCCAGAGACATACGACCCTACCCCACAACAACTGGTCACTTTAAACAAAAGTTGTGCCTTCCTGCGTATCGGTTACATTGGATTCGAACAAGCTTGGGCTGAAAAATTACAAAGCAATGCTCCGGAAGTTAAATTCTTTGATATGTCGGAAGGTATCGAACTGATACGGGAAGACGAAGTCCACCACGGAAATCATTCACATTCCGGAGGAGTAGAACCGCATGTATGGAATTCTACTCAAAATGCCTATATCATAGCCGAAAACATCTTTCATACTCTCTGTAAACTAGATTCAGCAAATATTTCTTATTACAAAGAAAACCTTGCAAAACTAGAATCAGAGATAGAACGCACAGACCGCGAAATCCGGGCTTACTTACAGAATACAACATGTGCTTTTCTTATCTACCATCCTGCACTTTCATATTTTGCACGCGATTACGGGTTAGAGCAAATCAGCATAGAAGAAGGAGGAAAAGAACCTTCACCCGCACATTTACAAGCACTTATCCGACGGTGTAAAGAAAGACACGTTCGGGTAGTCTTTGTGCAGAAAGAGTTTGACAGCCGCAATGCTGAGATCATTGCCCGGGAAGCAGGTGTAAAAATTGTTTCCATTAACCCTTTAAGCTACAAATGGAGTGAAGAAATGATAGCTGTTGCCAAAGCATTAAGCGAATAAACTTATGACTAAACAATCCATTATACAGTTAAATCATATCTGCGCTGCATACGAGCGCAAAAAAGTACTGGAAGATATTAATCTGACTGTGTACGAGAAAGATTTTCTTGGAGTAATCGGACCGAATGGAGGAGGAAAAACAACACTGATAAAAATCATTTTGGGATTGTTACATCCCATTTCGGGGGATATTCGGTTTTACCATGAAGGAAAAGAAGTTCAGGAATCAGCATGGGATATCTGCCACAATACAGTTCTATCGACAAAAAATTTCCTATATCTGTATATGATGTGGTACTGTCTGGACTAAACAGACAAAAAGCATTATTGCGCTCTTTTACAGCACAACAGCACGAACAAGTAAAAAATGTTATAGCCCGTATGGGACTGGAAGGACTTGAAAAGAGAGCCATCGGGGAACTAAGTGGCGGACAGTTGCAACGTGCACTATTAGGCCGAGCATTAGTTTCTGATCCTCAAGTCGTAATACTGGATGAACCAAATACTTATATCGACAAACGTTTCGAAGCAAAACTTTATTCACTCCTTGAAGAAATCAATAAAGAACGTGCTATCATTTTGGTAAGTCATGACATCGGTACCGTATTGCAAAATGTAAAATCGATAGCTTGTGTCAATGGTACGCTAGATTACCATCCTGATACTGAAATCCCCGCAGAATGGCTGGAAGAACACTTTGGCTGTCCGATCGAATTATTAGGACATGGTGATTTACCTCACCGGGTGCTGAAATGCCATCATCACGACTGAATTCTATCTACAAAAATAAAATGAACAATACTTTACAATGTCCACTTTTTATTTGTTATAGAAACAGTCATCAAATAGATAATCAATTAAATATCTAATAGAATTATCCACTTTTTTTTAATATAAAAATATATACATACATAATTCTTGTAAATTCGTTTCATTCATTAATCAAACTAATATCAACATGAAAAACAATTATTATCAGGGTATGTATTTTTTTATTTATAAGTACACTTCAGGCACACTGCGAACGCACACCTATTTATTTAGATGAAACACAGCCGATAGAGCAGCGCATAGAAGATGCACTATCACGCATGACTCTTGAAGAAAAAATAGCAATGATTCACGCTCAAGCAAAATTTTCTTCTCCTGGTGTCGCTCGTTTAGGTATTCCAGAAATATGGTGTACAGATGGGCCACATGGTATCCGTCCCGAAGTTTTATGGGATGAATGGGAACAAGCCAAATGGACAAATGACTCATGTACTGCCTTCCCTGCTTTAACTTGTTTAGCAGCTACATGGGATCCTCAAATATCCCTTTTATATGGAAAAAGTATTGGAGAAGAAGCACGATATCGTAATAAATCAATATTATTAGGCCCTGGAGTGAATATTTATCGAACTCCATTAAACGGACGTAACTTCGAGTATATGGGAGAAGATCCTTATCTGGCAAGTAAAATGGTTGTCCCCTATATTCAAGGAGTTCAAAGCAATGGAGTTGCAGCATGCGTTAAACACTATGCTCTAAATAATAATGAAAAAAATCGCCATACAACCAATGTCATAGTCGACGATCGAGCATTACACGAAATCTACCTCCCAGCATTTAAAGCTGCAGTACAAGAAGGGAATGTTTGGAGTATTATGGGATCTTATAATCTATATAAAAACCAACATTGTTGTCATAATCAATATTTACTAAATGATATTCTCAAAAAAGAATGGGGATTTGATGGAGTTGTTATCAGTGACTGGGGAGGTGTACACGATACAGATCAAGCTATAACAAACGGGCTAGACTTAGAATTTGGCAGTTGGACAAATGGCCTAACGAATGGAACAAGTAATGCATATAATAATTATTATATGGCAGATCCCTATCTAAAACGTATAAAATTAGAGCAAGTAGGAACAAAGGAATTAGATGACAAAATACGTCGTATTTTACGTTTAATATTCCGTACAACAATGAATCGTAATCGTCCTTATGGCTCATTTGCTACTCCAGAACACTTTATGGCAGCTCGTTCAATTGGAGAACAAGGAATTGTTTTACTTCAAAACAAAAATAATGTTTTACCCATTAATATAGCCAAAACAAAAAAAAATAGCAGTAATAGGTGAAAATGCTATAAAAATGATGACTGTAGGAGGTGGAAGTTCCTCATTAAAAGCATTACATGAAATATCGCCTCTTGAAGGTATAAAATCACGATTGAAAAATAAAGTAGAGATTGTATATGCTCGTGGCTATGTAGGAGATTCCAGTAATGAGTATAATGGTGTTATTACCAGACAGAATCTAAAAGATAATCGTTCTGCTAAAGAGCTTATCGACGAAGCTATAAAGATCTCACAAGATGCTGATTATGTTATATTTATAGGAGGACTAAATAAGAGTGCAGGACAAGATTGTGAGGATGCAGATCGTAAAGGTATAGAACTTCCTTATAATCAAGATAAAGTTATAGAAGCACTCTCTACAGTTAATAAAAATGTAATAGTCGTAAATATCTCAGGAAATGCAATAGCAATGCCATGGGTAAAAAAAGTTCCAGCTATAATACAAGCTTGGTTTTTAGGAAGTGAAGCAGGCAATGCATTAGCATCTATTTTAGTAGGCGATGTTAATCCATCTGGTAAACTTCCATTTACATTTCCTGCTAAACTTGAACATGTAGGTGCACATAAATTAAATAGTTACCCTGGAGTAAAACGAGAAAATAGTTCAATTATTGATGAAAGATACAATGAAAGTATCTATGTTGGATATCGTTGGATGGAAAAAGAACATATAAAACCTCTGTTTGCATTTGGACACGGATTAAGCTATACAACTTTCAAATATGGGAAACCGAGTATAAGCACAACTCAAATGACCACTAGTGATACATTAACCATAACTATACCAATAACCAACATAGGAAAAAGAGAAGGAGCAGAAGTCGTACAACTTTATATAGCTGATAAAAAATCATCATTACCTCGCCCTATTAAAGAACTTAAAGGCTTCCAAAAAGTTCAATTAGCCCCAGGAGAAACACAATATGTATCTTTTATAGTTGACCAAAACTCCTTAAGCTATTTTAACGACACTCTACATAAATGGATTGCAGAAGCAGGTGAATTCGAAGCAATAATAGGTTCTTCTTCAGAAGAAATAAAAGCCCGAATAAACTTCGAACTAAAATAGTTCTCATTCTAAATAAATCCATATTTAAGACAAATATAAAGATAGCCGTTCAATTTACAAACGGCTATCTTTATAAAACTTATCTATCATCGTAAATAAGCCAAGTAACCATCCAAAATTGGCGTATTGACTATCATGTTTCTTTCCCATACCTTCGTGCTAAACTTAAAACTTGAAAGATTATGTTTAGCGAAAAAGATTTTGAAAGACTGTGGTTCCTCTACAAAACCGAGGGTGAGCCCCAAGGAGTTTCCATCAACTCATTCTGCATTAGCAACAACATTCCATACACGGCATTCTATGACTGGTTCAAGAAGACACAGAAGAAGGTTGTACCTGTAGAGGTTGAAGG
>ENA-OQAN01000310-OQAN01000310.1-human-gut-metagenome-genome-assembly--contig:-NODE-310-length-26493-cov-3.080558_pt1 | contig 26493 bp, 31 predicted proteins | sample MGYA00242735_ERZ504527 | MGnify/ENA primary metagenome ERZ504527 (study PRJEB26092, sample SAMD00036230) | human gut metagenome | host: Homo sapiens | study: EMG produced TPA metagenomics assembly of... | reverse complement strand
ATACCTGGCCATAAAGTTGAATATAGGGCGTGGAAAGCGATTTTACGGACTTAATAGCCCCAAATAATAAAACTCGCCAAATCATCGGTTAATGACTTGGCGAGTTCTTATTTTTAGTCTGTAGAGGCGCAGCCTGAAAAGTCAATACTTTTTCAGTGCCCTCGATTTTCGGGGCTCCTTTTTTTGTTCCTTTTCCTAATCCTGTTACCTTTGTAGATAGAGACTTTACCATATTAATTATAAACGCTTATGAAAAAGTATATTTTATTTCCATTGTTTGCAGTGGCAATCATGTGTTTCTCCTCCTGCCATTCTCAAAAAGGCCGTATGGACGATTTAAAGGACTTTGTGGAAGAGATCCAGGAGGAAGGGAAGGATTATACTCTCGACCAGTGGAAAGAAGCTAACGAACGTTTCCAGAAATTGCTGGATAAAATTAATTCCTACGAAGATTTGACCAAGGAGGAATTGGAAGAGATGGCTAAATTGCAAGGGCAGTATGCTGCTACTATTTTTAAGAACAGTGGAAAGAGTATTATGGAGCAGATGCAAAAAAGCTGGAGTTGCTTTGGATAGTCTGGAAGAAGGTTTCGAGAAAGGAATGATTGAGAGTCAGGAGTTAGAGTAATATTTATCTAATAACAATAAACTATGAAACAATTGAAGACGATGGCAGGCTGTTTATGCCTTTGCCTCGCAGCAGGATGTACCTCTCCCGCTTCACAGCAGGAGAATGTAGCTGTTACCGAAGGAATGACTCAGTCTGATGCGGTGATTAAGACCATTATGGAGCGTCGTAGTGTACGTAAATACAAACCACAGCCGGTTAATCGTGATACAATGCAGACTATTCTGAATTGTGGCATTAATGCTCCTAACGGACAGAACAAGCAATCATGGGCTATTCGGGTAGTGGATAATCCTGATTATATCAATGGCCTGACGGAAATCTATAAAAAGGCCAATCCTCAGGCAGCAAAAGATCCGAATTTCAAGAATATGTTCCGCAATGCCCCTACAGTTGTATTCATTGCCCATGACACTTCCTATGACATGTCTCAGATTGATTGCGGACTGTTGGGTGAGAACATGATTCTTTCAGCCTGGTCTATGGGAGTAGGTTCCTGTTGCCTGGGAAGTCCTGTCCGTTTTATGAATACGCAACCTGAAGCAGCTGATTACCTGAAAAAGCTGGACTTTCCTGAAGGTTACCAGCTCTTGTATTGCATAGCATTCGGCTATCCGGATGAAAGTCCGGCAGCCAAGCCGCGTGATACCCAGAAAATCAAGTTTATAGAGTAATCTGATTCTATTGTCTTTCTCCCAGATCGTCGTATGAACTTTGCAGGATCGCCTTACCGAGTTCCATACGGCGCAGGCTGGGGGCAGGTTCATCCACCAGTGTTTTTCCTGAATTGTTGTCCACCTGTGTTACTCCCGTACTGTCACGGAAAGCAAAGCCGTTGTTATAGGTGTAATAGGCAAAAGGATAAGTATATTCTTTCCCCAAGACATTTCTGCTGAAGTTAAATTCCCGGTGATCGATGCCCAGCTGTCCCAGCAGGGTAGCAGCCATATCTGTCTGATTCATCAGTTTGTCAACAACAGCCGGCTGCTTGATTGCACCTCCCAGCCAGAGCATAGGGATATGATGAATACGCAGCGTGTTGTTCGGCTCGCTGACTGGATAATGGAAACCGTGATCCGGCAGACAAATAACCAGCAAGTCTTTCCATTGTGGCAACTGTTTTAATTTATCGATAAACTTCCCGATACATTCGTCTGTAAAGGCGAAAGCATTGGGAATCTTTTCTTCCAGCCGGTGATAAGGTACCTCAAAAGCTCATGGCTGCTCAGAGTCAGGAAAGCTGTGTGCCATCGTTGTGAGAGAGGTCGTTTCTTGATCTCATTATACAAGTATTCAAAAGTGATATCATCGTTCACTCCCCACGGATTTTGCCGTTCTTTCAGACTGAAATCCACATCTGCGGTAAGTTTCTGGTATCCGCTTCCGAGCAGATAACTTTTCATGTTTGTAAAGTTGATATCCCCTCCGTACAGGAAGTCTGTAACATATCCTTCCTTCACCAGTTTGCCTGCAATGGAAGGAAGTGTACGGCTTTTTGCCGGTATTTCATGACAGAAAGAGTAGGGAAGCCTGATAACCGCTAAATGTACAGATGGTTCCTCTGTCTGTACGGAAGCTGTTGGCATAACAGTTGGTGAAGAATACTCCTTCCTTCGACAGGCGTTCCCAGTTCGGACTTACTCCTGGTACTCCTCCAAGCGATTCAATGAACACCCCTCCATAACCTTCCACCAGAATGATCAGAATGTTTGGGCGGCGTGTATTGAGCAGTTCTACCGTATTTTCTCCTTCTGTCGGATAAAGTCCTTCAAACAACTCTTTACGCTTCTCTTCGTCGAAGAAATCGAATTCTGACGCATAATTCTCAGTCTTTCCGGCGGAAGCCAGCAGGCTGAAGGCCGGATTTACGGCTGAATGATTCAGGAATTCATTATTGCAGAAGTATACCTGTCCGATATTGGCTGTTGATTCCGTTACACCTCCCCGGATGACAATAAACAATAGTCCGCCAAGTAGAATCATGCCGGCACTTCCCGTCACCCGACGGCTAGTACCAGCCAGTCTTTGAGGAGTCAGTTTGTATAAACCGGCCATCATCAGAGCTGATAAAAGCAGCATGATAAAGATGCGTAAGATAATGAATCCCGTAGAAACGCTTGCCAGTGCATTTTTCGGTGAATCCATATACAGGAAGATGGAAGCATCCAGCTTGAATCCCCAGAACGGATATAAAGCCATGTCTACAATGAAGATCAGCATGACCAGAAAGCTGATCAGCACATAATAGCCTGTCAGAATCTTCCGCAACGGGAATTGTCTGAACCAGATACTGATCAGGACTACAAGCCATGGGATTACCGTCAGATACCCGGCAGTAGTGGCATCCAGTGTGAATCCATGTAAGATCACCCGTCCGAAATCTGCTGGAGAAACACCTTTTTCCACTGCGTCGTTATACAGCATGAACAATGGTTTCTGTATAAGGAAACACCCCAGTACCATTGCGAAAAAAGCAATCAGGTAAGCTATTCTTTTCTTCATAATGTCAGTTGCTTTATCATCCAGTTAATTATAAACGGCTGCTCATGTCCGGAATTTCTCCGTCAGTAGCAGCGTTATGTTTATTTTCTTCCAAAGTCAGCCGGTACCTCTCCCCATTTTTCTGTTTCCCATTTAAGTAATGGAGTCGGGCATCCATTTTCGTGCAGCCACTTCTCAGCCCGTTCAATCAGTCTGAAAAGTTCCTCTGTACGATCATTCCGTTCCAGCTTCGTTTTGCATTTTTTCTGTTTTACCCAGTTCAGCGCATTGCGGCTGTCCGAATAAACAGGCATGTTCAGGTTCTTCTGTTTGAGCAATGCCAGTCCGTGTACAATGGCCAGGAATTCACCGATATTATTGGTTCCATACACAGGTCCGAAGTGAAAGATCTCTTCACCCGTCAGCAGATATACTCCCCGATATTCCATCGGTCCCGGGTTTCCGCTGCATGCTGCATCTACGGCCAGGCAGTTCAGATCGAATCCTTCCGGCAGTGCTACGGCCGTTTTCATTTTCTCTTTACCGGCTCCCACATACTGGTGAGCGGCTGAGGCCAGCGCCTGTTCTGCTTCCTCACGGGTGTCAAATGATTTATAAAGAGCCCCTTTATAATTCTTGATTTGCAGTTGACATTCCGTCCAGGAAGTGTAGATACCTGGCGTGACCCCTTTCCAGACCACGTAAAACTTTTGCTTCGGCATTACATTCTTTCCGGAACTTCAATACCCAGCAAGCCCATAGCCAGCTTCACAACCTTGCCCACGTTCTGACTAAGTGCCAGACGGAATACCTTGAGAGCTTCGTTCTCTTCGCGCAGGATGCTGAAGTCGTGATAGAACTGATTGTATTCCTTCACCAGATCGTATGCATAGTTAGCCAGGATTGACGGGTTGTAGTCCGTACCAGCCTGTTTCACTACATTGCCGAAGTCTGCCAGCATCTGGATCAGTCCTTCTTCCTTCGTGCTCAGCCCGATGCCGGCCGGGATAACGGCAGGTACTGTAATTCCAGCTTCTGCAGCCTTGCGGAGAATAGACTGGATACGTGCATAAGTATATTGAATGAAAGGACCCGTATTACCGTTGAAGTCGATGGATTCTTTCGGGTTGAAGGTCATATTCTTGCGGGCATCTACTTTCAGGATGAAATATTTCAGAGCACCCAGACCTACGATACGTGCAATGTCATCAGCCTCTTCCTTGGTCAGACCATCCAGTTTACCCAGTTCGTTGCTGGTTTCCTTGGCCGTTTCGATCATTGCTTCCATCAGTCGTCAGCATCTACACGGTACCTTCACGGCTCTTCATCTTACCTTCCGGCAGTTCCACCATTCCGTAAGAGAAATGAACCAGATCTTTACCCCATTCGAATCCCAGTTTGTCGAGCAGGATAGACAGAACCTGGAAGTGATAGTTCTGTTCGTTACCTACTACGTAAATCATCTTGTTGATCGGATAATCCTGGAAACGAAGCTTGGCTGTACCGATATCCTGAGTCATGTATACGGAAGTACCGTCAGCACGGAGCAGCAGCTTGTGATCCAGACCTTCAGCTGTCAGGTCAGCCCATACGGAACCATCTTCTTTGCGGAAGAAGAAACCTTTTTCGAGGCCTTCCATTACCTTTTCCTTACCTTCCAGATAAGTTTGTGATTCGTAGTATATCTTGTCGAAGCTGACACCCATCATTTTGTAGGTCTCGTCAAATCCGGCATATACCCAGTCGTTCATCATTTTCCACAGGCTGCGTACTTCCGGATCGTTGGCTTCCCATTTGCGGAGCATTTCCCGGGCTTCCAGCATCAGCGGAGATTCAGCTTCAGCCTTGGCCTTTGCTTCTTCTTCGTTCATTCCTTCTGCCTGGAACTTAGCCATCAGTTCCTTGACTTCTGCCTTGTAATGTTTGTCGAATGCCACGTAATAGTCTCCGATCAGGTGGTCACCTTTCTTGCCTGATGACTCCGGAGTTTCACCGTTACCGTATTTCAGCCAGGCCAGCATGGACTTGCAGATGTGAATACCACGGTCGTTTACGATGTTGGTCTTCACTACCTTGTTGCCGTTTGCCGCCATGATGTTTGCCAGTGCGTTACCCAGCAGGTTGTTGCGCACGTGTCCCAGATGCAACGGTTTGTTGGTATTCGGTGAAGAATATTCAATCATGACCAGCGGCGCATTCTCATCGGCTTTGCGGATGCCCATTCTGCATCGGTGTGGATACGGTTCAGCAGTTCCACCCACACGTCGGAAGCAATAGTCAGGTTCAGGAATCCCTTGATGACGTTATAGCTGGCAATGGCCGGTTCATGCTGTTTCAGGTATTCACCGATTTCCTGTGCTGTCTGTTCAGGACCCTTCTTCGACATCTTCAGGAACGGGAAAACCACGAGAGTCAGGTGGCCTTCAAATTCCTTTTTAGTCTTTTGCAGCTGTACCATCTTGGCGGGAACTTCCTGCCCGTACAACTCTTTCACGCCGTTGATTACGGACGCCGTCAGTTTATCTTCAATTTTCATGCGTGTATGTAGTTTTATGATAATCCGTTCAATGGCGCAAAGATAGTGAATTTATTTTGTTCTTCCGACAGGGCGTTTCCCCAAATTTGCAGTGACTTATTTCACCAGCTTGCTGCACTCAGCCTGTTGTTCTTCGGTCAGTTTGCCTTTGTATACACTGAAGATGTATTTCCCCACTACGGAGTTCCGTGCTTCATGACCTGTTGTGCGATGAACTCGGCAAACTTTGTTCGTATGCTTTCTGCTGTGGCATCCTTTCCGAAATCCTGATCCAGGAATTTGTCTTTTTCCATCAGGAAGTTCATCATTTCCTCGTTCAGATCCGTATTGGTTACGTATACCCGCTCTCCCAGTTCCACTTTAATCAGACCATTTTCCAGGACGAAAGGTAACGTTACGGGAAACATGTCGCTGTCATTTTCCTGAACCAGTAATTCTCTCACTACTGCTTCATCCTGTTTCCCGGTAAACTGAAAGATTCCGTTGGTCACCCGTGCACTGTCATATCGAGTTTCTCCTTTCTCTGCATCGATGATATAAACAGTTCTTCCTTCCAGTTTGGGATTCGTGACTTTTCCTTCCAGTGTGTATGCGTCTTTCGGAGTGCTGGAGCATGCAGCCATCATTCCTGCAAGGAACAGCGATGCATAGAGTTTGTTATTCCATTTCATGGTTAGTTCAAGTTTTAATGAGTAATCTTTCAAAATTGAAGTTTTTCTTAATTCTTTCCTCATTTGCAAATATATTAAATTTCGCTGATGATTCTACATTTCTTTCACCCAATAATTGGATGCCTGATACAATCCGTTTTTCTGGAAGAGCTGTTTCAGGTAATTTTCCCTTTCCTGTATATGTTTGAGCGCTAATTCCAGTCTTTCCACAGCCATATAAAACGGCAGGCAGTCATTGTTCAGATCATCATCCAGAAAGTAAAGATTTCGGATTGTTTCCTGATACGTCTTTCCTTGACTGTGGGTCTGCCTTGCTTTGGTGTAATAATGAATGCAGCGTTCTGCCAGATAAGCTGAATTTGTATAGCTTGGGGTACCTTTGCGTAAAAGGGAGCTTGCCCTGTGATAAAGGTTTCTTCTTCTTTTCTCATCAGGTTCGATATTCTCTACCAGATTTTCATCTATTGGCGACAGATTTAAATAGCGTTTAATCTCCGTTTGATTCCGAGTCATGCCGTATGCGTAATAGCAGTAAAGTTTCTGATACAGCGTACCAGTTGCATATTGCAGATAAAAGACGTCAGCTTTAAAAGAATTGTTGAACAGATTGCTGTTTTGTATGGGAACGATCTGGTTTTGTATCTGGCTGAGGCAATACATGCTGTCACATATCAGTATCTCCAGCAGATCCATGCGTTTCTCTTTAGCTTCCTTTGTCTCTGTACGTTTGATTTCATACATTTCCGTTAACATACGGACATCTTCCTGAGTCTCGGGATTCCCGTTCTGGATGTACTCGTGTAATTCTTTTATTGTAAGTTTGTTGAGTTTCCAGTCTGTCTTGCCTGTCGGCCGGAGCATCATGTAGAGCAGGCTGTGATTGAATCTGGTTTTCAGTTTCAACAGTTGTACTGCTGAACATGGTCTGATACAGATGATGCCCCATCATGAGCGGGCTTTGGTAAAACTTTGCGAGCGACCGTCCGATCCGGATTCTTCCGTTTAGATGGCTCAACCCTTCTTTCTCCCAATTGGTATGACTGCTTCGCCATAGTTCCAGTTTCGTGGTCTGATAAAGAAAAATAATCTCCTCCATATCAGGTGTATTTGAGAGCATCTCTTTGTCAGTTGTCTCATACATTTCCATACTTTCTGTCCACTGAATGTGATTAAGTTCGGCCAGATGGATATGTTCTTTCTGCCGGTGCAGGGAAATGAAGAAATGCTGCATGACAGTTTCCATCAGGAAAAGCACCTTATATCCCTCTATGCGTTCCTGGTTTTTGAGGCAAGTGCGCACATATAATAATAAGGAGTAGATGATATTCTTGTGGCATTTGGTAGCAGCTCCCCTTTCGCATGACACGTTATAAAGGACGGCAGCAGTCCAATAGAAGAAAATCGCCTTTGAGAAGTTGCTTGCAGTCACCGTATTCGGGAAGTATCGTTCTTTCCGTTCGATGAGTGACCATTCAAATACCGGTTGTTCTTCTGCCTGTAACATTTTTGACTGTATGAACTCGTTGAACTCCGTGCAGAAAGCATGAAGTTTGTCTGCTTCATAGTTGTCCGAGCCTTTGCTGTCATACAGATATACATTTCCCAGGCTCTCACAGGCCAGTGCGAAATGATAAGAAATATTGTCCCGCCGGTTGGTGGCTTCCTGTTCGTTTGCCGACTGTTTGAAGCGTTCGGCTGCATGGAAGATCCGGGAGATAACAGTCCTTTCTTCCTTTTCCCCTTTCTTCAGGTCCTTCCGATCCTCCGGGTTCTCCGGCGACAGCCGTCCTGACCCTGCTCCATCAGTCTCAGGATGCTTTTCAGATAACAGTTTTGTGCGCTGAATTCTCCGTGGGGTATATCCTGAATGGCAGTTTTGAATGTCCGGTTCTTGTAATAGAGAATGTCTCCCATTTTGCGGAAGAAGTCGGCTTCTATCAGGTCGCTCTTTCCCGGATCCATGTATCTTCCCCTGATTCCCCGGAAATCATTATACGCCTCTTCCAGATGTACCAGCCCGATTCCTTCCGTATCTATTTTCTCGAGCACGAAAAGTTTGGCAAGGATGGCCAGGTGAAGCGTGCGCGTGTCCCGGTACAAAGCCGGATATTTGCCTTTCAGGTCTGTGCGCTTCAACAACGTGACCAGCTCGTCATAGAGGATGAAAGCCGAATTGTCCGTCTTTCTTTTCTCGTGGGCGATTCCCAGTTTCAGCATGCTCCGGTTCAGGAAGAGGAGGTAATTCTCTGCTTGCACCATCTTTGCATAGCTGTAATCCTCAAAGATCGGCACCACCAGCTCGATACACCGTTCATACGCCCGGATGGCAGCCGAATAATTCTCTTCCAGTGTGAATAAATCGCCCAGCGAATGGTGGATGCTGGCCAGGGCATATTGCGAATAGTCGTGTGCCCCGTCTGCGTCGTGTTCTGCCGGATAATCTCCAGATACTGGTTCTTCAGACTCTGCAGGTCAATTGACGAAAAGTTGAAGAGTGTGGACATCTCCCCGGAGATCTTTGACTGATACGAGATTTCCTCGATGATGCGCATGGGAAACTTGTAGTGGTAGAGTCCGCAGGGAATTGTTGTAACAAGGCTATGGTTCATAAAATTGATGACTGTACTGACATACTCCCTCATTTCGGGAGTCTTGTTTAGTTCCTGCAGTTCGGGAATCTGTTCCAGGTTTCTCCACGAGAATCCGTTATTATGTAGTTTCAGGATATGTGTGACGAGGAAAGAAGTCGACACCATCAGTTTGTCTCCGAAATCACTGTTCTGGTTGAGCAGCGTCTGGAAAATAGGATAGAGCAGATAGTGGATGAAGTTGATTTTCTGAATACTTTGTCGTCCGAAGGAAAGATAAAGCCTTTTGGTGGGCGAACCGGACTCTTCTTCTGATCCGTCGGCCTCTTCGTGAGGGAGTCTGACATTCTTTTGGGTCAGATATTCTTTGCTACGTACATATTTCTCAAAAAAAAGTGTGAGTTTTTTGGGGGAACCATTACTGATAAAGGCCAGATAAGTTATGAATCTGTTCAGGAAAAGAAGCTCCTGTTTGAGACGCATTCCACGTTCTTCATTCGTTTCGTTTTCTGTCCAGTCTTTGTGTGCCTGCCGGAAGCGATAATAGTTTTTCAGTGAAAATGGTTGCGATGGGTTATAGTATTGGGAGGAAACGATTTCCTGCTTAAAGCCGGGCGGCAGGAGCAAGCTGCACACGAATTCTTCGGTGCGCAGGGTGGAATTGTTCCGGCTGTTGTTCCCATTCAAGAAACTTTCCAGATTGAGTACTCCATTGAAAATGCTGCTGATGGAGAAATCACGGTCACACAGGTCTGCCTGAAACGCCTCGTACAGTTCTCGCCCGGCAATGAAGATAAAATAAGCCTTGGCCGTAGAAGGAAGAATTTCATGCTGGCTATGATGCTGAGTACCTGTTGTGTTCTTGCTCTTGAAGAAACATGCTGTTCCGGGCGTGTGGTCAGCTTTTCGTATTCGGGAAATTTCTGTTCTGTGCTTGTGACATTTCGATGATTGGTATCTACCTTGTCCAGTTCATCAATGATAATGATAAACTTTCTGTTTGTCTTCGTTTTTTTACATGGTTCAGTATTTCTATCAGCTCAAATTCTATTTCCTGAATACTGGCCGGAGGGGTAGTCTGCTTTTGATTGTGTGAAAATCCCAAAGTGGAGGCTAATTCTTTTATTTTATTATTCCATTGTAAAGTGGTTTCTGTGGTTATTGTAGCATTCAGTCTCGCACAAAGCTTTCGGACCTGCTTGCAGGCTCGGCAATAAGACGAAATCTGAGGCAGTAAATGATTCGTTACTGCTTCTGTTAAAATGAATACAAGGATTACGATGTTCGCAGTATAAAGGGGAGTACATAAAGAATTACAGTTTTCCTTAATATCAGGCTGTGAAAGTAAGATAGCAGTTATCATTGTAAAAAGGATATATGCCACAGCTATGAATGAATGTAAAGTCTCAACGACCTTCATCCACCAGCTCCTTCCATCTTCCAGTTTGTTTTTCAGGTTTTTGGCCAGGATACGCAGTATTTCGATTTCCTGCATGTTCTCTTGCCCCAGGCTAATAGATATGGGAATATATTGCGTGTTTCCGGGATCTTTTTTTATTCAGTTCGTTGATGGTGTAATTGACGAAGCTTGACTTTCCGGCTCCCCGGTATCCGGTGATCAGGTAAGTGCCGCTGTCCGACTGATTCTCTTTCAGCCAGTTGGAAAGCTGGTGCAGGGGATTGCTTTCCGGGCGGTATTTGGGATCAATGGCTTCTTCCGTGGATGAACGATGGAAGAACGTGAAGTTTCGCAGCCGGAAACTGATCCGCTCATTGTCGGTGTGAATCCATTCAAACGGGTTACTGTTATTCATAACTGGACATGTAATATGATGATCAGAATGATGATTAAAGGTATAACACCTATAAGGAGCATGATGCTGTAAAAAGGTTCTTTTATTTCAAAACAAATCAACAGAACGGTTATTGTTTGCAGGATTATGAAGAATGCTTCCATTATACTGCCAACCAGTTTATTTATGATCAGGGTCTGGTTGTTTATGGTAGTCCATTCCCTGGCTTCCTTAGATATTTGTTCCAGAGTCTCTTGTTCTGTAGATAAGCCTTGTCGGTCTTGATGCTGGCAATATTTCAGAATGCTTCACTTTCTTTTTCCTGTAAAGTTTCAAGCCGGGTATTAATTTTTTTGTACTGGCGTGTTCCGATAAATCCGAGGAAAGGTGTTATGCATGTGATGATGCCCAGTACATAGTCAGAAAAAGTGTTGTTTTGGCAATAATCCTTCAGGTATAAGATCAGCGGAATCCAGGTGATGAGACATGAGACTGTCATGACAGAGATTATATGTTGTGTCTTCATGGCTTGTGATATTTCAGTTCTGAAGCGATGAAGTTTGATTGCTAATCTGAGTTGTTGGAATGTAGCAGGCATAAGGAATAGGTTAAATAATGAAAAGATACCCCGTCTCCTGTGACGGACAGACGGGGTATTCTTTACTAGTGGATCGTGATATTTGGACTTCTCTCAATGTTAGAAGCGGAATCCGATCTTCAGGTTCGGCGTAGCGAAGAAGTTGATATTGTGATGACCAACTTTGTACGCTGCCTGACCTTTCGGGCAGATCTGGATATGGTCGTAGCGATAAGCTACCGGCTGTACTTCGAAGCCGAGAATCAGACCCGGTGACAGACTGTATTCAATACCTGCTACACCAGCTACCTTCAAGCCGAAGATTTGTCCGGCGCGGGAATTGGGGGTGTAGATTTGACTGATTCGCCAGCTAATTCCGGGTCAAAGTTTGGACCCACGACATTGAATTCTGATTCGTAATCGGGATTATTTTTATCATACACGTATATAACATCTTCTCCATAGGTCGTTTCACCCGTGTACGGAGTCGTTGTCTCGATACGTCCCATTTGCCATCCCAGTAAACCTCCTACGTAGAGTTGATGCGTTCGTTCTTGGTGTTGAAGTAATAGTTTGAACCGACTGCCACATTCCAGGCGTTACTGATACGTCCTTCCGTGTACTTGCTACCCATAATCGGCAATTCTTCCACCGTGTAGTCACCTTCTACATAGTTTTTCGAAGGAGTTGCATTGATGTTCATGCTGAACATCAGGTTTACGTCCCAACGGTCTGTAAGGAAGTATTTACCCTGGATACCAATCAGGTTAACCAGACTATTACTGTTCAGATCTCCCAAGTTGAGATACATGCCCGGATCTTCAGACATATTCGGATTGGTTGTTACGTTTCCCAGTCCCGTATTCTGAGTAAATCCGTTCTGTACATTCCAGTAAGTCGGCAGCAGATAATTCATGTCCTGATTGAACATCTGGTTGTTGCCAATCACGGCTGACACCTGCCACTGGCCTTTCTTGGGAGCAAACGACGCATCACTGCTGCTGTACTGTTGCGCCGTGATTGGCGCAACAGATGCTACAGACAGAAGTAATATGCATAGTTTTTTTATCATACTTCTAGGTTTAAACGTTCATTATTATTCAGCCGGAGTTTCTTCACCTTCAGCCGGAGTTTCAGGTTCTACCGGAGTGGAGCTACTGCCGCCGGTCAAAGCTTCCATGTAGCTGTCCTTTTGTGCATTTGCCTTGTCAAACAATGCCTGAAGAACTTCAATATACATGTTGTATGCTTCGATCTTCGCGTCATTGTAGTCCTTGACGATTTCCTCTGCAGTCTGATAAGAACCGTCTTCCAGTCCCTTCAACAGGTTTTCATACAGAGCAACTTCCTGTTTCTTTTGAGAGATGGTTCCCAAAGTGATGTTACCTTTGTTTTCGCTTTCATCCAAGTCAGCACTTTCATATCTTGCAATTTCTGCCTTCAGATTTGCAATAGCCCGATCGTAGTTGTCCTGAGTGATTTCTCCCAAATCGTCGTTTACATCAGGAACTGCTGCTGCCATTGCGTTAAGAATACCTGTATAGCTGGTTATCTCTGCCTGATAGGTAGCTTCCTGAACTGCATATTTGGCTTCGATTTCAGCTTTCACTTTCTCAAGATCAGCTTCTTCCAGTTGCAGTGCGTTGGTTTCAGCCAGAACAGCTTCTTCTACCTTTTCGATGTTAGCCAGCAAGGTAACCCAATCAGCTACGTTTGCAGCAGCTTCATATGCTTTAACGGCCTCTGCGTGTTCGTCCATGGCAGTGAAGTAGTTGTAGGTTGCTGTACCGTCAGTCGCTTCTGGCAAGGTGGTAAATTCTTCGTGTGCAGCTGTCCATTCTTCATAAGTGTAGGCGGTACGCTGATCAACAGCTACACCAAAGTCTTCTGCTGCTTCAGTCAGAGCCTTGTAGTAACCACCATTCATTGTTGGTGTTTCAGCACCGAAACGATCATCATCAGTTGCGGCTAAGAATGCAGTCAGACGAGCACTTAGATTGTCAGCAGTAGCAGTAGCGATATTGATGTCGTCTGCCGGTTTGAAACCATCCAGCTTGGTTCTTCCTTCCAATGTACCGTCACCGTTCAAATATTTCTTATAAGCGTTGATCAAAGCTGTCTGGGCAGCAGCAAGTTTAGTTGCATCACTCTCGTCGACAGCGCGATAAGCGTCAAGGGCTTCCTTAACCACGACATATTCGCTCTGGCCGGTGATGTGATACTTGTCAGCCTTGTAGGCTTTGTCGTATGCGGCGGCGGCGTCTTTCCAGGTCTTTTCAGCTGCATCGAATGTCTTCTTCAATTCGGTTTCTGCTTCTTCAGCCAGTTTCATGTCCCGTTCCAGTTGGGCGAGATCCTGTGCCTGGGCCTTTTCTTCTACATCGTCTTTCACTGCGTTAATGATGCTCTTCTTGATTGCGGCAGTAGTATTGACCTTCATACCGTTGGTGAATGCATATTCACCTTCTGCATCAGCGGTAGCCTGCTTCAGGATATTTTGATAAATGGCAATTTCTTCATCTTCAGTAGCAGAAGCTGCTTCGTTATTTACAATAGTATAGAAATCATTCTGTACGGCAGCCGGAATGTCGAAAGTAAATTCGCTTTGCGCTTCTTTTTTATTCTTCAGTTCCTGAGCTTTGCCATCATAGTTTTCTGCCAGATCTTTGACTTTTTCGATGCTGACATTAGTCTTGTTGTTTTCTGCTTCTTTTTTCTTATCAGCAATTTCCTGATATTTTGCTTCGAAGTCATCCAAAGAAATGCCGATGATTTCTTTCAACTCAGCCAATGCTTTTTCTTCTACTGCCAGTTCGGCTTTTTTCACTTCAACTGTCACTGCGACATCGTTCTTCAAAGCGTCTTTGTCAAACTTATAGCCGAGGATCAGGTTTTGCTGGATCGCTTTTGCCAGCTCTTGCTTCGCATTAGCCAATTCCTGGCTCAAACTCATCAGACCATAAATAGTGGTAGTCGAATTTCCATTTGGATGGATCGTTACTTCGTGTGTGTCTGGATTAACACTGATTTGGTATGAAGGAATGGTGAAAGTTTTGTTGTAGAGCAAATCTTGTAAAGCTTCAGCATAAGCGTCATCTTTGGCGGTACCCAAAGCAATCTCAATCTGTGCCAAAGCCCGCTGGTAGTCCAATTCAGCCTGTTTGGCTGCTAATTGAGCTTGATATAATTTCTGAAGATAAGCCTGCTCTCGAATGGCGGCGTCTTGCTGGAGGGCTGTTTTATCATCTGCATACTTTGCGGTCAGCCAGTCAGTGTACAACTTTTCTTGTGCCACCTTTTCCTGTTTATAATCAGCTTGGGCTTGTTTGATTGCGGCAGTGGCATTTTTAATTGCAGCTTCAGCCAATTCAACCTGTGCCTTTGCACGCAATAATTCCGCTTTTGCGCCACGAAGATCATTAATACCCGCCGGTTCGTCATTGTCGATACAGCTGGTCAACGATGTAGACACTCCACCCATCAGCAGAGCAGCTACGAGATAAGTCCATTTTCTCATAGATTCAAGTTTTAATAAGTTAATAAAATCAAGTAGAATGCTATTAATACTATAAGTTTTTTATCTTTGTAAATTCAAGTTTCAAGTTTGTTTTAAGGTTTGTTCTTTGGTTCTTCAAGCTCCTTTCTTCTTTTTGTTTTTTTATAGGTTGTTCGAGTTTTATATAGGTTATTCAAGTTTTCTACACGATGTTTTTCTTTCGTTAACGATGGCAAATTTAGGCTGAAACACTTCTTCCCCCTTGTCAAAACGTGTAATTACACGTACAAATCGACAAAACAACAATGATTTAACGCAATTCTTTGTGTTTTCTTTTAAAAATGTCATCAGCTCTTCATTCCGCCCTCCCCGTTTCAGCGGGATGTGTTTCTCTTTAAAAAACGTTTCGTCATTTACCTTAAAAGCCCGAATTCAATGTTATAAAACGTCGAAGCGTTTTTTAAAAATCCCGAAGCTTTTTTTGATTGAAATAAATGGTTGAATGATGCAAAAAGTACTTTCTGGACTGACCGGAAAAATCGACTGGACGATTAGCTTCATCGAGTATAACGATTGGGCCGCAACGACCGCACGATCCGGCTTCAACGACTGCACGTTTCAGCCGGGTTGACCGCACGTTCCCGGAAGGTTGAAAAGGGAACATCTGGGGGATGAAAAGAAAAAGTCTTCCCGCCTGGCAGGTCTCGGTGAGACATACGGGGCGGGAAGACTGGAAGACATGCTCGGGATGAGCACGGTTTATGGGGTGAAACAAGAGTTACCGTCAGCAGAGAGTCCGGAACAGGACGGCAGGATCAGCGGAAATCTTTCAGTTCCTGCTGGAGTTTCTGACGGGTAAAGTAAATGCGGCTTTTGACGGTTCCCAGAGGGCGTCCCAGTTTCTCAGCAATTTCGCGGTACTTGAATCCGGAAACATACATGGCGAACGGGATGCGGTATTCCTTGGGCAGAGCGTTCACTACCCGGCGGATTTCTTTCAGATCATGGCTGCTTTCAGTGCTTTCGTCAGCTAGATCAATGCTTTGATTCAGATAGAACAGGTTGTCGGTCTGGTCCACGTAGGTCTGGTCGCGTACAGCCTTGCGGTAATTGTTGATAAAAGGTTGCGCATGATGGTGTACATCCATCCTTTGAAATTGGTTTCTGCTGCATATTTTTCTTCGTTGTCCAGCGCTTTCAGGGAAGTTTCCTGAAGAAGGTCGTTGGCATCTTCGTGGTTGGCTGTTAACTTATAGGCAAAGCGCAGCAGGTCGTTTTGTACATTTATCAGGTCGCGGGTAAAACTCTCAGTTCTCATAATTTTCATTTTTAAATAATTAATGCAGATGATCTTGGTGAATCATCATACTGCAATATTACGACAAAGTTCTGAGAACGAGGGGATAGTATCTGACATCTTAGGGGGTAAAATCAGGTATTGATCATTTTGCCCCCTTTATTTACCGGTTAACAGGGGATGGAAATCTACACAATGGCCTTCCGGATTTCCTTCCGCCATGTAGAAGGGGACTGTCCTTCCTTTGCTTTGAACTGTTTGCTGAAGTGGGCAAGATCGGCGAACCCCACTTGTTCAGCGACTTCGGCCAGGCTTAGGTCCGGATTGTTGATCATCCGCTCTTTGGCTTCTTCGATTCTTAATCCGTTAACCCACCCGTTGAAGTTTGTCTGATAGGTATCATTGATGAAATGAGAGAGGTATGTGCGGTTGATACCTATTTCCTTACTCATTTTCTGAATGGTAAGTCCGGAATGGAGATAATCTTTTCCGGAAGTCCATTTTTTAATTTTCTCTTCTATTTTCTCGTAGTTCAATTCGTTGTTTTTTTTCATGACCGTTGTGTTATCTAAGGTTAGCATTATGGTTGGTGAATCCGGAGTCTGATCCGGTGTTTCATTTTCTTCGATCAGGGGATAATTGGCGATGTATATGCCATAGTTATGGAACTGCAGGGCAAAAACTATGTAGAAAATTGTGTAAATTCCTGTGGATATCAGCTGGCTGATGAAGTATGGGTAAATGTTTACAACAACAGACAGCCCGAACATGATGCACAGGCCGATACACAGAGGATGGATGCGCTTTTGCAGATAAGGCGCACGCTCGGGATGTACCTGTGTCCAGCGTCTGGCAATACGGAGATAGACGCGTATATAGAGGATCAGCAGGAGGGCATAGCAGGCCATGAGGACATAGTAGAGAAGAGTACCCGTCTGTCCGTCCAGGCCGAAATAGTATATCAGATTTGCGGCCGCCAGCAGAAATGTATAGATCAACTGCCGCCGCATGAATCCTTCCAGTTTGTGTCCTATATATATAGGATAGGTGATAGACCAGAGGAATAACAGGGTTTGTATGGGTGCCAGGCTTTGGATAAAGAAAGCTTTCAAGGTTTCATGATAACTTTCCGTGGAGAATGCGATGCCCAGTGATGCGAGGCCGACCAGAATGTAGGCGGCTTCCACATAAATCCGGCTGTGTTTGTTACGCCTGCACATTTCTCCTTTCGGCACTTCCGAGAAGTGAAGGAAAAGAGCCAGTATCAGGCAGCTGATGCCGGAGAATGTCTCCATTGTGAAAAAGATTCTTTCCATGGCTTGTTGATTTTTCGTTAAAAGTAGTGAATAGTCAAACTAAGCCTTTGTCAAATCGTAAAAAATCCTGTCTTATAGCTATAAAACATACTTTTGAAGGAGTATGATAAAAGGCAATATTTTTCTTTTCGCTAAGGGTAAATGTAGCAAATTGACAAATATTGCAGAAACGGGATTTCTTGTCTATTTGTACTATGGAGAGGAAATGTATGCTTATCCGATGGATATTCGTAACTATTCAGTCGAAAAAATTACTGATAGATCAATTGGGACAGGTATTCTTCTGTCAGTACTTCATTGGCAATCTCCAGCAGTTGGGAAGCGGTAAGTTCTTCGATGCGGCGGTACACTTCTTCCCGGCTGTCGTATTTGCCGTAGTGAAGAAAGCATTTGCCCATGTCGAGGGCATTGTTCTCAAAATTGTCACTTGCCACTCCGATTTGCCCGATAATCTGCTTCTTGGCAGCATGAAGCTGGGCGGAGGTCAGTGCACGGTCACGCAGTTGTTTCAACTCTTTCCGCACCAGACTGATACACGAGTCGATGTCTTCCGGATCGCAGCCGAAGTAGATACAGAACGTTCCGGTGTCGGTATAGGAAGTAAGATTCGATTCTACATTATACACCAGCCCCCGGCGTTCGCGCAGGGATACGTTGAGGCGGCTGTTCATTCCGGGCCCTCCCAGAATGTTGTTCAACAGATAAAGACCGGTACGTCGTTCATCGTAGGCATGATAGCCGCGGCCCCCGATCATGACGTGTGCCTGATGGGTATCCTTGTGTGTCGTGAGGTGCTGCGGACGATAAGGCAGCGGAGACTGGCGGTGACAGCCTTCGACAGCTGAACAGGGAATATCAGCTGTGACTTTCTCCAGCGTACGCAAAGCCTTACGGAAGTCAATATCCCCCAGAATAAAGAATACCATGTTGGTGGAACGGTAATATCTTCTTGTAAAATTCAGGGCATCCTGGCTGGTGAAGTTCCGGAGCAGGTCTGGTTTTCCCAGAATGTTTCTGCCCAGGGGATGGTTGGGAAAAATCAGTTCTTCAAAGTCGTCAAAGATCAGTTCAGCCGGACTGTCTTCATAGCTTTGGATTTCATCAATGATGACTTCCACTTCCTTGTCTATTTCCTGTTGGGGGTAGGTGGCTGTGGGAATACGATGTCCGTCAGCAATTCTGCTGCGCGTGAAAAATGTTCTTTCAGAAAAGCACTGTAGACTACAGTCTCTTCCTTGTTGGTGTAGGCGTTCAGATCGCTCCTACATTTTCCATGCGGTTCAGGATATGCCAGGCCTTCCGCTTATGGGTTCCCTTGAAGATAAGGTGTTCCACAAAGTGGGCCATACCTTGCTCGTGCGGCTGTTCATCGCGTGTGCCGGCATCAACGGCATAACCGCAGTAAGCAACATTTGTCGGGCTCGGTGCATGAATGACACGAAGTCCGTTAGGCAAGGTAAAAGTACTATATGACATGATCTTTTGCATGATAAACGGTTTCCGGCGGCAAAATTACATAAATACTTATTGCTATTCAACGTAAAATGCAGATATTTGCAAAACAGAATCGCTTTAGAAGAGGTGAAGATATGAATAAGATAGCTATATTTTGTTCTGCTTCGGACTATATTGCTCCGGTTTATGTGGAAAAAGCGCGTGAACTGGGAGCCTGGATGGGGCAGAACCGGAAATGGCTGGTGTACGGAGGATCGGACACCGGACTGATGGAAGAAGTGGCCCGTGCAGCCAAGGAGCAGGGGGCTATGATCATGGGCGTGGTGCCCGGCAAACTTGAAGAACGGGGGCGGGTGAGCAACCTGCTTGATGTGACGTTCCATACCGTAAATCTGAGTGACCGTAAGGATATCATGCTTCAGGAAGCGGATGTGATGGTGCTTTGCCGGGAGGAGTGGGGACACTCGATGAGGTGTTCCATGTGATGGCAGGGGCAACTATCGGCTATCATTCCAAACAAGTCATCTTCTATAATGTGGAAGGATTCTGGAACGGGCTGCTGGATTTCCTGAGCGGACTGGAAGCTGCGAACTTTGCCCACCGTCCGCTGAACAACTTTTATCAGGTAGCCAATACCTTTGAGGAACTGACTGCCTTGCTGAAATGAATATTCACTAAAAAACAACCTGATATGATTTCATCTATTAATGAATTGCTGAAGCGCGAAGCCCAGGCTGTATTGAACATTCCGGTGACGGATGCGTATGAGAAAGCCGTGGCTCTGATTGTGGAGCAGGTACATGAAAAGAAAGGTAAGCTGGTGACCAGCGGCATGGGAAAGGCAGGACAGATTGCATGAACATTGCCACTACATTCTGTTCAACCGGCATTCCGGCTGTGTTCCTGCATCCTAGCGAGGCACAGCATGGTGACCTGGGAATTCTGCAGGAAAATGATCTGATGCTGCTGATTTCCAATTCGGGAAAGACCCGTGAGATTGTAGAATTGACGGAACTGGCCCGAAAACTGAATCCGGATATGAAGAAGATTGTCATTACGGGAAACCCTGACAGTCCGCTGGCACAGGCAGCAGATATTTGCCTGGCAACCGGTCATCCTGATGAGTTTGCCTGCTGGGTATGACACCGACTACTTCCACTACGGTGATGACGGTTATCGGAGACATTCTGGTCGTTGAGACCATGCGGCGTACAGGCTTCACTATTGAGGAATATAGTAAGCGTCATCATGGCGGTTACCTGGGCGAACGTTCACGTGAATTGAGCAAGTAGTCTTTCCGTTGTAGAAAAACAAGGAGACAGACGGTCATTTCTTTTTCGGAAGAGTGGCCGTCTGTCTCCTTTCTTTTTCCAGCCGCTAAAGAGGGAATCCGGATTATTTGCTGAAACGTTCCTGATTCTCTGCCGCTATTTTGCGGATTGCCTGCTGGAAAGCAATAAAGCCTCCGCCCAGTACGCGATTGCCGTCATAGAAAACTGCTGACTGGCCTGGGGTGATGGCTGAAGCCGGTCCTTCGAACTTCACCAGCAGACGATTGTCGTCAAGCGTAATGACACGACAGGGAATGGCACGGCTGCGGTAACGGATGCGGACAGACAGACTGGGGCAGGTGAGCAACTCTTCCAGATTGGCTACGTTGACATCCTCTACGAGCATATACTCGGCATTCAGCTGTTCTGCGTCACCCAGCATCACTGTATTCTTGGCCGGATTGATCTTGAGTACGTAAGCAGGTTTGCCCAGTGCAATGTCCAGTCCCCGCCGTTGTCCGATGGTGTAATAGGCGAATCCTTTGTGCTGTCCCAGTTTGAGTCCCTTGCTGTCAACAAACCATCCCGCCGATGCGTTCGTCAATGTCCGGACAATGCTCCCGGAGAAGTCGCGGTAATCTTTGTCGATAAAGCAGATCTCCATGCTACCTCCGCGGGCTTTGGCCTCAAATCCTTTCTCTGCCAGGTAAGCCCGTACCTCTTGTTTGGTCATTCCGCCTAAGGGGAAGAGCATACGGCGCAGAATTTCCTGCGGCAACTTCCAGAGGAAATATGACTGGTCTTTGGTGGGGTCGTCACCGGTCAGAATATAACGGTAGCCATTACGGTCTTCAAGCTGGCAGTAGTGGCCTGTGGCAATCCAGGCGCAGTCCGTACGATCGGCCCATTCGCAGAGGATACGTTCCTTGAACAGTGGGTTACACATTACGCAAGGGTTGGGAGTCCGTCCTCTCATGTATTCGTCGATGAAGTATTTCACAATTACCTGACGGAACTCTTCGCGTACGTCGGCGACGTGGTGCTCAATTCCCAGTCGGGCAGCAAGAGCCTGGGCTTCGAGCACTTCGTCCGGCTGTTCCTGGCCGGGTGTGCTGAAATGGGACGGCACGTCCCAGGTGCGCATGGTGACTCCGACTACTTCATATCCTTGTTCCTGCAGCATGATGCATACGGCAGAACTGTCTATTCCGCCACTCATGCCTACCAATACTCTTTTGTCTTTGTGGATTGTCATGATCTGTTTATAAAAAGTTTCCGGTTCCCGGCGTGCACTGAATTTTTCGTGCAGAATGGCCGTGAAGGGTGAATCGAAGATACGTGCGCCGGTGGGACATTCCTTGACGCAGGCACAGCAACGGATGCAGCGTTCGGCAATGGTCTCAATCTGACTTCCGTCTGCGCTCAGGTGAATGGCGTGGGTAGGCAGACTTCGATGCAGTTTCCGCAGGCATAGCAGAGGTCATTGCATACAGGTGTGGCATTGTTGCCTGCAGGAAGAGGTTTGTAGGGAACATTCCCTTTGATAAAGAATGACGGCAGAGGGAATGTACTTTCCTGCAGCTTTCTCAGACTTTCACGTCCGAACTGTTCTGCTTTCTGCAAATCGCCGGCATCAGGACGTCCGGCTGCTACCGGCATATTCGGACGGCTGTAACTGTGTTCTCCGATGAATGCTCCGGCCGACAGTGGGGTAAATCCCAGTTCAACAGCTGTGTCACGCAGTTCAACCAGGGCATCTTCGTAGTCGCGGTTCCCGTAGATGGTCAGCAGAATGACCGGTGCATTATGTCCTTTCAGACGTTTCAATCGTTGTAAGGCAATGGGAGCTACTCGTCCTCCGTAAACCGGAACTGCTATGACAGTCAGGGCATCATTGATCAGAATGGGTGAAGTTCCCTCATCCAGGGTGAGGTCGGTTTCTATCCGCCGTCCCATACCGATGCCTTCGCCGACGGCACGAGCTATCTTCGCAGAAGTATGAGTGGGGGAGAAAAACACAAGGTGGGTTGTCGTATATGGCTCCATAATCAAAAAAGTTAGTTACTACATCTGGACAAAGGTAACTTTTTTTTTCGTACTTTTGCGTAATTATCGAAAGAATCATGGAAGAACAATTTGATATACGTGACTATAAACCGACCGGTAAGGAACGGGACTTTGAGAATGCGCTTCGTCCGTTGCAGTTTGAGGACTTCAGCGGGCAGGACAAGGTTGTAGACAACTTGCGCATCTTTGTCAAGGCAGCCCGTTTGCGTGCCGAAGCTTTGGATCACGTGCTGTTGCACGGCCCTCCCGGACTGGGAAAAACAACCTTGAGTAACATCATTGCCAATGAACTGGGAGTAGGATTTAAGGTCACTTCCGGTCCGGTACTTGACAAGCCGGGAGATTTGGCAGGTGTGCTGACCAGTCTGGAACCGAACGATGTATTGTTTATTGATGAAATTCACCGGTTAAGTCCTGTGGTGGAAGAGTATCTTTATTCGGCAATGGAAGACTACCGTATCGACATCATGATTGATAAAGGACCTTCAGCCCGAAGCATTCAGCTGGATTTGAATCCGTTTACACTGGTAGGAGCGACCACCCGAAGCGGGTTGCTGACGGCTCCTCTCCGTGCTCGTTTTGGTATTAATCTCCATCTGGAATATTACGATGATACGATACTTTCACGAATTATTCTGCGTTCGGCTGGTATTTTAGGTGTACCCTGCGACGTAGATGCAGCCGGAGAAATTGCTTCACGCAGCCGTGGAACGCCCCGTATTGCGAATGCTTTGTTACGGCGGGTACGTGACTTTGCACAGGTGAAGGGAAGCGGCCGGATTGATGTGGAGATTGCCCGTTATGCACTGGAAGCACTGAATATAGACCGGTATGGCTTGGATCAGATTGATAACAAGCTGCTCTGTACCATTATAGACAAGTTCAAAGGCGGGCCTGTGGGACTGACTACCATTGCTACGGCATTGGGGGAAGATCCGGGAACACTGGTAAGAAGTATATGAACCTTTCTTGATCAAGGAAGGATTCCTGAAGCGTACACCTCGGGGAAGAGAGGTGACGGAACTGGCTTATAAACATTTGGAAGAAGCTTTATAGTAGTAATAAAACATTGTTTGATTAAGCCGGGCACATGGCGGTGCCGGGCTTGTGGCGGGCCGGAAATGCATATCCGCCTGTTCGAAGTTGGATTTTTGAAATATGGCTGGACTGAAATCTTTGGCTAAGGACACTGCCATCTACGGATTGAGCAGTATTGTGGGACGTTTCCTGAACTATCTTTTGACTCCGCTTTACACGGAAGTGCTGGCGGCATCATCCGGTAAATATGGAATCGTATCGAATGTATATGCTTATACGGCATTGATTCTGGTTTTCCTGACCTTTGGTATGGAAACCGGTTTTTTCCGTTTTGCCAATAAGACAACGGAAGATCCGAAAAAGGTGTATGCTAACTCTTTGATCTTTGTTGGCGGACTTTCCCTGATTTTCGTGGTGTTGTGTTTCCTGTTTCTGGATCCCATTTCGTCTTTGTTGGGTTATCCGGATCATCCGGACTATATTGCCATGATGGTACTGGTAGTGGCACTTGATTCGTTCCAATGTATTCCGTTTGCTTATCTGCGTTATCAGAAACGTCCCATTAAGTTTGCTGCAATCAAACTGTTTAATATCGTAGGGCTGATTCTGCTGAATCTGTTCTTCCTTTTGCTTTGTCCCTGGCTGGATGTACATGCCTATTCACTGGTTTCATGGTTTTATGATCCTGAATATCTGGTAGGGTATATCTTTGTAGCTAATCTGATAATGACATCCGTGCAGATGTTCTTCTTTATTCCTGAACTGAGAGGACTGGTGTGGAGACCGGATAAGGCGTTGCTGAAGCGTATGGTTAACTATTCGTTTCCCATCCTGATATTCGGACTGGTCGGTATTCTGAACCAGACTGTAGACAAGATGATTTATCCTTTCCTGTTTGAGGACCGCCAGGAAGGACTGGTGCAACTGGGTATTTATAGCGCAACGAGTAAGGTAGCATGGTGATGGCAATGTTTACACAGGCTTTCCGTTACGCCTATGAACCTTTTGTGTTCGGCAAGAGCCGGAACAGTGATGACCGTGGTACGTATGCGGCAGCGATGAAGTATTTCTTTATTTTTTCCATGCTTGCATTTCTGGCTGTGATGTTTTATATGGACTTGTTGCGCTATATGGTAGCTTCCGATTACTGGGAAGGACTGAGCGTAGTGGCCATTGTGATGGGAGCTGAGATTTTTAAAGGTATCTATTTCAATCTTTCCTTCTGGTATAAGCTGACGGATGAGACACAATGGGGAGCTTACTTTTCTCTGATCGGTTGTGGAGTGATCCTGGCTTTGAATATCTGGCTGGTTCCGACATACGGATATGTAGCTTCCGCGTGGGCTTCGGTAGCCGGATATGGTTTGATAACACTTTTGTCTTATTTTTATCGGTCAAAAGAAGTATCCGGTGAAATATCCTTTGAAAGATATGGCTGTTTATCTGGTTCTGGCTGCTGCACTGTTTGTTGTCGGACAGGAAGTAACTGTTTCGAATGTTATAGCCCGTCTGGCCTTCCGTACGGTATTGCTGCTGGTCTTTGTCGCCTATATCGTGAAAAAGGATCTGCCCTTGAAGAGTATTCCGGTGATCAATCGTTTTATTAAATAATCAATCAATAATACTATGGAAGTAGGCAATCACAGAAAGTATCTGATCCGTACTTTCTTTAAGAATTATCTGGAGTTAAACCGAACCGAGGCGGAAGAGCGGGAAACCGTAGAATCGATCCGTAACGGAGTGGAATTTAAGGGAGCGAATCTGTGGATTCTGATATTCGCGATATTCATAGCGTCTCTGGGACTGAACGTCAATTCTACGGCCGTGATTATCGGTGCCATGCTGATTTCTCCGCTGATGGGGCCGATTATGGGGGTGGGCCTGTCTGTGGGGTTGAATGATTTTGAACTGATGAAGCGTTCACTGAAAAGTTTTCTGGTCGCTACGTTGTTCAGTGTGATGACCGCAACGCTTTATTTTCTGTTTACTCCGCTCGATGAAGTTCAGTCAGAATTACTGGCCCGTACTTCGCCGACCATTTACGATGTTTTTATTGCGCTGGTGGGTGGTCTGGCAGGTATTGTAGCTTTGTCGACGAAGGAAAAAGGCAATGTGATCCCCGGAGTAGCCATTGCTACCGCCTTGATGCCGCCGCTTTGTACGGCCGGCTTTGGACTGGCAACGGGTAACTGGCTGTATTTCCTCGGAGCTTTTTATTTATATTTCATCAATTCTGTATTCATCAGTCTGGCTACGTTTATCGGAGTACGTGTGATGAGATTCCAGCGGAAGCAGTTTGTGGACAAAGCACGCGAGAAGCTTGTAAAACGGTATATTGTGGCCATTGCCGTACTCACCATGTGTCCGGCTGTGTATCTGACGTATGGGATTGTGAAGGAAACCTTCTATCAAAGTGCGGCGAATAGTTTTATTTCCACAGAACTTCAATTTCCGGAGACACAGGTCCTGAGCCGTGAAATTTCTTTTGAGAAACGAGAAATTAAGGTCGTTCTGTTAGGTAAGGAAATACCGGAAGATCAGTTGGCTCTGGTACGTTCGAAGATGGATCGTTATAAACTGCATGATACGAAACTCGTCGTCTTCCAGGGTATGAATCAAAATGGAACGATGGATATCAGCAATATTCGGACGCTGGTGATGGAAGATTTCTACAAGAATACAGAGAATAGGCTACTGGCACAGCGAGAAGAACTGGATTCTTTGCATAGTGTATTGGCTGCTTTCAGCGGTTCTGGTCAGGTAGATGTCCGGATGGGGCAGGAAATGAAAGTCTTGTTTCCTGAGGTCAGGACCATTTCCTTATCAAAAAGTCTTCAGTTGAATGTGGACAGTGCCCGTACAGATACGCTGACTTTTGCTATTGTCGGTTGTGGCAAAAAGCCTCCCATACGGAAAAAAATAAAATGGAGCAATGGCTGAAGGCCCGTACCGGAACTGAAAAGCTGCAATTGATCTTGTTGGATTGAATATTCATCCATAAACAGATAGCGGCGTATCTCTTCTAGAAGGTACGCCGCTATTTAGTCGTCCCTTAAGAATATCTTTTTCTGTTGATATTCAGTAATTTATTCTATAAAATTCTTTGATAAATCTGCAAGTTTTAGTACCTTTAGGTCAAGAAACTTGCAGATTTTATGATTAAAAAGACGAATAATATCCCATCTTTATTCAGTAGCCTGTCAGACATGCTGAATCAATCTCACCCACTTTACCAATTAGCTGACAAAATAGATTGGGAAAAATTTGAAACAGCCTTTC
>ENA-OQAN01000309-OQAN01000309.1-human-gut-metagenome-genome-assembly--contig:-NODE-309-length-26498-cov-2.655189_pt1 | contig 26498 bp, 23 predicted proteins | sample MGYA00242735_ERZ504527 | MGnify/ENA primary metagenome ERZ504527 (study PRJEB26092, sample SAMD00036230) | human gut metagenome | host: Homo sapiens | study: EMG produced TPA metagenomics assembly of... | reverse complement strand
GTAGTCGCCGTCTTGGGAGAAGCCCTGCAGCATCACAAGTGCCGCGGGGCTTTCTTTTTTGCATGAGGGCAGAAACGCCGCCGGCTCTTGCCCTTCTGGAGAGTGCCCTTCGACGAGTCGATGCCGACTTGATGTAAGATATAAATTTTTGCCAGTCTGAATAAAAAAAGAAAGCCTTATTTTAACTTCCTCTAAACAGTGAACGAAAATTCTTTTTGGGCATTAAAAGATTATTTATGTAGCATCTGTGAAATACTTCTTAGAGGAAGAAGTTTGATTTCTAGACTATGTTTGTATGAATCCTGCCACTCTTCTATAAGTTAGATTAAATAAGGATAATTGCGTGCATATATGCATATGCTGTGATTCAATTCGCAAGGGAGTCCTCTTATAGAAGAGATAGATACTACTTTTATAAGCAACTGCCTTCTTGAATTCTCACATTTAAATACCGGTACACGATATATCTGCGTATATACCCTATCATGTGTCATTTGTATGGATTCCTCATTCAGAGCTTCCTAGTTCGCCTTTCCTATCATTTCCTATGCGGTTTCTGTATATAGAAATGGTCCATTATACGATGTGCCACAAAGTTTCTTGCTATGAAAGGAGAATCCTGAAGGACTGGTCATAAAAACTTTAGCTTTCCAATTTCGTGTTGGAATATTCATCAGACTTCGTTTTTCTTTTTTTAGATAAATTACTATTTCCGTACTATTTCTTTTATGCCTAAAATAACCCGATATTTTTTCAGGAAGAAGGAAACAATAATAGTTAGTTCCTATAATTGTTGATGATTTGTTTTCGATAAGGATAATTTTTCTAATGAACTACACAGTTCTTATGTGATGATAATCATAATGTGGACAGATATGATGAAACTGATAACATGGCTGAATACAAAGACGGAGGTAAGACTTATGTATTTCAAACAAGAGATTATGCCGAACATCAAATGTTTCAAACTGCTCTGAAATGTGGTACTTTGTTTGGTCGTATTGCATTATGGCCTTCCGGTTCTGACCAAGCTATATATTCTGAAGTAATACGTTTTAAAATGATAATGGTTATATCTTTCTAAATTTACATTTATAGGCTATAAAGGACTTACTTTAGATATAATTTTAATGTAAGTCCCTTTTTGTATATAAATGAATAGAAAATGCCATTAATTGCACAAGAATTATCGGTGAATGAAATAAGAACAATTTTTCTTTGCAATAAGTGAGTTGTTTTGTAAAAAATCTGTATTCTCATATAAAGGTATAATATAGTAGTATAAGAAACATCAGTAACAATTTATAAAAAAATAATTATGAAACTTAAGTCTTTGTTTTGTATAGGTATGGCAGCTATATCTATGTGTAGCTGTAATAATGGGGGAGGTCAGAAGATGACTCATATACCCAACCAACTCCGTGCACCTATGTATCCATTGGTTACTATAGACATATACTAGTGCTTGGTCTGCTTCTGATAAATTATTTGATAGTCCGGTAAAACATTGGACTGGGAAAAACTTTCCTTTATTGGGTGTGGCTAAAGTTGATGGAGTTTCCTATCGTTTTATGGGAGATGAAGAGTTAGAACTTTATCCTGTATGTGGTACTTCGGAACAAGAAGATTGGACTGGAAAGTATACAGTAAAACAACCAGTTGAAGGTTGGGAAAAGGCTGACTTCAATGATGGAGCTTGGAAAGAAGGTGCAGGAGCCTTTGGAACGAAAGAAAATGAACCGACAGCGAAAACCCAATGGGAGATGAGTTTATTTGGGTACGTCGCTGGATTGATGTCAAAGAAGATTTATCATCTAAGAATTTATATTTGGAATATTCTCATGATGATGATGTTGTAATTTATATAAATGGTATAGAAATTGTATCAACTGGTAATTCTGCAAAAAAATATCAATATGTTAAGTTGCCGGCAGAAGCTATTGCTTCATTGAAACCGGGTAAAAATTTAATAGCTGCTTATTGTCATAATAGAGTTGGCAATGGCTTATTAGATTTTGGTTTAATGGCTGAAAAAGATTAATACTCGCTGTTTTACTCAAACAGCAGATCAAACTTCTGTAGATGCACAGGCAACTCAAACTTATTATAGTTTTACATGTGGTCCGGTGAATTTGAATATCAAGTTTACAGCTCCTTTATTGATGGAAAATTTAGATCTGATGACTCGTCCGGTCAATTATCTTTCTTATGAAACAGTTTCTAATGATGGACAAGCTCATGATGTAAGTCTTTATTTTGAAGCCGCTCCTCAATGGGCTGTCGATCAACCATATCAGAAGTCAGTTAGTAAAACAGGTAGTGCTGAGGGGATTACTTATGTAAGTACAGGAAGTGCTGAGCAGAATATTTTAGCGAAACGTGGAGATGATTTACGTATCGACTGGGGATATTTCTATATGGCTGCTCCGCAGTCAGAAAATATATCAGTAGCTGCTGGTGATGGTATTGCTTTGAGAAAAGCATTTGTTGCTGGTAACTCATTAGACAGTCAATCTACGGGTGGTTTTGATAAGTTAGTACTCTCTTGCGACCTTGGCAATAAAAAGAATGCTTCAGGTTATGTTATGTTGGCTTACGATGATATATATTCTATTCAGTATTTTGGTCAGAATCTACGTCCATATTGGAATAGAAATGAGAACGAAACTATCTTCTCACAAATGAAAAAAGCTGTTGCTGAATATGATGGTTTAATGGAGCAATGTACAGCTTTTGATAGTAAGTTATTTACTGAAGCAGGGAATGCTGGAGGGCGTGAATATGCTGAATTATGTGCTTTGGCATACCGTCAGGTGATGGCTGCTCATAAATTAGTAGAATCTCCTGAAGGTGAATTATTGTATTTGTCGAAAGAAAATTTCAGTAATGGTTGTATTAATACTGTTGATTTAACTTATCCGTCAGCTCCTTTGTTCTTGGTTTATAATCCAGAATTGCAGAAAGGTATGATGAATGGAATTTTCTATTATAGTGAGTCTGGAAAATGGAATAAACCGTTTGCTGCACATGATTTAGGAACCTATCCTCTTGCTAACGGTCAGGTATATGGAGGTGATATGCCGGTTGAAGAAAGTGGAAATATGTTGATTCTTGCTGCTGCTATTGCTACTGTAGAAGGAAATGCGCAATATGCAGAAAAGCATTGGGAAGTGCTTACAACTTGGGCGGATTATTTATTGGAGAAAGGACTTGATCCTGAAAACCAACTTTGTACAGACGATTTTGCAGGACATTTTGCTCATAATGCAAATCTTTCTATTAAAGCTATTTTAGGTGTCGCTTCTTATGGAAAATTAGCTGGAATGCTTGGAAAACAGGATATTGCGGAAAAATATATAAGTAAGGCAAAGGACATGGCTGCTCAGTGGATAAAAATGGCAGATGATGGAGATCATTATCGATTGACTTTGACAAACCTGGTACTTGGAGTCAAAAGTATAATCTGGTTTGGGATAAATTACTAGGATTGAATATTTTCCCAGAAAGTGTAGCACAAAAAGAAATTGCATATTATTTGACAAAACAGAATACATATGGTTTGCCTCTTGATAGTCGGGAAACATATACTAAGAATGATTGGATTATGTGGACTGCTGCTATGAGTAATGATACTGCTACTTTCAAGAAGTTTATTTCTCCAATTTATAAATTTATGAATGAAACTCCAGATAGAGTTCCTATGAGTGATTGGACATGGACTATTGACCTAATCAGAGAGGCTTCCAGGCTCGTTCTGTAATTGGTGGTTATTGGATGCAAGTATTGAAAGGTAAACTTATTCAATAAGGTTTTGATATTTTTATTCTGATTTTACATCATGGTTTCTACCAATATCTTATTCTTTTAGGATGGTTGGTTTAGGAACATGATGATAGATATATTTAATGAAAATTATCTATGTCTTAGTTTTATAGGCATCGTATAGAGAAGTTAGTATTTAAGGAAGAAATACTATGAAAAACATTTTATTTGGAGTTTTACTATTAACTGGTATTTGTTTTTCTACTTGTAAGGTAGAAAAGGATGTGGAAATAGTTCAAGAAGAAATAGCTCCGGGAGTTATTAAATTGACTAAAGGGGAAGTTGATACTTATACTCCTTATGCTGTTTTGGGAGGAAAACCTGTTTCTGAGGCTATGCACGAATTGTCTGAAGGAAAACTTCCTTTTAGTTTGGATGATGTTTGTTTAAAGGTATGCGATCGAGGATGTGTGGTAGAGATTCCTTTGGATAAAGATGAACAACTGTATGGATTTGGATTACAATATGGAACATTTGGCCAACGTGGTTTACGTAAACGTCCAATTGTAAATGATAATCCTTTAAACGATTTGGGATACACTCATGCACCACAACCATTTTATGTTTCTACTAAAGGATATGGTATTTTAGTTAATACAGCACGCTATACAACATTTCTTTGTGGATCAAATCAACAGATTAGTCAAAATGTACGTCCAACAGAAGGAAATAGAAATAAAATAGCTGTCAATACAGAGGAACTTTATGAAAATCGTAGTGGTGGAAATAAGGTTTTTATAGATATACCTGGAGCAAAAGGTATTGAGATTTTCGTTATTGCAGGACCTACTCTGAAAGATGTTGTAAAACGTTATAACTTATTGTCTGGAGGAGGTTGTTTACCACCTATGTGGGGGTTAGGGTTTAAGTATCGTGTAAAAGGAGATGCTGTTCAGGATAGTGTAATTCGTTTTGCACGTTATTTTCGAGAAGCAAAGATTCCTTGTGATGTTTTGGGCTTGGAACCTGGTTGGCAAACTGCAACGTATTCTTGTTCTTACTTATGGAATGAAGAACGTTTTCCTGATCACAAAGAGATGCTGAATAAATTAAATAGCTTAGGATATAAAGTTAATCTTTGGGAACATGCTTATATACATCCAACCTCACCTATTCGAGAGGCTATGATGCCATATGCTGGAGATTTTTTAGTTTGGAATGGTTTGGTTCCTGATTTCTTGTTGCCTGAGGCACGTAAAATATACTCTGATTATCATCGTACGTTAGTAAAAGAAGGTATTTCAGCTTTCAAGCTAGATGAATGTGATAATTCAAATATTGCATATGGTTCTGCAACATGGGGATTCCCCGATATGAGTCATTTCCCATCGGGAGTAGATGGAGACAGATGCATCAAATGTTTGGTTCGCTTTATGTCAACACTATAGACAGTATTTATAGAGGGATGAATCAACGTACGTATCTTGATTATCGTTCTTCTGGTATGTTTATGTCATCGCGTAATGCTGTTCTTTATAGCGATACTTATAACCATAAAGATTATATTCAAGCTATTTGTAATTCGGCTTTTGGTGGTTTGCTTTGGTGTCCTGAAGTGCGTGAAGCTTATTCGGATAAAGTACTTTTTTCATCGTCTTCAGACAGTGATTCTTTCACCGCAGGCAATGGTTAATGCATGGTATTTACAGTATGCTCCGTGGATGCAGTTTGACCGTAGTAAGAATGATCGAGGAGAGTTCCTTCCGGAAGCTAAACTGTATGAAGACTATACACGTACGTTGATAAATTTACGTATGCAACTTATTCCCTACCTTTATAGTGCTTTTTATAAATATCATAAAGAAGGGGTTCCACCTTTCCGACCATTACTTATGGATTATCCAGATGATATACGTTTACGTGATATCTCTGATCAATATTTGATAGGTGATGGATTAATGGCTGCTCCCCTATATGAAAATGCAAATTCTAGGAAAGTGTATTTCCCAGCAGGCATTTGGTATAATTTTAATACAAATGAAAGATATGAGGGAAACAGAGAGTATGAAGTTGCAACAGATTTTGATCAGCTTCCACTTTTTGTGCGTGAGGGTACTTTATTACCCTTAGCCGATGCTGTGCCTTATGTTACTCAAGAAACAGTATTTAAGTTGCATTGCAAAGTTTATGGAGTATCTGAAGCATCATGTCTTTTATTAGAAGATGATGGGGTTTCTTATGACTTTGAAAAAGGATTGTTTAATTTGGTTACTTTAGAAGCCGTTGATAAAAAAGTAAAAATGAATAGGACAGGTAAATGTAACTTAAGCGTTATGAAATAAAAAGTTACGAATTCATAAACTGATAACTCATTGACAGATTGATTCTTCCTGTTTATTTGATAATATATTATATTTGTTTTTAATAAAATTAATCTATGAAGAAACTATTAGTTATAACTTTATGTTTAAGCTCATTATTCTCTTGTAGTACGCATAAAAAGAAAAGTCAGTGTGAACTCTCTTCATATGCTGTAGCTTTATTGGATAGTACATTAAAGTATTATAGTACAGCTAGAATTGGATTATTTCATGAAACTATCCTTCAAAAGATGATGATATGGTTACTTATCTGGCTGGTGAGGATACTATTCGAAAGAATAGAGTTGCTTATTTATGGCCAACATCTGGAATGTTTTCTGCTGTAAATGCTTTGTTACGGGCAAGTGATGATAACCGATTTAAACAAATGTTGGATTCAATGATTATTCCTGGGCTTGAGTGTTACTGGGATTCGTTACGCCTTCCAGTCTGTTATCAGTCGTATATTGCAGAAGCGGGGTATTCAGACCGTTTTTATGATGATAATTTGTGGATTGGTATTGATTTTCTTGAGAGTTATAAATTAACCCAAAAATCAAATTATTTATCTTCTGCTGAAAAAATATGGAAATTTATAGAAAGTGGACGAGATTCAGTTTTGAACGATGGTATATATTGGTGTGAGCAGAAGAAGTTATCAAAGAATACATGTTCTAATGCTCCGGCAGCTGTATTTGCGTTAAAACTGTATGAGGCTACAAATGAAAAAAAATACTTAGAAGCAGGAAAGGAATTATATCATTGGACAAAAAGTTGTTTGCAGGATTCTGCAGATTATTTGTACTTTGATAATATTTCTCTGGATGGTAAGATCAATGAAACAAAGTTTCAGTATAATAGTGGGCAAATGCTTCAAGCAGCTTCTCTTTTATATAAGCAAACTGGAGAAAAGGAATATCTTACCGATGCTCATAATCTGGCAAAGGCTTGTAATGATTACTTTTTTGAGGATTTCCAAACAGAAGAGAATCATAACTTTAGAGCTTTAAAAAATGGTAATATATGGTTTGTTGCAATAATGCTAAGAGGTTTTGAAGAGCTTTATCAGATAGATAAAAATCCGGTTTACTTAAATAATTTCAAAGAAACATTGGTATATATGTGGAAGCATAATCCAAATACTAACGGCTTGTTTGGAAATGATGTTTTTGTTCATGATATTGATAAACAAAAGGAATCGAAGTGGTTACTGACTCAAGCTGCCTTAATTGAAATGTATGCGCGTTTGTCAGTTTTTGAATAATGAAAAGAACAGAAAGCTAAAGCTTTAGCAATTGATAAATTTGAAGAACTTACCTGAGTTTACAGTATTAATGTATTCTTAGGTAAGTTGTTTTTATTACCATAGCGAACTTTTGTAAAATAGATATAATGTTATATACTATGAAGATTAACCGTGTTTTATTATTGGGACTGGTTTTAGTCAAATCAGTCTTTGTTGCTGTTTCTCAGGAGCGGTGTGTGCCTGTAGGGATGCTTTGTGAATATTTGAGTAATCCTTTAGGTATTGATGCATTACATCCACGTTTAAGATGGCATTTGGATGATGTAAGAGATAAGGCTATGCAAAAAGCTTGTAGAGTATTAGTAAGTACTGATTCTTTAAAGCTTGCTGATAAAAATTATGCAGATTGTTGGGATACAGGTAAAAGGAAAACAGAGACAATGCAATTTGTATATAATGGAAAGAAGCTGCTGCCGTTTACAAAATATTTTTGGAAAGTTGAGGTATGGGATAAAGATGGTAATAAGACGAGTTCTGATATTGCCAGCTTTGAAACCGGAATGCTTGAAATGCATAATTGGCGAGGATCCTGGATTAGCGATGGGAGAGATATGGATTATAAGCCTGCTCCTTATTTCCGTAAGGAATTTGTTGTAAATAAGAGTATATATTCCGCTAGAGCATATATTGCAGTAGCTGGATTATATGAACTTTATATGAATGGACAGAAGGTTGGAAATCATCGACTGGATCCGATGTATACACGTTTTGACAGACGAAATTTATATGTAACTTATGATGTAACCAAGCTTATACAGGAGGGGAAGAATGCGATAGGTGTCTTATTAGGCAATGGATGGTATAATCATCAGTCGATTGCTGTTTGGGATTTTCATCATGCGCCTTGGAGAAATCGTCCTGCTTTCTGTATGGATTTGCATATTATGTATGCTGATGGTACAAAAGATATTATCTGTACAGACCGTGACTGGCGTACCAGAGAAGGGGGATTATTGTTTAATAGTATTTATACGGGAGAACACTATGATGCTCAAGCGGAGTTAGATGGTTGGATCTTCCAGGATATGATGATTCAACGTGGCGGGAATCGTCTTATCGCAGTGTCCCATCAACTTGCTTGACTGCACAGCAATTACATCCTATTCGCTCTGTAGAGACATATGTAGCTCGTCGTATGACCAGTCTGTCAGATTCGGTTTATGTATTTGATTTCGGACAAAATATGTCAGGGGTTACATCTCTTAAAGTGACAGGAGAAGAAAGGTACAGTGATTCGTTTAAGGCATGGAGAAAGACTTTATTCTAACGGTAGGGTGAATACATCCAATATAGATGTGTATCATCGTCCGGTAGATGATTCGGACCCTTTTCAGACTGACATAATAATATTAAAAGGGCAAGGAGAGGAAGAATTTATGCCAAAGTTCAATTATAAGGGATTTCGTTATGTCGAGGTGATAAGTAGCCATCCTATAAAGCTGAATGAACGAAGTCTGACGGCCTATTTTGTTCATAGTGATGTACCACAAGTGGGATTTATACAATCTTCCGATACAATAATTAATCGCTTGTGGAGAGCCACAAACAAAGCATATCTTTCAAACTTGATGGGATATCCTACAGATTGTCCCCAAAGAGAAAAAAATGGTTGGACAGGAGATGCACATTTCGCGATTGAAACGGCTTTATATAATTATGACGGAATTACAGTATATGAAAAGTGGCTTGCCGATCATCGTGATGAACAACAGCCTAACGGAGTCCTTCCTGATATAATTCCTACTGGAGGATGGGGATATGGAACAGATAATGGTCTTGATTGGACAAGTACTATTGCCATTATTCCTTGGAATTTATATCTGTTCTATGGCGATCTTAAACCTTTGACTGACTGCTATGAAGCAATAAAAAATATGTAGATTATGCTGAACGGAAAAGTATAGGCCGTTTGACGGACTGGGGAAGAGGTGATTGGGTCCCGGTTAAATCTCATTCCTCTAAGGAGTTGACATCTTCTACCTATTTTTATGTAGATGCAAAGATATTGTCTGAGACGGCTAAATTGCTGGGTAAGAAAGAGGATTACCTCTACTATTCGAAATTAGCTGAAGAAATAAAGCAAGCCATTAATGCTAAATATTTAAACTATGAGACAGGGTTTACGCCAGTGGTACTCAGACAGAACAGAGTGTACCTCTTATGTGGGGAGTAACTCCGGAACATATGAAACGTAAAGTCGCACATAATTTGGCTTGTAAAGTCAGAGAATGTGGATTTCATTTAGATGTTGGTGTATTAGGAGCAAAAGCATTGTTGAACGCTTTGAGTGAGAATGGAGAGGCTGAAACTGCTTATCGGCTAGCTGTACAGGATACGTATCTTCATGGGGAAATTGGGTTGCTAATGGTGCAACTACCTTGCTTGAAAATTGGGATTTAAATGCAACTCGCGATATTTCGGATAATCATATGATGTTTGGCGAGATTGGCGGATGGTTATATAAAGGTTTGGGAGGCATTTATCCTGATGTCAAGTTCCCAGGTTTTAAACATATAATATTAAAGCCGTATGTCCCTAGGGATTTAAAGCAATTTGAGGCGACTTATCATTCTTCTTATGGTAAAATATACTCAGGATGGGAACAAGTGAATGGTAAAATCACGTATAAAGTTATTGTTCCTCCTAATTCAACAGCTACTTTGTATCTTCCGGATAATTTGTCTGGTGATGATAAAAGTATAGAGTTGGAATCAGGAACTTATATTTTTGATTTGAAGTTTAAAGAATAGGGATTTAAATCTAGAATTTTGGGATGCATAATACAAAAAGGAGTTGTATCAATGGGATACAACTCCTTTTTGTTTATCAACAGTGGATTTTATAAAACTTCGGTATTGTCTTGTTGTTTGGCTGGATGCGGATAGTCTATGGTGTAATGTAGCCCTCTGCTTTCTTTACGTTCCATAGCCTGACGCGTAATTAAATAGCCGACATTAATCATATTACGCAGTTCACAGATTTCACGTGAAGCCTTTACACGCTTAAACAATCGTTCTGTTTCTTCGTATAAGATGTCCAGACGATTCCATGCACGAACAAGACGAAGATTGCTTCGTACGATACCTACGTATGATTCCATAATCTGATTTACTTCTTTCATGCTCTGAGTAATCAGGATGCGTTCTTCATTGCTGATTGTACCTTCTGCATTCCATTCAGGAATATCTTCATTGAAGTCATAGCGGTCGAGAACGCTTAAAGCATGTTTCGCAGCAGAGTCTGCATATACGATAGCCTCAATAAGCGAATTGGAAGCAAGACGGTTTCCTCCATGCAATCCGGTACAAGAGCATTCTCCGATAGCATACAGACGTTTGATGCTAGATTGTCCGTCCAAGTCAACTTTGATACCGCCACACAAGTAATGAGCGGCAGGAGCCACCGGAATATAATCCTTGGTAATATCTATACCCAGGCTAAGACATTTTTTATAAATATTGGGGAAGTGTTTCTTTGTTTCTTCCGGATCTTTATGAGTTACATCCAAATATACATGATCTTCACCCGTTGTTTCATTTCACTATCTATGGCACGGGCTACGATGTCGCGCGGAGCAAGTGATAAACGTGGATCATATTTTTGCATAAATTCTTCTCCGCCGAGATTTCTTAATACAGCTCCATATCCACGCATGGCTTCTGTTATTAAGAAACTAGGACGGTCTCCCGGATGATACAAGGCTGTTGGATGGAACTGGATGAATTCCATATCCTTTACAAGTCCCTTAGCACGATAAACCATTGCGATACCGTCACCAGTGGCAACCAGCGGATTGGTTGTATGGGTATATACAGCTTCACATCCTCCTGTAGCCATTACTGTGACTTTTGAAAGGAAGGTATCTACATCTCCTGTTTTTTCATTCAATACATAAGCACCAAAGCATTTAATGCCCGGTGTATGACGAGTTACGATGATGCCAAGATGATGCTGAGTGATAATTTCTACAGCATAGAAGTTGGTAAATACTGTGATATTAGGATGTTTTTTTACAGCTTCGATCAGGCTGGTCTGAATTTCTGCTCCAGTATTGTCCTTATGGTGTAAAATGCGGAATTCAGAGTGCCCTCCTTCTTTATGTAAATCGAATTCTCCGTTTTCGGTTTTATCGAAGTTAACTCCCCAGTTTATTAATTCTTCAATCTGAGCAGGGGCATTACGCACTACTTTTTCTACAGCTTCCGGGTCGCTAATCCAGTCGCCAGCTACCATTGTATCGTGGATATGCTTTTCGAAGTTATCCACTTTCAGATTCGTTACAGAAGCAATTCCTCCTTGTGCATAGTAGGTATTGGCCTCTTCTAGTCCGGCTTTGCAGATCAGTGCAACCGAACCTTTATGCGCAACTTTCAGCGCAAAGCTCATTCCGGCAATTCCTGAACCGATAACGAGAAAATCGAATTTTCTTACCATAATAAAATATGTATATATTGTTGCAAAGCTACAAAAAAACTGACATGAGAGCACTGTCTCTTTGTTTTTTTTCTAAAGAACCTTATGATAAGTATGGTTTTCGGTGATAAATTGCTATCTTCACAAAGAATTAATAAATCTCGTAGATATAATGGACAGGACTTTTCACTCTAAAGTAGACTGGTGGTACTGGTTACTGATGGCTGTTACCGCTTTTTTATTGTTTCGATTTCTTTTGGTTTCATTATACCATAGCCACATTACTGGTTGCTGCTGTGATGATATTTGAAATTGAAATGTTAATACATACACGTTATATTGTTACGGGTAGTGGCAAGTTATTGATTGAAACAGGACGTTTTGTGGCTGATAAAACTATATTACTGAATACTATTGTCGGCATGTGCGAAGTAAATTCTTTCTCCATTGCTCCTGCCCTTTCTGTTCATCGAGTTGAGATAACTTATCGTGTCGGTGATAAACATGAAAAAGTTTTTGTCTCTCCTCAAAATGCGGAAGATTTTATCCGATGGGTACAGAAAAAAATGAAAAGTGGCGAAAATACAGATATGATCGATAACTAAAATATGTTTTATGAAAAATTTCAAACCTCGAAAATCGGTAAAGAGATTTATATGTGAAACTCTTATAAGTGCTCTTGTCCTGACTGTTATATTAGGTATAATCTATTATCAGGAAAGACTTTGGGTACTTGCTATGGTATTGATTTTTATACTTGATGTATTGTTCTGCATGTTTGAAGAAATAAAAGAATACCGGATAGATGATGATGGAACAGTACATGTAGTTTGTTATTTAGGCTTTTCAAAAGTCGTTTTGAAGGGAATTACCAAAGTGTATTTTGACCCCCAGCGTAAAGCTCTGCGTATCATTGCTGAAAAAAGTGACAGGTGGTATCCTTTACAGGAGCCGGAATTGTTTGTAGATACTCTATACGAATATTATCCGGATATGGAATACGAAAACTGGAGCTGATATAAATTGAAACCTATTAATCTAAATAAAATAATATGAAATTCCAACTTGCAATTATTGGTGGAGGTCCTGCCGGATATACAGCTGCCGAAGCTGCCGGTAAGGCTGGATTGAGTGTTGTTCTGTTCGAAAAGAATAGTTTGGGAGGTGTTTGTCTGAATGAAGGATGTATACCGACGAAGACATTGCTTTATTCAGCTAAAGTATACGATTATGCCCGTCATGCATCGAAATATGCTGTAAGTGTACCAGACGCTTCTTTTGATTTGCCGAAAATTATTTCACGAAAAGCCAAGGTTGTCCGTAAACTGGTTTTAGGGATTAAGGCTAAACTGGCAGCACAGCAGGTTACTGTTGTTAATGGAGAAGCTTATATTGTGGATAAGAATACTGTACGTTGTGCAGATGAAACGTACGAATGTGAACATCTGATTATTTGTACAGGTAGTCAGACTGTTATTCCTCCGATACAAGGTATTGATCAGGTTAGTTATTGGACTCACCGTGATGCACTCGATAATAAAGAATTGCCTCGTTCGCTTGCTATTGTAGGGGGAGGAGTTATCGGAATGGAGTTTGCTTCTTTCTTTTCTAGCCTGGGAGTACAAGTAACCGTCATCGAAATGATGAATGAAATCTTGAATGGCATCGATCGTGAACTTGCGGCTTCTCTTCGCACAGAATATTCAAAGAAAGGAGTTAAATTCCTGCTTGGCGCCAAAGTAACCAGTCTTTCACAGGATGACGAAGGAATACATGTACATTATGAAAATGCGGATGGAGCAAACAGTATATGTGCCGATAAGCTGTTGATGAGTGTAGGTCGTCGGCCTGTTACAGAAGGCTTTGGTCTTGAAAATCTGAACCTGGAGCTAACAGAGCGTAGGCATATCCGTGTCGATGCTCATTTACGTACCTCTGTTCCTGGAGTATATGTATGTGGTGATCTGAATGGCGTTTCTTTGCTGGCTCATACGGCTGTGAGAGAAGCAGAAATAGCCGTAAAAGATATTTTGGGTGAGCCGGAAGAAATGAGTTACCGTGCTATTCCAGGAGTTGTTTATACCAATCCGGAAATTGCTTCTGTAGGACAGACAGAAGAGGTGTTGCAGGCAAATGGTACTTCATATCGTACAGTGAAATTGCCCATGGCATATTCAGGACGGTTTGTTGCTGAAAATGAAGGTTCAAATGGAGTTATTAAAGTTTGGTAGACGATAAAGATACGGTGCTTGGCGTACATATATTGGGAAATCCTGCTTCCGAGTTAATTGTCTTGGGAGGTATGATGGTAGAAGAACACCGTAATCTGGAATATTTTAAACGTTTTGTTTTTCCGCACCCAACAGTAGGTGAAATCTTTAGAGAATTGTAATATATGAAGCGAACAGGACTAGTATTAATCTCTCTCATAATATGTTGTTGTACACTGGCTGCCCAGTCTATTGCCGGAAAGCTGGATGCATTGGTTTCTTCAGAAAAAGTATTGACGACTTCGGAGGTTGGCATTAGTGTTTTCAATTTGACACAAGGAAAGCAGGTGTATGCCTATCAGGATAAAAAACTTTATCGTCCTGCCTCCATTGAAAAAGTGATAACATCGGTTACTGCATTGGCAGAGCTTAGAGAATATTATCTTTTCAATACACGGATTGCTTATACAGGAACTATCGTTCAGGACAGTATATTACAGGGAGATTTATATCTAGTCGGTGGATTCGATCCGGAGTTTATGGATGAGGATATGAATAAACTGGTAGAAGCTGTTCATAACTCCGGAATACGTTGTATTCAAGGGAGCCTGATTGCAGATGTATCGTTGACAGACTCTATTTATTGGGGGGCAGGATGGTCTTGGATGATACTCCCGAAGCCTTTCAGCCATATTTATCTCCGCTCATGTTAAACAGAGGATGCGTAAATGTAACAGTAATTCCCACATCGAAGGGAAGAAAGCCGAAAATAGAGGTTATACCAGAATCTGATTATTACACCGTTTGCAATTTAGCTCAGAGCTATGCTCCGCAATGTGGAAAACTGAAAGTTACCCGTAACTGGCTGGATAATGGTAATACGATTTGTGTGGATGGAAATGCTAATTACAGATGTACAAAGACACTGAATATGTATTCGTCAAAAGATTTTTTTCTGCATACATTTGCTTATCGTTTAAAAGAAACGGGTATTTCTATACAGTCAGTCCGGTATGGAATATGTCCGGATGAGGCAACTGGTATGTATACATTTTCACGACCGTTGGAACCTGTATTAAAACGTGCGTTGAAGAAAAGTGATAATCTGTCTGCCGAAGCAATGTTTTATCATCTGGCTATCAGTCGTTCTGGGAAAAAAAATGTAGGTTTTAAGGATGCGCAGGAAGTTATTCACTCCTTTATGAAGCATGAGTCGGGCGTAATCCCGATAATTACAGTATCGTAGATGGCAGTGGTGTATCACTTTACAATTATATCTCTCCCGATTTGATGATGGAGTATCTGAAATATGCTTATGCACATCCTGAGATCTTTCATACATTTTATGAGGCTCTTCCCGTTGCGGGAGTAGATGGGACACTGCATTATCGTATGAAGCAGGGAAAAGCATATCGGAATGTACGTGCCAAGACCGGTACTGTTACAGGGATAAGTTCACTTGCCGGATATGTAAAAGCAGGAAATGGCGATATGCTTGCTTTTGTTATTATCAACCAGAATGTTTTACGAGGTAAGGAAGCTCGTGCGTTTCAAGATAAGATTTGCGAAATATTAGCACACTAATAAAAAGAAATTAGTATATTTGTGAACTTAGAAAATTAGAATAAATAAATCCGTGTTCGTAAACGGAAAAACAATTTGCTTTTTTAAGGTTGATATTAGTTATTAACAATATAAACACTAAAGAAAACTATGGTTAATTTTTCACTCGAAGGTAAAGTAGCTCTTGTAACAGGAGCTTCTTACGGTATCGGTTTTGCAATTGCAACAGGTTTTGCACAGGCTGGTGCAAAAATTGTATTCAACGACATCAAGCAGGAACTGGTAGACAAAGGTCTTGCAGCATATAAGGAACTGGGTATTGATGCTCGTGGTTATGTTTGTGATGTAACCAACGAAGAAGCTGTAAATGCTTTGGTTGCCCAGATTGAAAAGGAAGTAGGTGTTATCGATATTCTGGTAAACAATGCAGGTATCATCAAGCGTATTCCGATGTGTGAGATGTCAGCAGCCGAATTCCGTCAGGTAATCGATGTTGATTTGAATGCTCCGTTCATCGTATCAAAAGCTGTTATTCCTAGCATGATCAAGAAAGGTCACGGAAAGATTATCAACATCTGTTCAATGATGAGTGAACTTGGCCGTGAAACAGTATCGGCTTATGCAGCAGCAAAAGGTGGCTTGAAGATGCTTACCCGCAACATCGCATCTGAATATGGTGAATTCAACATCCAGTGTAACGGTATCGGTCCGGGTTATATCGCTACTCCTCAGACCGCTCCTTTGCGTGAACGTCAGGCAGACGGTTCCCGTCATCCTTTCGATGCTTTCATTGTTGCCAAGACTCCTGCTGCACGCTGGGGAAATCCGGAAGACCTGATGGGTCCGGCTATTTTCCTTGCTTCGGATGCTTCAAACTTCGTAAACGGTCATGTGCTTTACGTAGACGGTGGTATTCTGGCTTATATTGGAAAGCAGCCTAAATAATTTTAGCTCTTCCCGAGCGATATAAAAAAACTAGCTGAAGTTTTTCCTAAAACTTCAGCTAGTTTTTTATTTTTTGTACAAATTTTCGGTCAAACTTCACGATGTTTTTTCCGGCTTATGCGCTTTATCCAAAGATAATATCCTGTAAGTGGTAAAATACCTCCTACGAATGCAGACAGAAATATAGAATACGGGTTATGATACCTCCCCATTGTCCGGTATGGAATGAATATATGATTCCTTTCATCTTGCTGGATATAGGTTGTTCATTGGTATCATAGATTGTTATTTCTGTAATTTTTCCAGTATGAGCATCAAACAATGCTGTGTCACCTTTCCGTTTTCCTGTCTGAATGATCTGTGCATTATTTTTGTTTAACTGGATTGTGCCATAGCTGTTATACTTTGTTTGCAGTTCCGCAAGGGCAGTATCCCAGGCCAGATAGTTTGTTTGCTCTGCTCGCTTTCTTTTTTCTTTATTATTATGTCCTTCTCCATGTGCGGCAGTCTGCTGTGGCTGTTCGGTAGAAGCTCCAAAGAGTGCATAAAATCCGGTACGATACCATCGGAACGACCACGTTAGTCCGGTAAGAGCCATGATTAGCAGAAAGATGGTTGCATAGAAACCTAATGATACATGACTGTCGTACCAGAAACGGAACCAGCCTTTGTTGCATGATAATTTAAGCCGGTTTTGCAGACTTTTGCGGCTACGGGGCCACCAGATTACTAAACCTGATATCAGAATAACCACCATGAGCAGGGTACTTATACCTACAATGGTTTTTCCTGTTGACGGAGCTCCTTTCTGAGCAGGAGCATCCAGTAACCAGCGATGCAATTTGCGGACAGTCTGGAAGAAAGAACTTCCTTCTACATCCGTTTATTTCTCCCGAATAGGGTTAATACTTAACTGGCGGCGTCCGGCATTTTTAAAGCTTACCATCCAGCTTCTTCAGGATTTCGAGCCATTTGCAAGCTGTTTACTTCCAGGGTATCACTTATTTGGTTATTAATAAGTGCGACAATCTGCGAAGGTTTTAGCGGCGTAGCCCTTCTGTATAGTCTACGGTATATAGATGAGGACTGACTGCACGGGTTATTTCCTTCTCGAATACCAGGAGTGCCCCTGTCAGGCAGACAATTGAAATAATCAGCCCGACAGGAACAGATATCCATAAGTGTATTTGTTTGAATAATTTTCTCATTGTTGTGTTTTAGAATGATTTTGGTGACAACATGCCTACAGCAGCAACTTCATCTGCTACGATGCTTACACCTTTAGTTGCCGTTGCCGTTGTCGGATCAATTTTATACAGAGCCGGACTACTGCCATCGTTTGTTACTACAGGAATATAGCTACTCCGTTTGTGCAGAAAGGAGCTCCTAGCGACGTTATGCTACTTTGTTGTGGCATACCGTTTGACACAGTTGTAAGTTTTCCCTCTTCGGCCTTGAAAATGGCAAGTTCGGTTACAACAGCATTTTTTCCGGTCATCATACCTGCAACTCCATCAGTGTACATTTGCAGAAGGAAGTAGTCTTCTGTAATATGCCAGCATCGGAACATTGGCTTTTTACTGCCAGTTCTTCCAGATTATAGTAATAGCTTGAGTCGAAAGTTGTTTCTCCTGCCTTGATACGCATTACTCCTGAAGGGAGTGTACCGGTAACTTTTTTCAGATCGCTGGAAGAAGTTGCTGTACGTCCATATCCTGGAGAGAAAACGTACAAGTCGCCGTTGTCGGCAGCCCAGATTGTCTGATAATATTGAGAACGGTTTCTTCCACAGGCAAATCCGATTTTGTCTGTTTCTACAATGGTCGGTGTTTCATCGAAGCTGCTTCCGTTGTAGATTGCGATGAATGCCTTATCTGGATATTGGGTAGACGGTATTTGTCCTGCCGTATACGAACCTGAACCGGTTCCTCCATCAGATTTGGCAACTAAGTCAGTGTCTGTTATTTTATCGGGATATGTATTGACACCGTAGTGACTCATTCCCATCGGAATGACCGAGGTATAAAGTTTATTGTTTGCTTCTACAAATCCGGCGAAGCTGACAAACTCACCATTTCCGAGAAAGTCTTCTGCAATCTGTGTACCTGTGGTTGTTTTACCATTTGTAGCGTTCAGGTAATTGAACTGAATATATTTGGCATAATGTTCTCCGTCTGTTTCTTTGTTCCCGTCGTTGGTAGAGGCTGTTATGACATTGTTTCCCCAAATACCATATGTAGTAATTCGGTTAAAAGTGTAAGAGTTATACTCAACTGGTTTACCAGTAGACTGGCTCAATATATACGATGCACCGGTTCCAGCCTCTCCATTATTGTATTTTAAGCTGAACAGATAATCTGTTCCGTAAAATACCCAGTAAGATCCTCCGATAGTTTCAGTTCCACTTCCTATGGAGGTGACACTTCCTTCATCAAGCGATTCGGCTGTAATGAGATAAGTTGCATCACCGGTTTTTGCTGCAATTACATATTTATCAGTTTCGGTTACTGAACCTCCTGAATTTCCATTTGAATATTCATCGCTGCATGAACTGAACAGGCTGCTTGAGCAGACTGCTATTGCCAGGGCATGTGTAAAATATCTTTTTTTGTCATGTTCTTTTATGTTTTAGTTTAATTTATTTTCCGAAATTCACTCTTATTTTCCCATAAAAAGCTCGCCCTGCTTTTTGCAGGCTGAAATTATCATACAGTTTGGCATTAGTCAGATTCCGACATTCGAAAGAGAGATTGTAACGGCTCCTTTCAAACTGTATCCGATACTGAGATTATGTGAAATCTGTTCAGGTACACGGATTTTGGTTGTCGGATCTCCCAGATTCTCCCAGTATAACGGAAATTCATGCTGGTAGTATCCGTCGTAACCCAATGTCAGTACATTCCCTTTGGCAAACAGATCATGCCAGGTAAACGAAGCATCGAAGTTAGCATACAAGTAAGGCTGGTTAGGTATACGCTGGCCATAAGTCAGACTTTCCTGCTGTGTACCTCCTGCACGGTATTTTTCTTCGTCGCGTGCATTCATGGAATTGAACGTTCCTCCAATGTTGAACCACCGTGAATAATTGTATCTCAGTGAGATATTATATCCTTTAGTTTTTACCCTGCCGTGATTTTCGTAATATCCGAAACTCATATTGCTTACTTGTGAAAGTCCTCGCTTGATATAGTCCTTCGTATCGCGATAGATGAGGCTTCCTTCTACGTAAATGGCATGTTTGCAATATGATAAGCATAACTCAGATTCAGGTTGAAGTTATCGCTTCTTTCTGGTTTCAGATCGGCTTTTCCTGCTTCCAAGTCTTCATCACCGAAAAGCTCTTCGGTTGTGGGAAGTCGGTATGCTTTTTCGTAGGATAATTTTGCTTGCAAGTCCTTTATGATAAAATACGTGCCGGCTACTCCATATCCTAATGAACTAAGGTGTTTCTTCAGGGTGGTATAGTTTCCTATTCCATCTGAATTTTGTGATACAGGACCTTCGTTGTACTGGTTATAGTATTTAGTGAAAGCCGAGATATTCCATTTATCGGAAGGCATGTACCGGTATGAGAGTCCGGTGATGTTCTTTCGTGTTTTTTTAGGAATACTGAAATCAGACAGCTTGGAGCTTCCCGAGATATACGAACGTGTAGTACGGTGAAAGGTACTGATTACATGGTTCAGGGTGAAAGTATGTGCTTCTCCTATACGGTAATTGGCTGTAAATGTTCCATTCCAGTTCGTATTTTTTGATTCATTATTCTGATGCGACTGTTCTCCCGGTGTACCGGTATATTTTTTATCTCCCAGCCAGTTGTATTTATAGGCTGCGGTATCAATGTTATGTGTGATGTTATGGTTGTAATTGGCTGTAGCCGAAATATCCAATCCTTCGATGAGCAGGTTACGCTTACGGTATTCTACTGATGGAACGAACGAATATCCTTTACGGTGCTTTTGTCCGAATACGACATATTGATATACCCCTGTCTGGATTTCTTTGTAGAAGTGAGAATAGTTGAAACTGAATATCAGACGGTCTGCCCAGGTTTTATCCATGACTCCTATTTTACCGATAACAGCTTCATTATGAAATGTATCGTTAAAACGTTTTACATGGTATATTTTATTTTTATCTGTACTCTCGGTAATACCGTCTTCACCAAACTCGGTAATGTAATTGTCGATATAATAATCATTGTCAGAATAATTCTGGAAAGCATTGATTTCATACATCAGTCCATTCTTGAATGTCTGACCGAAGTTTACATACGATTTATGTGTATTGAATGAACCATATGAATATGAGGCGTCAAGAAACCAGTTACGGCGTTTCTTGTTGGTTACAATGTTGATAACTCCTCCCAACGCATCTGTTCCGAAGCCTACAGCACAACACCTTTGTATACTTCAATGCGTTCGGCAAAATTTACAGGAATATTGTTCAGATCGAAAGCTGTTCCTGCTCCTTCTTGGGGAACACCATCGATAAAGACTTTTACATGCTTACCACTGAATCCGTCCAGCATCAGTTGCATATCCGATCCTACACCACCCGATTCGCGAAGTTTCATTCCGGGAAGCTGGCTTAAGGCTTCACTTAGGCTTTTAGTTGAGTTATGAAGCTCTTTTGTATCGACTGCTACAGCATTGAAAGCTGATTTCTTTACACGGTTTACTCCGGTAGATGTTACTACCACTTCGTCCAGTTCAGTAATTGAAGGTTTTAGCACAACTGTTTGTTTATTACGCTCATTAGGTACGATATCTATCGTTTTTTCGTATGTTTCAAAGCCTACGGCTGAAATAATCAGCGTATATTTTCCTGCCGGTGCGTGTAAATGGTAAATGCCTTGTTCGTTGGTAGTACATCCATACTGTGTACCTTTTATATATACAGTAGCAAAATCGATAACGCTTTTATCGGTAGATACTACTTTACCTGACAGTAATGTGCGTGGTTGTGCAAAAAGAGAAGCAGAATAAATAACTGCTATTAAAATGAGTATGCCGTTTTTTATCATTAATTCTTTTTTCCTTAAAAATTATACCTGTTATACCTTTTAAAAACCATTTTATTCGATGGTGCAAAGTTATTCAGGCAGGAAAAAAAGAATCAATCGCAAAAATTTGGTATTTGTCTGGCTGAAAATCTCAGATATAACTAAAACAGCAATACCTAAAAGTTGGTATTATGCTGTTTTTAGTCGAATACCTTAAACGTATACCCTTGTTCCAACAGCCATTCTATAGACCGGGGAAGAGCATACTTCATGCGTGGTTCTGATTTAATTGAATCGTGGAAGGTGATAATGGAACCGTTGCGAACATAGCGTTTTACTATTTCGAATACTTGTGGTCCGTTTAAATGTTTGCTATAATCGCGGGTTACCAGATCCCACATTACGATGCGGTATTTTTTCTTTAATACCATGTATTGAAGCCATCGCATATGTCCGTGTGGCGGACGGAATAAATCTGTGTGGAGATATTCGTTTGCCTTGTCTGTATTAGCTAGGTAATTTTTGCTGAGGAACTCAAATCCACGGATATGATTGAATGTATGATTTCCTATGCGGTGTCCGCGCTCTACTACCATACGAAATTCAGCGGGATGTTTGCGTACATTATCACCGACCATGAAGAAAGTAGCTTTTATGCCATATTTGTCCAGCAAGTCGAGCACCCATGGGGTTATTTCGGGGATGGGCCGTCATCGAATGTCAGATAAACCGATTTTTCATTTTTATCCATACGCCACATAGCGCTGGGGTATAGCATACGTAAGATTTGAGGAGGTTGTTCTATTAGCATGAATCGATTAACTCTTTATTAGTTAGCGATGAAAAAAGAAAATCACAGAGGAACAAGTTTATTCGGTTACAAGGTTTTGTTCCTTCTGTGCTTTCTATATATTGATTATATGATAATCTTATTTGTTTTCCTGATGCGTTCCACCTACACGACTTTCAAGCAATTGGTATAATTGTTCAAACTTTTGTGCATAGTGGGCTGCCGATTCTGGTTCTTTGCCTGTTTTAGCATCTTTCAGATTCGATAAAGATTTACATACATCATCCAGAATGTAGAAATGACGCATGCATTCTTCATACGATCCGGCAAAACGGTCATTGTCAAGGCTCAGATACCAAGCTGCATATTCTACTGAGTTGTTTGCCAGCTGCTCAAGGATATTTTCAGCTTTCTGTGTTTGTCCCAACTGGATATAGTTGTCAGCCATTTCTTTAGAACTGCTGTATATATAGTCGTGACGTACAGTTGTACTTGGAATAACCTTTTCACAGTAATCCAGCACTTTCAGTGCTTTGTCTTTCTTGCCTTCCTTTATTAACTGGCTGGCAAGCTGAACAAACAAGCGGCGGTGAGTATCACACATACGGAGTACAGTTTCGTCTAGATAGATATCCGGATTGTCAATTCCTCCAAACTTGAACTTGTTCATCAGATTATCGTACATCTTCTCGCTGTCAATGCGGCGTCCCAGTTTGGCATTGTCAAACGGAGTAATACGATAGGCAAGACCTTCCTGCAAGAAATTGTTTGTCAGATTCAGGTGATTGTCTGCACCTACAGTAATAGCCATGTACATCGGGCGTTCCCAGTTTGTATTAGCAAGCATTTCCAGCATCATCAGTTCGCTCTTATATAACACACGCTTACCTTTGAGTGAAATGCTCATGTAGTCTGGTATAGAATCAGGAACCAGCATACCGGAACGTTTGATAGCCTCTTTGTCCAGTTTAATTACAAGACTGTCTGTTGGAATCATCTGTAAGCCTTCCTTCGGAGAGCGTACCCAGTATTTCAGGATATTTTTCAGTTCGTATGGATTGTCTCCAAATTCCTTTTTAGCCTCTTCTGGATTTTGCTTATAATAATTATTGATGGTTTCCATAGCTTCCGGACGTACATATACAGCTTCGTTATGTCCCTGTACGTAATCTATACGTTCCCAGTTGATAGGAACTGAAGGTGATTCATAAGCCGGACGGCGCATCTGGTCGATGTACCAGTCTGTCTGCAGGTAACTGAGGTTACATACACGTACGTCTGTACGGAATCCTTCGGTTTCCTGATTGTACCAAAGCGGGAATGTATCGTTGTCACCATTTGTAAAGATAATCGGGTTTCCTTTATCTTGTACGGTACTCAGATAATTCTGTCCGAAATCACGACATGTATAACGTCCACTACGGTCGTGGTCGTCCCATGTCTGACTTACCATTTGTATAGGCACGAGCAGACAAACTACACTAGCTAATATAGCTGCCGGTTTTTCACTCATACGTTTATTCAGCCATTCGGCAATAGCAGCTACTCCCAATCCGATCCAGATAGCAAATGCATAGAATGAACCGGCGTATGCATAGTCACGTTCACGTGGTTGCTGAGGTGTCTGATTCAAATAAAGTACAATGGCAAGACCTGTCATAAAGAACAGGAAGAATACAACCCAGAACTGCTGGATTCCTTTTTCTCCCTTATATGCTTGCCAGAACAGACCGATAAGTCCGAGTATCAAAGGCAGACAATAGAATACGTTGTGTCCTTTGTTGTTTTTCAACTCAGAAGGCAGTAAACTCTGGTCGCCTACCAGGTACTTGTCAATGAACGATATACCTGTTATCCAGTTACCATGTTCTATTTCACCTTGTCCCTGTATATCATTTTGACGTCCGGCAAAATTCCACATGAAATAACGCCAGTACATATAGTTCAACTGATAAATAAAGAAGAACTTAATGTTATCCCATTGAGTAGGAATCTTCACCATTAGCATTTCTCCACATTGGTCGTAGGGTACTTGTCGTCCTTCTACTCCTCCCAACCAGTCTTCATAAGCTTTGGCATGATCAGGACTCCACATGCGTGGGAAAAGCATATTCTGAGCGTACTTGTATTCCGTTTTATTGCGTACAACTTCATAACTGTCTTTTTCATCTGGGCGTTCTTTTTCCTTACGCTGGTATACCGGAGCTCCTTCGGTCATGTCGTATGTACAGCCTCCGTCTACTTCCTTTAATGCAATTTTGGAAGCATAAGTCTGACCGTAGAACAATGGGCGTGTACCATATTGTTCACGTCCCAGATATTCTCCCAGTGTGAAGATATCTTCTGGAGAGTTCTGGTCCATAGGTGTATTTGCCGATGAACGGATTACGATGACTGCATATGAAGAATATCCTACAACAATCATCATCAGGCTTAATAGGAATGTATTTAGCGTACGAGCACTTACACGTAATTTCTCAGGCAGATCGGCAAACAGATAAAAAGCCAGTATTGCCAATACGATAATACCGATCAGCACGCTGCTCCAGCCATGTCCGTAAAAAGGAATACCCACAAGTCCGACAGTTGTCAGGAATGAGATATTCATGAGTTTGCGGCTGCGAACGGTAAAGCTTTCGTATACTCCCCATATAATGCTGGCTGCCAATACTATGATATAAATAATCAAGCCAGTGTTGAAAGAGAATCCCAGACCGTTGACAAACAGCAGCTCGAACCATCCGCCGACCTTTACAATACCTGGAACAATACCGTATAATACTGCTGCTACAAGTACCATTGAACCTATGAGGGCAAGCAGACTGCCTTTTAGGTTAGCATTCGGATTTTTCTTGTAGTAATATACTAGTACAATAGCAGGAATACACAACAGATTCAACAAGTGAACTCCGATAGAAAGACCTGTCAGATAGGCTATCAGAATAAGCCACCGGTCGCTGTGAGCTTCATGTGCACGGTTTTCCCATTTCAGGATTAGCCAGAATACCAGAGCTGTGAACAAGCTGGAGTACGCATATACTTCACCTTCTACGGCACTGAACCAGAACGTATCACTCCATGTGTAAGCAAGAGCTCCTACAAGTCCTGATCCCATGATAGCAATCAGGCGTCCTGTCGTCATGTCTTCTTCACGCGGGCATATTAGCTTTTTTGCCAGATGAGTAATGCTCCAGAACAAGAACAATATACATGCAGCACTCATCAGTGCACTCATAATGTTCACCATTCGAGCTACTTGCGACGGATCGCTTGTAAACTGACTGAAAAGATTTGCTGTAAGCATGAAGAAAGGTGCGCCAGGGGGATGACCAACTTCCAGTTTATATCCTGTTGTTATAAATTCGGGACAATCCCAAAAACTGGCGGTCGGCTCTATGGTAGAGCAATAAGTAAAAGCTGCAATCACAAATGCCAGCCATCCAACCAGATTGTTAATCTTATTGTACTGTTTCATGTGAGTTGTTTTATTTCTCATTAAAGTTCATTGTCCGCAAAGATAGTGATAATCTTTTTTTTCATAACAGATTACACCGATTTTCATGGTTTTTAGCATATTGATTTAAAAGAAAGTGATATTTATTTGAATATTGGTTAGCTTTGGGGGAGAGAATATTGATGTGTTGTTGGCGGGATTCAATCATCCTAAATCATTAGGAAATTCGTGGTAAATGTTTAATTATTGACTGTAACTTTTGGGATGTTATAGAGTTTTTTATATTCCGTTTTTATTGACTTCCCACGATTTTTTTATTTGGAAAGAATGTAAAGAAATACATTGCTGTCCGAAAAAACATTTAAATCTATCAATAACTTATTTATATGTATGAAGTTAAGCAATGACTTAACAATGCTTATCCATAAAAACAATGCTGATAATCAGTCTATTGAAGATGTTTGTCGAACGATAATAAAAGAAATATAGATCTGGTCCATAGAAAAGTGGCTGTTTGTTTTAAACAGAAGAGAATAAATATCTATATCTGTAAACTATGTTTGTCTATCACCTTATTTGTGAATATTTATTATTTTCAGGAGAGAAAATTATGTGAAATATCGATGTGATTTTTTGTAGTGATTTGAAATACAAAAGAGGAGAAAAAATTTCTCCTCTTTTGTAAACTAC
>ENA-OQAN01000308-OQAN01000308.1-human-gut-metagenome-genome-assembly--contig:-NODE-308-length-26560-cov-3.537056_pt1 | contig 26560 bp, 35 predicted proteins | sample MGYA00242735_ERZ504527 | MGnify/ENA primary metagenome ERZ504527 (study PRJEB26092, sample SAMD00036230) | human gut metagenome | host: Homo sapiens | study: EMG produced TPA metagenomics assembly of... | reverse complement strand
ATATCTATTTCTCTGTTTTTTTCTTTCGTCTTTGTCTGTTCCATTCGGAAACCAGTCCTTTCCTGTGGGATGCTACTGTTTTTATGCTATGTACGATTATAACATATATAAAGCGAATCGAAAAACTCCTTCTGTGACCACTTATCACAAAAGGAGTTTTTAATCTCGCTATTTCAGATATAAATTATTTTGAAAGCTTGTTATTTGCTTTTGTCTGGAATTTCTCATTCTGTACGATGAAACGCTCATGTGTTCCTTCACCGATCAGACCTGCCTCATCATAAGCTGCTACTTTGAATACAAGACGACGTCCGTCTACTTCGGTAAGCTCTGTCTCGCAACGAACAGTCATTCCGATTGGAGTAGCCGCTACATGGCTGATATTTACCTGTGTACCAACGCTGCCACAGCCTTCTTCCAGATATGGAGCTACGCTCTCGCTTGCTGTTTTTTCCATTAATGCAAGCATGCATGGTGTTCCGAATACTTCCAGTACACCGCTTCCTACTGCTGTTGCTGTATTCTCATATACAACTTCTACGCTCTGTTCCCCTTTGACTCCTGCTTCTAACATTTTATGTCCTCCTTATCAAGCATCTGAATTTTTTGTTGCTTTTGTTTTCAAATGTTTTTTTCTGTTTTTATGTGTCTTTGGTAAGTATATCATAACTTTTTTGTGTGCGACTAGTGTTTTTCTGCATCACTGGAGTGTGGATTTATTTGATTTTCATTTTGTACAAGGAATTCTCGTATCATCCCAATATCTACGAATCATCCGCAACATATTCTCTCTCCCAACCGGATTCATAGTATGAAGCTTTATTGGATAAAAAAGACTATTTTCCACTAACCAATCCAACAGTTTTTATCCCATCTCCGCCCATCATAAGCATAATCTCCCAGATCATGATCACAATCAATCAGCAAAATCGGTTCCTTTGCCGATTCAATGACGCTTTTCGCGCTATTTACACTTTTACACCATACATAGCCTTCCGGCGCAGGGCGTATATCATCTAACCAAATCTTCATATTTTTTCATTCTCCTTCTACAGTAACTATTCGTCTTTATCTGCTTTCGTTTCCATTCTTGCTTCTCCTAACAATTTCATCCCAACTCAATTCATATTTTGAAACAATCCTTGCCCTATATAATGGAGATAAATACTGCTCTACTTCCCGATGATTAAAGAAATAATCTCCATGTTTTAATGCATATACAGAACGTATTATATCTCCAAACACAAGGCACTGAAGCTGTTCTGTCAATCCCGCAATATCTACAACCCGCATTTCACCGCCATTCATATTTAGAATTTCATCAGATAAATATACTTGATGTAAATCATTAGACATAGATTTTGCATTAACAAAAACGTCATCATTAATTGAATTATTAATTCCTAATATTGAATTAATAAATGCCTGCGTTAAAAATATTTTCCACGTCAATCTATTACCCAATATATAATATAGTATATATGTAGCACACCCCCATGCTACTCTTCCAATAAACATTGTTAATATTAGAGAAACATAAATCTGTCCCTTTCTTTTTTTTAATAAACAATAAAAAAAAGCCCGAAAAAAAACCATAACATAATAATTCAAATGACATTGCCAAAGCATTTGGCATCAAAATGGGAGTACCAAATACAATGCTTTTTATTATTGGTAATGCAAAACCTATCATCGCACCATAAGGTGCACCACATATAAATCCACACAATAATACCGGAATATGCATTGGCAATAACATATTTCCAATAGTAGGTATTTGCATTGTCAACATAGGTAATATCATACCCAATGCCAGTAATAGCGCTGACAAAACCATCTTTTTGGTGTTTATTATTTTTTTACATTTCATCCTTCTACTCCTTATTTATTCAAATATTAGTATTCCTTAATCTTTAATATATTTAAATTGTGGACTATAGTTATGCCAAAGGATGCTAGCACTTAGTTTACAATCGCTACAATGATATTCTATTATTATGTATAATCCAAGTATAGTTGCAAATGTCAACACATACAATTTTCTCGGAAATTCTAGGTTCATCCCACATGCTGCATTTGCAATAACAATTGGTAAAATTTCTTCTATAGCAAACTTAGCAAACATAATACTAAAAAAACAAATACACTGAAGAACAATCACTAGCAATTTCAGAATTCTTATTATATTTAAAGGACAGGAAACATAATAATCCTGTAAATATGCTTAAACAAATGAGTAGAATACCTTTAAAAAATCCTAAGACTTTTGATAATTATGATTTTAGTAGAATCAATGGTAAAAATGTTGATACATTAAAAGAACTATCGACACTATCTAGTTTATATGCTCATAAAAATATAGCATTTATAGGACCACAGGGTGTTGGTAAAACCCATCTTGTAATGGCATCTGGACGCATTTGCTGTGATAATGAATACAATGCCTATTTTCTATAAGCCACCGAATTAAATCAGAAATTTTCTGATGCTAGAAGGCTTGGACGTGAAAGTGCAGTAATAAATTTGATGTTATTGACAGAAAACGCCCCGGGAACGCTCAATAAATGGGAGAAAATAAGTGCAAAAAAGCGGTGACAGGAAAACGCAAATCAATAGCCTAAGATGCCCTTCTGTGAAAGTTCAGAACAAAGATTAAGCCCAGACTGCCCCCCAGGTTAGGAAGTACCGCATCAGGTCTTTCATTAGCAATAATCTGCTCAAGACGATCTACATTTAAAGGTTCAATGTAGATAACATCAGCGATTTCAGGGTTTGTCATAATGGTCGCCGGATTAGAGTTAACGAGAACAATCTCGTAACCCAGTTCACGATTTCTTTTCCTCTTCTATTAACTTTTAAAACTTGTTGATCTACATCTTTTATAGATGTACTCGCTGATGCCCTGTCGGTCAACATTTTTTTGCATAAATATACGATTTTTCTCAAGTTTTTTACAAGATTTCAGAGGTTTCTTTCTTGTTTGCCCAATATTTATAATCTTCATGGAACAATTTCTTGGATATTTCTTCCTGATCCATGAGAGAAGAGAACTTCTCACGTCTCTTCTTCTCGCTCTCGCTGTAGAGCTGCGTCTCCTTATAGAAATCCTGCTCCAAAGAGGTCAGAATCTCATCGATAGACTGATCAATCTCCTCCTGATTCAAAAACTGGTTATGGAAAATAGCAGTTCCCTTAATAGAGCCAGTACTGTGACACCCATAGCTTCCATAACAGACTGCATATAAGCAGATACCGTGTCAATCCCAAGGCCCTGGGACGATAATACATAGAATCCAAGCTTATTCTCCAACACGATTCTGTGAGTCATATAAGCAGTTCTGTCAAAGAACTTCTTCATAAGGCTTGTGACATTCAGTACATAAATCGGAGATGAGAATACGACCAAGTCAGCAGAAAGCAAATCCTGCACCATGTCTTTGACATCATCCTTTTCAGACATGACGCACTCTCCCTTTCTCATACATCTGGTGCATCCACGGCACTCCTCCACATGTTCCTTCACCACATAATGGTTGACGAGCTCCACGTTGGCGCCTTTCTCTTCCAGTCTCTGAGCAAATGTTTTTACCAGAAACTGTGTGTTGCCAATGCCCCCGTGAGGGCTTCCACTAATATTTACGATTTTAAAATTCGCACCTTCTAAAATCATCCGATCTTTCCTCCATTTTTATTCAGCTTCTCATAAGTCACAAAATTAAGCACAATCATAATCACTATATAAATAAGCAGAAACTGCCCCTGTCCTACCTTCATCAACCAGTAATGAGGAAGCACCTTGGCAATCGTTTCCAGCACTTTGACAGTCCCATCGATGGAGAAAAAGCATCCTCCAATGATAGATCCCACAGAAGTCAGCCCCACGATTCCCAGAAAAATAGTATTCTGCGTCGTGCAGCGAAGGCCCAGGTAAAAAGCTGTCAGCATCATGAATATGGTAAACAGTACCATATTCTCAAAAGCTTGCATGACACTTATGTCATCATATCCCAGATAAAAGGCTACCATACCCCATAAGGCGAAGGCTGGAATTAAAGAAACCAGCACAGACAGTCCTCCTCTTCCTAACATATACTGCAGAAAGCTGACTGGAGAAATATAGATTCTCATTAGATTTCCTTCCTGCTTCTCTGTCACGAGAAAGATAGACAGGCAGATTGCCATAATCATCAAAGCCTGAGGAAGAAATCCCATGGTAGTCTTCAAAGCTTTTGCTACTGCGTTCTCTTTTCTTGCCTCCACATCTACCTTTTTAGGAGTCACATCATCCTGTAACCAAACATACTGATCAATCAGCGAAGACACCATCTGCGCGATCTTATCATCTTCAAAATGAATGACTTGAGGCAATTCACCCTGAGCAAATCCTTCTGGAATCTTTACTCCCACCATAGCTCGAAAGGTAATGAGCTGATTCTCCATCTGCTTCTGATCTCCCAGTAAGATCTTAGCATCCAAAGTATTTTCCATATAGGATAAAAGTTTCTCTGATTCTTGGCTCTTGCTTTCATCCCAGACACTAATAGTGATACTTCTATCATCTTTTTTAAGATTTGCTTTATAGGTGATTGAAAAAACAATGCAAAGGATCACACTGAACATACAGGACAAAAGAAAAACCCATTTGATCGATTCTGTTTTTAATAACATTTTTCATCTCTCCACATTCTTATCTAACTTCATCCTGTCTTAAGAAAAGCCAGAACGCAACACCTGCCATCAAAATCGAAGCAGTTCCTTCTATATATAATACTGTTTTGAACAAATCATAGGTATGCAGTGTTCCTACACGAAAAGCTGCCATCTGCAACTGATAGATCGGCATCCAGTCACTGAGTCCCTCTATATAAAGATTTCCCGTGAAAGTACCGCCAAAAAGCATCATGATACAGAATAATGGCATGATGATCATTAAAGTATTTTTTCTAAAAATCATACCAATCACATTGCCAAGAAACAGCATCAGTATACTGTTTACGAAAGCAAGTAAAAGGATTGCTACCTCTTCTCTTCTCACTGTCGCAAAGCTTACCTTGTAGATTCCTTTCGCGATTACGAGGAAAACACCAATCTCAAATGCAGCCACCAGAAGTAGTCCTACAGTTTTCTCTATGAAGATACGAAAACGAGAATGCTTTGCTACAAGCAGACGATTTATGGTCTTCTGACGATATTCTTCACTATAGGAATTGGCTCCCAGAATACAAGTCAAAAATGACATCATCATCAGCATAGTGATTCCAAAATAATCCATAACACCATAGCAGGATGGAATCATCACTTCTTTCAGATTCATTAGCTCATACTGTGCAGGAAACTCCTGCATATTTTCCAAAACCACCGTAGTAAATCCAGCGGAAGTCTTTCCCAGAACATACAGCATAATAATAGGAAGTGCCAATAGAACACCAGGTTAGGAATCTCTTTAAAAAACTTTTTTATCTCATATAAAATAATCAAAATGCCACCTCTTTCCTATTGTGCAGTTTGCTTGCCTGTTAGTCTTAGGAAAATATCTTCCAGGGACATCTGCTCACTGGTAAGTCGATATACAGGCATATTCATAGAGATCATATCCTGCAAAATACGTTGATGTGGTTTTCTCCTTGTACCAGGAATTTTAAGGTATTCTCATCTACAGATACATGCAGGTCTACATATTTTCCCATTATTTCCTGCATATGAAACTGCAGTGCTTCCTTGGAGGTATCCACGCAGAAGCAATTGCCGTCAGCATATTCTGTAGCCAGTTCTTCATAGGTTCCACGGGCAATCATCTGGCCTTTATTCACGATGCCAATTTCATCGCACAGTTCTTCCACTTCATGCATGTAATGTGACGTATAGATAATAGAAGATCCTGCCTGATTCAAAGATTTGATGGAGTCCATAATCAGATCTCTAGACTGTGCATCCACACCAACCGTTGGCTCATCCATAATGATCAGCTTTGGATGATGTACAATACCGCAGGCAATATTCAGTCTTCGCTGCATACCACCAGATAATCCCATCACTTTTCTTCCTGTATCCTGATCAAGAGAAACCACTTTCAAGGCTTCCTCACAAGCCTGCTCCAGTTTGGCTCCATGAAGTCCATACAGAGAACCATAGAATCTAATATTCTCGCGAATGCTCATTCTTGGATAGAGTACAATCTCCTGAGGCACCCATCCAATGAGCTGTCTAATCTTACTCTTCTGTTTTTCTAAGTCCAGACCATCTATGGTAACGTGACCTTCATTCATGCGAAGCAATGTAGCTATGATACTTAATGTGGTAGATTTACCAGCTCCATTGGGTCCTAAGAATCCATAGATGCTTCCTTCCTTCACTTCTAAGTTCATGTGGTTTACCGCAGTAAACTGTCCGTATTTCTTCACTAAAGCTTCTACTACTACTATATTTCCCATATTCTTTCTCCTACCTATCATTGAAGGTTATTTATTGAATAATCGCTTCGATTGGCTGAATACTGCGAATCTTGCAGAAGGCAATCAAAGTACTAATAATACTGAAAAATGCTACTGACAAAGCCACAAGGAAAATCACTCGATAATCAATGTGAAGAGTCAGATAATCATTACCAAAAATCTCTGCAGCCACACCTAATGGAATCTGTCTGCTAGACATAGCCTGAATACCAAGAATCGCAAGCACAGCGCTGAGTCCACAGGATAACAGGCCCACAAGCAGATTCTCACAGATGAACTTCACTAACACTTTTCCATGAGTCATACCCAAAGCCAACATAGTTCCGATCATACGAATCTGGCTATAAATCGACATAGATGTCAGATTGTAAACCAAAGCGCAGATGATCACGGCGCAGGCAATGGCTAAGAACAGAATCGCTGCATAAGCACCCAAAGAAGCATAGATAATCTCATTTCCTATTTCTACCCAAGGATATGCTTTAATATCCTTGTCCTTTGCTATCTTGTTAAAAGTAGTAAGCTGCTCATCAGAAGGAGTTTTGTCTTTTGTATACACCAGTAACTCTGTTGCAACATCCTCCATCTGAAGAAGATCCAGGGCATCCTGATATGGGATGTAGATCTCGTCCTGTCTTAAAAAGTTCATATTGGTATTATCGATCACGCCCACAATTTCGTATTCCTTTCTCATAGGAATTCCCTGGGCGGACACCATATTGATATAAACATTGTCGCCAATGGTCAGATCCATTCTGTCCAAACAAGTCTTAGAGATGATGGCCTCTCCACTTTTCATGGTAACCTTACCTTCTCTTACCTTGAACTCAGAATATTTCACTTCCCTGTCTGTATCTACACCGATGAGATTCATATACTCCGTTTTCTCAGAAGTAACCTGTACGCCTCGTCTGACACGAGCCACACAGCCAGTGACTCCCTCTTCCTTCTCATAGGCTTCAATATAATCAGCCACATGCTCCACAAGCTTGGGATCTCCTGAGGAAGCAAGTCCCAGTCGGTAATCGTACTCCACATTTTTCACCATGACATTTCCCGTGAAAATACGAATACAGGCTCCTTCCATGGAGTTCTTAATGGCATGTGCTCCAATGAAATTGAAGATCAGAGCTATGGTTGATACAAAGAACACAATGCACAACAAAACATATCTGGAGAATTTCATTGTGATGGTTCGTACTGCTAATTTTAAAGTAATCATTTTTTCCTCCCACACTATTTTAGGCTTTTGATTTCGTATAACTGATTGGTCTGAAGTACACTCCACTTCCGTTATCAAATGCAATCTCCTTCTTTGCCACATCGCAAAGCAGTTCCTGAAGATCCTTGAATCCAGCCACAAAGCTCATATAGCTTTTGATGGCCGCGTCTGGATGCTTCTTCGAAAGCCTTTTCAAATTTCTTCCCATTTCCACAAGCATCTGCTGACTGTTGGTGGCATGGTCCACATGATAGTTGGCGATGTCTTCCTCATAGGAAAAGCTAAATTTTTCCTTGAAGAATCGATATCCCAGTTCCGATATCTTCCAATCCCCAGCCTTTGAAGATCACATCAAATACGCCAGCTTTGTCCAATACCTTTCTTCGCACCGAACAGTTGCTAAACAGACAGCACACCCAACCGATATTATCAGCCGCTTCTTTATTCTGAAAAACAATTGGTGTCAAGTTCAGGTATTCATCCTTCATGACAAAAGCTTCAAGTTCCTTTGTCCTGTCTTCCAGCACCAGTTTTCTTACTTCTTCTAAATGTTCATGACAGATGTGATTGACTTTTCCCAAAGTGATATCACTACCTGTCTCTCTATGAGATGCATAGTGTTTCTCCACAAAAGACTCTTCCACGATCATGTCAGAATCCATGAAGATAATCACTTCACCTCTACTATTCTGTATTCCTACATTTCTGGCATCAGCACGGCCAGAATGTTCCTTCTCAATCACGCGAAGATTCGGAAGCTCCCACTTCTCAAATTGAGTCATTCTGTTATCTTCACTGTCATCCACCAGAACAATCTCCCAACAAAAAGTATCAAGAGTCTGTCTCTGCAACGCTTTCAACATGATTGCCACATAAGCTTCATTATTATAAGCAGGAATCACTACGCTGGCTTTCAGCGAAGGAACCAGATCCAGATTAGCTTAGCTGAACTCATTTCCTCATATACTTCACACCACTTGCGTCAGCCTGCAATCCACGATGAGCATTGACAGTCTGCGCCAGTTCCACATAATTCAGATATTTCATCTGTGACTGATGGCAGGCGATACTCTCCCACTTCTTCTCTTCGCAGTCGGCAAAGTCTACATACACATTGGGTTTCTTCAAAGGATACCAGAATTCATATAATCTGATCGTGCACTTGAGACCACTTTCCAGTAAAGCCTGTCGAAGCAACTTATAAGTCTCCTTGTGGTCTTCATGAGTATCAGTGATGGATGGACAGTAGATGTAATCATACTGTTTCTCCTGTAGCAGTTTGCTCAGTCTGGTCACATCTTCCAAAGTCATAGCGAAATGACCATCTTCGTGATTGAAATGTTCCAGGTTCACATCCTTAAAAAAGGTGTTTACCGCATTTGCAGCCTCTACTTTTCTGATCTTATGCAGCTCCTCTTTGGTAAGTCCACTGTCCTTGCTGGTAGTACCATCTGTAAGATAGAGAATATCCAGATGAGCCCCCTGCTCATAGTGCTTTGTCATGGCACCAAAACAGCTAATGACGTCATCGTCATAATGAGGTGACAGAATCAGCACATTCCCTCCTTGGGAAAAAGTAGCCTCTGTCAAAGTCGAAATTGCAGTTTTATTTAATAAGCTTTGTAATCTAATTTTTACAAATCCATTCATGTTTTGTAATCTCCATAACAATCTTAGGTAATGTCGCTATGCATAAAGCTTCCCTCACAGTAGCTCCTCTCTCCATGAGATAAGGATGCACGACTTTTATTCAGATTGCCAAATGTCTGTGTGAGCTCCACACGAAGTGTGAAATTCTGGTCCATCACCTGATAGAACTCAGGATCCAGTGTAAACTCATTTACCTGCACCAAGTATCTTTTGCAGTCTCCCTGTGTGGAGCGCATCAGATACTCTGCTGCCTGTCCTAAAAGTTCCATGAAACAGGAGGCTGGCATCCAGAGAGGTTTCTGCCCCATGAAATCATTCCTGCTAAACTCCACGTCGAACACACAGCTATTCTCTTGTATATCTCTTAGGACTCCAAGATTCATCTCCATGGGATATTTCTGTTTCATTTCAAGTTTCTTATTTTCCATATGCCAGATCATTTAATGCTGACATCGCTGTCATTTCACACTGATATACCTGTTCGATAGCTTCAAAGAAAACACTATTTTGTGTCTCATCCTTAATCTGCTCATAGATGACTGTTGGATTACCGTCGAAGATTTTGAAGAATTTTCTCCACTCTCTGGCTGCTGTAGCATAGAGCTTGGATACTTCTAACATCTTATCCTCTCCAGTAATGGCACCACCTTCTCTTAAGAATCTGCTGTATAATCCTCTTGTCATATCTCCACCAGTTCCTCTGTAAGAAATCGCCTGGATGAAGAACATGGATTTCTGGAAATTCTCTAAGGATTCCATCTCAGGCCCATGAAGGAATAACTTTCTAAAGTTCTCCAAGCCTTCCATGGTGTTGTAGACATTGCTCAGATGTAAGAAATCCGTGGTATACACATCTGCAAAACTCTTTGGATTCTCTGGCATACGGTACCAGTAATCGGTGAGCTTTCTGATGGCAGCATAGATTCTTGCATCCAAATGCTCCAATGTTGGTGGAAATAAGAATTGTGTTAACATGTTTCTATGATCTCTAAATTTCAAGAAGTTCTCATAGGAAACATTTCCCGATGACTTGTTATCTGCCATAAACAGTTCCTTGGTCTCATCATCATATCCAGCAATGATGGTATAGTGATAGTTCATAGGAAGGTCTAATTTCTCTGTAGCTTCTGTGTCCAAGGCCAGATCTTCCTTAGAATGGAAATGAAGACCTGATACCAGAACGGGAAGTCCTGCATCGATACTAAATCTAATCTTATCAAACACCACATCATCAGGGCGTAAGTCTCCACTTTAGTCAGTGTCAGACTGTCTCTCAAATTATCAAGAATCAGATCCGTAAATCCACCAAGGCCAACCACTTCGTTGGACATGGTATATGCAAAGAACAGACCACAGCCTAAGCCATAGTAAATCTCTTCACCATAATTGACTCCTAACATATGATTGGTGATATCTCGAAGCACAGAAGAAATACACAGTGTTCCGATCTTCACCTTGAATCCTTCAATCATTTTCATGATGCATTTTCTCCTTTGTTCTTGTGAGAAGTTCTCACCTGATCAATCTGACCATCCACAAGATAGATGACATTATCTGAAGTATCGATAATTCTCTGATCATGAGTGGTCAGAATGATGGTAACATTCTTCTCTTTATTTAATCTATGCAGCATCTCAATACATTCTTTACCGTTCTTGGAGTCCAGATTCGCTGTTGGCTCATCCGCCAAGATCACCACTGGATTTCCTACCAAAGCTCTGGCAATGGCAACTCTCTGTTGCTGTCCACCTGACAGATTCTTAGGGAAGTTCTTCTCCTTCGTATCCAGTCCTACGTTCTTCAGCATGTCCATAACAAGTGCTCTTCTCTCTGCCTTCTTCCATTTCTTCAGCATCAGAGTGAACTCCACATTTTCAAAAACAGTTAATGTATCAATCAGGTTAAATTTCTGAAAAATAAATCCAAGCTGAGACTTTCTATACTGGGTCAGCTGTCTCTTGTTCAACTTTACGATATCCTGTCCGTTGACCAGAACAGAACCAGAAGTTGCAGTATCCATACCGCCAATAATGTTTAATAATGTGGATTTTCCTGATCCTGAAGGACCTGCAAGAACTACAAACTCTCCTTCTTTGATGGTAATATCCACATTCTTCAATGCCTGAAATTGTACCTTTCCAGTTCCATATACCTTATTTAATGCTTTTATCTGAATCATGTATTATTTTCTCCTATGAAATCTTTGCAAAATTATAGGCGATCTCAGCGCTTGCCACGACCTTACCATCTACTTTTGCAACCCCTTTTACTTTTGCCATGGTACCAACATGTGCAATCTTCTCACACTCAATGATTAACTGATCCCCTGGTATTACTTTTCTCTTGAATTTTGCCTTATCCACGCCGATGACATATCCGCGTTCGTTATCTAGTCAAAGATAAATCCGCCAACCTGTGACATGGCCTCAATGATCATGACTGCTGGCATCAAAGGCTCGTCAGGAAAATGTCCCTGAAAATAAGGCTCATTTACTGTAACGTTCTTAAGTCCTATCACTGACTTCTCCTTCTCCACGCTGACAATCCTATCAACCATTAGGAATGGGAAGCGATGTGGTAATGATTTATATATTTCATCAATCAGTAACATGTTCTTCCTCCCTCAAGATATCTCTCCAACTGTTGGATACCCTGATTCTCTAATTTCATTATTTGCTCTCCCGTCTCATAATTACGGCTAAAGATCTTATGGTCTAGAAGTTTCTCCTCCACACTTGCTTCGTGAAGATCATAGGCAACCGTCTTCCAAAGCTTTCCAAGCTCTGTATAAGTCTTGGAGGCTTCTAAGAGTTGCTCATTTTGCAGAAGTGTTGCGCTATTTTTCAAGAATCTTGCATACATTCTTCTGAAGTTGCCTCCTCCTGTACCAACCTTCTCAAATACAAGATGCGCCATGTTAAGTTCATAGCGAAGTGTATCTTCCTGTAATATGTCTGGCCAGCTTCTTAATTCCTTGTAGAACCTTTTGATCGCCTTCAGTCCAAGTCCAAATCCTACTGGATTCTTCATCTGATTCACATTGACGCCAATGGCACTGTGAATGGCGTATTCCATCGGATACAGCTCCTTGGGAATCTGCATCCAGAGACTGGAATTGTCTGGAGACATCGGCTTTATAGAAGAGCTGGCTGCTTCTTAAAGTCATCTGTATTCACTACTACTACATCATTCCATAAATAATCCAACACATAAGTCTCATTCTTCTCATCATCAAATCCAATGAGGATCAGCTTATGTCCGCTAAAACCACTACCGTTTGTCTTTAATTTCTCCACCATATATGGCAGGTGTGCCATGTCTACCTCACAGATCAGGGATGACAACCAAGGAGCATCTGTCTGTTGTACTCCCATGCGATATCCTTATCCTGAGTTCTGTTGGCGACTAATTCAAGGCCTAAAGAAGAGGCAAGATTCTGTTCCAGATTCCCGCCTCTTCCTCCATACATAAAACCGCCTTTTTGTCTTACGTAGTAAAACCAAGTCCACTGCCAAGTCCCAATGACATTTCCTCTGGCATACCGATTCCCTGCTGGCGAAACAATGTAACCAGGCAGGTTGTCAGGCAATGGGATCCCATTCTATGATATTGTTCCAGATCAAGTAATACTCTCATTACACTGACTCCTTCTGCTCTTTGATTAACTGCCTTTCCATGTCAAGAATACTTCTAAGCAATGGTATATTGACAATATGTTGCTCCATCTGCGAAGTCAGAAGCTGTTCCCAATACTGTCCCAGTATCTGGTACTGTTCCCCCATGCTCTCATAGCCTGCCATCCTAAGAGCCTCTCCATACTCTATACGATTTAAGCTTTTACTCACATCTCCACCGAGGAATCTGGTACCTAGTAACTGCAGCTCTTCCTGTAAAGCTTCCAGATTCTCTTCCTTCGCATTTCGATCCAGTTTTTCTAACACCTGTGTCATTTTTAAATGTTGACTCAGGGTCAATCCTGCTTTTTGCAGGATTCCAACGCCGGCACCTTCCACAGTTCTGTAATACTGGCTCTTCACCAGAAAATTGTATGGTACATCAATCGTAGCAAATCCATACCTATTGTGATCTCGTTTCATCTGTGTCTCACTCATAAGAACCTGTTCTCCTGTAGCAGTGAGCAATTCATAAAATGCATTTTCCTTGTTGTACCGACCAACACGTAAAACGCGGGGGAAATCTTATCCGAATCCACCAGACCTACAATAATCGGCATCGGTTGCTGCATATCTGCCATTCATGCCATTTTTCATTTAGTTTCTCTATAAATCCGTCTGCATCCAAGGTCAGAAAATCGCTGTCCCATGCTCCTGAAAAATAGCAGACATCATTCACATAGGCAAACCCTTGTCGAAACAGGCTGACGTGATCATCTAAGAATGCGAGGGTAAGCATTCTAGCATTTCCCATCAGGTAATAGGTTTCCGAAGGAGCCTCGTATTGAAAGAACTTCATGACTGACTGCATGATGGTAACCATCTGACAGTCAGCCTTTTTAAATGGAATTAACATACATACCGTCCTATCACAATTGATGAAGAATTACCTGCAAATCCAAAAGAGTTGGATACAGCATACTGAATCTGTTCCTTTCTAAAAGTTCCCAGCACGATGTCAAGGTTCTCACATTCTTCCATTAACTCTTTTGTCTTGGTAGTAGCAGGAACAAATCCTTCCTTGATTGCAAGCGCACAAACGATTGCTTCTATACTACCAGTTGCACCTAACATATGTCCGTGCATACTCTTTGTAGAACTGATCATAATGTCAGAAGCATGATGTCCAAACAGTTCTGCAATGGCACCAGTCTCCATCTTATCGTTGATCTTGGTGCCTGTGCCGTGTGCATTGATGTAGTTCACATCCTGCAGGTTAATGCCTGCTTCCTTCATGGCCATGCTCATGGCAAGTCTTGCACCACCGCCATTTGGATCTGGACTTGTTGCATGATATGCATCATTGCTCAGTCCATAGCCTAGTACTTCTGCGTAAATATTAGCGCCTCTCTTGAGGGCACTGTCCAATTCTTCCAGAATCACAACTGCCGCGCCTTCTCCGATATCGATACCAGAGCGGTTCAGATCAAATGGTGTCAGTTCATTCTGCGTGATCGTCTTTAAGGAAAGGAATCCACTAAAAGACATCTGTTCAAATGGATCTGAACCACCAGCAATGACCATGTCACAAGTGTCATTCTTGATCATGTCATATCCACATCCAATAGAATTGGTACCTGCTGCACAGGCTGTAGATACGGAAATATTTGGGCCATAACACTCAAATTCCTTGGAGATCACACCACTAGGAGTAGAGCAGCACTCAAAGGCTGCGCTAAAGTCCACATCCTGGTATGACTTTCCGTCAAGAATCTGTTGATGAATATTGGCTTTTCCTCCGATGGAACCCAGCGAGGTTGCAACTGCTACTCCTTTTCTGTCATTGGCATAGGAAGCACTGATAAGTCCTGCATCTTCCATTGCCTGTTTGCTGGCATATAAGCATAGACATTTGCAGCTTCTTTTTCTGTATTGCCATTCTTCATGCAATATTGAGTTTCATGAAAACCTTCTACGATATTTGCTCTCTTTAAGGTGTATTTTTCTGTATTAAAATATGGAATATCCTTTTTTCCATCCTTACCAGATAATATACCCTCCATGAAATCTTCTTTGCCGGTTCCAATTGAGGAAATCACTCCTATTCCAGTAATAACAACCCTTCTCATAACTAATTAACCTCTTTTTTCTTCTACGAACTGTGCAATTGTATTTACAGACTGGAAGATCATCATATCGTTATCTGTAATCTCGATATCATACTGGTTATTTAAAGCAACTACGATCTCTAATGCGTCAACAGAATCCAATGCTAAAGATCCTTCTACTGCTTCTCCGTCCTCACCACTGAAGATTGGAGCATCGTCGTCGATGTCTTCTGGATTTACATCTAAGTTAAGTCTGTCAATAATACACTCTTTGATTTCCTGCTGTAATACTTTTTCGCTCATTTTTGTTTTCTCCTTTAGGTTGTAATTTATTATTTGAATAGAACATCCATGGATGATTCTATTATTAACTGGTTAATCCGCCATCCACTACAATGTGCTGGCCTGTAATGTATCTTGCGCCGTCGCTTGCCAGAAACAGTGCTGTCTTTGCAATCTCTTCTGGTGCTCCGAAGCGCTTCATTGGGATGCTGTCCATCCATGCTGCCTTAATCTTCTCGTTGGTAAGTGATGTCATCTCTGTCTCGATGAAACCAGGGGCAATGGCATTGACAGTAATCCCACTCTTAGCCACTTCCTTTGCCAAAGCTTTTGTGAAAGCAATGATGGCTGCCTTGGTAGCTGCATAGTTGGTCTGTCCTGCATTTGGATGCAGTGCACTGGTACTTGACATATTGATGATGGTACCGCGCTTATTCTTCGCCAGAAGATTTAAAGCTGCTTTAGAGCAGTAATATACGGAGTTTAAATTAGTCTGAATGACATCGTTCCAGTTGGTATCATTCATTAACACCAGAAACTTGTCTCTGGTGATTCCAGCATTGTTTACCAGGATATCTAACTGTCCAATCTCCTCTTTGATGTGGGCAAACAGTTCTTTTACCCGATCTGGGTCACTGACATTGGCCTTCACCGTGTAAATCTTACCTGCCTTATTCTTTGCTAAGAGTTCCTCTTTCAATGCAAGAGCCTTCTCTTCACTGCTGTTATAATTAATAATGACAGTGGCGTCATTTTCTACAAATTCTGTAACGATAGCCCGTCCAATGCCTCTTGAGCCACCAGTAACTAACACGACTTTATCTTTAAATGACATCTTATGCCTCCTGTACTTTCTTCAACAACACAGAGTTGATATTGCCACCTGTGAATAGTGAGTTAACGATACAGCAGTCTGCCTTGTCAGCACTGTGCTTCTCCTCCAAGTAAGAAAGACCTGGCACCTTGCCGTGTTCCATACACAGAAGAGCACTGATCACTGCTAATACTTCGCTGGCTCCTAAAGTCTCACCAAAGATTGCTTTGCTGGCTACATAACCCATACGACTGGTATCTTTGAAGATTCTTTCGATAGCTGCCTGTTCTGTTGCATCTGTGGCCTTGTAAGAATTACCTGCAATACTGATAAAGTCTACCTGTTCTGGAGCTACCTGATTCTTAGAAAGTACTGTGTTCATAGCTCTGTAGAAGCCTGTGGAATTATCCTTGAACTCATCATAAGTCTTGCAGTAGTTCTCATCTGTCACAGCAATCTCATCTACCAGTTCTGCATAGATATGAGCATTTCTTCTCGTGGCACTTTCGTAAGTCTCAAGAATCAAAACACCTGCTCCTTCTCCCAGTACCAGACCGTTGGCCTCCTTCGCATAAGGGATGGAACGCTCTCCAGCTCCCTTGTCAGTAGCTAACATATTCTTGGAAGCATATGCGGCAAAGATATATGGATGTAACTCCTCATGTCCTGCTACCAGGATAGCATCTGCAGTTCCCTTTCTTAAAAGGTTCGCTGCATATTCCAAAGACGAAGCTCCAATGATCGTTGAACTGACACCCTTTAACTGATTCTCGATGGCTACCTGTCCACAAGCTACATTGTTTACTGTCTGTTGGAACAGGATTGGTCTTGCTGTCGCAGGTCCTGTGGTCAGAAGATCATCCAGATAATCGAAAGTAACATTCATAGGTCCATGTACTGTATTTACGATAGAACCAATCTTCTCTGGCTGATATCCTTCCATATCCTTTGAAATTCCTGCATCTGTCAAAGCATTCTTAGATGCTACGCATAGAATCTTGGAGAAATCAGCAAGTCTCTTCAGCTTTCTGTTCTCAATATAATCATTAGGATCAAAATGGCCTGCCATTTCATAAGCCTTAAAAGAACCTAATTCCTTATCTTCTACTTTTTCGTAATTCTGTGGTTCCACGTTGGAAGCCTCAATCTCTTCCCAAAGAGTGTCCTTTTCAAATCCCTGATAAGAGAAGAAACCTAATCCCGTGATCACCAATCTCTTCTTGTCCATACTTATCCTCTCTTTCTAACCATGTCAGCAGCTTTCTCTCCTGACAGAACCAGCTGTCTTAGTCCGGAACCGAACTCGCCCCACTGCCCTGCAATGAATAGGTTGCTACATTCTGTATTCTGGGTATATTTTGAAACCATCATATTGTAGGTGGTATGAGCCAACCGGTACCTGAACCATGGGTATGTCCAAACATCTTAGCAAACTCTACAGGAGTAATGATTCGGATGTAGCTGATGTGCTTTGATATCTCCGGAAGAATGGTTTCTTCCACATACTGCATGATCTCAGAAGCCTCTTCAGATATTTTTCTTCTGTATCCTTGCTCTCGTCATAGCAAATATCCGTTTCGATTCTGATGATCTGACGATTGTCTTTGGTCAGTGTATTGTCATAGTGGCAAGGGAAATGCAACTTGATGACAGGATTCTTTGGAATCTGTCCTGACTCCACTTCTCGATAGGTGTCAAAGACTTTCTCGCTCTTAGTCAGATAGACTCTTCCACCCTGGAACTTACTTAAGTCGTAATTCTTTACTGTCAGGTAAATGTCTATGGAAGAATGTCCTACCACTCTCTGGGAAAGTTTTTTCAGTGTAGTTTCTTTTCTCTCTCCCTCTAAGAACTTCATATTCAGGTTGATGACATCGCCGTTGAAGATGTAATTTTGCGCTTCATAAGTTTTTCCTGACACTGATGTCACAGAAACAACCTTCTGCTCTTCACAGTGGAAGGAGCAGATTTCTTCTCCGGTAATCACTTCTCCGCCTTTTTCCTTGTAGAAGTCTACCAACTGTTCTACGAAGTGATAAGAACCTCCTTCAGGATAATACATACCTTTGAAGTAACACTCCACCACAAATCCTGCCATAATCATCAGGGATGCTGGATCTGCCTGAATGCGAAGTGCCAGAAGTCCCTTCAGAGTTTCATCGGTGATTTTTGTGTTCAAAAAGTCTTCATAATCCTTTTTGAAATACTGCATAAAGAACTGCATCGCCTTGCTTCCCTGAACTGCGATTCCTTCCTGGTAATCGATCAGCCAGTTCATAAGATCATCAATCTGCTCTTTGCTCTCAGGGAATTCTCTGTATAAAGTCTCCTTGAAGTTCTCTCTTCCTTCGCCGAAAGTAATATGTCTTCCAGCCATATAAATGTCATCTGTATTCTGAAGCTTGTGGAACTTTATCTTCTGATCCAATCCTATTTTTTCAGGAACTCGTTGACCACATCTCCTTCTCCACAGGATAAAACATAGGAGATGGCATAGTCTAATCTGTCCCCGGCTTCATTTTCGAAGCCTGAAAAATAGCCGCCCACTCTTGCTTCTTTCTCAATCAGCAGTGTCTTCTTGCCTTGTGCCTGTAAGCTTGTTGCAGCTACCAGTCCTGACATGCCACCACCGATGATGATGCAATCGTAACTCATTTTTTCATCCTCTCTTTTCTCTGTTTTTCTGTCAAAAGACATTCTGGATGTTCTCTTTCAATCTGTTCCAAATCCTCTTTGAAGAAGGACGGAAGCTTAAACAGCATCTTGTATTCGCTGTTCAGAAAAACATGTTCCGTGCAGGCTCTTGCAGCCAGCTTCTTGGAACCTTTCTTGCGGATTTCCGACACAAAGATCAGTTTTGGCACATCTGTTCTCACAAGATAAGTAGTCACCACAATGGTGTCGCCAAACTTTACAAAGTCCAGATAATTGCATTCTGCTTTGGTCACTGGAAGATAATAATTGCCAAAAGCCATTTCTCTCTTGCTGTTCTCGCAATATTTTTCCAACAAGTCATATCTTCCCATCTCCAGCCAGCAGTAGAAGTTACCATGATATACAACACCCATGCATCTGTCTCAGCAAATCTAACCTTAATCTCTATTTCATTCTTCACAGTTCTTCTCCTTACTGCTCATTCATGCTTCCAGAATCGGAATCCTTGTAACTTTTCTCACTGCAATGACTGAAATCAGACAGCTCAAAGAGAAAATGAATACAGCTGGAATCAGGCAATTCACTAATGTCATCTTGACGCTGAGCACGTTACCTCCGAATGTGAACTTCAATGCATCACTTGCCACTTCAATCTCAGCAGCATTGATTCCGATCGTGGCCAATTGGCAAATGATGACGCCCGATACCATGGATACTGTGATCAGAATCACCATCTCAAAAAGATTCATAAGTACGATCTGTCCTCGTTTCATTCCTAAGGTCTGCATCACTCCGAACTCCTTGGTCTTGCCAAGCAGTGCTGAGAACAAAACACTGGTGATACCGATTGCTATCAGTACGAAGAGTACCCCTGCAAATGCAAGAAGAATTCCTGAATAGATGGTTGGAGTTCTCATCATGTCTGCGGCGCTGGTTTCTTTCCAGCTTTCCACAGTATATTTCTTATCATCCAGTTTCTTTTCTATCAGATTCCTATATTCTTCCAGGTCGTTTCCATCCTCTAAGAATACTTTCACCGTAGAGACCTGATCTTTCTCCAGCTCCAACATAGAGCGCATGGTAGATATGGGAAGAATCGCCCAGGCTTCAATGGCTGCATTGCTGGATTTGCCTTCATAGAGGCAGGAGATGGTCACCTCTTTTTTCTCGGACTGGCCTTTACTTGTTAAGAATACCAGCTGTGCCTTGTCTCCCACCTTAAGGTCCAGGGCCTTCGCCTTCTGTTTTGTGATGGCGATTTTATCTTTTCCTAACACGAACTCTTCTTCTTTTCTGGAAAAATTGTCTACAAGAGCTTCATCCTGATCCACATCAATCCCTATGGCTGTCACTGTCTCGTATGTCTCATCGTCGTCAGCGTTAAACAGATAGCAGCTGGCATATAATCTAGGTGCTACACTTCTTATTTGCTCGTTGGTTGTCAGATTCTCCATATCCTTTGTAAATGCAAAGGTGTCATCTTCTGCGGAGATGCTTAAGTCTCCTGCCATAGTGCTTAAAATCAGCTGTTCATAATTCGTCTTTATTCCCTCGATAAAGCTAAGTGCGATGACTACGAAAATGAGTCCCACCGCCATGATGATTCCGATCACCATGTTAGTTCTTTTATTTCTCCCTAAGTTACGCACTGCCATTTTAAAAATCACTCTTTTTCCTCCCCTTTAGAAGAATCTTCCAAATCTGTTATAGAATGCCTGCCAGGTCCTGTGATATGATCGATCATATCCTTGGAGATCTCTTTGTAAGTATCTATCAGAGAAGCTTCTTTCTTCTCCCCGAAAGCTACGATGCTTCCGCTGCGTGACATCCACTTTCCATGGCTACTGCAATTCCAGCGCTCATGGAATCCATCATTTCCCCTGCCTCACCGACAAACAGAATTGGTGCATCTTCACATCCAAACACAAAATCAAGCTTACCATTCTTCATCTTCTTCACAGTGAAGTTGGTGCTTTCACAGCACACCTCAGAGAACTGTAACTCTCCGATGGAAAGGCCATGAGTATTAACAAAATAGTCCAGAATCTTAGCTCTCTTCTCTTCTAAGACATTGGCTGGATAAGCCACATAACCAATGACAATACTGTCATCTTTTCTGAAAGTCCATACTGGCTCCTCTACAGCCGTGTTGTATCGGAAGTAGTAATAGTGTTCTGGATCCAGATCACAATCGCCCAGGTAATAATCCTGTCTGCAAAAACATTTGGTAATCTCTTCTCTTTCTGGAAAAAGAGTTTTTCTAAGTAAACTATCCATACCATCTGCTGCGATCAGGTAATCTGTCTTCACAGTGACAAATCTCTTCTCACCATTGTATCTAGTTTGCAGAAGTCTGACTGTCACTGAATCTTTCGTCTTCTCCTGAATACTGATGAATGCACAGTTATCAACGACTGTAGCGCCCTTCTTGCTGGCTTCCAAAGTCAGCCAGTGGTCATATTCACTTCGTCTTACACTGTAGCAGATCTCATCTTCGGGAATTCCCATGTTGATGACTGGAGCACCCTTCGCCATCTTGTACTTAAAGCCTTTATAGTTAAATGGCCATACGCAAAGGCTCTTTGGAAATTCTCCAATCTCTTTTTCAATAATCTGTATACTGTCAATGGCAATCATACCAGTACATACTTTGTTACGAGGCATCTTGCACGTTCTACCAGAAGTACCTCTTTTCCAGCTTTCGCCAGTTTGAATGCACACATGGCTCCTGCAGGACCAGCTCCAACGACAATCGCGTCATACTTTTCCTTAATCGTCATGATTACCTCCTACTTACTGAAGCTTTGAGAACAATGTCTCAAAAACTTGTGTTCCATCGATATATTCGAAGCACTCTCTTAAGCAAAGCTCTGCACAACAATAGCAGGAGATACATTTCTTTCTGTTGATCACTGGATATGGATCCATGGTGATAGCTCCTACTGGACAGGATTTTGCACATTCACCGCACTTGACACAGTTCTCAGGTTTACAGAAGTTTGGAACGGTGGTGCTAAGCTTATACAGATCAAGAACACCAGCCATCTTAGGAGCCGTAGCTTTTACCTCAGCACTGTAAGAGATAGGAAGTTCAAATCCTTCGATCTTGGAAGCATCACCTACAAGTTCGATGTCTTCCTCCTTGTATACTCCAAGATTTCTCTCATTAGCTACCAAAATGTGACGGATCAGTTCAATATCAAATCCCATCATTCTGGCCATGGTAGCATCCAGTGCAACACCATCGGTACTAGCCAGCACTTTATCAATCTTCTTCAGGTTACCTGTAGTTGGTCCCATTCCTTCCATGGCGTAAATACCATCCATAATTACCAGATCTGGAACTCTTACCTGATACAGGTCTACTAAAAGCTCGTGGAAATCGTCTGGCTTAGGAGTTGCAAAATGTAACTTCGCTTTTCCTGGTCCCACAACGATACCAAACATGTTTTTAATGGATCCAGAGATTCCTGCATATGCATGTGTCTTGAATCTTGGAAGATCGATTAAAATATCACAGTCAAGAACTGCATCAGACACGTTAATCTCCTTCACGAATCTGGAATTCATTGGGAACAACTGACAAGCTGTACCTATATTTTCAAAATGTCCTTTGCTGGCTGGTAGATACCGCTCTTCTTTGCAGCAGCGATTACTCCACCGCCCTGTCCACCAGGGTTATCTCCAACAATGATATTGGCGCCACAATCTATCAAGTAATCCACCAAAGCTTCGATTAAAACCGGATTGGTGGTAACACCTCTCTCCACTTCGAACGGTCCTAACATGTTAGGCTTGATTAATACTTTCTTGCCTTTCACATCCTGTGGAAAGTTTACGAACACATCCTCAATAATGGATTTCATGTCCTGTTTATTTGTATCGTATACGATTACTTTTGATTTGCTCATGCTATACCCCTTTCGCAAGATCATTGAAGTCATTGGTATTGCTTGTCAGGTATACTTTCTGGCTACGGTCAATACCACGAATCATGCTGGACATCATTTTGCCAACACCTACCTCAGCAATGGTCAGATTCTCTAATGTCAGCATCTGTCTCATGCAGTCTTCCCATTTCACTACATTGACACACTGTCTGATGACATCCTCCTTAATCTCGCTGGCACTTGTTCCATATCCGCCTTTGGAGTTTAAAAGAATCTTTGTCTTTGGCTCTTGGAAATCCAGTGTATTGATAAATTCTTTGAAAGGTTCCACCATAGGCTCCATCATGTAAGTGTGGAACGCATTGCTGACTCTGATCTCCACAATCTTAAGAGCTCCAGCTTCTTTCATTTTCGCTACTGCCACGTCCACATCTGCTTCTCTTCCACCGATCACGTACTGCTTGTAGGAATTCTCCAAAGCAATACGTACCTGGTCAGTTGTTTGACATGTTTCCTCGCAAACCGCTTCCACAACATTTTTCTCTAAGCCAAGAATCGTCGCAAGCTTTCCCGACTCCTTCAAACCGCTCATAAGCTCTGCTCTCTTGTTCACCAGGCGGAACAGATCGTAAGTGGACAGAACCCCTGCTTCATGTAATGCAGATAACTGTCCCAAGCTATGACCTGCAACCACATCCGGCGTGACACCTCTGTGCTTTAACAAGGTTGCAAAAGCAAGGTTCATGGCTGTAACACTAAGCTGGGTATTGTAAGTCTGCTTTAACTCCTCATCTGTAGCATCTTTACAAAGACTAAGAACGTCTCTTCCTGTCGCCTCTTTTGCAATATCAAATAATTCATCTGTCTCGTTTGCCTTGTCGCCAAGCAGTTCATACATGCCTGCTCTCTGACTTCCTGGCCTGGGAATAAAAATGCGATCATGATACTCCTACCAGCCTCTCCTCATCAACTAAATAACTTCTACCATCTCATACTGATGCTTATATCCTGCATCCTCATAACACACACTGATCACATAGTCATCATGAAATTCCCATGATGCTATCTGATACTTCTTACCATCGAAACTGATCTGATCATCAACAACACATATGTCAGGTTTATGTTTCCAACCAGTTCCAATGCATTTGACAAATGCTTCCTTCCGGGTCCAGATTCTTGTGAATTCTTTTGGGTCATTCAAGATGGTATCCCACTCATTGCCATAAAAAAAACTCCCTACGGCAGTCCCTGGTAATTCACGCTTCTTCTCAATATCAATTCCAATGGAATCTTTTTGCGTCAGTCCAAGAACGATGAAATCTTTCTGTCCGCTTACGTTAAAGCAACAGAATTGATCTCTACAATATGGTTTCCCGAACTCTCCCCTAAAAAGCTCCTCTGGATAATTTTTATGTAATACTTCCTCAAATACATATCTCTTCAGATACTCGGATGCGATCATCTCTAACTGTTTTTTTTCCCGAAGTACCTTCTGATCTTTTCCCTTTTCACGCAACATGGATTCATGCCTTAGCATTTGTCTATGCTTCTCAATATCAAAATAATAAACGGTTATCATTTTAATATTTCCTAAATTTCCGATAACGTTCTTTTGCTACTCCTGCAGGAGTCTTCTTTAGATACTTCATCAGAAACGTAATCATCTCATTTTCCAGTTCCCTGCATACCATCTCCATGTTATCCCTGGTCACTGGCTCTTCTTCGTAAATAATCTTGTCAATAATTCCAAGCTCGTACAAATCGCTTGCTTCCAGCTTCATCTGCATGGCCGCCTGTTGGGCTTTTGAACTATCTTTCCACAAAATACTTGCATAACTTTCTGGTGTCAGAACGGAGTAAACCGCATTCTCTAACATCCACACTTCATTACCTACCCCTAATGCAAGAGCTCCACCGCTTCCGCCTTCTCCGATGACGATGGAAAGAATAGGTACTTTCAGGGTGCTCATTTCCTGAAGTACATTGGCGATGACCACGCCCTGGCCCCTTTCCTCTGCTTCCTGACCACAGCTGCGCCAATGGTATCAATGAAGAAGATGATCGGTCGGTGGAACTTCTCTGCCTGTTTTGCAAGTCTCATAACTTTTCTATAACCTTGTGGTAAAGGCATTCCCCAGTTTCGATACAGTGCTGCTTCGACGGAACCTTTTCCCTTCTGATGTCCGATGACTGTCACTGGACAACCACGGAAATAGGCAACGCCTCCTACGATAGCGCAATCATCACTGCTGATTCTGTCTCCACTTAGTTCTGTGAACTTTTGGAATAGCTGATCGATATAATCCTTACTGGTGGGGCGGTTCATGGATCTTGCGATCATAACTCTTTCCCAAGCAGTCTTCTGTGCTAACCTTTTGTTCACATACACTTCAGGTACTTTTTTCTCACCTGAATGCAGACTTGCTTTTTTCTGATGAAGTTTTAGGAAGTAGGACAAGGTATCTCGAAGATCCGCTCTTTCTATGATCATATCCACAAATCCATGTTCCTTTTGGAACTCTGCTGTCTGGAAGCCATTTGGTAATTTCTTTCCTGTGTTCTGCTCAATGACTCTGGCTCCCGCAAATCCAATCATTGCACCTTTCTCTGCCAACACAATATCTGCCAATGTGGCAAAGCTTGCAGTGACACCTCCCATAGTAGGGTTGGTCAGGACGGAAATATATAGTCCACCTGCATCGCTATGGAGCTTTACTGCTGCTGCAGTCTTCTCCATCTGCATTAACGAGATTATACCCTCCTGCATTCTTGCTCCACCTGAACAGCAGAACAAAATCACAGGCAATTTTTTCTTCGTAGCTCTCTCAAACAAACTGGTTACACGCTCTCCCACAATATGACCCATACTGGCCATCATAAATCTACTATCCATCACACCAATAGCAAGATGTTCTCCATTAATATTAATTTCTCCTGTAATAATGGCATCATCTAGCTTATGTTTATCAGCTGTAGTGACCAATTTTCGAGCATACATATCATCATTAAGCGGATTGCTCCATTTTGTATTAACATCCCATTCACGAAAGGAATTTTTATCAGCCAAAGACACAATACGTTTCTTTGCATGAAATCTCATATAATATCCACAGAACGGACAAACCGACAAATTAGCGTCTAAAATATCTCTTTGTATTTCCCGTTTACAGGCTTTACAAATTCGTCCTTTTGTCAATCTTCTCCTACCTTTCTATACAAGTAAATATTGTACGACATTATATCGACTCATATTTCAGTTTTATCAAAAAGCACATCATCAGTTTGTCTATATTTAACAAAAAATATATATTATATGTCGATTTACCTTAACAAAGTAAATATAATGTCGTATTATGACGTCCATTTTACAAATTACTTATTAAACTTAAACTTATTAGCCGCTTCTGGAAATTCAGGTTGGTGAGCCACCCATATACATGCCGAGTTCGCAGTCTGCATAACCAACAATAACGCTAAGACATTTAAACATTTCATTACACCTTTTCCCAAAAAAATTTTTAACTTCCATGAGTTTATCCTCCTTTTTTTTAGCATCATACACCGATTTCCAAAATATTTAAATCCAATGTCCATATTTCGACATTTTATGTCCAAACTCTACAAACATGTTTCATCCTATAAAGTAAGTACGTAATCATCTGTACCTTGCCTTTTAAAAAAAACATGCCGCCCATCAGGGCGGCACATTTTATTTCTTCTTTTTGGTTCGAAATCCTTCCGGTAATTCATTTGACCATGGCAAAAGCCGATTTAGATCATCCGGCTTTGGAAAAGGTCCCATTTTACGAAGCTCGTCTAATACATAGGAAAGATATACATACGGCTTCAGACCATTCAGCAGGGCTGTTT